>Ga0136639_10000420_pt1 | contig 13820 bp, 12 predicted proteins | sample AntDrymUQ8592106_2_FD_113739 | JGI IMG/M metagenome (GOLD analysis project Ga0136639, IMG submission 113739) | Polar desert sand microbial communities from Dry Valleys, Antarctica - metaG UQ859 (21.06) | ecosystem: Environmental > Terrestrial > Soil > Desert | place: Antarctica: Dry Valley...
CGGATCGCCAATCCGGGCGGTAAAGTCGCCAATAATTAATACAGCCGTATGTCCGGCATCTTGGAAAGATCTGAGCTTCCGCAGGGGAATACTATGACCTAGATGGATATCTGCACCAGTCGGATCGATCCCGAGTTTGACTCGTAAGGGTCGATCTGTCAGAGCCAGTCGGTGGGCGATATTTTCCGCCGGATCGGTAGAATGGGGTTGATGGGGAAAAATCTCAGTGACACCCCGAAACAACCAATCAAACCGATCTGATGCTGGCACGGATACATTCACGCTCATATCTAAAAATGAAAATCGATTACCTGCTGCGAACGCGGCTACACCAACGAGTCGAAGCAGTCGCCAATTAAGTCTAGTATAGTTGTTACACAAACTGAGCTATTTTTAGATCCTCATTCGTAGTTGCAGCTACTCACATCTTGCACCAGTACACAACAACTGATGAAAATAGCCTCGAAACTTACTCAATCACACTAAAACTATCCCCTATCCCCTATCCCCTATCCCCTATCCCCTATCCCCTATCCCCTAAAACACTAGTAACTGTGTTTTGATGCAAGATGTGAGGCTACCAATCCACCTACATCGACACCCGATCGGCTACAATCGCGATCGGCATCCGTAGCTCCCCACCGTCCGCTTTGCCTTGATTGTCCCTACGTTGAGAGAGAAAGATCCTCGTGTCTTCTAGAGCCTTAAACAACAAGAACCCCAAACAGCAACCCGAACCCCTGGAACACAACCCCGAACAGCGGGGATTCGTCGGTGGGGTCGGTCAAATTGCGGGTGGTACTATTTTAGGTGTCACCATGCTAGCTAGCTCGATCGCCGCTGGTGGATTGGTGGGGCTGGCAATTAGCTTCCGCAACTTACCCGATGTCCGCGTCTTACGCAGTTATGCGCCGACGGAGACGACTTATATCTATGATGTCAAAGGCGTGCAACTCGCCAGTCTCCATGACGAAGCCAATCGTGAAGTCGTCCCGCTAAGTCGGATTTCGCCAAATCTCAAACGCGCGCTCCTGGCGATCGAAGACGACAGGTTCTATTATCATCAAGGGGTCAACCTCGCTGGGGTGGGACGCGCTCTGAGTGCTAACTTTAAAAAGGGTAGCGTGAGTGAAGGTGGTTCGACGATCACGATGCAGTTGATCAAAAACTTATTTTTATCTCGAAAGCGGCAATTTAGTCGAAAATTAGCCGAAGCAGTCCTCTCGATCCGACTCGAACAAATTTTCCGCAAAGACGAAATCCTCGAAATGTACCTGAACCAGGTGTATTGGGGACACAATAACTATGGAGTCGAAACCGCCGCCCAAAGTTATTTTAATAAACATGCCTCCGATCTCAATTTAGCTGAAGGCGCGATGATGGCTGGTGCCATCGCTGCACCCGAAAAATACAGTCCCTTTAATAACTTCAAAATTGCTAAACAACGTCAAGAGCAAGTCTTGAGCCGAATGGTAGATCTCGATTGGATTACCCCTGCTGAAGGAAAAAAAGCTAAAGAATACAAAATCAAGCTTGGTAAGATCAAGACCTGGCAGAGTAGTAAATTACCCTATGTAACCGACGCAGCGATCGAAGAACTCAACCAACGGTTTGGGAGGGACACCGTTCGTAAAGGCGGAATGCGGATTCAAACCACGATCGATTACAACTTCCAACTTGCTGCCGAAAAAGTCGTCCAGAATGCCTACGAACGCCTGGGACGTAGTAAATATCAAATCAGTCTCGTGGCGATCGATCCCCGCACACACTTTATCAAAGCGATGGTCGGTGGGGTAGACTACAAAAAAAGTAGTTTCAATCGCGCCATGTACGCCAATCGACAACCGGGTTCATCATTCAAACCATTTGTCTATTACACCGCTTTCGCGACTGGTAAGTTCTCACCAGAATCCACCGTCTACGATGCTCCGGTTCGCTATCGCGATGGGAGCGGCTATTATTCCCCTCGTAATTATGGTGGCGGCTATTCAGGAGCGATGAGTATTCGCACTGCCTTGATGAATTCAACCAACATCCCCGCAGTCAAGCTGGGGAGAGAAGTCGGACTGGATAAAGTCATCCAAACTTGTCGCACCTTGGGCATCAAAAGTCCGATCGAACCTGTTATATCATTACCATTGGGTGCGGCTGGGGTGACTCCAGTCGAAATGGCGGGAGCCTTTGCTACCTTTGCTAGCAACGGCTGGCAATCCGAAACTACGACAATCCTCCGCGTCACCGATAGCGATGGCAATATTTTATTAGATAATACCCCACAGCCCACTTTAGTACTCGATTCTTGGGCTACAGCTCAAATCAATAGTACCCTCCAATCAGTAGTCAGTAGTGGTACTGGTAAAGCAGCCGCAATCGGTCGTCCAGCCGCCGGGAAAACCGGAACCACCTCTTCAGAACGCGATGTCTGGTTTGTGGGCTACGTGCCTCAGCTAGCCGCCTCTGTATGGATTGGGAAGGATGACTTTAAGCCCTTGGGTAAAGGTGTAACGGGTGGTGCTTATGCTGCACCGATTTGGCAAAGCTTCATGCGAGAAGCCCTTAAAAATGAACCTGTCGAAGCTTTTGCGTCTCCAGCTAAGTTTAAACGTCCGGGAAGTTAATCGGGCTTTAGGTTTGAGGTTTTAGTGACAGCGACGATGGCGATAACTAAAACCCGCTCTATTTCTCGATTTCTTGCTTCATCCGATCGAGTGTTTGATTCATTTGCTCGAACATTTGCATCGGAGTCATCCCAAATTGACTCATTTGGGTGTTCATCTGCTCGACGGTCATTTTTGCCATGAAATCATCAGATAGTTCAAACCGCTTCATAAAGACTCGGTAGCGATCGAGCAAAGTTTCCATCCGATCGATGAACGCAATCTTACCATCGCGGTCGAATTTACCATATTTACTGCCTAGCTGTGTCAGATGTTGATAATCTTCAAACAACTGTTTCGCTTCTTGTTGGATGATATCAGAATCAAAAAATCCCATGACAGATAATTATGGTAATAAAGTTTAAAATTGAGAGCGAGGACATGACGATCGATGCTCTTACCTTACATCTTAAGTCAGTCCCGACCTACTGAAAATTGCGGTTTCCCGTATTAGAGGAGCGGTTGATGTTCGATAGCACTACACCCAAAAATCGCCAAATAGCAATCGTTTTGGCGTTTGCTAGCACCGCGATCCCCGTGGCTGGATTTCACAAATTTTATCTCGGACAACCCGGTTGGGGGCTAGTCTATCTATTATTGTCCTGGACACCGATTCCGCACATCGCCTCGGCGATCGAAGCTGTCTGGTATCTTACTCAAGATAATACCCAGTTTCAGGGCAATATGAATTCGATCGCGCCAAACATCTTGGCATCCCCACTACTGATCCATCCGGTGGCGACTGTCTCGGAATCGATCCGCGAATTGGACAAACTCCGTGCCGATGGCTTAATCTCAGAATATGAGTTCGAGCAAAAACGGCGACAATGGCTCGATCGGGTTTAATTGATAATTGATAATTGATAATTAACCAGCCAGTAGGGTGGGCAATGCCCACCAGATAGATTTCAGACAGAATTTATTTGACAAACAACTACATCGATCTCCTAATAGATACACTTCAAATAATTCATGTAAGAGTCAGCATCCTCATTCAAAATATCTAAACATACAAATTAATCATGGTAAAAATTGTTGGAATTGCAGGTAGCTTAAGACCAGACTCTTATAGTCAAATGGCTGTAAATGTTGCCGCTCAAAAGGTAGCAGATCTCGGTGCAGAAGTAGAAGTTTTGGATTTGAGACAGATGCAATTGCCATTTTGTGATGGTGGTACTGAATACCCCGATTATCCAGATGTCCAACGGCTGCGAGATGCGGTTAGTCAAGCTGATGGGCTAATCTTAGCCTCGCCAGAGTATCACGGAAGCATTAGCGGTGTACTCAAAAACACCTTGGATTTGATGAGTTTCGACCAACTTTCTGGTAAAGTTACCGGCTTTATGAGTATCTTGGGTGGACAGGTGAATAGTAATACCCTCAATGATTTGCGAGTGATTCTGCGGTGGGTTCATGCCTGGTCTATTCCCGAACAGGTGGCAATTGGTCAAGCGTGGCAAGCTTTTACTCCTGAAGGCAAAATATCAGATGAAAAACTCTCAAAACGTCTCGACCAATTTGCACTAAGTTTAGTTGAAAATACGCGCAAATTACGTGGTGTAAATTAACCTTCCGATCGATTAAATAAAGATTGCCATTTATGACTCACGATCCTGCTCAAACTGTTCAGTTGTTATTTAAAATGTCCTTGCGATCGCGAATCAAAGAAGATCCTTACTATCGGTTCAAATCGGCATTTGATATTGCTGTAGCTGCCGATTTGGGCGTGCAAATCGATGTCAATCAAGCCACTGTCGATGATTGGCTGCGGTTACCAGGGATTTCGATCCATCAGGCGCGTCAATTAGTGGCTTTGAGTCAGGCGGGAGTAGCTTTTTATTCCATTTCCGATCTAGCCGCTGCTCTCAATATTCCCAGCTCTAAGCTGCAATGGTTGGCTCCAGTCCTCAGTTTTCAGTACTACGATCGGGAGTCGGCACTCCCATCTGTCCAGATCGACCGAGCAACAGTCGCCGAACTAACTCAGATTCCCCAGATCTCCCTAGCCTTGGCAACTGAAATTGTCGCTCACCGCGAACGGGATGGTAAGTTTACAGATCTAGTTAATTTGCAGCAACGCTTGTCATTATCTGGCGAATCGATCGGTCAATTGATGCACTATTTACAATTTTGATATTTTTGCCCTCGCGCCCAATTTAGGCGCGAGGGCAAAGATTAGACCGATCTTAAGGCGGCAATTAGTCGATCGTTTTGGGCGATCGTGCGTACTGCTACGCGGAAAAAGCGATCGCCAAGTTCGGGGAAACTGATACAGTCGCGAATTAAGATTTGGTGTTGTTGCAGCAGTTGAGTTTGGATTGCTGTTGCAGATCGATCGGATTTGACGAGGATAAAGTTTGCTGCTCCAGGATAGGGGTGTAAACCTGGAATCTGGAGCAATCCGTCAAATAGCTGCGATCGAGCCTCACTCAGCCAATCCCAAGTCCGCTGTTGAAACTCGGTATCTGGAAGTACCGCGATCGCAGCAGCGGCGGCGAGTGTATTTACCGGCCAAGGATCGCGCCAACTTTGCCAGAGCTTTAATCGATCGGGATGGGCAATACAGTAGCCCAGTCGCAATCCTGGCAAACTATAAAATTTGGTCAGCGATCGCAAGATGACTAGGTTCGGATATTGGGCAATGTCGGAAATTAAACTTTGTTGTGCTGAGGGGGCGAGGAAGTCCATGAAGGACTCATCGATGACCACCAGGTCAAATGCTGCCAAATAGGGTCGGATCGTCTCCTGCGACCAAATTTGCCCAGTTGGATTGTGGGGGTTATTAATAATTAGTCCGATCGAATGTGGAATCTCGGTCGGGAGGTGACGCAATGCAAAATCTAGATCGCCAATCTCACCATCAGCCATTATCATCGATCGATCGATGATCCGGGTGCCGAAAGTTTGGAGCGATCGCCAGTAGTCACCGAAGGCTGGGGTGGGCAGCAGCGTGGTATTGAGCTTGGAAAACTCCCAACCTGCCCAAGTTAATAATTCAGCGGCTCCATTGCCTGGGAGTACCCAATCCGGATCGATCTGGTGATGAGTCGCGATCGCCTGACAAAGTTCGGGATAATTGGGATTGGGATAACTAGTGAGAGCATCGATGTGCAGCTTGATGGCTGCGAGAGCCGTCGGCGGAGGGCCGAGCGGACTGATACTCGCAGAAAAGTCTAAAATCAGAGAGGGGGGACAGCCCGCCACTGTAGCTGCCCAGCTTGGGTTCCCCCCATGTTGTGGTCGATTCAAGGAATATTATTTGAATGTGAATTCAGCTAAATCAATCTAGTCGTCAGCAGAAACTTTGTCTTTGAATAATTTACCAGCGGAGAATGCGGGTACCTTAGTTGCGGGAATTTCCATTTTCTCGCCAGTTCTGGGGTTACGACCTTCACGTTTTTGGCGATTTCTAGGCTCAAAGGAACCGAATCCGACCAGAGTAACTTTGTCCCCTTTCGATACAGCTTCCATAATTGCTTCCAATGCTGCTGACAAAACTGTATCAGCTTGCTTTTTGGTCACACTAGCGGTTTCCGCTACGCGATCGACTAATTCACCTTTATTCATGTGTAGATCTCCATTATTGAGGTTTAATGATGGGCTGGCACAGCATCCTGGTTAGAGTTGGTGCCATCCAAATCAGTGGTAAAAAATGAGATTTGCAGCTCCGAAATGGTTTGGGAGCGGGTTAACGCGCCAATACCCAATCTTAGCTTCAATCTGTTACATGTGTGCCAAAAACTTCATAGTTTATCCTGTACGCGCAATTTGTGCTCGTTCAGTTGGCTATTAAGTTGCTGAAACTCTCATGCAATATTATTTCCACTGCATTATTCTAATGTCTAGGAGCCTAATCTGGATCGCTGAAAGCTTTAATTTATGTTGATTTTCATGATTTTAGGTATTATTTCTGTGAAATTTGGTCAAAAACCGGGGTCTGGCGGCTCATAAACGCAGATGAGGTACCAATTTGGCATGACAATTTCACCCGTCAGGAGAGGGAGTTGGGAAATGGGAGAGGGGAGTTGGGAGATGGGAGTTGGGAGTTGGGAGATGGGAGTTAGATAAATTTGGATGTTGCACAGATAGAAAACCATCCCTGAATTCAGCAATGCCGCTCAATGCTTAGTGTGCCGTCAACTGTCAACTGTCAACTAAATGAACTGCCTGCCTTAAATGATTTTTATCAATTTTACCCGATCGCCTATGAAGATCTCAAATGGGTGCTAAGATTCACCTAAAATTTAATAACTTTATCTTAATCTATATCCTCACAATCGAGTAAAATATGACGGAGGAAATTCATTTAAGATCTAACTTTTCTCTCCTCACCTCAGCGGTTAAAAAATATATATGAAAAAAGCTACTATAATCGGATTGGGTCGATCGGGTATCGCCGCTGCAAAGCTTTTAATCAAACATGGTTATCTGGTCAACATCAGTGATAGTAATCATAATTTTCAGATGGAAACTCAGCAACAAGAATTAGTAAGACTGGGAATTAACGTCAAACTTGGCGACAAATTCACACCGACCACCGAAGATCTCCTTGTTGTCAGTCCTGGTGTACCGTGGGATATTGCCCCCTTAGTCAAAGCGAGGGCAATGGGCATAGATACGATCGGTGAAATGGAATTAGCATGGCGATATCTTCAGGATATTCCCTGGGTCGCGATTACGGGAACTAATGGCAAGACTACGACTACTGCTCTGACCGATGCGATTTTCAAAGCCGCTGGATTGGCGACGATCGGGTGTGGTAATATCGGGTTTGCTGCGTGTGAATTGGCATTGCTTGAAACTAAACCAGCTTGGATTATTGCCGAAATTAGTAGCTATCAAATCGAGTCTACTTTTACACTCAAACCGCAAATTGGGGTCTGGACGACGCTAACGCCCGATCATTTGGCACGTCACAAAACTGTTGATAATTACGCCGCGATCAAGGCTAAATTACTCCACAATTCTCACCATCAAATTTTGAATGGTGACGATCGATATTTGTCCGATCTTGGTAAATCTGATTGGCACGAGGCTACTTGGACGAGCGTCAGCGGGAAGCAGCAGCTCCGGGGTAATCCCGAATCGGGAATTTGGATCGAAGACAATTGGGTGATGTTTCGAGATGAGAGAGTACTGCCCGCCGACTCGCTCAAAATGCCTGGAGATCACAATCTCCAAAACCTCTTAATGGCTGTGGGTATTGCTAAACTAGCCGGAATTGAAAATGAGGCGATTGCATCTGCTGTCACAACTTTTCCGGGTGTTGCCCATCGCTTAGAATACGTTTGCACCTATAAAGGAGTGGACTATATTAATGATAGTAAAGCGACTAATTATGATGCCGCTGATGTCGGATTGACGGCGGTAAAAGCACCGGTAATTCTGATTGCTGGTGGTGAAGCTAAAGAAGGTGACGATCTAGCTTGGTTGGCTACTATTAACCAAAAAGCAGCCGGAGTACTATTAATTGGCAATGCTGGCACTCAATTTGCCGATCGATTGCGATCGGTCGGATATACTAGCTTTGAAATCGTCGAAACAATGGCTAATGCGGTGACTCGATCGAGTACATTAGCTACCCAGCATCAAGCCAAAGTGGTCTTATTATCTCCGGCTTGTGCCAGCTTCGACCAATATACTAGTTTCGAGCATCGTGGTGATGATTTTAGACAGTTATGTCAGGCGTTAGTTTAGCATTCAGTTGACAGTTGCGGATGCAATCGCGCTGAGGAGACCTCAGCGCGATTGCACCAAGCAGACAGCGAAAAGTGCGTTCTTGGGCTTTGCCCTGTCTTGTCTTGTCTGGCTCGATCTGGAGGAAACCTCCGTGATGTGCGCGTCAAGACAAGACAGACGCTACGCTACCACAGAGCTTCAGGGCAAGCTGTCAACTGTTTTATCGCTCGCCAGGTTGGCAATAAACTGATGTAATGCTTGACGACTGAGCGAGGTAGTATTGAGAGATCGATCGGCGATCTTTTCTAGTTGAAATAGCTCCATCATCACTGGGATCGCCTCTAGATCCATCGCCGCGTGAAATAGGTAGAGTGGCAAAATTAGTTGAGCGCAGTCTTGGCAGTCATGCAGTAATTGAAATTTAAAATCGCTATAATGCACTATGGCTAACGGTTTGACCCAACAGCGATTTCGAGTTGGAATCGTTTGGATGACTTCGGCGAATAACCGAAATTCAGCGGCTGGGATGTAGACGATTTCTTGAGGGCGGAATAATTCAAGGTTATTTTCGGGCATAATAAGCGCAAATGCTGCTGTTGAGGTGGCGGTGAGGATCGAGATCGCGCCCAATCTGCGAGTCATCAGAGCGATCGCTGTTATAGTGAGAATGAATACAGCTTCATATCTGTGCGTGTATGAGTATAGATTTGGATTACTGTAACCATCCAACCTTGCTAATTAATACTTTATTTACTATCCCCTATCCCATTCATGCTAGCCATGTTCGACAAATTGCGCGACATCATTCGCCATTGGTGGATGGAGTTCACACTCCAGACTAAACTGATGGGAGCAGCCACATTGGTGGTGTCGTTGATTGTCAGTGGGTTAACCTTTTGGTCGGTCAATACTATTCAAGCAGATGCCCGCATCAATGATACGCGCTTTGGGCGAGATTTGGGATTGCTGTTGGCGGCCAATATTGCTCCCCAATTGGCGGAAGACGATCTGACTGCCGTCGCTCGGTTTTCCAATCGGTTTTATCATAGTACATCGAGCCTGCGGTATATCCTCTATGCGGATGACGTGGGAAATATTCGGTTGGGGATTCCCTTTTCAGAATCAGAAGTCCAAAATTCGCTGATGATCGAGCGGCGGATTCACATCCCAGAAAGTAATGGTCGAGATCTGCCCTTAGTCCGTCAACATCAGACACCAGAAGGAATTGTCACAGATGTCTTTGTACCGATCGAGCATGAAGGCAAATTTATCGGTACGTTAGCAATCGGAATCAATCCCAATCCTACCTTAGTTGCGTCCACTGGGTTGACTAGAGATGTGACGATCGCGGTATTTGTCTCGATTTGGGTCATGGTCATCTTAGGTGCGGTATTTAATGCACTTCAAATCACCAAACCGATTAAAGAATTACTCTCAGGGGTCAAGAATATTGCGGCTGGCAACTTCAAGCAACGGATTGATTTACCCCTCGGTGGCGAGTTGGGAGAATTAATCGGTAGTTTTAATGAAATGGCGGAAAAGCTGGAGATATTTGAAGAACAGAATATTGATGAACTGACTGCCGAAAAAGCTAAATTGGAAACCCTAGTGACGACGATCGCCGATGGTGCCGTCCTGATCGATAATAATCTTCAGATCGTATTAGTCAATCCCAATGCGCGCCGCTTTTTTGGCTGGGATCATCTCGATCTGGATGGGGCCAATGTCTTACACGTTTTACCTGCGAGTGTATCTGCCGAACTCACCCGTCCGCTGTATCAGGTAGCGGCAGGCAAACTCGACGGTGAAGAATTTCGGATCACCCTCAACCATCCGGCACAGCGGACGGTCAGAATTCTGATTACTAATGTCCTCGATCCAGTCAAAGAAAATGTCCGTGCGATCGCCATGACCGTTCAAGATATCACTCGTGAAGTCGAATTAAATGAAGCTAAAAGTCAATTTATTAGTAATGTCTCGCACGAACTTAGAACGCCATTATTCAATATCAAATCTTTTATCGAAACACTACATGAATATGGCGATGAGCTAACCAAAGAAGAGCGCAGTGAATTTCTCGATACTGCTAATCGCGAAACAGATCGGTTGACGCGATTGGTAAACGATGTTTTGGATCTATCCAAATTAGAATCTTCCCACACCTATGTCTTCGATGCGGTCGAACTAGATCGATCGATCGAACAAACCCTGCGTACCTATCAGCTCAACGCCAGAGATAAAGGGATCGAACTCTGTCAAGATATCGATCGCGATCTCCCATCAGTCTTGGGTAACTACGATTTGATCCTCCAGGTACTGGCAAATCTGGTCGGTAATGCCCTCAAATTCACCAAAGCGAATGGAAAGGTCACTATCCGTGCTCATCAAGTCACCTCGACCGCTGAAGTGGGTGAAGAGATTACGGCTAGTGTCGTCAGAGTAGAAATCATCGATACCGGCATCGGGATCGATCCTGAAGATCGCCGCGCTATTTTCGATCGCTTCTTCCGGGTAGAAAACCGCGTCCACACCCTCGAAGGTACAGGATTGGGACTATCGATCGTTCAAAATATCATCGAGAAACATCACAGTCAAGTTCATATTGCCAGTGAAGTTGGCGTAGGCACTACATTCTGGTTCGATCTAGCTATCTATCAACCGCAGATCGATCGAGTAGAAGATCTGCAACTGGTGAGTGCTAGCATAGAAAGCTAACTACCATAAGTAGAGCGGAAAATTAAGATCTCGATCGCTAGTCACAATTGAAGAGTTGCTAAAAATACCCCTGGATATGCGTGTGAATTTCTGGCGAGTTGGACTCTTGAGCTTGGTGACGATCGTACTACTATCATTGACACGCTTCAGCTTCGATCGTTACCAGCAGCAGTTCGGGCAAACTGCGAGTACCCCAGCATCGCCAATTTTAGTCGCCGCCGCCGCCAGCCTTCAGCCAGCTCTGCAATCGATAACACCAATATACCAAGCCCACCTCAACCAAACGATTAACTATAACTTTGCCGCCTCTGGTGTCTTAGCCCAACAGATTCAACAAGGCGCACCTGTCGATGTCTTTATTGCCGCAGCAGCACAACAAATGTCTGCTTTAGTGCAACAAGGATTATTAGCAGCGGGAACTCCCAGCACTTTATTAACAAATCAATTAGTATTGATCGCACCGAAACAATCTCTGGTGTCTCTGACTGACTGGCGACAGCTCACCGATCCGGCAATTAAGCGGATCGCGATTGGTGAACCGCGCACGGTGCCAGCCGGACAATATGCAACTGAAGTTTTCCAGAATTTAGGTATTTTGGAGTTAGTAAAATCTAAATTTGTCATGGGGAATAGTGTTAAGTCGGTATTAGCTACCGTAGAAACGGGTGATGTCGATGCTGGAATTGTGTATATCACCGATGCCAAAAATTCTAGTAAAGTGCAGATCGCGGCAATTGCTGATGACAAACTGCACTCGCCAATTAACTATCCGATCGCCATTCTGAAGTCGAGTAAATCCCTCACTAAATCTAGGCAATATGTAGAATTTTTACGCAGTAAATCGGCAATAGCTATCTTTAAAAAGTATGGCTTTGGGGTTGCCAAATCTCAATCTTAATTACATGTCAATCCCCGATTTATCCCCACTCTGGATTTCACTCAAAGTAGCGACGATCGCCACGATGATTACCTGTGGATTGGGGACAATTGTCGCTTATCAAATGTATCGCTATCGGGGTAAAGCGCGATCGCTGATTGAGGGCATAATGATTGCACCCCTAGTTTTGCCGCCGACGGTTGTCGGTTTTATCTTGCTGATCCTGCTTGGCAAAAATGGTATGATTGGGCAAATACTCGATCGCTGGAATTTGGGATTAGTATTTACCTGGTATGCCGCAGTTATCGCCGCGATCGTCGTATCATTTCCATTGATGTATCGTGCTGCATTAGGAGCTTTCGAGCAGATCGATGCTTTACTATTAGATGTGGCGAGACTAGAGGGAGCCTCCGAACTAGTCGTGTTTTGGTATATTGCTTTGCCTTTAGCAATCCCTGGACTTGTAGCTGGGACTGTCCTCAGCTTTGCACGGGCATTAGGCGAGTTTGGAGCAACGCTGATGCTCTCTGGAAATATCCCTGGGCAAACTCAAACAATGCCAATGGCAATCTATTTTGCAGTTCAAGCAGGTGCGATCGAGGAAGGATGGTTTTGGACGATAATTATTATCGGTATTTCCTTGGTAGGAATTCTGATAGTTAATCATTGGAAAATCTAAAATTTAGTTTTCGTGCTGTAAACCCATTTACCATCGACTAATTTGTAATCTTAATCTCGATTCAGTAATTCAAGCTCGATTGGAAATCGCGCAGATAGACGCTAATATCTGAATAACAATGAACGAGATTTTAATAAAGATTACGATCTGAATAATATGGGGAACTTGGATTTGCTACATTTCTAATACCGCCACGATTTAAGCCAATCTTCATCGCCTGATTAATCTGTAGAAAACTCGGTACTCGAAAATCGAATTCTATACCATTTTCTGGATGAACCCACTTCTTAATATCAACTATCTCTTCAATCCAATTATGCGTTGGGCCTGGTAAACTTATACCTTTATTACTACACCAAGTTTTTTCTCTACAGCGTAACGATTGCTTGAGTGTATGAATTAGCCAACCATCTAGTATTTTTAGTTGTTTTTCATCATCGACTAATGGTAATAACTCATTAAACCTTGAAATCTCAAGCTAGCTACTATACCTAATTTATAATGACATAATTGTGTAAGCTGTCAAACATTTAAAACACTCTTTTTGTCCTTTAGAACCCTTACGGTAAGGGATTCAGTCAAAAAATTTAGATGTAAAACAGCTTATCATTGAGTCCACCATACAAATAACTGCGAATTTGGGACAGAGTTGTTACATAATCCCAATCTATTAAATATAGTCTGGAAAAATTGAATATTCCCTTTCTCTGAGGTTGAATTAAATTTTGATAGATAATAAAGCTAATTTCTTTTTTGATTTTAGTTACACTTTTACTGCTTATACATGTTTGCTTTAGGCTGATATCATAGCCCAAGAATCGAGTCTGAGCTTTAGTTTTTATTTCTTCATTAATTCTTTCAGAAATAAGTGTAATTCCTTCTGATTTAGCAAAGTTAATTGGCGATCCAATGAGTGTACTAAACTTATTTATAATATCATAAGCACGAACAACTTTGTCATAGCTATTACTCCAGATTAAAGTGTCATCTGCATATCGTGCAAACCGAACCCCTATTCCTTCTAACTCATGATCGAGTTGCCAACATACTAGATTTGCTAAAAATAAAGAAATAGATGTACCTTGAGGTATGCCTGCTTTTCGCTGAGTACCTGAATCTGGAAGATACGAAGAAGACGGTTTAGAATATCTTGATTCTAAGAATACATGTAAGATATACTCTTCCATCTCTGTATATAAAAATCCACAAGTAC
>Ga0136639_10000421_pt1 | contig 13810 bp, 14 predicted proteins | sample AntDrymUQ8592106_2_FD_113739 | JGI IMG/M metagenome (GOLD analysis project Ga0136639, IMG submission 113739) | Polar desert sand microbial communities from Dry Valleys, Antarctica - metaG UQ859 (21.06) | ecosystem: Environmental > Terrestrial > Soil > Desert | place: Antarctica: Dry Valley...
GTGGCCGGAGTCGATTGAGGGGCTGATTCTGGCCCATGAGTTTTTCGATGCCTTGCCGGTGGACGTGGTGCAGCGGGAGGGAGAGGAGTGGCGCGAAGTGCTCGTGGCCTGCGAGGGTGAGGGCTTTGGATGGCGGCTGGGCGAGGGGTTGGCGATCCCAGGAATCGATGAACGAATCGAACGCATGGAGCGGCCGGTGGCACTGGAACGCGAGCTGGTTCGCATGGCCGATCGTCTACGGAGCGGATACCTTTTGGTGCTTGATTATGGATACACGGAGCGGGAGCAGATCCGGTTTCCGCAAGGCTCCTTGATGGGATATCGGCAGCATCGAGCGACGGATGATGTGCTGGCCAATCCGGGTGAGCAGGACATTACCGCGCATGTGCCGTTTTCGACTCTCGAAGGAATCGCCCATCGCTTGGGCTGGCGAACGATACGTCACGAATCGATGGGTTCGTTCCTGCTCCGGATCGGGGAGGCAGATCAGTTTGCATTCCTGAATCTGGAGGCTGATGCGGCGCGGCGGCTGCAACTGAAGACATTGCTCTTTGATATCGGCGAGAACTTCCGGGCTTTGCTGCTCGGAACGCCGGAACGCCTGTAAACAGGGCTCCAAAATGATTTCGGCCCCGGTTGAAGCCGGGGCCGTCTGGGCTGTTCGAAGGGGACTAAGAACCGAAGGGCTAGCCCTTCTTAGCGGCGACTTTCTTGGCCGGAGCAGCGGCCTTCTTGGCAGGAGCAGCAGCCTTCTTGGCCGGAGCAGCGGCCTTAACCGGAGCAGCGACTTTCTTGGCCGGAGCAGCGGCCTTAACCGGAGCAGCGGCTTTCTTGGCCGGAGCAGCGGCCTTAACCGGAGCAGCAGCTTTCTTGGCCGGAGCAGCGGCCTTGACCGGAGCAGCGGCTTTCTTGGCCGGAGGAGCGGCCTTAACCGGAGCAGCAGCCTTCACCGGGGCAGCGGCTTTCTTAGCCGGAGCGGCGGCCTTCTTGGCGGCTTTCTTTGCGGTTGCGTTCTTCATTGAGTGATTCTCCCTAACATCGTTTCGTCGCTCTCCGAAGAGAACGCGGTTGTGACCATATATAAGGTTGTTCGGTCTCAATGTCAAGCAAAAAAGATCGTGAGATGAGGCCAAGAGTGCCAAAAAGTCGAGTGTTTTCGCATAAAAAACGAAACTAGTGCAGAATGTTTTTATGGACACGAGGGAACCGGGAACATTTTGGACCAATAAACATAGGGGTTTGCTGCAAGTGGGGCTGTTGCTGATGGTGCCTTGGGCGGTAGGATGCGGGGGGGCCAGACAAACGAAAATTAGCAACCCGGTGGCTCGAATTGGGGCTGTCGAAGAAGGCATCGCGAGTTGGTATGGGGAGCCTTATCATGGACGTCGCGCGGCTAATGGAGAGGTCTATGACATGGAGCAAATGACGGCGGCGCATCCGTCGCTTCCGTTCGAAACCTGGGTGTCGGTACGGAACCCTGGTAACCGTGAAAGCACCCAAGTTAGGATCATCGATCGGGGCCCTTTTGTGAAGGGGCGGATCATTGACTTGTCCCGCGCGGCGGCGCGAGAGATTGATCTCGTAAGGCTGGGGGTAGCCAAGGTGAAGCTGACGGTGATTGAGCAACCTGGCAGCTATGGACGAGGCAAGCAGTTCACGGTACAGGTGACGACGGCAAGAACTCGGTTGAACGCGGAACAGCTGGAGCGGCAGTTGCGCAAGAGCTATGATGCGGTGACGATTCGTTATCGCGCTCCGGTCGCGAAGGGGAATACTCCGGAGTCTTGGCGGCTGCTTGTTGGCAGGGTGAAGGACATCAAGCAGGCGCAGAAAATATTGGTGGAGGTGCGGCCGAAGTTCCCGAATTCGTTCGTGATCGGCTGGGAGGTCGATTAGGCCACTCCGCCCTTAAGGGAAGAGTGATCACCCCTTAAAACTCCTGGAATAAGCAGCATGGGGCGTTGTTTTAAGGAGAAAGAAAAGTTAGAGTAATGGTTCCCGGTCAACACTAGTTCAACTGAGCGGTCCCAGTCCGCTTTATTGAGGTCCATTAATGATTCCCATCGCGCACGCCCAGGCGTTTGAACAACCACCCCTACTGGTCGGCCAGTCGCCCCGTTTACGGCACGTCCAACGGATGGTAGAGAAGCTCGCGAATGGCCGTTGGCCGGCTCTGATTCTGGGAGAAACCGGAACGGGCAAGGAAGTTGTAGCGCGTTCGATTCATTCGGCCAATCCGGCTGGCGCGTTTGTGACGATCGATTGCTCGGCCTTTGTGGGTCCGATGATGGAGAGCGAGTTGTTTGGTCATCGGCGGGGTGCTTTTACGGGAGCGGACCGGGATAAGGTGGGCTTGATTGAGGCGGCGCACGGAGGGACGGCGTTTTTCGACGAGATAGGGGAGATGCCGCTCGATCTGCAGGCGAAATTGCTGCGGGTGCTGCAGGAGAAAGAGTTTCGTCCGTTGGGCTCGACGGTGACGAGGCGTTCGGATTTTCGCATCATTGCGGCGACCAATCGGGACTTGGCGAAGGAAGTAGAGAAGGGGACCTTTCGGCAGGATCTCTACTATCGGCTAAATGTGGTGACGTTGCGCCTGCCGACGCTGCGGGATCGGCGGGAGGATATCCCGGCGCTGCTGCAACACTTTTTGCGGAAGTATGGATCGAATCATAGCTTCACGCAGGATGCGTTGGAGGCGGCGCTGGCCTATGATTGGCCCGGCAACGTACGAGAACTGGAGAACTCCGTGCAGCACATGGTGGCCATCAATACGGGCCCGCTGCTTCATCTGCGCGATTTGCCTTCGCCGCTGCAAAACTTCTTAGCGACCAAGCGCCAACCGCAAGTGTTGTTGACGATGGCTGCTTCGGCCGGCTATCCACCGGCTGGGATGGCGGCTGGGATGGCGGCTGGGATGGCGGCGGGGATGGCGGCGGGAATGGCGACGGTCGGGGCCCAGCCTAGCTTTGTGTCGTCGCCGATTTTGCCGCTGGTGGAGATGGAGCGCCGGGCTATTTTAAGCGCATTGGAGTATACGAAAGGCGATCGCTTGATGGCGGCGCACCTGCTGGGCATCGGTCGAACGACGCTTTATCGGAAGCTCAAGGAATACCAGTTGGAAGATTGAGACTTTTCGGTCGGATGGGCCACTTCTCTTTCGATGAATTCGCCCTCCCCCGCCCGCATCCGCAGCAGGGTTTTGCTCGTTGAGTCAGACCCGTGGGACGCGGGCTTGGTTCAGGAAGCTCTCGACGAGCTCGAAGAGCAGCAATACCGCAAGCTTCTGCCTTGGCAGATGGAGCTTTATCATGCCGACACTTTAGGGGAGGCAGTGGTTGCGCTGGAGCAAGAGCCGTTCGATATCATCCTGCTCAACCTCGACCTGTCGGACAGTAAGGCGCTGCACACATTTTTGCGCCTGCATTCGATCAGTCGAACCGCGCCGATCGTAATTCTGTGTACTGCGGCGGACGAATACACGGCATTGGCGGCGGTACGCGAGGGCGCGTTTTCGTATCTGCTGAAGGAGGATCTCGACTGCCTGCCTTTGGCGCGCACCTTGCGCTCGGCTATGGAGCGGCAGCAGGCCATCGTAGCGCGCGCTGAACTTCCCCTGCTTGATGAGTTGACGAGCTTGATCTCCCGTGATGGCTTCGTTTTGCTGGGCGAGCAATCGCTGCAACTAGCGGCGCGCTGGCAGCGGCCCGCGACGCTGTTCCTGGTGGAGTTGACTGGTTACTCGCTGCTGCAGGACGCCTATGGGCATCAGGCGCACGACTTGGCGTTGATCGAAACCGGGGACCTTTTGCGGACGGTCTTTCGGGAGTCGGACGTGGTGGCCCGTCTGCAGGGGGATACGTTTGGTGCGCTTTGCTTTGACGACCCCGGTGCGCTGGAGCCGATTGGGGAGCGGATCAATCGGTATCTCCAGTCGTTGAGTCCCTATGCGATCCAACGTCCGGTGTTGTGTTACGTCACCGGTTCGTCGACCTTGACGCCCAGCGCCACGACAAATCTGGACGTTCTGTTGCACTTGGCCGAATCGGACTTATCGGCCAACCGCCTCCGGGAGCTCTCAGCCGCGCTACGATAGAATTATGCTCACGCTTACGGATTTCATTTCGTTGCTGCAGGATTTCTGCCTGGCCGGAGCCGTTCTGTATGTGGGCTTGCAATTTTTGATCCGGCCGGAAGCGTGCGCAACGGCTTTGATCAGCTTCGCCGATCGATACCAGAGCCGGGGCTTGCCCCTGCCGATGCGGGGTTCAGCGCCTGCGGCTCTGAACACTCCGCTTGTCCATCGCGTGCTGCGGTTCGTAGGCGGGGGCTTGGTGTTGTCAGGCCTTCTGGGCCTGCCTGGCGTGCTTTGAGCTAAGCCTTGCGGATCGCTCTTGACGCCACCTATAGTGTCGGCTCCCAGCCGACAGGTGTTGCGGTGTACTCGCGGGAGATTCTTTGGGGGTTAGCCCAGCGGCATCCGAGCGCACATTATTATTTTTGTTATCGGTCGCACCGCCTGCTCCGTTCTTTGGAGGCGTTTTTGCCCCGCCAAGCCGTTCGTCGTCCGCTGTTTGAAACGTGGGCACCGAAGGCGCAAATTTTTCATGGCTTGAACCAACGCCTGCCCCACCTGAGTGGCAAGCATCGGTTGGTGACCACCTTTCACGACCTTTTCGTGATCACATCCGAATACTCGACCGCCGAATTTCGGACGCGCTTTATCGCCCAGGCGAAGGATGCGGCAGAGCGATCGGAGTTGATTATTGCGGTGAGCGCATTCACGGCGGCGCAGATTTCGAACTTGTTGGGCGTCGACCGGCGGCGAATTCGGGTAGTCTACCATGGGGTATCGCATCCGTCGACCGAACACCTGCAGACGCTGACCAAGCGGCAGCCGTTTATCCTGTCAGTGGGAGCGATCCAGAAGCGCAAGAACACGGGTAGGCTGATTGAGGCGTTTGAAGGTTTGCCCACGGGTTGGCGTTTGGTGCTGGCCGGTGCGGCTACGGGCTATGGTTCCGAGGAGATTTTGGCGCAGATTGCGCGGAGTCCGCGTCGCCAGGACATCCAAGTGTTGGGATATGTTTCACCGGAACGGTTGGAGGCGCTTTACGGTCGGGCGTCCATTTTTGCATTTCCATCGCTGGACGAGGGTTTTGGCATCCCGGCGATTGAGGCGATGGCTTGGGGGGTACCGGTGGTGACTTCCGATCGTTCGGCCCTGCCGGAGGTTACCGGAGACGCGGCCTTTCACGTGAACCCGACGAGCGTAGAAGAGCTGAGGTTTACTCTGCAGACTTTGATTGAACAGCCGGGTCTACGGGCGAAAATGGCGCAGAAAGGGTTTGCGCACGCGTCTCAATTCACATGGGATCGTGCGGTGGACCAAACGTGGACCGTGTACCACGAACTGGTCGATCGGTAGCTATCCGCCTTTGTCTTCGGTGGATATCTTGAGTGCTTTCAAGAACTTCTGATCTTGAGACGTCCAGTTCACTTTGCCGAAGGCGCCTAGCCGTTTGCGCGGAGCGTCGGATTCGCCGGAATCGGCGGACTCGTCGTCATCGGTGTCGGGCGAGAATTCGTCGCGCTTGTTGAAGCCGATGGTGGCTTCGAGCACCAGGAACACGTCGTACCCGGACCTCTTGATTTCACCGATCGCTTCCGCGATACGGTCGGAGTCGGACAGCGATTCGTTAATCGCGTTCCCAAGATCCTGCATTAGCTCTTTCAGTCGGTCTTCCAAAGGAATGGCCCTCTCACGTCTCACTTCTGGGCATTCCCAGGATAACACTCTCTAGTTCTATCGGCGCAGCAGGGGAAATTCTACAGCTTTATAATGGAGAAGTACCATGCTATCGATCGGACGAAAATTCATGACCCACGTAATTCCGGGGATCATCAAGCCGCTTCACATTTTGTGGAATGAAATGATTGGGTTCGTTTTCATTTGTATTGCGATCATCGCCACGCCAAGCGTGTACAGGAAAGTGGCGGCGTTTTCCGGTGAGCCTGAGCAACTAGGCCTAATTGTCCTCGGATTATGCTTCCTCATCCCGATGTACGGCTTCGGGATTTCCTCGTTCTGGCGCGCGCGGAAGCTCAAGAAGTCCTAGCCGCAGGTCCGATAAGGTATACCTCCTAGAATCGACGGGTTGTGAACCTTATTTATGTTGCTTACTATAAAAGTTCGGTTGCATAGTCCCGATAGACCTAGGGAAGGGTCGGGCTCCGCATTGGCCATGACTGAAATCGACGAATCCCGATGGCGACCACCCCAGCGCGTTTTCGCTGCGATGGTTGCTTGGCGAGCGGATCGCCTCGCAGAACCAATAGATAAGTTGCGCTTTTTGAGGCGTTCGGCGGCTTTTTTTTCCAGTCGCCCGGTGAGCCGCGCGTTACGAAGTGCGCAGGTGCGGCATTTTTCCGCGCTCCTGCTCGCCCTTGGTCTGCTTCCGATTCCAATCGTTTCAGATGGGGCCCGTCTGATTCGGCCCGTGTTGAGCCGGGTGACGATCGCCCGGGGCGACGACCTCGTAAGGGTTTGGCAGGTGGAGGCGACCGGTGCGTATGAGCTCTACAGCAACGGTCTTCGCATTGAGAAGCGTTACACCCTTCCGACTCATGGGTCTGAGCCGTTCGTGCACTATCGACGGACAAATGACGCGGAGGAGGAAGGGTCGGCGCCGTTCGGAATCGTCTACCACACGACCGAGAGCCATGCGCTGCCGTTTGAGGAGAGGCGAAACCGGGACCTACGCCGGATTGGTGCGGGGGTTTTGGAGTACGTGAGTCGGATGCGCGCTTACCACTACGTGATTGATCGGTTTGGCCGGGTATGGCGGGTGGTGCCTGAGAAGGAACCGGCTCATCACGCGGGCAACTCTGTGTGGGCGGACGAATCGCATTATTATTTGAACTTGAATTCGAGCTTCCTGGGCGTTTCGTTCGAGGGCCCGTCGCGTGACGAATCCGGCCAGACTCCCGCCACGGCGGCGCAGATCCACTCGGGCCGGCTGTTGACGGACTTGCTTCGTTCCCGTCACCGGATCGTGGCCGGCAACTGCGTCACGCATGCGCAAGTGTCAGTGAATCCTGACAATATGGGCATCGGGTACCACACCGACTGGGCGGCGAATTTTCCGTTTGAGCAGATGGGCCTGCCCGACAACTATCGGATTCCACCGCCATCGATGACGCTTTTCGGTTTTCAGTACCATCCGACTTTTCGGGCAGCCACGGGCGAGCGGCTGTGGCGTGGTCTCGACGAGGCCGATCTAGAGCTGCAACGCTCGGCGGCGGCAAGTCGTACGAGCTTGGCGACGTGGCGACGAGGCCTCACGCAGAGGTATCGCCACCTGTATGACAAGATAAAGCAACCCGATTTTTCCCAGGAGGGAAACTAATGTCCCACACATATTCCGACGGCTCGACACCTGTAGGTCTGGACGTCGGGACCAGCCGTATCGTGGCCGCATGGCCTTCCGAGAGTGGTTATCGGTTTCGTAGCCAACTGAACTCCTTTGTAGCGTTGCCGAACTCAAGGATGACGGAGAACGTTCTGCGCCGAGAGAGCGTGCCCCACACCGTACGCGGTGCGGAAATTCTGGTCCATGGCAATGAGAGCGAACGATTCGCTGACCTCATCGGAGCGGAACTGCGACGGCCAATGACCAAAGGCTTCTTGAACCCGGCAGAGTCGGAAAGTATGCCGATGATGCAGAACTTGCTGCTTTCGCTGCTCGGTCCGGCTGCTCATTCCCGGCAGAAGCTGTTTTTCAGCGTCCCTGCGCCGCCGCTTGGGGCGCACGATAGTTTGACTTATCACGAGGCGACGCTGCGACAGATTCTGGGTGAGCTCGGTTACGACGCCAAGCCGATCAACGAAGGTCTGGCGGTCATCTACAGCGAACTCGAAGCTTCCAACTACACCGGGATCGGCATCAGCTGCGGCGGCGGTCTGTGTAACGTTTGCATGTCTTATCTCGCCGTACCGGTGATTCAGTTCAGCGTCCCCAAGGCAGGCGATTTTATCGACTCGAATGCGGCGGCGGTGGCCGGTGAAATGGTCAATCGCATTCGTATGATCAAGGAAGACGGCTTTTTGTTTAATGGGGTCGCGCATGACAAGGCACATCAGGTTATTGCGGTCTACTACGACGACATGATTCAGACTGTGGTGCAGGCCATGCGGGAGGTCTTTTCCCAGGCCAAGAGCTTGCCGCGTCTGGGTCGGCCGATCCCGCTCGTGTTGAGCGGTGGGACGGTGCTTCCGGCTGGATTTAAGGAACGCTTCGAGCAGGCCTTGCGTCAACAAGATTTCCCCGTTCCGGTGAGTGAGGTCCGCTTGGCGGCTGAACCCCTGAACTCAACCTCGCGTGGTGCTGTCATCGCCGCGTTGAGCGAAATGTAGACTGAGGTAACTATGCTCCGAATCCTGGTTGGGCTTACCGCGTCAGCCCTCGTGTTTGCGCAAATGCCGGGACAGTATCCAACGGGGCAGCCACGGCCTGGCCAGTATCCTCAGGGGGGGCAGAATCCGCAAGGGCAGTTTCCACAAGGGCAGGGTACCGGTTTGCCGATCCCTTCGATTAAGTTTCCGAAGCGGGCTCCGAAGGGAGAAAAGGCCGAGAAGGGCCCGAAGTTGACCGCTATCGAAGGGACGCTTCGGCAATTGGGCGAGAAGGAGTTGGTCTTAGAAAGTACGGCAAAAGGTGTGCAGAAGTTTCGCTTGCTCGCTAAGACGCTGTTCCGGGATAAAGCCGGGGAGCCGATGCGCGATTCCCTGCTCAAGCCCGGAGATCTTCTCCAGGTTGAAGTGAGCGCTGAAGACGAGGAGACGGCGGTGCGGGTGAACCTGGTTCGGCCCGGCACGGCCGAAGAGCGGGCGAGCGTGGAAGCAAAGGCGGGCGAGTCCGCCCCCGCCGAGGCACCCAGTGCCGCCCGGAGTTCGGCTGCGGAGCCGGCGGTCGCCCCGGAGAAGGCGGCGGCTCGTGCGGAGGTATCGACGCCGAAGTATGGGGGAGAACCGTTGGAGGACAGGCCGGTTCTCCGTCGAGGGGTTCCCGATCGGGCCAAGAACGCACCGGTGAAGAGGCAGATGGAGACCGCCGAGCCCCCCGAGGAGCCAGCACTGCTGAAGTTGCCGACCGCTCCGGCCGCCGATCCGGTGATTGCCGCCGCGCGGGAGGAAGCGACGAATTTTACAGCGTCGCTGCCCAATTTCCTGGTTCTGCAACACACGCTTCGCTATATGAGCGCGACGAACCCGCCGGATTGGAATGCGCTCGATACGGTTTCTGCCGACGTGGTCTGCGTGAATGGCCAGGAGGAGTACCGCAACATCAAGATCAACGGTAGGCCGACGAAGGCTCCTGCCGAGAAGACGGGCGCTTGGTCTACGGGAGAGTTCGTCACCACCCAGCAGGATATTCTTTCGCCCATGACGGCGGCCCAGTTTACCAAACGCGGCACGGATCGCATCGGTGGCCGTACTGTACTTGTATACAATTTTTCGGTCAAACAACCGTTTTCCCACTGGCAGGTGCACGCCAGCGACGAAGGAAAGATCTACCGTCCTGGCTACAAGGGCACGATTTGGATCGACCAGGAGACGAACCGGGTGATGCGGATTGAACAGCAGAGCTTAAGCTTCCCGGGGGACTTCCCGTTCGACAAGGCGGAGATCATCCTCGAGTATGATTTTGTGCGCATCGATAGCAAGATGTTTCTCCTGCCGGTGCACAGTGAGAACATGATCTGCCAGCGCGGATCGAATAACTGTAGCCGGAACGAAATCAACTTTCGGAACTACCGAAAGTTCGGGGCGGACTCCAAAATCGATTTCGAGAAGAACTGACCTGCTACACTAGGAGAAGGTTTTACTGTCGCAGGTCCCACTCAGGTTTTCCGGGGGACCATTGTACGCCGGACGAACCGGCGTCTCCTCTCCTGATTTGTTCGGCAGGGAGAGTCTGATCCGGGACATTCGGCACGGTACGAACTGGAGGCTGCATGGCTAGAGCACACACAACATTCAAGAAACGGCAGAAAGAGTTCGCGCGCATGGAAAAGTCGCAGGAGAAAGCGGCTAAGCGGGTACAGAAGAAGACCGACGGCACAGGGCGAGAGCCTGGATCGGGCCCGGAGATCGAGACGGAGCCCATCGACTCGTTCACGCTTCCGCCGGAAGAGCGCACCGTTTAAGCTGCCCCACCCTGGGGTTATTACTTCATTTTAAATTTCAAAAGGCCCCCTCTCCGGGGGCCTTTTCTCGTTTCTAGCCCTTAAATGAGATTCGCCAGATCTTATTGTTCCCGTCTTCGCTCAGCAGTAAGCTTCCATCGGCGAGCTGCAACAGCCCCACCGGACGACCCCAAACTTCTTTGCTATCCTCGCCTAGCATGAACCCGGTGAGGAAATCCTCTGGCTGACCGGCGGGTTTGCCGCCCGAGAAGGGGATAAAGACGACCGAGTAGCCGATGCGCTTGGCGCGGTTAGAGGACCCTCGGTAGGCTACAAATGCTCCGTTATGGAACTTGGCAGGGAACTGTTTGCCGGTGTAAAAGGCGAAGTCCATCGCGGAGGAGTGTGGCCGGAGGACCATATCGGGTTCGATCGTCTTTTTGACGGCAGCCGGGTTCTTCCCTTTGTGACGCGGCTCTTCGTTGTTCCCGATGTAGGCGTATGGCCAACCGTAGAAAGCACCCTTCTTTACGGAAGTGAAGAAATCGGGCACGAGGTCCTCGCCTAGGCCGTCGCGTTCCTGCACGGTAATCCAAGGCTTCCCGCTTTGTGGGTTGATCCGGATATTCACGGCGTTCCGCAGGCCTGTGGCAAAGATCTGCTTGCCGGTTCCGTCGGGGTTGTAGACATGGATCGCCGCACGGTCTTCTGGATCACCGGAGTCAATATTGCTGCTGGAACCCACGGAGAGATAGAGCTTTTCGCCCTTGGGATCGAAGGCAATACCCCGCGACCAATGGCCTTTTCCATAACCCTTAAGAGCGATTACCTCTTCACCGGGGCCGACCGTGAGAGCCTTGGCGTCGAGCTTGTAGCGCTTAACTGACTCCGCTTCGGCGACATACAGATACTCTTTCCACAGAGCCATCCCGAAAGGCCGGTCGAGGCCGGAGATGAAGGTCTTGGGCTGCTTCGGATTGCCTGGGCCGATGATGGCAACGCTGCCTTTCGGCAGGCTCTCGGTCACCAGGACGGCACCGCCGGGCAGTTCAAGCATGATCCGGGGCTTCTGAAAACCCGTGGCCAACTCCTCGGCGACAAAGCCAGCCGGAAGCTTGAGCTGGGCACCGGCCGGCCGCGGAATCAATTTCGCGCCGTTGGCTACCGAGCCGGTCGGGTTCGGTTCCGGCAGCGTGAACTTCTTATTCTTCGCCCAAGCAAGACTACTCAGCCCGAGCGCACATCCCAAAAGTTTCCGTCTCTGCATACAGAGGCAGTTTATCATTCCTACTTCTGCGTTAGCTTTCGGATAAATTCGATGGTCGGTTTCGGAGCCTCAAATTCGGCTTCCTGCAATACGTTCCGTCCGAATCGGTCTTTCGCGTTGAGGTCGGCACCCCGGTCAACCAGGTATTGAATCATCTCGTGGTCACCGAAGCGAGTGGCGGTATGCAGAGCGGTGCCGCCGCCCGGGCGCGCCTCGTTGACGTCTCCACCGAACTCCACCATCAGCTTCACCGCTTCCAGCTTCCGACTTTGGGCTGCCAGCAGGATTCCGCCGGCACCATCCGAGGATTTGACCTTCGGGTCCGCACCCAATTGCACGAGTTCCCGCATCATGGCCGCATCGCCACGTTCGGTTGCCGTCAGAAAGGGCGTGAGGCCGAAGCTGCGGAACGCATTTGGCTGGCCACCTTGGCGGGTGGTCTTCGCGGTCAGGTCAGCGCCGCGGGCGACCAGCGCCTTCACAAGTTCGAGCTTGCCGAGCCGCACGGCGTCGTGGAGGGGGGTGCTGCCGTTGGCGTCGCGGAGGTTCACTTCGGCGCCGTAGTCGAGCAAGAGCCGAGCCACGGGTTCGTGCCCGCGTCCCAGGGCCAGCAGGAACGGGGTCGAGCCGTTGGCGGCTTTCTGCAGGGGGTCGGCTTTGGCGGCCAACAGGAGCTTTACGGTGGCTAAGTCGCCTTTCTGCGCGGCGAACAGCATGGGTGTGAAGCCATTCTGCGATACAGCACCGGCAGCGGCTCCTTTGTCGAGCAACAGGGTAACCAAGTCGGCGCGGCCAGCCGCCGCGGCCCACATCAGCGGCGTCTGCCGCAATCGAGTTTCGGCGACATTCACCGCCGAGCCGTTTTCGATCAGTAACTTCACCAATTCGACATTGCCATTCTGCACGGCACCCATCAGCGGCGTTTCTCCGCTCCACCGGGCCGCATCTATCTTTGCCTTCGCGCCCAGTAGTAAACGGGCCATCGCCAGGTTGCCCTGCCCGCAGGCCAACGTCAGCGGCGTTTCTCCGTTCTCGTCAGCCAAGTTCGCGTTGGCCCCCGCCCGCAAAAGGGCGCTAGCGATTTCGACGTTGCCGCGGCTTACCGCCCAGCCCAAGGCGGTGGAGCCGTCGGGTCGAGTCGCGTTCAGGTCCACCCCGGCCTTCACGAGGCCGAGAACGGTCCGCTGATCTCCATTTTGCACCGCTTCAAAAAGTCGACCGTCCGCCCCCAGCATCAGGATAGGCAATAGGAGCGATAGGGAGAACCGTCGTAGCGAGTACATGAAGAAATGATATTCTTTCTGTATACGGAGCGGAAGCCCCGGGCTTCCGATAACTTATGTTCCGACCAGTTTTGTGCTTCGTCACCGCCAGCTTTGCCGCCTTCGGCCAGAACGCGGAAACCGCGCAGTCTCTTTTAAAAAGTTACTGCCAAGGCTGTCATAACGACCAGACGAAGACAGCGAGCTTTTCTCTCGATGCCGTACGGACGGAGGACGTGGCGACGCACGCCGACGCCCTTGAAAAGGTATTGCGGAAAATTCGAACCGGCGAGATGCCGCCGCCCGGTCTACCCCGTCCGAAGCCCGAAACCTCCGCCGCTGTGACGCATTGGCTCGAAGGCCAGCTCGACCAGAACATCGCTACTCATCCTAATCCGGGCACGCCGGCGGCCCATCGGCTCAACCGCGCCGAGTACGCCAACGCGGTTCGCGACCTTCTCGCTCTCGATCTCGATCATTCCGGCAGCCTCCCGGCCGACGATTCCGGCTACGGTTTCGACAACATCGGCTCCGTGCTGACGGTCTCTCCGCTGCTGCTGGAAAAGTATATGGCTACGGCCCGCCGGGTTAGCCGCCAAGCGCTGGGGACGACGAAACTCAGCCCGCTGGTCGAAAAGTTTACGGCCGCTCGGGCAGGTACGTCCGATACTGGCGATGAGCTTCCGTTGGCCACGCGGAACGGCCTCACGATTAAACACTACTTTCCGGCCGACGCCGAGTACGTGTTCACGGTTCGGGTGCGTGGCAATCCGGATCCGACGCTTCCTCCGGCGAAGCTCGATGTACGGGTGGATGGCGTGCGCACGAAGCTGTTTGACACTGTTTACACCAACGCCGAGGAATCACAGAATAGCCGGAACTTTGAAGTCCGGGTGCCGCTCAAAGCGGGCGTGCATACGGTCGGTGCCAGTTTCCTGGCGGAAGGGACGAGATCAGAATCCACGGCCGGCATGAGCACCGGGCGGTTCGGTCCTCCACCGACGTCGCTGACCCAACTCGAATACGTTTTGATTGGCGGACCGTTCAACCCTGCCGGACCGGGCGACACTCCCAGCCGCCGCCGGATCTTCCA
>Ga0136639_10000422_pt1 | contig 13802 bp, 10 predicted proteins | sample AntDrymUQ8592106_2_FD_113739 | JGI IMG/M metagenome (GOLD analysis project Ga0136639, IMG submission 113739) | Polar desert sand microbial communities from Dry Valleys, Antarctica - metaG UQ859 (21.06) | ecosystem: Environmental > Terrestrial > Soil > Desert | place: Antarctica: Dry Valley...
CAAGGGCTCGGCAGCGCACGAGGCCACCATCATCGGTGACACCGTGGGCGACCCGTTCAAGGACACCGCCGGCCCGGCCATCAACCCGCTGATCAAGGTGATGAACCTGGTCTCGCTCCTGATCGCCAGCGCCATCGTGTCCCTCGGTGTCGGGGAGGACCAGAACGACCCGGTCCGGATCATCATCGCGCTCGTCGCGACGGCGATCATCGCGGGCGCCGTCTACGTCTCCAAGCAGCGCGAGTCGGTCCTGGGAGACGACGCCGGCACTCCCGGCCCGCCGACCCCGGCCCCCCCGGTCGTCACGGACCCGACGCGGCCCATGCCGACCGTCTGACCCGTCGTACGACGACCCGCACGACCCGTTCCACCACCCAGGCCCGCCCGGTCCCGACCGGGCGGGCCTGGGTGTTCGACGTGGTGTTCGGATGGGCTGATGGGCGCAGCGGTCGAGCGCATCGCACTGATCTCGGACGTCCACGGCAACCTGACCACCCTCGAGGGCATGCCTGACAGCCTGGAGCCGGCACCGTTCTCCATCGTGGTCGTCCGGGTGCCCTCCGACGTCGAGGCCGAGCTGGCCCACGCCCGCGCCCGGCAATACGTCAGCGTGACGTTCCCCCCAAGAGACGCCGACGCGGTGGCACCGTCCCTCAGGACAGTGCCACCGCGTCGGTCGACCCGGGCGGGGCGGCTGTTACTGCTTCCTCTTGAGCACGGTCAGCACGACCTTGCTCGACTTCGACGCGCGCGTGGCGCTGCTGCCGGCGAAGGCCGCGGTCAGCTGGTGCTTGCCGGGCTTGAGCCTTGGCAGCTTCACGATGCGCGAGCCGTTGTCGGCGCTGCGGATCGTGTAGGTCTTCAGCTTCTTCCTGCCGTCGAAGATCGTGACCTTGCCCGAGGGGCGCTGCCCCGTGGCGGCGAGGGTGATCTTGACCAGTGCGGCCTTGCCGGCGGCGATCTTCTTCTTGACCAGTCGGAGCGTGGTGCGCGAGGCGACCTTGGCGACCTTCACCGGCGCGGTGGCGGCGGTGCCGGGCGCGTAGCCGACGCGGCTGGCGGTGACCAGGACGGCGATGCTGCGACCGGCCTCGGCCGGCTTCACGACGTACGTCGAGCCGTTGGCGCCGCTGATCGGCGCGCCGTTGGCGTACCACTGGTAGCCGAAGGTCGGTGCCGGTGTGCCGGACCAGGTGCCCGGCTGGACCGTCATCAGGTTCCCGGCAGCGGGGTTGCCGCTGAGCGACGGTGCGGCCGTCGCCGTGAGGGCGTCACCGAGCTTGGCCAGGACCGGTGCGCTCGAGGCCGTGCCGGAGGTGCTCCCGGCCTTGGTGCCGGTCGTCTTCAGGGCGATCTGCTTGGCGAAGTCCTCACCGACCAGCGTGTAGTTCTTCTGGGTGGCGCCCGGGATCGCGACGTTGCTGCGCAGCCACTGGTAGGTCGTGGCGACGTCCTCGGCGCTCCACCTGGGGTCCACACCGGTCAGCGTGGTGCCCACCTTGCCGGGACCACTCACGGTCGGCGCCGCCGACGCGGTGATCGCATCCGGCTCGGCCGGGGCGATGCCCAGGGCGCTGGTGATGACCGAGACGACCGGCAGCCCGGCCAACGTGCCGGTGATCAGCGCGGAGAGCTCGGTGCCGGCCAGGTCGGCGCCGGGGATGAAGGACAGGCCGGTGGCGTCGGGGATCAGCACACCGTTGCTGAGCCACTGGACGCTCGTGATGACCCCCGGGAGGCTCCACTCGATCGAGGTGAGGCCGATGACCTGACCGACACCGGGGATGCCCGTGAGCGTGGGCAGGGCGAGCAGGGCAAGCGGGTCCGGGGTCTCGCCGCCGCCCCCGCCGCCGGGGAGCGGGATGGGCAGTGCGCTGGTGAAGGTGGCGAGCGGCACGATGCCGAAAAGTGAGCCGATGACGCGCGCGCTGACCTGGCTGCCGGCGTCCGCGAGGACCGGGGTGTAGGACGCGGCGGTGGCACCGGGGATCGGGACGCCGTCGCGCATCCACTGGTAGGAGTTGGTCACCAAAGGGTTGATGACTCCGCCCAACGCCCAGACCGGGTCAGTGATGGTCAGCACTGAACCGACTCCGCCGGTGCCGGACAGCAACGGAGCGGTCAGGACGGTGAGGACGTCGAAGAGGCCCTTCTGCTGGGACGCAGGCTGTGGAGCAGCAGCCTGCGGGGTGGCAGCTGTGGCAGCAGCGCCGAAGCCGACTCCTGTGCTGATGACGGTGATGGCCAGTGCCGCGCCGAAGGCGCGCTTGAGATGGTGCATTGGGTTTCCCTCCCCATAGGGCGTCCCAGGTACCCGCCCCCGGCCGCACATGTGTTCTCCCTTCCCGGCATGCTAGGAGGCGCTCGTCGGGTCTGCAGCACTTCTGCGGGATCGGTCTCCCTTGCCGGTTGATCCGACCGAGTGGCTCGCGGGGCCTGGCCCGAAGAGGTGGGGGGCGGTCAACCGATCGGGCCATGTCGCACGTCCCTGACGGCGTGGCCTCTAACCTCGGGCCGTGACCTCTTCAGCTGCCTCCGACCTGCCCGCCCGCCTGCGCGCCGCGCTCGAGCTCGCCGGTTTCACCTACGACGGGGTCGCCGACGTGCTGGGGCCCGAGGGACACGCCGCGCTGATGCGCAACGAGACCACCCCCGCTCGCCGTCGTACGACGGGGGGAAGTGCCGTCGAGACGCTGGCGCGACTGTTCCTGTTGCAGACCCCGGTGCCGGTCGCGGCGGCCGAGGCGGCCCTGCCGGGGCTCCTCGACCGGCTCACGGCCGAGGGCCTGGTCGAGCAGTCGGTGAGCGAGGTCGCCGCTCGCCTCGACATCCGCCCCTATGCGACCGACGAGGAGACGTTCTGGGTCGTCAGCGACCTGACCCCGGGCCTGGACGGCGGCCCGCAACGCGTGGGCGCCGACCACGTCCTCGGGATCAGCTCGGCTTCCACCTCGTTGGCCCAGCTGACGATCCGGGAGCCGGTCGCGCGAGCGCTGGACCTCGGCACCGGCTGCGGCGTCCAGGCGCTGCACCTCGCCGGTCACGCGGGACGGGTCGTGGCGACCGACGTCAACCAGCGCGCCCTGCGCCTGACCCGCTTCAACGCTGCGCTCAACGGCGTGGCCGATCGGGTCGACGTGCGCGACGGCTCCTACTTCCAGCCCGTGGCCGGCGAGCGCTTCGACCTGATCGCCACCAACCCGCCGTTCGTGATCTCGCCCGGCACGGGCGAGCGGCTGGTCTACCGCGACTCCGGGCTGCCCGGCGACCGGGTCGTCGAGGACATCGTGCGGGCCGCGCCCGACCACCTCACGGAGGGAGGGTGGTGCCAGGTGCTGGCCAACTGGGTCATCGCCGAGGGCCGCGCGTGGGACGAGCGGCTCTCGGAGTGGCTGGTCGGCGACTGCGACGCGCTGGTGGTGCAGCGCGAGGTCGTCGACCCGGCGGTCTACGTCGAGCTGTGGCTCAAGGACGCCGGCCTGCACGGCTCGCCGGACTACCTGCGTCGCTACGACACCTGGCTGTCGTGGTTCGAGGACCAGGGCGTCGAGGCCATCGGCTTCGGCTGGATCAACCTGCGGGCCTCAGGTTCCGCTGACGGTTCACTCAGCGTGGTCAGCGACTTCCTGGACTGGCCCTACGAGGTCGAGCAGCCGATCGCGCCCGCCATCCATGCGTGGGGGGAGGCGTTGCGCACCGACGTCGACCTGGACACCCACCTCGTCGCGCGCCCCGACGTACGTCAGGAGACGGCGGGGCCGGCCGGCGCCGAGGACCCCGAGACGATCGTGCTGCGTCAGCAGCGTGGCTTCCGCCGTGCCCGACAGGCCGACACCGTCGAGGCCGCCCTGGTCGGCGCCAGTGACGGCGAGCTCAGCCTCGGCCAGATCCTCGACGCGGTCGCCACGCTCACCGGCGGCGAGCCCGACACTGTGTGCGACGCCTACCTCCCGGTCGCCCGCGAGATGGTCCGCGAGGGGTTCCTCGAGGTCGAGTGACCCCGGCCGGCCGGAGCAGTAGGGTCGGAGCGCCCGCGAGCTCGTGGTCGAAGGGTCCCTCGACGTTCACCGGAGGTAGCCGTGCGTCCCTCGATCTCCCTTCTCCTGCCCTCCCTCGTGGTCTTGGCTGCGCTGCTCGGTGCGTGCGGCGGCGACGACGATGCCTCATCCGGCTCGTCCGGCGCCGGTGGCCTGCCGGACGGCGCCTATCCGTGCGCCTTCAACTCCGCCGGCCAGCTCGTCACGATGGGAGAGCTGGTGATCGACGGGCCCGAGTACGGCGGGTTCTCGGGCGGTCTGCGGGGTGGCTACTCGCTTGCGGAAGACTCCCTCGCCTTCTCGGCGGGGTTCTCCGGCCTGCCCGACGGCTACGACGTCCTGTCGGCCGCATGGTTGACGAGCACCTCGTCCGACGAGCGGTTCGTGAGCATCAAGGTCATCTCGGAGGCCTCCAACAACGTCCTCACCATCACCTGCAGCCCGGGCTGAGCCGATCAGCGCACCGCGACGACGTCGGTGTGCGTGAAGTCGTCGCCCGTGAACAGCAACGGCTCCCCGCTCACCTTGGCCAGGGCGTAGGAGAAGCAGTCACCAGGTTGAGTCCTGCGGGTGATCCCGAACCCTTGCCGTAGCGGGCATGAGCAGCGCGCGCGACCCGTGCATGGTGCACGTCGAAGGCGATGACGTCGGCTGCCCGATTCCACCGCGCATGGTGGAAATCAGGCCGCTGTGCCGGACTCTGCCTCCAGGGCCTGGTCCCGCAGCCGGACCAGGTGGCCCCGCACGCCCGGGACCAGCAGTTCGGCCCGGCCGATCAGCAGGAGCTCCGGGAGCCCCGATGGTCGGAACCACACCTGGTTGCGCGGGCGGAGGCCCCACAGCGCCTCCTCGACTGCACCGTGGTGGCCCGCCAGCGAGGGCCCGAGCGCGAGCTCCTCGCGCACGTCCTTCATCCGCACGTCGCCGCCCGGCGTGAAGACCCCGTTGGCCTTGCCGACGACCCAGCACAGCGTGCCGGCGAGGTGCTGCGGCGAGCGAGGACGTCGTACGACGTGGGGCTGGGCGTGCCAGACCAGGGCGAGCGCCCGGCGCAGGGCGATGCCGACCTGGTCGGCCGGAACGGGACCCAGTGCGGTGCTCAGGACCGTCGCGGCCACGCCGTCGAGGAGCTCGGCGGTCCGGGAGAGCCGCTCCCGGTCGGCATGCTCGCAGGCCTCGGGCGCGTCGTCGGCGTCGACGAGCGGCGCCGCGTCCAGCGCGAGCACGGCCGTTCGCCCGCCGCACGCGTCGTCGAGCCACAGCAGCGCCCGCTCGTGGGGAGGCGGTTGCGGTGGCTCAGGTGGGGCGGCGTGCCGCCGGGCCTCGCGGTCGAAGTGCTCGGCGTGGACCTGCCAGGGTGTGCCCTCCACCCGCTCGGTCCACGTGTCGACGAGCCGGCCGTCGACCAGGACCAGGTGGCGCAGCCGGTCCTGCCACGCAGGGTCGGGGGCGTAGCGGTCGTTCAGGACGGCGCGGGACCACGCGTGGGGGTCGAAGCGGTCAGGGTCGTGCATGTCGTCGTACAACGGGGAGCACCTCCGAGCGGAGCGGTCTGGGTATCGAGGACCTCACGGTGGCACGCCGCGGGGACCTCGTGCAGCCGTCCTCCACAGGCCCTGCGGAAGTTCGACACAGGCTCCATGGGTGTCCTCGGAAGTCAGGGCGTTGGACTGCACGCGCTACCGTGATCGGCCGTGAGCCCTGTTCGAGTCCGCTCACACCTCTCGCAGCAGTAAGGAAATGGCAACGCAGTGGCACACAAGTTGGTGATCGTCGAGTCCCCGGCGAAGGCGCGCACGATTGGCGGCTACCTCGGCGACGGCTATGTAGTGGAGTCCTCCATCGGGCACATCCGCGACCTGCCCAACAATGCCGCCGACACTCCGGCCAAGATCAAGGACAAGCCCTGGGGCCGGCTGGCCGTCGACGTGGAGAACGGCTTCACGCCCTACTACGTCGTGCCGCGCGACAAGAAGTCGCACATCTCCAAGCTCAAGAGCCTGCTAAAGGATGCCGACGAGCTCTACCTCGCCACCGATGAGGACCGCGAGGGCGAAGCGATCGCCTGGCACCTCCTCGACGAGCTGAAGCCCAAGGGCATCCCGGTGCACCGGATGGTCTTCCACGAGATCACCAAGCAGGCCATCCTCACCGCTGTCGAAAACCCCCGTCAGATCAACGACGACCTCGTCGAGGCCCAGGAGGCGCGCCGCATCCTGGACCGCCTCTACGGCTACGAGGTCTCGCCCGTGCTGTGGAAGAAGGTCATGTCCGGGCTGTCGGCCGGACGCGTCCAGTCCGTCGCCACGCGCCTGGTCGTCGACAAGGAGCGGGAGCGGATCAAGTTCCGCCTCGCGTCCTACTGGGACCTCGAGGCCACCTTCGACGCCGGTAGCAAGCACGACCTACGGATGTTCCCGGCCAAGCTGCACTCCATCGACGGCACCCGTGTCGCCCGCGGCTCCGACTTCGGTCAGGACGGACTGCTCAAGGACGCCAGCAAGGTCGTCCACGTCGACCGCACCCGGGCCGAGGCCCTCGTCTCCTCCCTCCAGGACTCGACGTACGACGTCCGCTCGGTGGAGTCCAAGCCCTACAAGCGTTCGCCCTACGCGCCGTTCCGCACGACGACCCTGCAGCAGGAAGCCAGCCGCAAGCTCGGCATGAGCGCCTCGGTCGCGATGTCGGTCGCGCAGCGGCTCTACGAGAACGGCTTCATCACCTACATGCGTACCGACTCCACGACGCTGTCCGGTGGTGCCGTCGAGGCCGCCCGGTCGCAGGTCCGCGAGCTCTACGGTGCCGACTACCTGCCCGACACGCCCCGCGTCTATGCCTCCAAGGTCAAGAACGCGCAGGAGGCCCACGAGGCGATCCGTCCCGCGGGCGAGTCGTTCCGCACCCCCGCGCAGACCGGGCTGACCGGCGACCAGTTCCGCGTCTACGAGCTGATCTGGATGCGGACCGTCGCCTCACAGATGAAGGACGCTGTCGGCCAGTCGGTCTCCGTGCGCCTCGGCGGCACCTCGGCTGGAGGCGAGGACGTCGTGTTCTCCGCCAGCGGTCGCGTCATCACCTTCCACGGGTTCCTCAAGGCCTACGTGGAGGGCACCGACGAGGGGGCGGCCAAGGATGACCAGGAGACCCGTCTCCCGGCCCTCGTCGAGGGCGACTCCGTCTCGGCCGCGTCCGTGTCGGCCAGCGGCCACGAGACCAAGCCCCCCGCGCGCTACACCGAGGCCACGCTGATCAAGGAGCTCGAGGAGCGCGAGATCGGTCGCCCCTCGACGTACGCCGCGATCATCGGCACCATCCTCAACCGCGGCTACGTCTACAAGAAGGGCACCGCGCTCGTCCCGGCGTGGCTGGCCTTCTCGGTGATCCGGCTGCTCGAGGAGCACTTCACGCGGCAGGTGTCCTACGAGTTCACCGCCGAGATGGAGGACGTGCTCGACGACATCGCCGGTGGCCGCAAGGACCGGGTCACCGAGCTCGGCGAGTTCTACTACGGCTCCGACAAGTTCAAGGGCCTGCACGACCTGGTCCACGAGCTCGGCGACATCGATGCCCGCGAGCTCGCGACCTTCCCGATCGGTGACCCCGAGCTCGGGATCAACCTGCGCGTGGGTCGTTACGGGCCCTACCTCGAGGGGCCCGACGACGAGGGCAACCCGGTCGGCAAGCGGGCCAACGTGCCCGACGACCTGCCGCCTGACGAGCTGACCATGGAGAAGGCGGTCGAGCTCTTCGCCAACCCGGCCGGCGAGGAGATCCAGCTCGGCGTGCACCCCGAGACGGGCCTGCAGGTCGTGGCCAAGAACGGTCGCTACGGGCCTTACGTCACCGAGCTGTTGCCGGAGGATGCGAAGAAGAACGACAAGCCGCGCACGGGCTCGATCTTCAAGTCGATGTCGCTCGACACGATCTCGCTCGAGGACGCCCTCAAGCTGCTCTCGCTGCCGCGCGTCGTCGGCCCGGGTGAGGACGGTGAGGAGATCACCGCCCAGAACGGTCGCTACGGGCCCTACCTGAAGAAGGGCACCGACTCGCGGTCCCTGACGTCCGAGGACCAGCTGCTCACGATCGGTCTCGACGAGGCGCTCAAGATCTACGCCCAGCCCAAGCAGCGCGGTCGCGCCGCGGCGGCCCCGCCGCTCAAGGAGCTCGGCAACGACCCGGTCTCGGGCCAGCCGGTGGTGGTGAAGTCGGGTCGCTTCGGTGAGTACGTCACCGACGGCGAGTACAACGCCACCCTCCGCAAGGACGACTCGGTCGAGGCCATCACCCTCGTCCGTGCCGCCGAGCTGCTCGCCGACCGACGCGAGCGCGGCCCCGCCAAGAGTGCGGCCAAGAAGGGCGCGAAGAAGGCGCCCGCCAAGAAGGCCGCCGCGAAGAAGACGACCACGAAGAAGGCTGCCACCAAGAAGACCGCGGCCAAGAAGACGACGAAGAAGGCCGCGGCCAAGAAGGCGTGAGGTGCGGGTGCCCGGCCCTGCCGCTTCATCAAGGTATGGCGCCGACACGCCACTTTCCACGGCGGACTCCCCGTGGGAAGTGGAGTGTCGCCCCGGGAGCACTCCGCCAGCGCCCGCCCGCCCCGGCGCCCACCCACCCGCCGCCCGCCTCGCCGCTAGGTCGAGGGACGTGCCGCTTCACCTCCATACCTTGATGAAGCGGCCGCCACGCGACCCGCTCACCACCCCACCCACCAGCAACGCTGCCGCCCCGGGCTGCCGGCCGTCGGTGGCGTCTCGTAGGTTCGGCGCGTGAGCTCGCCCGGCGTCTACACCTCCACCGGCGTCTTCGTCTGCTTCGAGGGCGGCGAGGGCTCCGGCAAGTCCACCCAGTCGCGGCTGCTGCGCGCCTGGCTCGAGGAACGCGGCCACGACGTGGTGCTGACCTTCGAGCCCGGCGACACCCCGGTGGGTGCCGAGCTGCGGCGCATCGTGCTCAGTCCCGAGACCGGCGCGCTCTCCGACCGCACCGAGGTGCTGCTCTACGCCGCCGACAAGGCCGAGCACGTCGAGACCCTGGTGCAGCCCGCGCTCGAGCGCGGTGCTGTGGTGATCACCGACCGCTACGTCGACTCGACCCTGGCCTACCAGGGCGCCGGGCGCGCGCTGGCCGTCGAGGAGGTCGAGCAGGTGGCCCGCTGGGCCACCCACGACCTGCGCCCGCACCTGACGGTCGTCCTCGACCTCGAGCCGGCCGCAGGCCTGGGTCGTTTCGAGGGGCGCGACCGGATCGAGGGGGAGTCGCTCGACTTCCACCAGCGCGTGCGCGCGGCGTTCCTGGCGATGGCCGGGGCCGACGCCGCCCACTACCTCGTGCTCGACGCCCGCGAGTCGGTCGACGACCTTGCTGGCGCCGTACGGTCCCGGCTCGAGCCGCTCCTCACCCAGGCCTCGCGATGACCGTCTGGGACCAGCTGGTCGGTCAGCAGCACACGGTCAAGGCGTTGTCGAGCGCCGTCGCGGGCCGCGGCATGAGCCACGCCTGGCTGTTCACCGGCCCCCCGGGCTCGGGGCGCTCCAACGCAGCCATCGCCTTCGCCGCGGCGCTCGAGTGTGAGCAGGGCGGCTGCGGGGTGTGTCACGAGTGCCACACCGTGCTGGCCGGCACGCACGCCGACGTCTCGGTCATCCGCACGCAGAAGCTCTCGATCGGCGTCGACGAGGTCCGCGACCTCGTACGCCGCTCCGCGCTCGCTCCTGCGGGGCGACGCTGGCAGATCATGATCGTGGAGGACGCCGACCGGCTCACCGACCAGGCCTGCAACGCGCTGCTCAAGGCGATCGAGGAGCCGACGGTCCGCACGCTGTGGATGCTGTGCGCCCCCACCGTCGAGGACGTCCTGCCCACCATCCGCTCCCGGTGCCGCCTGGTCACCCTGGCGACCCCGACGACGCCCGAGGTCGCGGCGTTCCTCACGCGCATCGACGGCGTCAACGACGCGCTCGCCTCCTATGCCGCACGCGCCAGCCAGGGTCACATCGGCCGGGCCCGTGCGCTGGCCCGTGACGAGGCGACCCGCAACCGGCGCCGCGAGATCGTCTCCCTCCCGGCCCGGCTGACCAGCCTCGGCTCCTGCATGACCGCTTCCGCCAACCTCGTCGAGGTGACCAAGGAGGAGGCCGACGCGATCACCAGCGAGCTCGACGCCCTGGAGAAGACCGACCTCGACACCGCCTACGGCGTGGTGGAGCGCGGGCGCCGCCCCCGCGAGTACGCCCCGGCCCTCTCCGCCCTCGACAAGGCCCAGAAGACCCGCGCCAAGCGTCGCCACCTCGACGTCGTCGACCGTGGGTTGATGGACCTGGTCTCGGTCTACCGCGACGCGATCGCCGTCTCCGTCGGCGCGACCGGAGCGTTGGTCAACGAGGAGATCCGCGGTGACATCGAGAAGGTCGCCAAGACCTCCACGCCCGAGCTCAACCTGCGCCGGATCGGCTGGATCTTCGAGGCCCGCGAGCAGATGCTGGAGTTCAACGTGCCGATCGCCTTGGCCCTGGACTCCATGATGGTGGCACTGAAGGTGCCCGAAGGGAGCAACAGATGAGTCGCACCACCCGGATCGTCGTGATCGTGCTGCTGGTGCTCGCGCTGGCTGGTGGCAGCGCCCTGGCCGGCCTCGCCGCCCTGGTCGGTGGCGACTCCTCCGGGTCCTCGGGCGCCGCGGAGCCGGTCGTCGTGGTGTCGACCCCGCCCGCGCCCGGCTCGACGAAGCCTCCGAGCCCCGACCTGGCTCCCTTCTACTCCCAGACCATCGCGTGGGAGCCGTGCGGTGACAACCAGTGCGGTGTCCTGGAGGTCCCGATCGACTACCGCGACGCCGGCGGCGACACGATCGGGTTGGCCCTGGTCAAGGTGCCCGCCACCGACCCCGACACCCGGATCGGCTCGATGGTCGTCAACCCCGGTGGGCCTGGTGCCTCCGGCGTCTCCTACGCCGAGGCGGCCGACACGGCCTTCCGGGCCCCGATCCGCGAGCACTTCGACGTGGTCGGCTTCGACCCTCGTGGCACCGGCGACTCCGACCCGGTCGACTGCCTTCCCGACGACGAGATGACCGACTTCCTCGCGCTCGACCCCGACCCGGACGACGCCGCGGAGGAGGCCGAGCTCCTGGGCGGACTGAAGTCCTTCTTCGAGGGATGTGTCGCCCGCTCCGATGCCCTCGTGGGTCACGTGACCACGGCGGAGGCGGCCCGTGACATGGACGTGTTGCGTGCCGCGTTAGGCGAGTCGACGCTCACCTACTTCGGCGCCTCCTACGGCACCAAGCTCGGGGCGACCTACGCCGAGCTGTTCCCCGACCACGTGGGGCGCCTGGTGCTCGACGGCGCTGTCGACGTGGCGCTGTCCTCGCGCGACCAGAGCCTGGGACAGGCCGGCGGCTTCGAGGTCGCGCTGCGGGCCTTCGTCGACAACTGCGTGCAGGACACCGACTCCTGCTTCCTCGGCGACTCCGTCGAGGAGGGCCTGGCCACGATCAAGGGCCTGCTCGACCAGATCGACGCCCAGCCCCTGCCGACCTCCGACGGACGCGAGTTGAGCGTCGGCAGCGCCTTCTACGGCGTGGTCACGCCGCTCTACAACCGCGATTACTGGTATCTCCTCAGCCAAGGCCTCAGCACCGCCCTCAACGGCGACGGCACCACGCTGATGCTGCTGGCCGATGCCTATGCCTCCCGCCAGAACGGGCAGTACCTCGACAACAGCACCGAGGCGATCTACGCCATCAACTGCCTCGACGACCCCTACTCTGTCGAGCCTGGCCAGGTCGAGGCACAGGTCCCGGCCTTCGAGGACGTCTCACCGACGTTCGGCCGCCTCTTCGCCTGGGGCCTGGTCAGCTGCCGCGACATCCAGGTCGAGTCGAGCGAGCCACCGCTGGACATCCGCGGCGAAGGCGCTGCCCCGATCCTCGTCGTCGGCACCACCCGCGACCCGGCGACGCCCTACGCGTGGGCCGTGGGCCTGGCCGACCAGCTCGCCTCCGGGGTGCTGCTCTCCCGTGACGGCGACGGCCACACCGCCTACAACGCCGACAACGAGTGCATTGACACCACCATCGAGGCCTACCTCATCGACGGCACGGTGCCCGAGGACGGGAAGTCCTGCTAGAGCGGTTCTGCGATCGTCTGGATCCGCGCTGTTGCCAGTTCGATCATCAGCTGAGCGGCCGGTGAGAGCGTGGCGCCGGAGCGGTGCACGATCGCGAAGTAGTCCCACTGCCGCGGGCGCAGCGACACGAAGCCGGCGTTCGGCGCCAACCGGGGGAGCAGCTGCTCGGCGGCACCACGGGGCAGCACCGAGTCGGCCAGCCCCATCCCGACCAGCTCGACCGCGATCTCGGGGTCCTCGACCTCGATCCGGGTCTGTGGGTTGAGCCCGGTCTCGTGCAGCATCCGGCGCAGGATGATCCGCACCGAGTCGTCGGCGCGGAAGGTCGTGTCGGGCATGACCAGCGAGGCCTTGGCCAACCGCGCTGCGGTCACCGGTGAGCTGAGCCGCTCGGGATCCGCGCTGATGTAGACGAGCTCGTCCTTGGCCACGGGGTTGACGTCCATGCCCTCGCTGGTCACGTTGGGGATGGCGATCATCGCCGCCTCGAGCCGCCCGCGCCGCAGGTCCTCCTGCACCTCGGTGGAGTTCTGTCCGATCAGCTCCACGCGGACGCCGGGGTGTCGCGCGAGCACGTCGGCGACCAGCCCGGCCCCCGCGTAGAGACGGGCGACCCCGAACATCCCGAACCGGATGGTCCCGGTCTCGAGTCGTCGTACCCGCTGGGCGGCGAGGCGCGTCTCCTCCGCCGCGGCGATGGTGCGCTCGGCGTGCGGTCGCAGTGTGTCCGCCACCGTCGTCGGTACGACGCCTCGCCCGACCCGCCGGAACAGGCTGACGCCGAGCGTCTTCTCCAGCCCGCGGATCTGCTCGGACACGCTCGGCTGGGCGTAGCCCAGCTCCTCGGCGGCCGCGGTGAGCGACCCGTGCTCGTAGGTCGCGAGGAAGCATCGGAGCTGGTGCAGAGAAAGCATAGGAATCCCCTTGAGGAGCAGAAGGAAAGACAGGCTACCCCTATGCGTGGCGAGGCTGGATGATGAACCTCGTCATCATCGTCTGTCCTCTGAGGGAGGGTCCTTCCATGTTCGCCCACACCTGCACCGCATGCTCCACCCGCGTCCTCATCTTCCCGAACCAGATCACCGCGGTCCGCAACTCCGACGAGGGCATCGTCGTCGACTTCTCCTGCTGGTGCGACGCCCCGCAGACCCAGCTCATGGGCAAGGCCGCCGCCCGGCGCAGCCGGGAGTCCGTCGCCGCCTGAGCCCTCCCGGGCCGGGCCGTTCCGCGAGGGCGTCGCCGGTTTCGCGCTCGGCGCCGGTGCTCCGTATACTTCCCCGGGTTGCTCGGCAGGTCCTGACTGTGCCGGGCAGCACGCCGCCTTAGCTCAGTCGGTAGAGCGAGTCACTCGTAATGACTAGGTCGTCAGTTCGACTCTGACAGGCGGCTCAACCGAAGGCCCCTGACCTGCGAAAGCGCAGATCGGGGGCCTTCGTCATGGTGCGCGTGGCTGGTCAGCTGATGGCAGGAAGGCGAGGTTCGTCCCGCCGGTTCCGCGAATGAGCGTGTCCACTACTCGTGGTCGGGCCACCTATGGTGAGAAGAATGAGTACTCCGATCGGCGACTACGCGCTCCTGTCAGACATGCGCACCGCGGTGCTCGTCTCCCGCGAGGGCAGCGTCGACTGGCTGTGCCTG
>Ga0136639_10000423_pt1 | contig 13799 bp, 9 predicted proteins | sample AntDrymUQ8592106_2_FD_113739 | JGI IMG/M metagenome (GOLD analysis project Ga0136639, IMG submission 113739) | Polar desert sand microbial communities from Dry Valleys, Antarctica - metaG UQ859 (21.06) | ecosystem: Environmental > Terrestrial > Soil > Desert | place: Antarctica: Dry Valley...
AAAACAAAGCCCCGAAAGTGAGACGCCGTCTTTGATCCATGGGTGAAGTAGCTTAGCAACTAAAACAAAATCGGTCGACACACAACAAGAAACCCACCGCTCCGCAAATGAGGCAGCCATGCACCGGACAGCAACCCACTCGATTGCCGGTTTAAACGGTAAAAGCGCTCTACCACCAAACCACTTGTTTTCAAATCGTTCCTCAATTCCCGTTCCGAATAGATGTGCAGAAACATAGACGGCAAACCTCGATACGCATAGACACTGTCCCCCAGCTCCCACGCCGAATCTCGTCTCGCTCGAATCCAATCGTATACCGTACGCCGAACTCCGCTTGGATCGCGTAACCATGAACCACGATTGTGAACATGAACAAAAAATTTCCCCTGAGCATTTAAAATTCGGCTGGCGTGCGTCATGAACGCTTGCCTATTGCTTCGCCCCTGAACCATCCCCAATGAACTGTACATGCACAGCACGGCATCCGCAAAGCCGTCCGCAAAGAACTCTAAGCTAGCCATGTTGGCTCGAATCGCCACGGGCTCGGTCGAAACCTGAGAAGTCGCTTTCGCCTTGCCTTGGAATTCGCGAAGCATGTCCAAGCTCAAGTCGACGCCAACGACTCGCCACCCTTTCTCCACCAATGGGATCAAGTTGCGACCCGTGCCGCATCCGAAGTCAACCGCAATTCGAGGTGAGCCATCGAGCCTCACTGCCGATGGCCCAAGATGCTCGGCGATTAACTTACGATCCAAATCGAGCAGCGGGTGCCCGCCATGAAAGGCATCGTATTCCGTCGCAATCGACGATTCCGTGACGTAGTCCCAAGTCCCCCGCGACACTCCTGCAGGAAGCTGCCACGAAGCGCGCGATTGGCTAACTGTTCGTTTTTCCGCTGGAGCCATGACTATCTGCGAAACTCAAAAGTGACCATCACGGGAGTCAGACAAGTTCCTTGATGGGTTGATATCCGTCATCGACCAAATAATGTGGACGGCCGGTTACGTCGGCGACGGTTGCTGTGGAAGCATTTATACCCAAGTTATGATAGAGCGTTGCAAAGACTTCTTGAAAAGTCACAGGACGCAACACCGCTTCGCCCCCCAACCGGTCGGTAGCACCGATGATTTGGCCCGTTTTCATTCCGCCACCCGCAAGCATCGCGCAGGAAACATTTGGCCAATGGTCCCTCCCACCATCTTTATTAATCTTGGGCGTGCGACCGAATTCGCCCCAAGCGATCACCGTTGTGTTGGCCAACATCCCACGCTCATCGAGATCCTCAATGAGCGTACCGAGCGCTTGATCGAAGTCTGGAAGATTTTCTTTCGCGATCTTGAAGTTACTGCCGTGCCAGTCCCAAAACGAATAACTCAGAGTAACCACGCGCGCTCCTGCCTCCACGAGTCGACGCGCGAGCAGAAACTGTTCGTTGAGCCTCGGTGCCGCGTCCCCCTGCTCTTTGTCAGTCCCTTTGCCATACCGTTCGCGTAGCTTCGGGTCCTCCGAGGAGATGTCGAGCGCATTGAGCATCCTGCTTGACGTCAAGATGTCAAACGCACGCGATTGAAACGAATCGAAGCCCTCCATTGCCCCGGTACTATCGAGTTCCCTCCGAAATCGATCGACGCTTGCGAGCAATGCTTTGCGATCGGCAAGTCGCTGGGGAGTGATACTGCCCAAGACCATATCGTCCTTGATATTGCCCGACGGATTAAACGGCGTGTGAGCGTGACCCAGAAAGCTCGACTTGCCAAAGTTGTACGGCGTGTGTCGCATCTTAGGCGAAAGATTAACGTACGAGGCCAAAGTCGGATCTTTCGTTCCCTGAAGTTTCGAAACAACGGATCCAAACTCGGGCCAACCTCCCGGTGGATTGCGTTCATTCAAACGCCCCGTCATACATTGAAACGACTCATGCCTATCCTTTGCACCCACCATGGATCGGATGATCGCTAACTTGTCCGCCAATTTCGCTAAACGCGGCAGGTGTTCGCAAATCTGAATCCCGGCCACGTTTGTAGAGATGGGTCGGAACTCGCCTCGGATCTCGACGGGGGCATCCATCTTGAGGTCCACCATGTCTTGATGCGGTGGTCCGCCCGGCAAGTACACCATAATGACAGACTTGTTGGAACTGCCCGATAGGTTGGCAGCTTCGGCTCGTAACAATTGCGTTATCGAAAGACCGCCGAGACCAAGGCCTCCTATCTTCAGAAAATTGCGTCGCGTCTGTCCGTCACAAAAGCGATTTGAAGACTGACCGTCGATGGTAATCATCAGTACAAATTCCAGCGGAGGGTAGGAAGGGGGGGAGGTCGCGGGTGCTTGATCTTGACAGCGCAATTGGCACTTGTCAAATCCAGACGGGATTCGAACGCCGAAACATCGGGCTGGTTGGAACTTGCGAATGGGATAAACTAAGGACCGTTCGATCAATTAGTGGGATAGGCTTCCAGCCTGTCGCGTTGAAAACGACAGGCTGGAAGCCTATCCCACTTCAAAAATCGGACATTGTTTGATCGACTGACCCTAAGCAACGCATTAACCCAATTTGAAATTGAACCATGGGCCCTGTTAAGACTGCTATATCCCCTACCCGCGCCGAAGACTACCCAGAATGGTACCAGCAGGTCATCAAGGGAGCGGATCTAGCCGAAAATTCGGCTGTTCGCGGGTGCATGGTCATTAAGCCCTGGGGCTATGCCATTTGGGAAAACATGCAACGCGTTTTGGACCAAATGTTCAAAGACACCGGTCATCAAAACGCATACTTCCCACTGTTCATCCCGATGAGTTTCCTCGAAAAGGAAGCAAAACACGTTGAGGGTTTCGCCAAGGAATGTGCCGTTGTTACGCACCATCGACTCGAGCCAGACGGAAAGGGGGGCCTGCGACCAGCAGGATTGCTCGAGGAACCGCTCATCGTTCGGCCCACGAGCGAAACGATTATCGGTGCAACCTATGCCAAATGGGTTCAGTCCTACCGCGACTTGCCGATCCTCATCAACCAATGGGCCAACGTGGTTCGCTGGGAAATGCGAACGCGATTGTTTTTGCGAACGACCGAGTTCCTATGGCAAGAGGGGCACACAGTCCACGCCACCGCCGAGGAAGCGATGGAGGAGACCAGCAAGATGCTTGAGGTTTACGCGGACTTTGTCGAAAACTACATGGCCGTCCCTGTGATTAAAGGGGAGAAGACCGCGGGCGAACGGTTCCCCGGTGCCGTGAACACGCTATCGATCGAAGCCATGATGCAGGATCGCAAAGCTCTGCAAGCAGGCACCTCGCACTTCCTCGGACAGAATTTCTCTAAGGCTCAGGAGATCAAGTTCCAAGACAAGAATGGTGAGATCGCTTACGCATGGACAACGTCTTGGGGCGTCTCCACGCGATTGGTCGGTGCTCTCATCATGACCCATTCGGACGACGATGGATTAGTACTGCCACCTCGCTTAGCCCCCTCTCAAATTGTCATCATTCCAATCTATCGCGACGAAACCCAAAAGACAGAAGTGCTCGAGTACTGCCAGTCACTCAAAAAGGAGCTGGCGTCCCAAATGTACTCGGATCAAAAGGTCCGCGTTGATATTGACGATCGCGACATGCGCGGTGGCGACAAGAAATGGTACCACATCAAGCGGGGCGTTCCGGTTCGAGTCGAGGTCGGCCCGAAAGACATTGCCAACGGAGCCGCATTCGTCGGTCGTCGGGATACCAACCAAAGCCAGTCCATGCCTCGAGCAGAACTGGTCAGTGGCATTTCGACCATGTTGCAAACAATTCAAGACAATCTTTTCGAACGTGCCCTGGTTATGCAAAAGGCCAACACGGTCGAACTTAATTCCGAAACCGAGTTCCGCAGCTTCTTCCAACCAGACGATGAGCAAGGGCGATCGATCGGAGGCGGATTTGCATTGTGCTGGTTCGCAAGCGAGGAAGCGGTTAAACCACTGCTAGACGAACTGAAAGTGACCATCCGTTGTATCCCTCTTGGTACACCACCTGGCGAAGGGAAATGTTTCTTAACCGGCCAACCAACGACGAGCCGAGCGATCTTTGCTAAGTCATATTGACGCCAAGCGGACGCAGTCATAGGTGAGTTGAACAAACAACTTCAACATCGCGGAGCGGTGAATCATCTAACTCCCCTTCTCCTCCGAAGAGGAGAAGGGGAGAAAAAAAGTGAGACGGCCTCCAAACCCATCCGGGTCGAACTTATATCTTTGCCCCAGCACCCTTGGTAAAGGCCATGAAGGCGGATTCTAGATTGATCTCTTCTTCTGCAAAGCGTTTGATGGCGATTCCGTTGCTGACCAACATCGTCGCCAGCGATGAATAATCCCCTGCGTCGACTTTCAGTGTCGCTTTGATCGACTGCGAAACGATGTCAACCGACTGAACCAATTCGTGATTGCTTATCAGCTTGGCCGCACTGTCCAATTGAGTCTGAAGTGCGGGCTCAATGAGAATGGCCATGTTTGGCCTAACTTGGCGGATCATTGATGCCACATCGTTGCTCGCGATCATTTTGCCAGAGTCAATGATGCCGACTTTATTGCAAACGTCCGCCAGTTCAGGCAGGATGTGGCTGCTGACAATGACTGTCTTGCCCATCGAGCCGAGACGACGCATGAGGGCTCGCATCTCAATACGAGCTCGTGGGTCCAGCCCGCTCAAGGGTTCGTCGAGAAGCAAAACGGCTGGATCGTGCAATAGGACTCTCGCTAGCCCCAGTCGCTGTGTTTGTCCTCGCGAAAGTGTGTTTGCGTACGCGTCCCGTTTGAATTCCAGGTCCACGACCTCGAGCATCTCATCGCAACGTTTTCGGCGAGCGTGAGGTGCAATGCGATAGGCTGCGGCAAAAAAATCTAAATACTCGATGACAGTCATGTCGTCATAAACACCGAAGAAGTCCGGCATGTAACCGACCAGTCTCCGAATCTCTTTTGGGTGTGTGTAGATTGAATAGCCGCACACGTACGCTTCACCGTACGTCGGAGTTAAGAGTGTGGCGATGATACGCATGGTGGTCGTCTTGCCCGCACCGTTGGGGCCGATGAAGCCGAACAAGTCCCCTTGGCCCAAATCGAGATCGATGTCTCGAATGGCGTACATGTCGTCGTATTTTTTCGTTAGCTGCGATGTTTTGATCACGGTTTTGGACCGATTGTTGTATTGACCGAACCCGAAGAGGGCGATGTGTTTTTGTTTTTGCTGACAGGGATGATCAAACGCAAAAACGTCTTTCGTTGCCCCTCAGCGGCTTGTATAGGAATTGCATTACGACGCATCGACCATGAGAGTGCGGAATCTTTCAGCTCGCAAACCAGGATTGCGCGATCCAAACGAATCACGTCCGAGAAATCCAGATCACTCAAGTAGCGGTTGTAGAGTCCCGTGTATCTGCTGCTTCCTGCCGATTCGTGAAAGCTGATCAATTCCATCAAACGGCTTAACTTGCCAGAATCCGCTGGGTCCCAAGGTGTGCTGCGTTCCTCACCACCCACATTTTGGCGGCGTTGCAATCGACGTGTAATGTCCTTTGGAACGGTTGCAGCAGAAAACGAAATGCGCTGCCCAACGGTGATACGTGTGTCCAGAGCATACGCTCGACCACAATAGATGAGTAGTCCATCCAGTAGATCGACATCCAAAGGGTTCTCAAAACTACCCTCTAGCAAATCGACCGAACCAGCCACCATGGAGAGTGTATTGGTTTCGTTTGGTAGCACGATGCTCTCCTGCCAAGTTGCGCAGATCGCTTTGGTCCCTGCAGCTGGGATGCCAACTCCCTGTATTCCATGTGGTGAGCTGGCCCCGTTCGATAAGGTGACGTTCGATGAGGTGACGGGCTCTGTCGACTTAGGCTGTGTCGAGTTATCGTCTCGGTCAACGGCGATCTTGTACATTGGCATTCCACGATCGGTAGCCACGGTCGATTCGAAGCCACCAAGTCCTTTGCCTGGTTGACCAAACCAATCCAGTTGTACTTTGCTGTTCGCGCTCAGCGAGGCGGCGTTCACACTTTGCACGCGTCGATGCGAGGTGAAATCAAAAGCCCCTCGATTGCCGCCATAGAAATGTGCAAAGCCACGCCCGCGAAGCGTTTGAGTTTGATAATCGATTTCAAGTAATTCCAAGCTGTTCATGCTCGGCATCTCAGGCTTCCAGCGACCGGCGAGGCCCGCCACGAACATGCAGCTTCCCAGTGAGCAAACCAAGAGGGTTATCCAAGTTCCACCCGGCTTACGCCAGCGGCGCGACACCAGAAAATAATCCAATGGGCCAACAACCAAACAAAACAGGCCTGCAAGAATCGAGATCGATGCGAGGTTTCCAAGAGTCAATTGTGGAAATGCGTCGAGTGTGGAATTCAGCTGACCCGAGATGTCGTCGAATCCTAAGTAAACTCGTTTGTCGGTTCTCGCATCTTTCTTTTCCCATTGCTCACTGTAGAAGTAGCTCAAAAGACTAGGACGGCTTTCCCAATTCAAAAGCTCCTCGCCATCCAATTCGACAGCGAGAAAAGTCACTTTGCCCGCACCATACGCCCATCGAGCAATCAACGGAAAATCAACGCGGCCCTTTGTTTTTGACTTTAGATCAACCGGTCCGGAGTTTAGTGAAAAAAGACACCGTTTCAGGTTGGACAAGCGACTTTGAGACTTTAGATAGGATTCCAGAGGACCGGGATCGCAGTCGGTCGAAATGCCCTTGAATTCGCCCGGCACGAGCGATGCTAATTCCGGCGACTTCAACCATGATTCGGCATTCTCACCAAGGGTTAGCACGCATCGCCCCCCTTGTGCAATCCAATCGCGCATCGCGATCGCTTGGACGGGGCCGATCTGCTGGTTGAGAGCTACGTTTCTAGAAGAGACGATTAACAGATCCACGCCGCCGTAACAAACCGACGAACTTGGCAACTGCTCAACGCTTGTCAGCATGACTGTCGAAAATTCTGGTAGTGCCCCTCGTGTGGATTTCATAGCACCCTGGCTTAGGTCCAGTTTGTCGCTCCCTATTCCAACGATCCACGGTTGCGTTGCTGGCAGGGCTGTGCCGCGTTCTTCTGCGCTCAATGCCCGTTCGTGAAGCACAACGCCAGCCGAATTTACCATTCGTATGGTTACAGGCCGGTTGGCCCGACCATGTTTGGCATGGACCTCGACTCGAGATGCCGACTTCGGTGGGATTTTCAATGACCAGGCATCGCTCTGATAAACGACAGGGACTCCATCCCCATCAAAGGTCTGGACCTCAAGGCGACCATCGATTTCGGTGGAACCAGATGTGATCTCCACGACAGTCCGGGTTGGATATCCAACTTTCCAAAAACCACCGAGCCCCATTTTAGCTCGAAACTGAATCTCGGAATCGTTCGATGGCTGAGCGGTTACAGACGGCGAGAGAAATGCAACACAACCACACACCGCTGCAAGCAACTGGAGCAAGCAAAAGCGATTGGCGGAACGAAAAAAGAGTGCCTTCCAAAGAAAGCACTCTTTTAATTTGCACGCTGGAGATTGGACACCGTCCGAATCGGAGCGAGTCTGGTTAGAATTGAAATGAAGCAAATTAAATCTTGGGTTCTTAATCGAGACGCTTAACCATCAAGTTCTTGAAGTATACCTTGCTTCCTGGATCATGCGCTTGCAAAGCAAAGGTGCCTTCGTCGAGCTTTCGCTCGAAATCTTTACCCGCTTGCAGTTCCTTTGGTTCAGTGTATTCGACCAAAGTTTTTCCGTTTACTTTGAGCGTAACCAATTTGCCTTGGACGATGATTTCTTGGGTGTACCATTCGTTGTCCTTGGCAGCAGGCTCCAAAATATCCTTTACGCCGTACAAGCTACTAGTACGCTTCGGATCCCCTTTGTAGGAGTTGTTCACTTGGCATTCGAAGCCCTTTTTCGGCCAGCCATCGGGCTGGAAGGCAGTATGGAAATAGATGCCGGCGTTGCTGTTCGGCATCGTCTTGACGTCGGCCTTGAAGTGGAAATTCTTAAACGGCTTCTTGTCCCCGACGTAGAACAGGTGACTTCGATCGCCTTGGCAAACGATGCAACCGTCCTCAATCGCCCAGCTCTTTGGGCTTTCGTTGATCTTCCAACCGTCCATGCTCTTGCCGTCGAACAGTTCAATAAATTCGGCTGGTGAAGTGGTAAAGGAAGTAAGCTTTTCTGTGGATTGCTTTCCTTTTGCGTCGCCCCCAGGAAGTAGGCCAGCTTTGATGCGTTCACCGAACGTCTTGTCGCTTCCCTCTGCCTTTTTCTCTTCGGCCTTTTTGAAAATCGCTTCGATTTCCATTCGGGCCTTTTCTGGCTCTTTCTTGATCATCTCCATGTAAGGTTTCTTGAGTAAACCCAATGCCCTAAGCGATTCACCGTACGGGTTGTGTTTCTTTTTTTCTTGGCCGTCGATATGGCAGGCGTTGCACTTCGCTTCCGCTGCCAGCTTCTTGAAATCCTCGTCTTTGCTGTCGTCAACATATTGCTTAGCAAACTGAAGGCCAAACTCTTTCGTTGCCAAAGCTGGTCGGGAAGAGACAGTTGCCGTCAAAGCGATGGCAAGGACAAAAAATAATCTTTTCATTCGAAACGATTCTCCAAAGGTGGGGTGTACGGAAAACTCGGTCAACATCGCATGAACCGCAAGCAGACTGGAGCTTTTCCTCAAAACTCTCGATCGAGATGCCTTGATTAAAATACCAGACTTGGCCGCTGTCAAACCTTGTATCCAAATAGGGGCAATTTAGATGCCAAAAAGTGAATTCCTAGTATCGCAACTCGGAACTGTTAGGCAACTGAGGGTCAGTCGATCAATAAGTGTCCGATTTTTAAAGTGAGATAGGCTTCCAGCCTGTCATTTTCAATGCGACAGGCTGGAAGCCTATCCCACTAAAGCCAAGCGGTTTTCACAAAACTACGCGCCGTTAAACATCTGCGGCATCTTCGTTGTCGGATTTGCGATAGGATCGCAGTCGTTTTCGCAACGCATCTGCAACCAAAAAAACTCCCCCAATACACGCACCAGACACGTATCCCACGGCAGCGCCAACCAGTAGAACAAATACGATGAAACTCCAATTCCAGATTCGGCTTAAGGGCATTCCGTAGGTGATTCTTGAAACAAAAAAGATTCCAACGTAGTAGGCGGCTCCCGTTAGGCATGATGCAAGCCTAGGAGCATTTCCCTTAAATAGGATGGCCTGGGACACTCCAACACAGGTAAAGAAGCCTGCTACGATCGCAAAGAACAGCGCGTCGGCTTGCACCAAGTTCATCAACGCAAAGAGCAAACCATAGCCCGTTGTAAAGACGAACAGACTGGCTAAGTCCAGCTTGCGAGGTACCGAGTACAGTTTTGGTCCGCTTGCCATCGAAAACATCCGGCACGATAGTATGGATGAGGACTTTTTGCTAAGTAGGAGCAGTTGGGGACAACTGCTCTACTGTACCCTAAACAGACTTTAGGCGAGGAAGCAATTCGCGTTCAACCCATTTTGTATCGACTGTCCCCTCTGAAAATTCCTTTTGCTTCAAAACTGTCGCATGGAAACTTGCGGTCGTCTTGATGCCGGTGATACGCAATTCGCTTAAGCTCCGCAGCATACACTCAATCGCTTCCTCTCGCGTTGGTTTATGGACGATAATCTTCGCGATCATGGAGTCGTAGTACGGAGGCACCGTGTAGCCAGCGTAGGCATGGGAATCAACCCGCACTCCCAAGCCACCTGGCATAAACATCTTTTCAATTCGACCTGGGCATGGTTGGAAATTCTTGTCTGGGTCTTCCGCATTGATTCGGCACTCGATCGAAGCCCCAAATGGTTTGATGTCCGATTGAGTAAACGGAAGCGGTTGGCCTGCAGCCACTAAGATCTGTGACTTAATCAAATCGACCCCAGAAATCATTTCACTAACTGGGTGTTCGACTTGAATTCGAGCGTTAACCTCAATGAAATAGAATTTGTCATTTTGATCAACGATGAACTCCACGGTTGCCGCATTGTAGTAGTTAGCTTGTTTGATCATGCGAACTGCCGCGTCGCACATGGCTTTTCGAGTCGCCTCAGGCAATCGGGGTGAAGGACTCTCCTCGATCAATTTTTGATGGCGTCGTTGGACCGAGCAATCGCGTTCGTGCAAGTGGACGATGTTGCCGTGCTGGTCCGCAATAATCTGGACCTCCACGTGCCGGGGTCGGTCGATGTACTTTTCGAGATAAACGCCACCATTACCGAAGGCCGCTTTGGCTTCGGTTTGAGCCTGGGAGATCGACGTTTGCAGGGACGCTTCGTCCATCGCGACGCGCATCCCCTTGCCACCGCCGCCCGCCGTCGCCTTGATCAAGACCGGGAAACCAATCTTGCGGGCCGCCGACAAAGCTTCTTCCTCGGTCTCCAGCAAACCAGCGCTGCCTGGCACTACCGGTACACCAGCGGCGGCTGCCATTTCTCTAGCCGTGTTCTTGTCTCCCAACTTCTCCATCGCTTCGGGTGACGGTCCGATAAACGTAAAGTTGCAGCTGCGACAAACCTCGTTGAAACTAGCGTTCTCCGCTAAGAAACCATAACCAGGATGGATAGCGTCGACATTGCCAACCTCGGCAGCCGCAATGACACGATCCACTCGCAAGTAGCTGTCGATCGACTTGGCTGGCCCGATGCATATCGCTTGATCAGCCAGCTCCAAGTACTGTGCCCCGCGATCGGCTTCACTGAATACCGCAACGGTCTCGATGCCGAGCTCTTTGCAAGCTCGAATAATGCGCAAAGCGATCTCGCCTCGGTTGGCGACAAGTACCCGACTAAACATGTTTAGCCTCGTGTGTCGATCTTAAAGAGAGGCTTGCCGAAATCAACCGCTTCCTCGTTTTGGACAAGCACCTGAACGATCTTGCCACGCAATTCCGCAGGGATTTCGTTAAAGACCTTCATCGCCTCGATGATGCAAACGACGGTATCGCTTTGAACGGACGAGCCAACTTCGGCGAAATTCTTTGCGTTCGGATTTGCACGGGAGTAGAAAGTACCAACCATCGGTGATTTAATGTAAACGATGTGAGGACCGTCGGCGTCCGCTGCTGGGGCCGCTGCCAGCGGTGGAGCAGCCGGAACGGGTGCTGCGGCAACGGCTTGTGGCATAAATCCCGAGGAAACAAGGGGCTGACCATGCCCTGCACCACATAGTCGAATGCGCTGATTGTCCTGACGAAGATCGATTTCACCGAGCTCATGCTCTTTCATCAACTCGATCAACTTTCGAATTCGATCTATGTCGAATACGTCGTCGGTTCGCTTGGTCGATTCCGCCATTTCTCAACGGGCCTTTCGGAATGAAACTGTTCAAAGGAAACTGTTTTGTAGCACCGTTTTATACATTCCAGCTACAAGGCCTGGAAGCCCTGAAATGAAGGCAAACCCCATGGAATAGCAATTGCCAAATCCTAAAGCCCCATTTCTTTCAGCAAATGCTTGGCTTCATAGACAATTCCGGTGATCCAAAGCACATAACGAATATCGACCCCAATCGAACGGCTGTAGCTTTCGTTCCAAGCAAAGTCGTTGATCGTCGCCTCGAAAGTTCGATCGAAATTGACGCCAACCAATTCCCCTTTCGCGTTAAATACAGGACTGCCAGAATTGCCTCCGGTCGTGTCGGTGTTGTAAAGAATAGCCACGGGGACTTGGCCAAGTTTCGGATGAACAAAAGGACCAAAGTCCTTGGCCAAGTACCGGTCCATGACCGCTTGGGGGGTAATAAACGGTTCGATCCCAGTCGTCTTTTCGATGACGCCCTTAAGCGTGGAGACCGGCGTTTTTTGCATGGCGTCGGCTGGCGAATAGCCTCGAACCCGACCATAAGTCATTCGCAACGTCGCGTTGGCATCGGGTACGAACTGAGTCGGCTCAAACGCTTGCTTGGCTTCCATGAGAGTTCCGTACAAAGGCCCCAAGCGACCTTCTCGCTCCTTGTCCTTGTCTCGCAGCGACTTGTAAGTTGGATACAGTTCAATCATCAGCTTGAGTAGCGGGTCCGATGTCGCCGCAAGCTCTGCAGGCGTTTTCTTTAAGCACTCGTCTACGAACTTCACATCTCCCAATCGCGTCGCCCCGATCAGCGACTCCGCCCGTTTTTGAAGCGTACGACGATCGTCCAATAGACTCGATAGTGGAGCGATATCGCGTGCGCCTGGGATCGTACTCAACCGTTCGAGCATCCCAGCCAACATGATCGCGTCCGTTTGCGAATGCCAATCGGCCACATCCAACTTCAACTGCTGGACGGTGAGGTCCATGTTGCGGTTCATGTAAGGCGTCTCGCGATCGAGGTCTTCCTTGGCCCGCTCAACCACCGCATCGTAGATGGTGAATCCAAAGGAGAGCGCGCGACAAGCGGACTTGAGCTCCTTCAGATGAATTTCCAAAGGACCTAGTTTGGTCATGTCATCGTAAACAGATGCAATGTCCTTCAGTAATGCACCGTACTTTTCGCGACGACTTGCGTCCGATCGGATGAAGCTTTGCAACTCCGCTTCTGCTTTCTCACGTGTTGCCACAATATCGACTCGACGAAGTCCGAGCAATTGCCCTCGCGATCGCTTCTCCACATTGGCGAGTGACTTCGTACGCGACGCATGCCTGATGGCGACGGACCGATCGACTGCACCCGCTCTATCCATTTCGTTGATCTGCCAGGCATAGAGTTCGACGATCGCGGGTAAGCGTACATCCTGTTCGTATTTCATAAAGCTGGCAGTCTTTTGCCGAACCGTCCGCCCTGGATAGCCGAGTAGGAACACAGCGTCCTCCTCGTTGGCCCCTTGTGGTGCAACGCGGATGACGCGTTTCGGATGGTAAGGTACGTTGTCGGTAGAGTACTCGGCCGATGAGCCATCCGGCGCCGTGTAAGCACGCATGAAGGAGAAATCGCCGGTGTGCCGAGGCCATTCCCAGTTGTCCACTTCGCCACCGAAGGCGCCTACCGAGACCGGTGGTGCGAAAACGAGCCGAATGTCCTTTAGGTACGTGTACAAGAATAGACCATATGTCTTCCCTGCAAACATCTCAGCCACTTCCACGCGCAGCCCCTTGTTCTCCTTTTCGGTCGCCAATTCGATTTCCTTACGACGCTTGTCGATCGCCTGTGTTCGTTCCAGAAACGTCATTTTGTCGGTCACCACCGAGAGAACTTGTTCGGAAACGTCTTTGTAGCCTTCGGTGATTCGAACGGTGTAGTTAGACGCGGGCACCTCATCGGTAAACTTGTTCGCGATAAATCCGTTCGTGAGGAGGTCGTTCTGGGATGTGCTCGCTTTTTGAATGGCGTCAAACGCACAGTGGTGATTTGTGATGATCAGGCCATTGCTCGATACAAACGAACCTGTGCAACCATTGACGCGGCAAATGCCATCCACCAAACTGACTTGGCCCGGATTGAAGATTTCTTTGGCCGTTAATTGCAGCCCTTTTTCCGCGAGTGGCAACCGTCCCAATTCGCTGATGGGAACCATGCCTTCATCGGCAATAGCGCAATGACAGACGACAAAGGAAAAGGCAATAGAGAGCACTTTGGCGATGCGAAACATGATGTACCTACGGCAATGAAACAAATTGGGATGAAACTTTGGAGGCACATAGTATACCGACGAGTAGACACGTATGTTAAACCTTCGGGCCCCGTGAGCCTGCTCTGAATGGCCTGGACTTAAGGAAAACTGGTAGCGGAAGCCGCGTAGGCTTTCGGCGAATTGCCAGGCAGGCCGAAACTCTTGGCGAGTTCCGCTACCTT
>Ga0136639_10000424_pt1 | contig 13793 bp, 10 predicted proteins | sample AntDrymUQ8592106_2_FD_113739 | JGI IMG/M metagenome (GOLD analysis project Ga0136639, IMG submission 113739) | Polar desert sand microbial communities from Dry Valleys, Antarctica - metaG UQ859 (21.06) | ecosystem: Environmental > Terrestrial > Soil > Desert | place: Antarctica: Dry Valley...
GTAGCGGTAACTAAATTAACTCACATCTTGCACCAGTAGATAAGAACTGATGAAATCTCCTCAAAACGTACTCCTAAGTCCTAAAACTATCCACTATCCACTAAAAAACTAGTAATTATGTTTTGGTGCAAGATATGAGTTAATTAATAATTAATTGGGTTGTTTGGATGTAGGTTTAGCAGATGGATGATATAAGGTAGGGATTAGGTAGGAAATATAAAAATCATGCTCCTGCCCTCTACTCCCTATCCCCTACCCCCTATTCCCTACCTGACCTGAAGCTTATAACTAGTTTGCACTTGAGCATTAGTCACCATTAGGCCGTTAAATTTCCAGCGGAGATAATTATAAGCTGTCGTTGGTGCTGGCTGAGTGCCAATCATCGGCTTGGCGACAAAGGTTCTACCACCATCGATACTAAATAATAATTCAGATCTATCGATCGACACAGCAGAATCTTTAATATAATTAGTGCCCCTCGGAATCGGTTGTTTTAAGATCAGATTCTTGAGTGGACAGCGACTATTATTTTTAGCAATTACGGTATATTTAATGATATCTCCAGGCCTTACAGATGCTTTTTGGGAGATCGGGCGAAACACAGGCTTGTTATTTTCCATCTCTCTCTTATCAGCCTTGAGCGTCAGTGACACCCGTTTGGAAATTGGGAGGGGATCGACACAAGTCTTGAGCTTTCGTACCCTAGCAGATCCAGGAAATTGGGGGATAAAAAATGTCGTGGCGATCGTGCAAATGCCGATCGAGACGACAAGCGAGAACTTAGGCATGGTAATGTTTGAGAGGAGGGGTTACGACTATAGACTCAAGACGATCGAATGGTAATAAAGTTGCCCGATCTAGATGATGAGCCGAAATCTAGATTGATAAGCGGCGATCGGGTGCAGATCGGTTTCTCATTTATACTAATGAGAGCCAGTGCGATTGGGCTTTGCCCAATCGCCAACGAACCCGACCTGCTAGATCCACGCACTTCGAGCAAATTCTCTCTCACAAAGATGCCTCGTAACTCGCCTCAAATAGCGAATATGAAGTAGAATTTCGATCTGATGCCGTTGGCGACAGACTGCCCAGAGCTGCCAACCGAACTGAACTGCATTAATAATTATAGACAATGACCTTAGACTGGATTAGTCCCGCCGACCGCCTTCAATCATTACCTCAATACGTCTTTGCGCGGTTGGATGAACTCAAAGCCAATGCGCGTCGTCAGGGCATAGATCTGATTGACTTGGGGATGGGCAATCCAGATGGTGCCGCACCAGCTCCAGTCATCGCTGCTGCCAAGGATGCTCTCGATGAAGCCACCAATCATGGTTATCCGCCCTTTGAAGGTACTGCCAATTTTCGGGGTGCGATCGCCAAATGGTACGATCGTCGCTATGGTGTCACCCTCGACCCTAATAGTGAAGCCTTACCGCTGCTCGGCTCCAAAGAAGGTTTGGGACATCTTGCACTCGCTTATATCAACCCTGGCGACACCGTGCTGGTGCCCAGTCCCGCTTATCCCGTTCACTTTCGGGGACCAGCGATCGCCGGTGCTAAAATTCATAATATTATCCTCAAACCTGAGAATGATTGGGAGATCGATCTCAACGATATTCCGGTAGATGTCGCCCGCAAAGCCAAAATCCTGTTCTTTAACTATCCTAGCAATCCCACTGGAGCGACTGCTTCGCGCGCCTTCTTTGAAGATGTTGTTGCCTTTGCCCACGAATACCAAATTTTACTCGTTCACGATCTTTGCTACGCCGAACTCGCCTTTGACGGCTACAAGCCTACCAGCTTGCTCGAAATCCCTGGTGCTAAGGAAATCGGTGTCGAGTTCCATACTCTCTCCAAAACCTATAATATGGCTGGCTGGCGCGTCGGTTTTGTCGTCGGCAATAGTCAGATCATCCAAGGACTCCGTACTCTCAAAACTAACCTCGACTACGGTATTTTTGCCGCGATCCAGACAGCGGCTCAAACTGCGCTTGAATTGCCCGATGAATATGTGACCCAAGTCCAAAACCGCTACCGCGAACGCCGCGACTTCATGATTCAAGGCTTGGCAAAATTGGGCTGGGAGATTAAACCGACCAAAGCGACCATGTATCTATGGATTCCCTGCGCGGTAGGTTGGAACTCAACTGATTTTGCGCTGATGGTGATGCAGAAAACTGGGGTGGTATTTACGCCAGGTAATGCTTTTGGCATTGGCGGCGAAGGTTACGTCCGCATCAGTTTGATCGCCGATCTCGACAGATTGGGTGAAGCCATTCAACGACTCTCTGATGCTGGTATTCGTTATCAGTAGTACTGTTCACTTAGCAGCCTGAGCGACCAACCATCCCCCGATGGCTACTCCGATAAAATTGGGGAGCCAGCCCGCCAAAAATGGCGAAACAATCTCAGCCTGACCTAAAGCAGCACACACAAACATCAGCAAGTAGTAACCAAAAATTAGCAGTACACTCACCCCAAAACTCGTCGCCTTACCAGTCCGTTGGGGTCGTACCCCCATTGCCGAACCGATTAAACCAAAGACCAGACAGATGAATGGAAAAGCTAACTTACTCTGGATTTTAACATCTAAAGCAACAATCTTTTTTTTGTCCCCAGTGAGTCTAAGTTGCTCGGCATACTCCATCGCTTCGGCAATACTCATATCTTCGGGATTTTTGTCTACAGCAGCAAAATCCAATGGCGAACTGGGTAATTGTAATCGTTGATGTTGAAAATTAAAAAAGTTACTGACGGCAGCATTGGGTGCGATCAGATAAACAGTCCCATTATAAAAGTCCCAAGTATTTTTGCTGGTATCAAACACAGCAGACTGAGCATTGATAATTTTGCTCAAGCCGGTATCTTGTTGAGATCGATCGACGATCGTTAATCCCGTCATTGTTTTGCCATCGAATTTCTCTGCGTAAAACAGCCATTCAAGTACCTGCTCCTTTTTACCATCTCGCTCGACATCTTTAAAGATTGGTCTGACGATATTCTCAGTATTAAATGTCGGTTTATCCTCCTTCAAAGCTTGTGAAAGCGTCATTGTTGCTCTTTGGTTGGCAACAGGAACGATCGATTCGCTAAATAGAAAAGTAATGCCAGTGACAATCACACTCAAAACTACTGCCGGTAAAATTAACCGATAAATACTCAGTCCACAACTCCGAAACGCAATCAGCTCGCTATCGGCTGAAAATCGCCCATAAGTCATCATCCCAGCCAGTAACAGCGACATCGGAAAAGAGTAGACGACAAATAAGGGCATCTTGAGTGCCATTACTTCGAGCGCGACAGAGATCGGCAATCCGACTTCGGCGATCTTCCGCACGAGGTCAAATAAGCCCCCAATCGCTAACACGATCGATGAAAATGCGCCAACCCCAAATAAAAATGGTAGTAATAATTGGGTGAAGATATATCGATCCATCACCGAAATACCTGGTAATAGAATTCGCGATAGACTGAGATTTCTCACGATGTTAATTTAAATTTTAAACTTGAAAACTATTACCTAAATAGTATTGGCGCACCAATGGGTTGGCATACATTTCCTCACTACTACCGGAAGCAAACACCTGACCCTCGCGCATGATGTATGCTCGATCGGTAATCGCTAAGGTTTCCCGGACATTATGATCTGTAATTAGGATACCCATATTGCGATCGCGTAGTTTGGCAATAATTTTTTGAATTTCGGCTACCGCAATCGGGTCCACCCCCGCAAATGGCTCGTCTAAAAATAGAAATTTGGGGCCATTAATCCCGGCTGCCAGCGACCGGGCGATTTCGGTGCGGCGGCGTTCGCCCCCCGATACCTGGTTGCCTAAAGTATTTACAACCTTCTCCAAATTGAATTCGGTAATCAAATCGGTCAACTTCTGATGCCAGAGCCGGCGGGGGACATTGGTTTGTTCCATCACCAGCAACAGATTATCGACAACACTCAGACCCCGAAAAATACTCGCCTCCTGGGCTAAATAGCCAATCCCCAATCGCGCGCGCTGATGAATCGATAAACTGGTAATATCTTCATCGTCCAGCCACACTTTGCCCTGATTGGGCTTTTCTAGTCCAGTGGCGATATAAAACGTGGTGGTCTTCCCCGCACCATTGGGGCCGAGCAAACCCACAATTTCACCCTGAGCGACTGACAGACTGACACGATTGACAATATTCCGCTTCCCGTAGGATTTATGAATGTTTTCGAGGATAATCTTCACGGGATCGATTGGTGACGAACGGGCATCTAGCTAACTATTGGCTACTATTTGTGTCAGGGATCGCATAGATAGATTGTACGGGTATCCCTGGTTTTTGCTTGGCGATAAATCGACCTTCGTCGATTAGATAAGTAATCGTGTCGCCTTGGAGACTGCTCCCATTTTGAACGACGAGGACATTGCCAGAGAGGACGATTTGTTTACCTTTGATATTATATTGGGCAGTATTCGCCCGTGCTTGAAGTTTTTTGTCAGGGTAGCTAAGGCGGACATTACCGCGTGCGGTGACTAATTCGGTCTTGGTGTTGGCTTCTTGGGTGTTGGAGAGGATTGTCAGACCTTTACCACCCTGGTCGGGGACAATATAGTTGCTGCGAACTTGTTCCTTGGGCTTCGGGTTGGCGATAAATTTACCTTCATCGATGAGGTAAATCACACTTTCTCCTGATATAGTGTTGCCCTGCTGGACGATGAGAACATTACCCGTCAGTAAAATCCGCTTTTGCTTGATAAAGTATTGAGCGAGATTGGCTCTGGCTTTGAGATTACGGCTGGGGTAGCGCAGTTGCACATTGCCCCGGGCGGTGACTACTTCGGTTTTGGAATTGGCTTCTTGAGTATCTGCTTGGATAAATAGTCCGTTTGGATTTGGCTGTTGAGCCTGAACTGGTACCGGAAGGGGTAGAGAAATACTACCAGTTGCCATCACTGGCAACAGGATCAGCCATCGCCAATTGAGGCAGCGGCGCACTGCCTTGAACGGTTTGAATGTGGGAGTTAAGCGGTGCATGTATTAAATCTTATCTGGAATTGGTAGTGCCGATCGATCGGCGGGCAAAAACTTCATTGGTGGGGTTTGGGAAGTGGTACTAGATTTGTGTTGCTGGTGCTGGTTTCGACCTTGCTCAATCAGCACTTCAAGTTCCTACTTATCGCTGTTGCCATATCGCTGCGGACAGATCCAAACTTCTCGAAGGAATTTGGGATCTGGGTTTCAAGGATTTTTGCATGTCTTAACCGCGCGTGAGCGATTGCTACCTAAAATGCCTTGTTGATTTTCTTAACCCGTTGGCGGAGCCTCTGTGTCAGGAGAAACTCACGCAAATAGTTGAATCTCAGCTTATTGACGCGCTCGATTTGTGATAAGTTTCACACCCACCCGGATGTCGGCGGACTTGAATCGAGTAGCAAAAAATACCTCCAACTGCTGGGAGTTGGAGGTAGTTAAGTCAAGGGATAGATAATTGGTACCTAATTACTAGCAAATTTAGCCTTCTAGTGGCAAACCATGAACGAGATTATTGAGGAGGGATTCAATATTTTGCATTGCTTGGTGATTTTCTGGTGGGTGCTCGACGGTATCGGCTAATCCTGCTAATTGCTGCTTGAAGGTATCAATTCCAGCTTGTAATGGCTGGACGATCTGTTGATACAGACCAACTTTGGCAACTAGTTCGGTCGATAACTGTTTGGTAGCTAAATATTGATGTTCGAGTGCTTGGACTTGTTTGGATTCGCGGAGATAAGCCTCAACTTGTCGTTCGATTTTGGATTTAGTTTGGGAGATCGTCTGCCGCAGATTATCGATTTCTGCTTCGATCTGAGTCACTTCTGCCTGTTGCTGTTGGCGTTGATTGTCTAATAATTGAAGGATCGATGCCCATTCAATCTGAGATTTATCGGCGGCGACAGGCTCGTGTCCCTGGCGTTGGCGGAGGACTCGGCTGTGGATTTGCAGAAAAGTCTGACGTTCCCGCATGGTTTGGCGTTGACCGTCGAGAGTATGGTCGAGCATATTGTAGCCGTCGCGTTCTTCGGCGAGATCGGCTTCCAATTTGAGTTTGTCAAATTCATTGGCGGCCAAAATAGCTTGCTGGAGTTCTTCGATCGCTAGTTGTTTTTCTTGGAGTTCTTCTTCTTCCAAATGCACGAAATGTACCGATCGATCGACCTCTGCTTGGATATTTTCAACAGTTGTTTGTAGTTGACTAATTGGCATTGTTTCCAACTGTTTGAGGTCGATTTGAATATCGCCAATGTCCACGCCACCTTTGGACATCAGGTAGATCTTGTGATAGTTTTCTTGCTCTAGATTGATGCGATTAGTCAGGCGTTGCACATATTCTTGCTGCATACTAAGTGTATGCTGTTGCACTTCCCAATCAGTTTGGGTTTGTTCGAGCGCGGTTTGCAATTCTTGCACTTGTTGTTTAGCACGATCGATTTCCTGTTGCTGAACTTCGAGTTGGGCTTGAGTGTCAGTTACCTGTTGTTGGTGGTAGTGGAGTTGTTGCCAATGTCCGCCTAGTAACTCTTGTTGAGCTTCGATCGCATTCACAGTTGCGGCTAATTGTTGCGGCGCGATCGATCGGGTCTTGTCGCCTAATTGATGGACAGCCGCCCGGATTTCATCGACTTGACTTTCACTCAATGATGTCCCCATCGACTGCTGTTGACGATCGAGACGCTGCTCTTGCGATCGCAATTGCTCCCACTGAGCGGCGAGTTCGGCGCGGGATTGTTCGTGTTGTTCTAGTGTCGATTCTAATGCTTGGGCTTCTTGGGTGAGCCGGTCGAGTTCGGCGCGGGTGTGTTCGAGATCTTCTTCACGGCCATAAATCTCTTCTTGACGCAATTGTAACTGTTGAGTTTGTAAGCTCAGTGATTGCCGCCAACTTTCAATTTCATCGGCTTCCTTTTTATATTTTTCAATTTGGCGGGAGAGATTTTGGAGGATGCCAACTAGCTGTTTGCCAGCATCGCGCAACTGCGACTGAATCTGCCGATTGGCATTCATATCGACTAATACCAACACTCCAGGATTGTAGTTGTTCGCCTCATCAGGCGCAGCCACCAATTCTTCACCAGGAATCGCACTCCAACTTTGCTCGGTGCGCTGACAAGCCAGTAATTTGAGTTCAGCTTTACTTCTACCGCTAATATTAAACCCAGATTTTGGCTTTTGGATTTCTGCTAGATACAACACTTTAGTATTCCCTTGTCTTATATAAATAAATTTAGGTTCTTGCTGAGCATACAGAATCGAATAAGTCAATCCATATTATAAATCTGAGTCAACGAGAGTTTAGATGATGTCGAGGATGAGTCAACATTTATGGTGGCGGGGATACCACTTACCAATCGTCGCCCGTGAATTTTACCCAGCCGCAGACGATCTCCGTTGCGAACACCCGACCTGATGAGTCAATGAATCTCCCATTTCTCGCTCGTCGAGAGATAAATCAGTCCCGATGTTGAGGAGTGCGGTGTCATCACTAACAACTATATATACATCGACTGCGAACTGTCATCAGCATAAAATTCCAGTGAATTTTCGATCGATCTTGGAGATGATGCAACAAACTAGTGAATGTGTGGGAAAACTGAATGTAACGGAGATAAATGCAGATCGAGCAATCGAGCTGTTCTATCCGGTGCAGTGCGATCTCGATCGCCGCTACCAAAACAGCTACAGCGCACGGGTAGACGCGTTGCCAATCCGTCCAAACCAGTTGAATACTGCCACCACCCCACCTTCACAAGCTGTTGTGAGTTGACCTGGGAGGGCGTATTTTACCAGCTTGGGTTCGATCGATCGCCATGTTCTATAAGTATTAATTATGCAATTTAACGGTTATGTTTGATAATTACGATATATTACTGATGTTTACTGGCTTAGTGTCCATTTACCCCATCGATTAGCAGATATATGAAAACAGTTCTAGTTGTGGATGATAGTACCGCTCAGCGGGAAATGATCAAAGAGCTACTCCAAGCTAGTGGAATGACAGTAAATGTCGCTACAGATGGCGAACAAGCTGTAGCAGTTGCGCTGGAAATCATCCCCGACATCGTGGTTCTCGACGTGGTAATGCCCAAAATGAATGGCTATGAAGTTTGTCGGACGCTGAAATCTCATCCCAAAACTCAAGATGTCCCGGTAATTTTGTGTAGTTCTAAAAGTGAGGATTTTGATAAACATTGGGGGATGCGTCAAGGCGCAGATGCTTATGTTTGCAAACCGTTCGAGCCAGTAGAATTACTCAGCACCATCAAACAGTTATTGCGAAATTAGGATAGGTCTAATGGTTCTCAATTTAGATTTTCTCACCAGTGATGATGATCCCAATCCTAATGATGCCAGTGCCGGCAGTCGCGATGGCGAATTGTGTTTGCGCTTTGATGTCCCATCGGGTAATGAATTTGCGCTACCGGCTTCTGGCGTTCGCGAAGTAATGTCCGTTTATTTCGATCGCATCACCCCAATTCCCAATGCGTCACCTTTTTTGTTAGGTACGTACAATTGGCGCGGTCAAGTAATTTGGGTTGCCGATCTCGGTCAATTTTTAGGCGATCGAGTTTTGGTTAATCCCGACCAAAACGAAGTATCCGTATTAATTGTGGAAGAACAAGAACTGGTAATGGGTTTTGCCGTCCGCGCAGTTGCGAATACGGAATGGTTGGATCTCGATCGGATGCTAGCACCCGATCCCAGTCTGCCAGCGGCGATGAGTGGTTTTATCAAGGGAGTTTACCCGGCAACTAGTGCCGATGCTTCCCAACTCCGCCTACTCGATCGGGTGGCAATTCTCCGCTCTTCGCACTGGACTATTTAATATTTACCAGATCGAACCGCAGTTACTGCTGGGAGTGACAACTCTCGATCGATCTCGATCGATCGAGACTAGAGCTACTTTTGGCACTGAGACTCAGCGCAAATCCTAAATTTATGGACATCGGGATTTGAGGCTACTGTGAGGCAACCGGAGCATAAAAATTATAAAAAACATACATAATTCATAAAATTAGCCAGTTATTGACACACAACCAAGATGATTTCTAACCCCGATTGTATGCAAGACTATACTCAAGATTATCAATTAGCGGAAGCTGCTTATCTCCAAGGTAACTATGAAAAAGCGGCGACAATTATCGATACCCTAGTTACCAAATTTCAGAACGATCCGAGCGTTCGGTTATTGCGTGGACATATTTATTGCTATGGTTTGTACCAGTATGAAATTGGTAAACAAGAGTATGAATATGTCATCGGGATTTCTGCCGATGAGGAGTTTCTTCAATTTGCGTACAGTGGCTTAGAATATGCCAATTCCTGTTTGAGCCAAATGGGTGATGCCGCCAGCCAATCACAATTCAATGGTGGTGATTCGGGCGGACATTATCGCGACACTAGTGCCGATTCTGCCGAGTTACTCACTTGGCGACAACCTGAAGATCTGACGGCTGATGAAGATTTCGATCTCGCTGCTCTCAATTTTAATATGGATATGTCGGGACAACTATTTCCCAGCCAAGCTGCCGACTTTTTTGCAGCCGAAACTCATATACCCGGTCAGAAGTCACCACAAGTAGCAACCGGGTTTTATAATAACGAACAAGACACCCTCACTGATGCTTTTGCCTTCGGATACGATCGACCTGACGATCCCAGCAATGCGATCTTTAATGACCTACCATTGGCAGCAACTGCGGAAGCTGTCGAGGATACGGGATTTTTCAATATTTCGCCGGCTGCCCATCGGACGTTTGCCAGCGTCGATCCAGATCGATCGGCTGAAGATGCCGCCCAGTCCAGTCAGGAAGCCTCAGAGATCGCCCCATCTACTCCTGAGACCGCAGATCGACCGACGATGATTGTCTCAGCGCAGCATCGCCCCGAGCCAACGGCTCAAGACAGTCATGATGCTGAATTTACCCCTCAAATTGAATTTTCAGTTGAAGACATCTCGGATGCACTCAATGAAATTAGTGGGGTATTACCCTTAGCTTGGCCGCTAACTGCTCAATCATCAGATCCTCCCAATTGGATGAATGACAATTCTGCCCACGAACATTACACCGATGGCACTCTAGACGATTGGCAATCCGATCGTGACCTTGATGTCGCTCAAGTTTTTCAAGCAGCATTTCAACCCCAATCGGACGTTTTCAACAGTGCTAATTCACCCGATGCCCCCTCCGCACCACCCCAATTTACCCCGCCAGAGCCGCAACTAGCTGCGGCGGGTAATGATGATCCCCAATCGGGATTTTTCGATCTACCAGACAATTTTCTCGAACAGCCAGCACCATCTTCAATTGATATGCCAAAATATTCGGGGATGTTTGATGATAGCTCGACGTTTATTAATGGGGTCTCGATCTCTGGCATTAAGAATCAACCCCACGGAATGATTAATAATATCGATCGGGAAGATAGTCCGAATCTGACTAACCTCAATTCCTCCCAAGGTGTGTTTGCACCATTTGAAAATGCTTCATTCCAGAAAAAGCAGTGGCTGATTTCTGGTGCAGCCGGATTGGGTGCGGCGATCGCGATTGCTGGGGTAACTTTTGTCAGTAGTCTCAATCTGCCCGAAAGTGCCAAATCAGCACGGGAACCATTACGCAACGCAGGGATCGTGATGACCTTAGTGGGGGGACTCACTAGCTTTGGGATTACCCGGCTCTTACTCGGTCGGTATACCAAGCAAGTCAGCCGGAGTGTCCGAGATCTCCAGTCCAATTTCGAGCAAGTCGCTCAAGGGAACATGGGCGCACGCGCAACCGTATCTTCCCAGGATGAATTGGGTTTATTATCTTCATCATTCAACTACATGTTGCAATCGGTGGTCACTAGTAACTCCGAAGCCCAACGCAAAGCCCGCGAAATGGAAGTGGCTAAAGATGAACTCCAACGTCAAGTAATCCGATTGCTAGATGATGTAGAAGGCGCAGCGCGGGGCGATCTGACCGTCAAAGCTGAAGTCACCGCCGACGTGCTCGGTGCGGTTGCCGATTCCTTTAATTTGACGATCGATAGTCTCCGCCAGATCGTTCAACAAGTCCAAGTAGCTGCCGTCCAAGTCAACCAAAGCTCGACCGAAAGTGAAGCATTTGCCCGCCGACTATCTTCGGACGCGCTCAGTCAAGCTGAAGAACTAGCTGTGACTGTTAACTCCGTCCAAATGATGACTGCCTCGATCAAACGGGTAGCCGAAAGTGCCCGTGAATCGGAAGAAGTCGCCCGCACCGCATCTTCGACCGCCCTCCGTGGCGGTGAAGCGGTGGAACGGACGGTAGCAGGTATTCAAGAGATCCGCGAAACAGTAGCAGAAAGTACTCGTAAAGTCAAGCGATTGGCGGAGTCTTCTCAACAAATTTCGCAAATTGTGTCGGTGATCTCCCAAATTGCCTCCCGCACCAACTTACTCGCACTCAATGCCAGTATCGAAGCAGCAAGAGCGGGTGAATCAGGCAAAGGATTTGCGATCGTTGCTGATGAAGTCCGACAATTAGCCGACAGAAGTGCCAAAGCACTCAAAGAAATCGAGCATATCGTGCTTCAGATTCAAAGTGAAACTGGCCAAGTAATGGCAGCGATGGAACAGGGAACACAGCAGGTAATTGCCGGTACCAAACTGGCAGAACAAGCCAAACGATCGCTCGATGACATCATTCAAGTATCCAATCGGATCGATTCCCTCGTGCGATCGATCACCTCCGACACGATCGAGCAGCGGGAAACGTCTAAAGCAGTTACCGAAGTCATGCAATCGGTCGAAATTCAAGCCCAATCAACTTCTCAAGAAGCCCAGAAGGTATCTTCTTCGCTCGAAAATCTGGTAGTCGTCGCTCGTAACTTATTGACTTATGTCGAACGATTTAAGGTCGAGTAGGTGATGGAAGTGGATAGTGAATAGTGAATAGGAAAGATGAAGACGCTTGCTTCCTAAACATTTCACCCTTTACGAGCCGCTTTTAACCCCTTTCAGTGAGAGACTTGCATCGATCGAAGCCGTAGCGTGTCTAGAAAAACAAGTATCCCAAACTGAACCCTATCCACTATCCACTATCCACTATTCACTATCCCCTATCCCCTATCCCCTATCCCCTATCCCCTAGTTATGGAACACGATCGCATCCTGGGCTACTTTTTAGAAGAAGCTAGCGAACACTTAATCACGATCGAGCAAGGCTTACGCAAACTGCCGGAAACAGTTAAGCAACCCACCATGATCCGCGAATTATTTCGTGCCGCACATTCGATCAAAGGTAGTGCTGCTATGCTGGGACTCGTTGACGTGCAACAGATCGGCAACCAGTTTGAAGCAAACTTCAGACTCCTCAAAGAACATCCTCAGATTGCGGTAGATCGTCAACTCCAATCATTATTTCTAGAGAGTTTTGGATTTTTGCAAGCAGGTATTAACGATGTGCGGATGGCTAGCGATCCTTATACTCGCGATCCAGCAGTGGGAGATCCGATCGGCGATCCAGTATTTGAAGAACTTAAAGCCTACCTCCAGCACCTAGTAGCGAACTCAGAAGTCGCCGCAACGCCAAATATTTCCGAGCGGAATGCCACTCAAGATCCGGCAATCCAGCAGGTGTTTGGTGAATATGTCACCCGGAAACTCGATGAAATCATTAGTCTGTGTCTCCAAGCAGATTACCCAGAAATTCGCACCCAGATCCAGCAGATTTGTCAAAAGCTCGGCAATTTGGGCGAAAATTTTGAGTTTCTAGAGTGGACGAATCTGTTTACAGCTTGTCGGTTGGCGATCGCCAATCCGACTAATTCGCTTCCCCAGTTAGGCGAAAGCATCAGTATTGCTGTCAAGCAGGCACAAGTACTCGTTATGGCAGATCGGCATCAGGAGATCGGGATTACGCCCGATTTAGAAGCCATAATTGCCGGTCAAAATCGGACTGCCAAATCGCCACAGCCAGCAAGTGAGCCTCTGAGCACTTGGAAATTAGCCGATTCTCACCTGTCGATGCCTGGGATGACCATGAGCGAAGATACTACTCAAAAACTCCCCGATTTGGTGTCGATCGGTGCTGGGAAAGTTGATGCCGAGGTCAATGAGTTGCAATCCCTCAACTCCCTTAGCAGTCTAAATTTTGCCGATTCCTCGATCGCGATCGACACCGAGGATGATGCCGATGGGATGGATTTGAATGAGTTTATGAACTTACTCAGCGATGAGATGCCCACAGAAGGGACGTGGATGCAGGAAGATGACTTCCTCGTTGGCGGAGCCTCTGCTGGACGCGAGAATCGCGATCTACCATTGCTAGATGTCGGTAATTTGGAGACCGATCGATTTTACTCCCAAATGTTTGAGCCAAACTCACAACCGACAGCAGACTCCACCGCGAAGGTCGAAATAGTTACTGCTGCGGCGGTAGTCAGCCTGGGTGCGCTCGAACTGGCATCAGATGTCGATACTTACGCCGAAGACACATTTTATACTCCAGATTTGGGAGACTTTGACGATCGAGAGCTGCCCAGTTTTTGGTTGGATTCAGAATTAGCCGCACCACACCAACCCGGCTATTCAGATTTGGAGTTGTTCGATCGCCAACTTCAACCACGACCTTCAGTTCCAGAGGTAGTTGATGTTGCCGTAACAGATTTTGGCCCAGACCAACCGATGAGCAGTTTCTTTCCGACAGCAAGTACACCTGAAAATTGGGCTGAATTAGAGAACTTAGCACCGATTAGCATCGAGCCAGATTTAGATGAATTACCCGACGATCTCGCAGGTCTAGATA
>Ga0136639_10000425_pt1 | contig 13791 bp, 11 predicted proteins | sample AntDrymUQ8592106_2_FD_113739 | JGI IMG/M metagenome (GOLD analysis project Ga0136639, IMG submission 113739) | Polar desert sand microbial communities from Dry Valleys, Antarctica - metaG UQ859 (21.06) | ecosystem: Environmental > Terrestrial > Soil > Desert | place: Antarctica: Dry Valley...
CTCCGGCGAGAGCGGCCAGCGCGTCGCCCAGCCCGTCGCCCAGCCCGTCGCCCAGCGCGTCGCCCAGCCCGTCGCCCAGCCCGTCGCTCACCCGGTGTCCGGCTGCTCGGCGCGGCTCGCGAGTGCGGCCAGGAATCCCGCCGCCCACCTCGCCACGTCGTGCTCCAGCACTCGGCGCCGCAGCGCCCGCATCCGGCGGCGTCGCTCCTCCCCCGCCATGGTGACCGCCTGCATCACCGCCGCCTTGGTGCCGTCGATGTCGTGGGGGTTGATGAGCACGGCTTGCGTCAGCTCGTCCGCGGCGCCGGCGAACTCACTGAGGACCAGGACGCCGTCGTTGTCGTGACGGGCCGCGACGTACTCCTTGGCGACCAGGTTCATCCCGTCACGCAGCGCGGTGACCAGCATGACGTCGGCGGCCAGGAACAGCGCCGCCATCTCCTCGCGCGGGAACGACTGGTGCAGGTAGTGCACCGGCTGGAAGCCGACGGTGCCGTGGCTGCCGTTGATGCGCCCGACCGTCAGCTCGACCTCGTCGCGCAGGTCGGAGTACGCCTGCACCCGTTCGCGGGACGGGCTGGCGACCTGGACCAGGACCGTGGACTCCGCCTCGAGCCGCCCGTCGGCGAGCAGCTCGGAGAACGCGGTCAGCCGGTGCCGGATGCCCTTGGTGTAGTCCAGCCGGTCGACGCCGAGCAGGACGGTGCCGGGGTCCCCGAGCCCGGCGCGGATCTGCTCGGCCCGGGCGCGCACGTCGGGCCTGGCGGCGAGCTCCTCGAACCCTCGAGAGTCGATGGAGATCGGGAACGCGCCGGCTCGGACGACTCGACGCCCGGCCGCCTCCGACCCCACGGCGACCGTTCCGCCCTTGGTCGTGACGTCCCCGGCACGGCGGCAGGCCCGCAGGAAGTTCGACGCGTCGGAGCGGCGCTGGAACCCGACGAGGTCGGCCCCGAGCACACCCTCTACGACCTGCCGGCGCCACGGCAGCTGGCTGAAGATCTCGTAGCCGGGGAAGGGGATGTGGTTGAAGAAGCCGATCCTCAGGTCCGGTCGCTGCTCGCGCAGGCGGGCCGGCACCAGCAGCAGCTGGTAGTCCTGCACCCACACCGTGGCCCCCTCGGCGGCCTGGGCGGCGGCGGCGTCGGCGAAGCGCTGGTTGACCCGCACGTAGGCGTCCCACCAGCGGCGGTGGTACTCCGGGGCGGCTATGACGTCGTGGAACAGCGGCCACAGGGTGCCGTTGGACATGCCCTCGTAGTAGTCGGCGACGTCCTCGTGGCTGAGCTCGACGGGCACCAGGTGCATGCCCTCGGAGTCGAACGCCTCCCCGGCCTCGCCGGGTGCTCCGGGCCAGCCGACCCAGGCACCGCGCCTGAGAGTCATGACCGGGGCGAGGGCGGTGACGAGCCCGCCGGGCGAGGTCTCGTACCGGGGCGAGCCGTCCTCGGTGGTGCCGACGCGGTCCACCGGCAGGCGGTTGGCCACGACCACGAAGTCGTACTGTCCGGACGACATGCAGACGCCTCCCCTGGGTGTCCTCGGCGGCGGGCCCACGCACGACCCGGTCCGCGGGCGCACCACGGAGCGGTCGCACCCACGTGCGGCCCACGGCCAGCATGGCCCGGGCGGGGTGCGGGAGTCCACCCGGCGCGGCCGCCGGGCGTGGTTCAGCCGAGCAGCCGGCGCAGGGCGGCCCGGTCGGGCTTGCCGTTGGGGGTGCGCGGCAGCTCGGCCACGACCACCACGCGCACGGGGACCGCGTGCCCCCCGACCCGCGCGCGGACCGCCGCCCGCAGCGCGGCCACGTCGACCGTTCCTGGGTCGCAGATGTCGGGCACCCCTGCGGGCACCACGACGGCCGCCACGTCGTCGCCGTGCAGCCGGGACTCAACCGGCATCACGGCGGCGGCCAGCACCAGACCGGACGCCAGCAGCGCCCGCTCGACCTCGGCGGGGTGGATCGTCACCCCGCCGCGGATCATCCGGTCGGCGGCTCGACCGGTGAGGCTGAGGAAGCCGGCGCCGTCCAGGACGCCCAGGTCACCGGTGCGGAAGCGGCCCTCGGCGTCCAGCGCCAGGCGGTCACCGCCCTCGTAGCCCGGGGTGAGCGCCGACGTCCGGACGGCGACGGCCCCGGTCTCGCCGGTGGGCACCGGACGCCCGGCCTCGTCGACGACCTGGACCTGGACGCCCGGCACCGCCCGACCGACGCTGCCCGGATGCCCGGCGGCGTCGGCGTCGCGCAGGCAGGTGATCGGTGCCGGCACCTCGGACATGGCGTAGGCGTCCAGCAGAGCGAGGCCGGGCAGACGACGGCGCACCTGAGCGAGCACCGCCGGTGCGGCCGGGGCGCCGCCGAACACCGCTGCGCGCAGCGTCGGCAGGCCCTGGGCGGAGAAGCCGTCCTCGCGCAGCAGGCCGTGCCACAGCGTCGGGACCAGGTCCAGCCACGTCGCCCCATGGCGGGCGACCACGTCGATCAGATCATGTGGTGACCAGCCGGGCATGGTCACCACGGACCCGCCGCTGGCCAGTGCGCTCGCCAGCTGGGTGACGTGGCCCGACACCCACCACATCGGCAGGTGCACGGGGGTCCGGTCGTCCGGTCCGAGCCCGAGCAGCGAGGTGTAGGACCGGGCGGCGAGGTCGACCATGGCGCCGCTCAGCCGGACGAGCCTGGGGTCACCGGTCGAGCCGGACGTCGCGATCAGGGAGTGCACGACCGCGGCGTCCTGCGGCAGCGGCGGCAGCGCGAGCCACGGCCGGACCGCCGACCCCGCCCCGGCGGGGACCCGCCCCTGCCCGAGCAGGACGGGCGCCGTGCTGAGCACGGCCCCCTCGAGGCCGCAGGGGTAGGCGCCAAGGGTGGCCCCGGCGAGGTCGTCCAGGCCGGGTTGCACGAGCAGCAGGCGCGGCCCGGCCACCCGGAGCACCGCGGCGAGGCGGTCGGCGGGGTCAGAAGCGGGCAGCCCGACGTGGACCAGACCGGCCCGGGAGCAAGCCAGGGCGGCCACCGCCTGCTCCAGGCCGTTGCGGGCCAGCACGGCGACCCGGTCCCCGGTCCTGACCTGGCCCAGCAGCCGCGAGGCGGCGTCGTCGACCGTCGCGCGCAGCCCCTCGTAGGTGACCTCCGCACCGAGCACGGGGTCGACGAGGGCGACCCGGTCGCCGTGCCGGGCGGCGCCGTCGGCGAGCAGCCGGGCGAACGGGCGGAGCGGGACCTCGTTCACAAGACCTCGCTCACGCGTCGGGCACCCGGACCGCCCGCAGGCGTCGCAGCGGGTAGTCCAGAAGGAACCCCGGCTCCCGGGACCGGGCGGTCAGCCACTGCCGCGCGGCGTCGTCATCCCCTCCGGGGTGGCGCACGTAGAACGAGGCCGCGACCAGGTCCACGTCCCGGGGGGCGACGGCGCGGTGGAACAGGGCCACCTCGTCGTCGAGGAGCGCGAACCCGGCCACCTCCAGCGCGGCTGCCACCACCTCGGGCGCGAGCGCCTGGCGGTAGCCCGACCCGCTCTGGCCCAGCAGCCGCAGCAGCGTCCCGTAGCCGGTCGAGCCGGCGTTCTCGCGGGTGGGGACCATGGCCTGCAGCCGCCCCCCGACCGGCAGCAGCGACGCGGCCCGGGCCAGGAACGCCTGCAGCGGAAGCAGCATGAGCGCCATCGCGACGGTGACCGCCACCGGTGGGTCCGCGGGGTCGGCTGTCATCGCCTCGCCGTGGCGCACCCGGGTCCCGGGGCGGCGCGCCACGGCCTCGGCGAGCTCGGCCGCGGAGGCGTCCACGCCCTCGTACCGGTCCACGCCCACGACGTCGGCCATCGGGGCGCTGCCGCAGCACACGTCCCAGACCGGACCGGTTGTCGGCAGCCCCTCGGCCAGCCACGCATACGGCTGCAGCCCGCCCGGTCCGCGCATCGGCAGCAGCAGGTCCTCGGTGATCGCCGGGTGCGCTGCGTGGTAGCTCGCCAGGAAGGCGTCCCAGCCGCTCACGCGGTGAGCACGGCGTCGAGCACCTCGGCGCGCAACCGCGCGAACTCCGGGTCACCGAGGGTATGGCGACCGCGCGCCCGACCGAAGGGCAGCACCCGCTCCGACACGATCCGGGCCGGTCTCGCGCTGATCATGCCGAGCCGGTCGCCCAGCAGCAGCGCCTCCTCCACGTCGTGGGTGACCAGCACCGTGGTGGTCGGGCGTTCGGTGAGCAGGCTGCGCAGCCACTCGTGCATCCGCAGCCGGGTCTGCGCGTCCAGGGCGCCGAACGGCTCGTCGAGCAGCAGGACCGGCGGCCGGTTGGCGAGCACCTGAGCGATCGCGGCGCGCTGCCGCATCCCCCCGGACAGCTGGCGCGGCAGGGCGTCCGCGAACTCGGTCAGCCCGGTCACGGCCAGCAGGTCCGCCACGGTGCCCCGGACGTCGGACGCCCCGCCCTGCCGTGGACCGAAGGCGATGTTGTCGCGCACGCTCAACCAGGGGAACAGGGTCCCGGCCTGGGCGACCATGCCCCGCAGCGGCGACGGCCCGCGGACGTCCTCGCCGTCCAGGGTGAGGGCGCCGGTGTCCGCGGTCTCGAACCCGGCCAGCACCCGCAGCAGGGTCGACTTGCCGCAGCCGGACGGGCCCAGCAGCGCCAGGGTCTGCCCGGCGGAGACCTGCAGGTCCACCCCGTCCAGGACCAGCAGGTCCCCGAACGACAGCCGCAGCCCGTGCGCGGTCAAGGTGCTCATCGCGTCGTGCTCATCGCGTCGTGCTCATCGCGTCCGTGGTTCACGTGTCGGCCCAGCGGACCCAGCGTCGGCTCGCCATGCGCAGCAGCCGGTCGGCGGTGTACCCGATGAGAGCGAACACGAGGATGCCGACGATGATCTGATCGGTGGCGCCCCGCTCCCGGGACGAGAACATCATCGCCCCCACTCCCCACGTGATGCCGGTCAGCTCCCCGACGATGACGCAGGTCCAGGCCAGCGTGAGCGAGAGCCGCAGCCCGGTGACGATCTCGGGCAGGGCGCTGGGCAGGTACACCCGCTGCCACATCCGCGCGCGTGGCGTGCCGAGCATGCGGGCGGTCTCGATGTGCTGGCGCGGGACGCGGGCGACGCCGTCGGCGGTCGAGACGACCACGGGCCACAGGGCACCGACGAAGACCAGCACCCGGGCCGCGGTCTCACCGAGACCGAACTGGACGATGACCAGCGGCAGCCACGCGAACAGCGGGACCGCGCGCAGGGCGTTGAGCAGCGGGTCGGTGAGGTCGGCGAACCACCGCGAGAGTCCGAGGCCCAGACCGAGCAGGAGCCCGACGACGACCGCGGCCGCCCACGCGACGCCCGTCCGCTCCAGGCTCGCACCCAGGTGCTGCCAGCCGGCGCCGACGAACGGGACGACACCGCTGAGCACCGGTCGGGCCGGGGTGAGGAAGAACTCCTGCAGGGCGACGAGCACGTCGACCGGAGCGGGCAGGCGGTTGCGGTCGCGCACCTCGAGCACGACCGCGACCTGCCAGACCACCAGCAGCACGAGCGGCAGGAGCAGGCCCAACAGCCGCCGCCCGCGCCGACCGCGTGACCGGCGCAGGGCGGTGAACCCGCCACCGGCCTGCGCCTCCGCGCGCGCCGCCTCGATCAACCCCTGCGTCATGGTCGGCGCCTCAGACGTCCCAGTACTCGCGGGCGTACAGCGCCTCGTAGTCCGGCTCGGCGGGCAGCTCGCCGGTCTCGACGAGGGCGGCACCCACGGCCTGGAACTGCGACTCGCGGCTCTCGTCGAAGCTCCACTGCGCGCCGACCGTGCCCAGGACCTCCTCGTAGACGGCTTCGTCGAAGCCGAAGCTGTCCACGAGCAGCTCGCGCCACACCTGCGGGTCGTTGTCGCCGTCGGGCGTCATGTACTCGGCCGCACGCTTCTGCAGCTGCGTCACCAGGGTGACGACCTCGGGGTCCTCGAGGACGGTGGCCGAGGCCCAGAGCGCGGTGTTGAGGTCGCCGAGGGCCGTGTCGTAGACACCGGGCAGGCGGACGCCGGTGCCGTCGACGACGGCCTGGCTGCACGGCGGCTCGCTGCCCATGAACGCGTCGACCTGGCCCGCGGCCAGCGCGGCGACGTGGTCGGCGTAGCCCAGCGGCACACCCTCGACGTCGGTGCCCAGGGTGAGGCCGGCCTGCTCGAGCAGCAACCCCAGCACGAGCACCTGCGCTCCGGGCGGCGGCACGGCCACCTTCTTCCCGGCCAGGTCGGCGACCGTCTCCACGGAGCCGGCCGCCCCGATGAGGCCGAAGCCCTGCCGGGCCACCATGGCGACGACCTTCGACGTGATGCCGCCCGTGGGCTGCGTGAGCATCGGCACGTACGGCGACATCAGGCCGAAGTCGAGCGTGCCGCCCTCGAGCCCGGCGATGATGTCGGCGGTGTTGGTCACCGGGGTGACCTCGACCGTCACGCCCTCGGGGGCGAACTGCTGCCAGAACAGCATCGAGCTCGCGTGGTTGTTGGCGTAGACGCAGGTCCGGATGGTGACCTCGCGGCCGCCCTCAAGCGGGGCGATGGCGGCGTCGGCCGCCTCGCTCGGCGGCGCGCCGGGGGCGGCGGAGGCAGCCGGGTCGGCGGAGCCCGCGGGCGCGTCGTCCCCGCAGGCGGCGAGCGCGAGGCCCGCGGCGGCGGCACCCGCGCCGAGCACGCCCCGTCGCGTCAGGGCGGTATCGGCAGGACGGGGCACAGAGCTCATCATCGGGTTCCTTCGCGGGATGTGTTCACGGGGTGTGGTCGCCCGAGTGCGCCCAGTCGACCCCCCGGTGGTGTGAGGATCCTGGCATGAGCGAGGACTCGACAGGGGTACGTCGGGACGACCCTGCCGGATGGGTACCCGACCGCACCCCGGGCGTCGTCGTCGTCGGGGGCGGGGCCGCCGGGCTCGCGGCCGCCGCGGCGGTCCGGGACGCCGGGGTCGACGTGCTGCTGGTGAGCGAGGGGCCCCTCGGCGGGGACTGCACGTGGCACGGCTGCGTGCCGAGCAAGTCCCTGCTCGAGGCGGCGGCCGCGGGGCTGAGCGGTCGGGCCGCCGTCGCTCACGCCCGCTCCGTCGTCGCCCGGGTGGCCCGCGCGGAGAACGAGCACGCCCTGCGCGGGGCCGGCATCGGCGTGGTCCGCGCCCGCGCGGTGCTCGGGCCGGAGGCGGGCGTGACGCTGGACGACGGCACGCGACTGAGTCCCGAGCTGGGCGTGGTGCTGGCGACAGGCTCCCGCCCCGCTGCGCTCGAGGGCCTGCCCGTGACCGACGCGACCCCGGACGGCGCCGTCGTCTGCGACACCGACGGCTGGCTGGACGGCCTGGAGGAGCACCTGGACCGCACCGCCTCCGCCCGGGCCGACGGTCCTCGTGACGTGGTCGTCGTCGGCGGCGGGACCAGCGGCCTAGAGCTCGCGCAGGCCCTGGCTCGGCTCCGCGCGGCCGGCCCCGGGGGGACGGTGAGCCTGCTCGAGCGGGCCGAAGACCTCCTCCCGGACGTCCCGGGGGCCGGGCCTGTCCTCGCCGCGGCGCTGCGGGCCGACGGCGTCCGGGTCCTCGTGGGGACTCCGCCGCACCTGCTGCCCCAGCTCGTCGCCGGCGCCGGTCTGGTGCTCCTGGCCGCCGGCCGACAGCCGGTGCTGGACGTCCTGGGGCCCGGCTCCGGGGTCAGGACCCGGGCGGGCGCCGTCGTCGTGGACGCCGCCATGGCCACCAGCGCACCGCGGGTCCGGGCGGCAGGCGACCTGGTGGGGCTGTCGCCCAGCACCCACGTCGCGGTCGCCACCGGGCGGGTCGCGGCCGCAGGGCTGCTGGCTGGGCCAGGCCCGGCAGGTCCTGACCGGCGCGGGCCGGACGAGCGCGGGCCCGCCCGCTTCGATGCCACCTGGGTGCCGCGCGTGGTCTGGACCGACCCGCAGGTGGCCGCCGTGGGTCGGGTCCCCGGCGGCCCCGGCACCCGCACCGTGCGGGTGCCGCTGTCGCGCAACGACCGTGCCCCCGCGGCCACGGTCCCCGGGCTGCCCGCCCGCAGCCGCGGCGGCTTCGCGCAGGTCTGGCTGGACCGCGCCGACGGTGGGGGTCGGCTGGTCGGGGCGCTCGTCGTGGGCCCGCAGGCCGGGGAGATGGTCGCGGAGGTCGCGCTCGTCGGTCGCCTCGGGCTCAGCGTCCAGGAATGGGTGGGCGGCCGGGTCGGTCTCGGCGGGACGGCGGCCCACCACCCCTACCCGGCGTGGTCGTGGACCTGGGCCCTGGTTGCGGACCGGGCGCTCGCCCGCTGAGGACCGGTGCCGGGCGGCGACGCCTCAGCAGCTGCCCCACACGCCGAGCCGGGCCTGGCGCGCCCGTTGCTCGGCCTCGCTCACCACGCCGACGTGCGCGTCGTTCGGCGGGTACATCACGGTGTAGGCGAAGCCGTTGGCGACGACCGCCTCGTTGACGAACACCCCGTCCGGCGTCCAGGCGTAGGCCAGCAGCCGGTCGTACTGGTCGAGCGGCGCCTCGTCGGGCGCGAGCAGCAGGGTGGAGCCCGCCGGCAGCAGGTCGCTCGTGAAGGCCGCCGCCTCCGGCCCTTGGCACTCCTGCTGCGTGTCCGGCCCGTCGACCTCGGGGGTGTCGACGAGCAGCAGCCGCACCCGGTGCTCCCCCGCCGACGGCAGCACGCGCCCCTGCTCGCCGGAGACCAGCAGGGTGTCGCCGTCCACGACGCGCTCGACGGTGACCTGCTGCGCGTCCTGGGGCGCGGGCACCGAGGAGACGTCGGTGGTGGCGCGGGCCTCGACGGAGTCGAACGCCTCGGTCGGCACCCGGTCGGTGCAGCCGGCCAGGGCGAGCGCCGCTGCCCCGAGCGCGGCGGCGCCGAGCACTGCCGTGGTGGACCGCCTCACCTGCTCGGGCCGTACGCCAGCTCTTCCAGCCGCGCGATCCGCTGCTGCATCGGCGGGTGGGTCGCGAACAGGGTGCGCATCCCGCCACCGCGGAACGGGTTGGCGATGAACAGGTGCGAGGCGTTGACCAGCTGCCGCTCGCGCGGCAGCGGCGCCCGCTCGGTGCCCGTCTCGAGCTTGGCCAGCGCGGACGCGAGCGCCAGCGGGTCACCGGTCAAGGCGGCACCGTCGGAGTCCGCGTCGAACTCCCGGGTGCGGGAGATCGCCAGCTGGATCATCGACGCCGCGATCGGGGCGAGGACCGCCGAGGCGAGCACACCGAGGACGGCCAGCGGGTTGCCGCCGTTCTGCCGGTTTCCGCCGAACAGGAACCCGAGCTGGAGGAACTGCGCGACGGAGGTGATGATGCCGGCCACCGCGGCGGCCACCGAGCCCGTGAGGATGTCGCGGTTGTACACGTGCATGAGCTCGTGGCCCAGCACCCCGCGCAGCTCGCGCTCGTCCAGCAGCTCCAGGATCCCGACCGTGCAGCAGACGGCGGCATGCTTCGGGTCGCGCCCGGTCGCGAACGCGTTGGGCGCCAGGGTCGGGGAGACGTACAGCCGAGGCAGCGGCTGCTGCGCAACCGCGGAGAGCTCGCGCACGATGCGGTACATCGCCGGCTGCTCCTGCTCCGTGACCGGCTGCGCGCGCATCGCCCTGATCGCCAGCTTGTCGGAGTTCCAGTAGCCGTACGCGGTCGTACCGAGCGCGAGCAGCGCGAACAGGACGAGCACCACCGGGCTGCGCACGTACGCCGCGACCGCGGCGCCGAGGAGGAGGAGCACCCCCCAGATCGCGCTGAACAGCAGGACCGTCTTGAGCCCGTTCATGTGGTTGTGCCGCTGGAGCACCGTTCCTCGCTCTCCGGTCTGTCCGCTCATGGTGTCTTGCTGTGGTCCTTCGGTCTCCTGCGGCAACGCCGGTGACGGTGACCACAGTTCCGGTCGTGGGTAGGTCCACGTCCTTGCGGGTTACCCAGTCAAGTTCTCTTCCTTGCTCCCGCGGTCGGACGTCCGAGGAGTGCCGACCTAGGATCGGGGCATACCCCGACGGAAGGCCCCAGAACACCCCGATGGCAGCCACGACCTCCCTCGACCACGTCGTCATCCGCTTCGCAGGTGACTCCGGCGACGGCATGCAGCTGACGGGGGACCGCTTCACCGCCGAGACCGCCGCGATGGGCAACGACCTCGCAACGCTGCCCAACTTCCCCGCCGAGATCCGCGCCCCCCAGGGCACCCTGCCCGGCGTGTCGAGCTTCCAGCTGCAGTTCGCCGACCACGAGGTCCTGACCCCTGGTGACTCCCCCGACGTGCTGGTCGCCATGAACCCCGCGGCGCTCAAGGCCAACCTGCCGGACCTTCCGCACGGCGGCACCGTCATCGCCGACTCCGACAGCTTCTCCCGGCGCAACCTCACCAAGGTCGGCTACGTGTCCAGCCCCCTGGAGGACGGGAGCCTGGAGAGCTACCGGGTGCACTCGGTACCGCTGACCTCCATGACCGTCACCGCACTGGCCGAGCTCGGGCTGGGCCGCAAGGACGCCGAGCGGTCGACGAACATGTTCGCCCTCGGCCTGCTGTCGTGGTTGTACTCCCGTCCGACGGACGGCACCCGTCGTTTCCTGGGGTCCAAGTTCGCCAAACGCCCGGAGATCCTCGCCGCCAACCTCCGCGCCCTGGAGGCAGGCTGGGCGTTCGGCGAGACCACGGAGACCTTCGCCGTCCGCTACGAGGTGGCCCCGGCCCCGAGCCGGTCCGGCACCTTCCGCAACGTCACGGGCAACACCGCCCTGGCGCTCGGCCTCGCCACCGCCGCGCACACCTCCGGCCTGCCGCTCGTGCTCGGGTCGTACCCGATCACCCCGGCCAGCGACATTCTCCACACCTTGTCCGGCCTCAAGCGCTACGGCGTCACGACGCTGCAGGCCGAGGACGAGATCGCCGGCATCGGTGCGGCGCTCGGCGCGGCCTACGGCGGCGCGCTCGGCGTGACGACCACCTCCGGGCCCGGGCTGTCGCTCAAGGGGGAGATGCTCGGCCTGGCCGTCATGCTCGAGCTGCCGCTGGTCCTCGTCGACGTCCAGCGGGGCGGGCCGTCGACCGGGCTGCCGACCAAGACCGAGCAGGCCGACCTGATGCAGGCCATGTTCGGCCGCCACGGTGAGGCCCCGCTGCCGATCGTCGCGGCGTCCACCCCGGGCGACTGCTTCGACGCCGCGGTCGAGGCCGTGCGCATCGCCGTGACCTACATGACCCCGGTCATCCTGCTGTCCGACGGCTACCTCGCCAACGGCTCCGAGCCCTGGAAGGTCCCGGACGTCGCGTCCCTGCCCCGACTGCGCACCCGCTTCGCCGTCGCGGCGGACGTGCCGGCGCAGGAGAGCTTCCGGCCGTACTCGCGCAACCCCGGCACGCTCGCCCGGCCGTGGGCGGTCCCCGGCACGGCGGGCCTCGAGCACCGGATCGGTGGCCTGGAGAAGGCCGACGGCACCGGGGAGATCAGCTACGACCCGGACAACCACGACCGGATGGTCCGGCTGCGCGCGGCCAAGGTCGACGGCGTCGACGTGCCCGACCTCGACGTGGACGACCCGTGGTCCGCAGACCCGGACGGCGCCGACCTGCTGGTCCTGGGCTGGGGGTCGACGTTCGGGCCGATCAGCGCCGCCGTCCGCAAGGCCCGGACCGGGGGTTCCCGCGTCGCCCAGGCGCACCTGCGCCACATGAACCCCTTTCCCGCCAACACCGGCGACGTGCTGCGCGCCTACCCGCGCGTGCTGGTGCCGGAGATGAACCTCGGCCAGCTGTCGCTGCTGCTGCGCGCCCGCTACCTGGTCGACGTCATCAGCCACACCAACGTCCGTGGTCTGCCGTTCAGCTCCCACGAGCTGGTGCAGGCGGTCGACGACGCGATCACCCACGCCCCGCCGCGCACCACGGCCCGACGCTTCGGCCACGTGGCCGGCCGCACCAGCCAGGAGGCCCACGCGTGAGCATCGAGCTCGGGCTCCCCACCGTCGGCCCCGGCCAGGGCCTGCGCGGGGTCCCCACCCTGTCCGAGGGCGAGGCGCTGACGCGCAAGCAGTTCGTCGCCGACAACGAGGTCCGCTGGTGCCCCGGGTGCGGCGACTACGCCGTGCTCGCCGCGGTCCAGGGCTTCCTGCCCGACCTCGGCCTCAGGCGCGAGAACATCGTCTTCGTCTCCGGCATCGGCTGCTCGTCCCGCTTCCCGTACTACCTGGACACCTACGGCGTGCACTCCATCCACGGTCGCGCCCCGACGTTCGCCACCGGTCTGGCGGTGGCCCGCCCGGACCTCAACGTCTGGGTGGTCACCGGGGACGGCGACGCGCTGTCCATCGGCGCCGGGCACCTGCTGCACACCCTGCGCCGCAACCTCAACGTGACGATCCTGCTGTTCAACAACCGCATCTACGGCCTCACCAAGGGCCAGTACTCGCCCACCTCCGAGACCGGGAAGGTCACCAAGTCGACCCCCGCCGGCAGCGTGGACGGGCCCTTCAACCCGGTCTCGCTCGCCCTGGGGGCCGAGGCCACGTTCGTCGCGCGCACGCTGGACTCCGACCGCGCGCACCTCACCGAGGTGCTCCGTCAGGCGGCCGAGCACCGCGGCAGCGCGCTGGTCGAGATCTACCAGAACTGCCCGATCTTCAACGACGGCGCGTTCGACGTCCTCAAGGACCGCGACGAGTCGCAGGCTCGCCTGGTCCGCCTGCGCGCGGGCGAAGAGGTCGCGTTCGGCGGCACCGACGGGGACGCGAACGTCGTCGTCGCCCGAGGAGACGGCGGCGGCGTCGAGGTCGTCTCCCGCGACGTGGCGGCCGCCACCGGCCGCTCGCCCGTGGTGCACGACCCCGGCACCGACGACCCATCGGCGCAGTTCGCGCTGTCGCGCCTGGACGACACGGCGATGGGCCACGTGCCGCTCGGCGTCTTCCGCTCCGTGCAGCGCCCCGTCTACGACGACCTGGTCCGCTCTCAGGTGGACGCCGCCGTCTCGGCCGCTGGGGGTCCGGCGCAGGACGCCGACTTCACCGCGCTGCTGGCCGGCCACGACACCTGGACCGTGGACTGACCCTCAGAACCTGAAGCGGCCGACCAGCTGCTGGAGGTCCGCGGCCATCTGCGCCAGCTCCCCCGCGGCGTCGGCCGTACCACCGGCACCGGCGGTCGTCTCGGCTGCGGCCTGGGCCACCGACGACATGCTGCGGGCGATGTCGGAGGCACCGCCGGCCGCCTCGGCCACGCTGCGGGACATCTCGTTGGTGGTGACGGTCTGCTCCTCGACCGCGGCTGCGATCGTGGACTGGCTGGCGTTGATCGCCTCGATGACCGCGGAGATCGACGCGATGGCGACGCCAGCCTCGGCGCTGTCGGCCTGGATGGCCTCGATCCGTCGGGCGATGTCGCCGGTCGCCTGACCCGTCTGCTGGGCCAGCTCCTTGACCTCGTTGGCGACCACGGCAAAGCCCCGGCCCGCCTCCCCGGCGCGGGCGGACTCGATGGTCGCGTTCAGGGCGAGCAGGTTTGTCTGCTCCGCGATCGACGTGATGACCTTGAGCACGGCGCCGATCTCGGCGGTCGACCGACCGAGCTTGGCGACGGTCGAGTTCGCCTCCGAGGCGGTCTGTACCGCCTCGGAGGCGATGCTGGACGCGCTCGAGGCGCTGTGGGCGATCTCCTGGATGGACGCGCTCATCTGCTCGGTGCCGGCGGCCACGGTCTGGACGTTGGCGGAGACCTCCTCGGCCGCGGCCGAGATGGTCCCGGCCTGGCCTGCGGACTGCTCGGCGGTGCCGCTCATCTGCGCCGAGACGGCGGACAGCTCCTCCGAGGCCGA
>Ga0136639_10000426_pt1 | contig 13733 bp, 11 predicted proteins | sample AntDrymUQ8592106_2_FD_113739 | JGI IMG/M metagenome (GOLD analysis project Ga0136639, IMG submission 113739) | Polar desert sand microbial communities from Dry Valleys, Antarctica - metaG UQ859 (21.06) | ecosystem: Environmental > Terrestrial > Soil > Desert | place: Antarctica: Dry Valley...
GTGCGTTCGTAGACGGCGGCGATCGTCTCGTTGAACTGGCGCACGCTCGAGAATCCGGCGGCGAAGGCGACATCGGCGATCGGCAGGTCGGTCGCCACCAGCAGGATCCTGGCCGTCTGCGCCCGGTGGGCGCGGGCGAGCGCGAGGGGGCCGGCCCCGAGCTCCTGCACGAGCACCCGGGTCAGGTGGCGAGGCGTGTAGCCCAGGGTTTGGGCGAGACCCGGCACTCCGCGCCGGTCGACCGTACCGTCGGCGATCAAACGCATCGCGCGCGACGCGAGATCGTCCCGCGAATTCCACTCCGGCGAACCGGGCACGGCATCGGGCTGGCACCGCTTGCACGCCCGCAGCCCCGCCTCGTGGGCCGCGGCGGCGGTGCGGTAGAAGGTGACGTTGCTCGCCTTCGGGGTCACCGCGGGGCAGCTGGGACGGCAGTAGATTCCGGTCGAACGAACGCCCGTGATGAATTGGCCATCGAAACGGGCATCGCGGCTCGACATCGCCAGATACCTCGCGGCGAAGAGTGGATCGGACGGACCGACTGTGGCGCTGATGCTCATCCATCGACAGTGGCACGGCGCGGTGACGATCGCCAGCGGAAATCGGACCTCACCGCGCCGGGACGGGCCCGCAGATTTGCGCACCTGATGTGATCTACAGTGAAACGAAATGGACCCCCAACACGCAGGCGTCGTCGTCATCGGCAGCGCCAACATGGACATCGTCTTCGTGCTGGACCGTGCGCCGTCGCCTGGCGAAACGGTCCTCGCGGACTCTGCCACGCTCTACCCCGGCGGAAAGGGCCTCAACCAGGCGGTCGCGGCCGTTCGGGCGGGGGCGCCGACCGCCTTCATCGGCGCACTCGGCAGCGACGACCACGGCGACGCACTCGCCCGGGTCCTCTCCGCGGACGGCATCGGCGCCGATCTCGTGCGGCGCTCCACGGCGCCGACGGGGCAGGCCTTCATCGTCGTGGACGGCAACGGCGAGAATACAATCATCGTCGCGTCCGGTGCGAACGCGACCATGCTCGATCTCACGAGCGAGTCAGGGGCGGCGATCGCCGGAGCGGCGGTGCTCCTCATGCAGCTCGAACTCCCGCTCCCGATCGTGCTCGAGGCCGCGAAGGCGGCGCGGGCGGCTGGCACCACGGTCATGCTCAATGCCGCACCGGCACGGCAGCTGCCCGACGAGCTCCTCGACCACCTCGATTACCTCATCGTGAATGAGCACGAGGCGTGCCTCGTCGCCGGCGACGCTGATCTCGATCGCGCCGCCTCGGCGCTCGCCGCACGCGTGCCCCGGCTCATCGTGACGCTCGGCTCCCAGGGGTCGGTGGTCCACGCCGACGGCGCCGAGGTCGGACGGGTCGCAGCCTCTGCCGTGACTGCGGTCGACACCACCGGCGCCGGCGACACCTATTGTGGTGCGTTCGCCGCTGCGATCGCACGGGGACGTGAGCTGACCGCGGCGGCCGCATTCGCGAGCGCCGCCGCTGCAGTGTCGGTGCAGGCACTCGGGGCCGTGCCGTCCATTCCCACCCGTGCGCGCATCGAGGCGATGATCGGGACGGCGACGGGATGGTAGTCCAGGCACGTGACAGCGGTCGCGGCGCAGCCGTCGTCGGCGCACTGCGCTCCGTCCTCGGCGATGCGGTGTCGGTGGAGACGGGCGTCCTCGACGCCGCGAGAGCCGACAAGTCGGGGCATCGCTCACAGTCCGCGCCCCTCGCCGTGGTCTTCGCCGGCTCGATCGCCGATGTGCAGGCCACCCTGCGGATCGCGACGGCGCATCGGATACCGGTCGTGACACGCGGGGCCGGCACCGGGCTCGCCGGCGGCAGCATCGCTGGCCCCGGCGAGATCGTCCTGTCGACGATCCGGATGAATCGGGTGCTCGAGATCGCCATCGCCGACGAACTCGCCGTCGTCGAGCCCGGCGTCATCAACGCCGACCTGAACGTCGCACTCGAGGGGCACGGACTCTGGTTCGCTCCCGACCCCGCGAGCAAGGCCATCTCGACGATCGGTGGCAACATCGCCACGGGCGCCGGCGGTCTGCTCTGCGCTAAGTACGGGGTGACCCGCGAGGCGGTGCTCGGACTGAAGGTCGTGCGCTCCGACGGCACGCTGCTCGAGCTCGGCCATCGCAGTGTGAAAGGGGTGACCGGGCTTGACCTCACCGCGCTCATGATCGGCTCCGAGGGCACGCTCGGCGTGATCGTCGAGGCGACCGTCAAACTCCTGCCGGTTCCGTGCGGGACCGCCTGGACCATCGGGGCATGGTTCGCCGACGTGCGCAGCGCGGCCGCGGCATCCGCAGCCATCACCGCAGCCCGGGTCCGCCCAGCGGTGATGGAGCTGCTCGACACGCGCGCCGTCGAATTGATCGGCGCCTACCTGGGACTTCCGGCGCAGGGTGGCCGGGCATACCTGCTCGTGCAGACCGACGGCTCGGCCAGCGAACCGGAGGCCGCGCTCGCCGCGTCGATCATCACCGAGCTCGGCGGGGACGCGAGCCTCACCGACGATCCCGTCGAGGGCGAGCGGCTGCTCGCGATCCGCCGGGCTTTCCACCCGGCGATGGAGGCCCACGCCCTGCTGGGAGCCGGAACCGGGCCCGGGAGCGTGCTCATCGAGGATGTGGCGGTGCCCAGGTCCCGGCTCGCGGAGATGTTCGACGCAATCGGTGGCATCGAATCTCGGTACGACCTCGTCATCCCCACCGTCGCGCACGCGGGAGACGGCAACCTGCATCCCAATTTCCTCTTCTCCGGAGATGTCGTGCCCGACCGGGTCTGGGCCGCGGCAGGCGAGCTGTTCGAGGCGGCGCTGGCCCTCGGCGGCACCCTCACCGGCGAGCACGGGATCGGCCTGCTCAAGAAGCGCTGGCTCGGTGACGAGCTCGGCTCCGATCAGCTTGCACTCCAGAGGCAGATCAAGGACGTCTTCGACCCACTGAACATCCTCAACCCCGGCAAGGTCTTCTCGTGAACTCGTACCCCGCATCCGACGGCGCCGGCTACTACCGGCCCGTCGCCACCAACCCGCACCCGGTTCCCACCGGGCTCGGCACCGTTCCGCGCCCCAGGGCCGACCCCATCTTCGTGGTCGCAACCCTCGGCTTCGCCCTGCTCGCGATTGTCGGCGTGGCCGTCGCCGCGTATCTCGTATTCGCGCTCGGCACGGACGCCGCCGCCATCGCCTTCGTCCTGGCGCTCGTGCCGCTCGCCATCGTGCTCGGCACGATCGCCTGGATCGACCGGTGGGAGCCCGAGCCGCGCGCCGCGCTGATCTTCGCGCTGCTCTGGGGGGCGGCGGCATCGGTCGGAATCGCCCTGATCTTCTCCTTCATCGCGCAGATCGGCCGAGCGCTCGCCGGAATCAGCGACAGCTATGCCACGGTGTTCTTCAGTGCGGTGGTCCAGGCGCCCGTCGTCGAGGAGGTGACCAAGGGCCTCGGTATCCTGCTGCTGTTCTGGGTCTTCCGCCGGCACTTCGACGGCCCGGTCGACGGGCTCGTCTACGGCGCGATGATCGGGGTCGGATTCGCCTTCACCGAGAACGTGCAGTATTTCGGCCTCGCCCTCACCGGCACCGACTTAGCGGGAGTCAGCGAGATCTTCTTCCTCCGCGGAATTCTCTCCCCGTTCGCCCACGTCATGTTCACGGCCTGCACGGGGATCATCCTCGGATTCGCCTCCCGGCGCGCGAGCGGAGCCGGCGCGATCGGGTACTTCCTGATCGGCCTTGTTCCCGCCATCGCCCTTCATGCGTTCTGGAACGGGATGGCGTTCATCGTCAGCGACTTCTACGGGTACTACCTCGTCGTTCAGGTTCCGCTGTTCCTGCTTGGAGTGGCCTTCGTGTATTTCCTGCGACGGGCGGAGCAACGGGTGACCGCGGAGCGGCTGGCCGAGTACGCTGCCGCCGGCTGGTTCACCCCGGGCGAGGTCGCGATGCTGTCGACAGCGACCGGCAGGGCCAGGGCGCGGGTCTGGGCCGCGCGGCACCGCTTGGGCAGGCCGTTCGCGGACTTCACCCGGACCGCGACGCGGCTGGCCTTCGCGCGCCAGCGTCTCATTTCGAGCCGCGACCGGATCGGGGTGCAGCGCGCTGAGGCGGCGTTGCTCGCGCGCATCACGACCGACCGGCTCGCCCTCGCCGGACTGCCGCCCATGCCGGAGCGCGTGCCGCGCGTGCCGTAGCGCCGTCGTCTGGCCCACGCATTTCGCAGTGGGAATCGCGGCGAAACGGGCGCTGGTCAGAAGCGCTCGAATGGTCACGTAAACTTGCACGCTGGAATTCGGGAGATGTGAGTCGTGACTAAGAGCGAACTGGAACGCGAGCGGGAGTACGTCGAAGGCCTCTACGCGCGCCTGGACGAACTGCAGGATCTGGCGACGATGCAGCTCGGTCAGGTGCGCAGGCAGGACGTTGGGGGCAACCATCAGAGTCGCTCCGAGCGCGACGCGTTCGCGCGGATCTACGAGGACCGTATCGTGCAGCTGCGCGAGGTGAACGAGCGTCTCGCCTTCGGCCGGATCGAGCTGGAAGCCACGGCATCCGACGACGTGGACGGCGACATCCACCGCTACATCGGCCGGATCGGGCTGCGCGACGCCGACCTGAAGCCGGTGCTGCTGGACTGGCGGGTGCCGCAGGCGAGCGCGTTCTACCAGGCGACCGCGGCAAACCCGCTCGGCACGAGGGCCCGTCGACACCTGATTTCAGCGGGGCGCAGCATCACCCGCATCGAGGACGAGGTCTTCGACGCCGAGCTGCTGGCCGGGGCCGGACTCGAGCTCCAGGGGGAAGGGGCGCTGCTTGCGGCGCTCACCGCCGAGCGGACCGGCCGCATGTCCGACATCGTCGCGACGATTCAGGCCGAGCAGGACCGCATCATCCGGTCCGATCTCAAGGGGATCCTCGTCGTCCAGGGCGGGCCGGGCACGGGCAAGACGGCCGTGGCCCTGCACCGCGCCGCCTACCTGCTGTACTCGCACCGCGAGCGGCTCCGCAACTCCGGCGTGCTCATCGTCGGGCCGTCGCGATCGTTCCTGCAGTACATCGAGGCCGTCCTGCCGTCGCTCGGCGAGACGGGCGTCGTGCTCGCGAGCGTTGGCCAGCTGTTCCCCGGCATCGACGCCGCGACCGACGATGCGCCAGCCGTCGCGGCCGTCAAGGGATCCGCCGCCATGGCGGGGCTCATCGCGCGCGCAGTGAAGTCCCGGCAGCGTGTGCCCGCAGCCGCGCAGGAACTCGACGTGAACGGCGACCGGCTCACCATCGACCCTCAGCTGATCGCCAACGCGATGCACCGTGCGCTGCAGAGCCGCAAGCCGTACAACGAGGCACGGGTGGTGTTCGTCAAGAACGCGCTCGCCCAGCTCACCCGGCAGTGGGCAGACCAGCTCCGATCGCAGGGCAACTCGGTCGACGAGTCGGACCACTCGATGCTGCGCGAGGATCTGCGCTCGTCGATGGACGTGCGTGTCGCCCTGAACACCGCGTGGCTTCCGCTCACCCCGGAGAAGCTCGTGCAGGACCTCTACGCCCGGCCCCAGTGGCTCGTCGAGCTCACCCCTGGCTGGACGGACGAGAAGCGGGCGCTGCTGCGCCGCGGCCGAGACGCGCCGTTCACTGTCTCCGACATCCCTCTTCTCGACGAGGCAGCGGAGCTGCTCGGGGAGTACGACGTAGTGAACGCGGCCGAGAAGCGCGAGGCGAAGCAGCAGCGCAAGCGCGACGTCGAGAATGCCGAGCGCGCGATCGAGAACATGGATGTCGCCGGGCAGGTCAGCGCGGAAGACCTCGCCGACAGCTTCGCCGAGGGCGCAGCCAAGGGCACGACCGCTGAGCGCGCCGCCGCCGACCGCCGCTGGACCTACGGCCACATCGTCGTGGACGAGGCGCAGGAGCTCTCGCCCATGCAGTGGCGGCTGCTCCTGCGACGCTGCCCGCTGCGCTCCTTCACGGTCGTCGGCGACATTGCGCAGGCGGCATCCGCCTCGGCCTCGGCCGATTGGCGGTCCGCGCTGCGCACCCTCGTCGGCACGGAGGAGCAGGGAGAGAGGTGGCGGCTCGAAGAGCTCACGGTGAACTACCGCACCCCGAGCCAGATCAGTGTCGCAGCGGAGCGGATGGCCATCGCGCACGGACTCGCGGTGACACCGTCGACGGCGGTGCGTGCGAGCGAGTGGCCGATTCGGGTCACCGAGTCGCTGCTCGAGGCCGTTCGCCACGACCGCGCGATCTCGACCGAGGGCACGCTGGCCGTCATCGCGCCAGCGGGCGAGGTCCGCACCGTGTTCGCGCAGCTGCGCACCGAGTTCGCCGAGCACATCGGTCTTGGTTCCCGCGGGCTGTCCCGGTCCATCGCGGTGCTGAGCCCGCAGGATGCGAAGGGGCTCGAGTTCGACTCGGTCGTCATCGTCGATCCGAGTGGGGTCGTCAGCGAGAGCGAACGAGGCGCGGGCGCGCTGTACGTCGCGATGACCAGACCCACCCAGCGGCTCACCCTCGTGACCGACGTCGACCTGCCGACGGGCGTGCTCGAGGGCTAGGCCAGCTGTCGGGCGAAGCTGCGAGACTTGGTTGCATGCCCTTCCTCAGCGACGACCTCCTCGAGCGCGTCCATGCCCGCGCACCCGGCTACGACCGTGACAACGTGTTCTTCACCGACGACCTCGCTGAGCTCACGGCGGCCGGCTACCTCGCCGCCCTCGTGCCGTCCGAGTTCGGCGGCGCGGGCCTGTCTCTCCGCGACATCGTGCGCGAACAGGCCCGGCTCGCGCGTGCCGCGCCCGCTACGGCACTCGCGATCGGAATGCACCTCATCTGGACCGGTGTCGCGAAGACCCTGCACGAGCGCGGCGACGGGAGCCTCGACTTCGTGCTGCGCGACGCGGCGGCCGGGGAACTGTTCGCCTTCGCCATCAGCGAGGCCGGCAACGATCTCGGGCTCCTCGCGAGCTCGACCGAGGCCGCGCCGCTGCCCGGCGGCGGCTACGCCTTCACCGGCACCAAGGTCTTCACGAGCCTCTCGCCAGCCTGGACCAGGCTCGGCACCTTCGGGCTCGACACCACGTCGCCCGACGCCCCCAAGCTCGTCCACGCCGTCATCACCCGGGACAGCCCCGGCGTCACCGTGCACGACGACTGGAACACGCTGGGCATGCGCGCGACGCAGAGCCGCACCACCACGCTCGACGGCGCGACCGCCGAGGCGCAGCGGGTGTACCGGCGCCTCGACCCCGGACCCAGCGCCGACCCGCTCCTACTCGCGATCTTCACCAACTTCGAGATCCTCATCGCCGCCGTCTACGCAGGCATTGGCGACCGCGCCCTCGAGTTGGCGGTGCAGGCGACCGTCCGGGTCTCCCGCGCGACGGGCGCTGCGAAGAGCCAGGACCCGGTCATACGGATGAAGATCGCGCGGGCCGCGATGGCCCAGGACGCGGTGTGGCCGCGCCTGGAAGCGCTCGCCGACGACGTCGACAACCGGGTCGACCACGGCGACCAGTGGTTCCGCAAGGCCGCGGGCGTCAAGCTCGCGGCGACCGAGGCGGCCAGGAACGTCGTCGACGAGGCCATCTCCGTCACCGGGGGTGCCAGCTTCGCGGCCGACAGCGAACTCGGCCGCCTCTACCGCGACGTGCTCGCGGGTGGCTTCCACCCCAGCACCGCCGACTCCGCCCATTCGACCGTGGCGACGGCGCTGCTCGGACCGATCGCCGACTGACGCCCCCGCAGCTTCCGCACCCGCCGGGCGCGGCATCTAGTCTGGACCGATCATGACCGACACCACCGTGCCCTTCCCATCCGACCGCCCTGGCGACCTGCCCCTCGATGACGGCGCCGTCGTCTGGTCCGACCGCCTTCAGCCGGGCGATCCGCGGCCGCTCGTCGTGTTGCTGCACGGCCGTGGATCGCACGAACGCGACCTCTTCTCGCTCGTGCCGGCGCTGCCGAAGGACGCCGTCTACGCGTCCGTGCGCGCCCCGCTCCCGCACGCCGGTGGTGCGCCGGGCGACAGTTGGGCATGGTTCCGCTCCGGCCTTCCCGGGTTTCCCGATCCCGCGAGCGCGATCGCCGCGACGGCCGGGCTGCTCGACTGGCTCGCGCGGGTGGCGCCGGATTCGCGCGTCGCGGTCGTGGGGTTCTCCCAGGGCGGTGCGCTGACCACCCAGCTTCTCCGCCACGCACCCCACCGGTTCGAGAGCTTCGTGAACCTCGCGGGCTTCTCGATCGAGGGCGGGGCGGATGCCGAACAGGATTCGCTCCTCGCCGCTGCCGCACGACCGGTGTTCTGGGGCCGCGACCCCGCTGACCCGGTGATTCCGGCTGACGCGATCGAGCGCACGATGCGGTGGCTGCCCGAGCACGCGCAGCTCACCGTGCGCGAATACCCCGGCATTGGGCACTCGATCTCCCGGGACGAGATCGACGATGTCGCCGAGTTCCTGCGCCGCACGCTGCTGCAGTAGCCCGACGTGCGCCCGGCACCGGCCGGACCGCGTAGCGTTGGCGGGATGATCCGCGAGCAGGCCAGCCATCACGTGCACGAACTCATGGACAGCTATCCGGACTTCCCCTCGCCCGGCATCCTGTTCCGCGACCTCACCCCCGTATTCGCCGACCCGGCGGCATTTCGCGACGTCATCGACGCGCTCATGCACGACGCGCTCACCGCTGACGGTGCCGCCGACGTCGCGGCCATCGCCGGGGTCGAGGCTCGCGGCTTCCTGCTCGCGGCAGCCGGCGCCTACAGCGTCGGCGTGGGCGTCCTCGCCGTGCGCAAGGCGGGCAAGCTCCCCGGCGACGTGCTGGCGCAGGGCTACGACCTCGAATACGGCACCGCCGAACTCGAACTGCACGAGGGCCGGCTGCCGGCCGGCTCACGAGTGCTGCTCGTCGACGACCTCCTCGCGACCGGTGGCACCCTCGCCGCGGCGGCGAGCCTCGTGGAGCGCGCGGGCTACGTCGTGGCCGGCATCCGCATCGTGCTCGAGCTGGACGGGCTCGGGGGCCGTGAACGGCTCACTGGATACGACGTCCAGAGCATCGCGCACTGCTGACAGCGACCGGCAGCTGGCGTGGTGACGCCGGTGACGGGCCCCGAACTGGGGCGCCCCCACCCGCTCTCGGGGGGTTTTGGAACCACCACCGGGTTGACAAGGTGGTCTGAGGGACGGTCGTCATCCAATTCGGATGGTCTGGTGTCGCTCTCGAGATCGGCAATGACATGGTGCAATCTCCGGAGTCAGGCGGGGTGATTCCCCCCGCCTCCTTGCGTGATCGAGTGCCGGCGCACGCTGCCATGACGGGGTTCCTGGCCTCCCACGACCAGACCTCGCCGCCGTCGAGAGTCGCCCGCAGCTTCGGCGCGAGTCCACTGGACGAGGAGAGCGGCCGGCGGTACCGGCGCGTGCTCGGTGAGCTCGGCGTTGGCGAGTCCCTCGCGAGACTCGACCCGCGCTGGACCGTGCTGCACGCCATCCCGCAGGGGGAGGGCCAGGCCGACATCGACCACCTGGTGATCGGACCGGCCGGAGTCCTCTGCATCCGCACCATCGATGTCGGGCAGCAGAGCGTCTCGGTCGCGCGGGGCGCGTTGCGGATCGCCGGGACCACGTCCTCCCACGTGCGGGAATCCGAGTTCGAGGTCGGGAGGGTCGAACGCGCCCTCGGGGTGGCGCAAGGCTCGCACGTCAAGGCGATCGGCGTGATCGTGGTCGTCAAACCGCATAGCATTACCGTTCGCGACATGCCGCGGGATGTTGTCGTCGTCGACCCTGCCGGCCTAGTCGAGGCCCTCACGGCGCTTCCGGCGTGCCTGGACGAGCACGAGATCAGACGGCTCGTCGCACACGCGGAGAGCCCGAGCACCTGGCTTGGGATCGCGTCCGGCCCGCAGGATGGTGACGAGCTCCGCACCCGATTCGCCTCGGTGCACCGCCAGGTCCGCAGCGCGCGAGCCGTGCGGCGCCTGTGGATCGTCGCGATCAGCAGTGCGCTTCTCAGTGTGGTGTTTCTCGCTGCGTGGGGGATCGTGCTCGCGACGACAGCGAGCTAGGCCTCGCGGCGAGCAGCCCAGCGGGACTCCGCCACCGCTCGGGCAGTTCCAAGCTGGCGTGGAGATTGGGGCCGTACCGTGCTGCTTACGTGCTTCGGCACGCGTCCCACGATCGGACCCAGTCGGTGTCCAGCATGACTGAGTTCGATCACTCGGCGAAGAGGCGACTCCTAAGCGCCCATATGTAATGTGTGCGTTGAGTGGCGGGGTTTCGGCTGCCCAGAGTCAGGGACCCCGTCGCGGGGCTTCCCGCGGCGAAAGTATCGACCGGAATTCTTGTCCCCCATGTCCCCCGATAGGGGAACCCCCGGAGTGGGGATGTTTCTCACCTGTTGACATGCCGCATCATTGACCTGCGACGCTTTCCGGGGGGAAGGCGAAGTAGGTCATTCGGGGGAATGGTCAGTGGGTCATTCGGGGGAATGATCAGTGTCGAAAGGCACGGAATGGACCGGAAGCCGGGGGGCTTCCGGTCCATCAGTCTTTCTCGGGTTGTTCGGCCGCGTCGCGCACCCGGTCGACCAGTTGGCGCCACGGCCCGGTCAGCTCCTGCTCCGGCAGTGTGATGCGACGGCGGGACACCCCGATCCGGTAGACGTAGCGGTCGGGCTGTAGCGGCGAACGATGCCGCGGCTGCCACGGAAGCTGTTCGACGAGCCGGAACCACGAATCGGGGTCGCCCTGGTCCTCGACCCGCACCACCCACTCGCGTGTCAGCCCGGCGATGCCGCCGCTGCGGGTCACCGTGATCTTCATGACTGGCCTCGCATCCCCGGTCACACGCCCAGGCCGACGGTCGCCCACGCCTCGGTCACCGCGACGTGCTCGATCGAGTCAGCGCCGAACCGGTCGGCAGCCGTCGCCTCCGTCGCCCGGGCGAAGGCGGGGAAGTCGCAGGATGCCGGAATCGTGCCGCCCGAAACCGTGTCGTACCAGATCTGGCCGGCCGAGCTCCAGGCCTCGCCGCCGATCGCCGTCGCGGCGAGGTAGAACGCGCGATTGGGGATGCCCGAATTCAGGTGCACGCCCCCATTGTCGTCCACGGTATCGATGTAGTCCTCCATGGAGGCCGGCTGAGGATCCTTGCCGAGAACATCATCGTCGTAGGCCGTCCCGGGCGCTTTCATCGAGCGCAGGCCCAGCCCCTCGACCCGATCGGTGAACAGCCCGGCGCCGATTATCCAGCTCGCGCTCTCCGCGGTGTGGCCGAGCACCCGCTGCTCGACGAGGGCCCCGAAGACGTCGGAGATCGACTCGTTGAGCGCACCCGACTGGCCCCGGTAGATCAGGTTCGCCGTGTACTGCGTGACGCCGTGCGCGAGTTCGTGCCCGATGACGCTCAGCGAGGCGGTGAACCGGCCGAAGACCATTCCGTCGCCGTCGCCAAAGACCATGCGCTCGCCATCCCAGAAGGCGTTCTCGTAGTCGCGCCCGAAGTGCACCGTGCCGAGCAGGGGCAGGTTGTCGTTGTCGATGGATGCGCGGCCGTAGACCTCCCGGAACAGCGCGTGCGTGTGGCCGAATCCGTCGTAGGCCTCATCCACCGCAATGTCGGGTCCGGGATCTTCGCCCTCCGATCGCACGAGGGTGCCCGGCACGGTCTCGGTCTGCTCGGCGTCGAAGATGGAGCGTGCGGGAGGTCCGAGGCGGCGTGCGCCCCGCTGCGCCCCGTGCTCGACCGCGACGGCCCGGTGGCGGCGGATCGACTCGTCCATCGCGAGAGACTCGAGAGCGGCCTGTGCGACATGCGCCATCGCCGGGTCCTCGAGCGTGGCGAGTTGCCTGAGCAGGTACGGGGGAACGATTGTGTGCCTCATTGCTCGATCGTGCCACGAGCCCCCGACAGCCGCTAGCACGCCGTGATGGGTCGCGCCCGGACGCGGTGCGAGACTTGAATAATTCACCCCCGACGATGCACGCTGGAAGGATGCACACCATCGATGTGATCGTCGTAGGGTCCGGGCCGAACGGGATGGCTGCCGCCGTGACGATGGCGAGAGCGGGGCTCTCGGTGCGCGTGTACGAACGCAACCCCACCATCGGCGGAGGCGCCCGGACGGTCGAATCCACTCTCCCCGGGTTTCGGCACGATGTCTGCTCGGCGGTGCACCCGATGGCGCTCGCCTCCGGCTTCTTCCAGAAGTTCCAACTGGACCGCCGCATCAAGCTCCTCCTGCCCGAGATCTCCTACGCGCATCCGCTCGACAACGGCAGGGCGGGGGTCGCGTGGCGGGACCTCGACCGGACCGCGGAGGGCCTCGGCCGCGACGGCCGCGCCTGGAAGCGACTGTTCGGCCCCCTCGTCGACCACGTGGCGGAGGTCGCCCAGTTCACCGGGTCGAACATGCTGCAGCTTCCGCGGCATCCGCTCACCGCACTCCGTCTCGCCGCCCGCATTCTCGAGCAGGGCAGCCCGGCCTGGAACGCTCGTTTCGCCGAGGACGAGGCCCCCGCGATGCTCACGGGGGTCAACGCACACTCGATCCGCCGGATGCCGAGCCTCGAGACCGCCGCCGTCGGGCTAGTTCTCGCCACCCACGCCCACGCGAGGGGCTGGCCGATCCCCGTCGGTGGGAGCCAGTCGATCATCGAGGCGATGGCCGCGGACCTCATCGCCCACGGGGGTGAAATCGTCACCGACACCGAGGTCACCTCCCTCGCCGAGCTGCCATCGGCCAGAGCCGTGATCCTCGATGTGAGCGCCCGGTCGCTCGCGTCCATCGCGGGTGACGCCCTCCCCGCGCGCTACGCCCGGGCGCTGCGACGGTTCCGCTACGGCAACGCCGCCGCGAAAGTCGACTTCGCCCTCTCCGCACCGGTGCCGTGGGCGAACGAGCACGTGCGCGCCGCCGGTACGGTGCACCTGGGCGGCTCCCGCGCGGAGCTTGCTGCATCGGAGGCGGAGGTCGCCGCTGGCCGGCATCCGCGAAGTCCCTACGTGCTCGCGTCGCAACCGACCCTGCTCGACCCGTCGAGGGCGCCCCTCGGTTTCCAGACGCTCTGGGCCTACACGCACGTGCCCGCGGGGTCGACGGTCGACCCCACCGAGGCCGTCACCGCGCAGATCGAGCGATACGCGCCCGGATTCCGCGACGTGATCGTCGCGTCGTCGAGCCAGAGCGCGGTCGAGGTGGAGCGCTACAACCCGAACTACGTCGGCGGCGACATCGCCGCCGGAGCGCCGAGCCTCTGGCAGCTCGTCGCCCGCCCGGTGCTGTCGGCCGATCCGTGGCGCACCCCCGCGCCCGGCGTCTACCTCTGTTCGTCCTCGACCCCGCCGGGCCCCGGCGTGCATGGCCTGCCCGGTTACTATGCCGCCCGCAGCGCCCTCGCCGCCGAGTTCGGCATCACGACGCCTCCCCGCCTCGGATTGGACTGACATGGCCACCACCACCCGATTCCTGCGCTGCGCACCGGAGGCCGTGTTCCGGGTGCTGGCCGACGGCTGGCTCTATCCCAGCTGGGTGGTCGGCGCCTCGCGCATCCGAGCCGTGGACGAGGCCTGGCCCGCCCCGGGGTCTCGAATCGCGCATTCGTTCGGCGTGTGGCCGACCGTCATTGACGACACGACGAGCGTGACCGAATGGGATCCGCCGCGGCACGCGCGAATGCGGGCCAGGGGTTGGCCGGTCGGCGAGGCCAACATCGTGATCAAC
>Ga0136639_10000427_pt1 | contig 13723 bp, 8 predicted proteins | sample AntDrymUQ8592106_2_FD_113739 | JGI IMG/M metagenome (GOLD analysis project Ga0136639, IMG submission 113739) | Polar desert sand microbial communities from Dry Valleys, Antarctica - metaG UQ859 (21.06) | ecosystem: Environmental > Terrestrial > Soil > Desert | place: Antarctica: Dry Valley...
CATTCGAACCAATGGTTCGTGACGAAAAGATCTATGCCCGTGGTGCATGTGATGACAAGGGGCAATTCTATATGCACGTTAAAGCTTTCGAGCTTATGATGAAGACTGATACCTTGCCCTGCAATATTAAGTTCATGATCGAGGGTGAGGAAGAGGTAGGCTCTGCTAATTTGGGAATCTTTGTTGGCCAAAATAAGGAACGGCTTAAGGCTGATGTTGTGTTGATTTCTGATACTTCGATGATAAGCCTTGAACATCCTTCGCTTGAAACGGGTTTGCGAGGATTATCCTATGTTGAAGTCGAAGTAACTGGCCCGAACAGGGATCTCCATTCGGGTGTTTACGGTGGTGCCGTTGCGAATCCTGCTACAATTCTGGCCAAGATGATTGCAGCTATGCATGATGAAAATAATCATATTGCCATTCCGGGTTTTTATGATGATGTAGTAGAGCTTAGTCATAAAGAACGGGAGGATCTTAACATGGCACCGTATGACGAGGCTGAGTATAAAAGAGATCTGGACGTTGGCGAGCTTTGGGGCGAAAAGGGTTACAGTACATTAGAGCGAACAGGTACACGTCCAACGCTGGAGGTGAATGGTATTTGGGGAGGTTATATTGGCGAAGGAGCCAAGACTGTTTTACCATCCAAGGCCTCTGCCAAAATATCTATGAGATTGGTGCCAAACCAGAGTTCGGATAAAATTACCAAACTATTTAAAGATCACTTTGAGAAAATTGCACCTAAAAGTGTGAAAGTAAAAGTTAGTCCACATCATGGGGGCGAACCAGTCGTTACACCAACTGACAGCATCGCATACAAAGCAGCACAAAAAGCTATTCTTCAGTCGTTTGGCAAAGAGCCAATCCCGACACGCGGAGGCGGAAGTATTCCTATTGTAGCTTTGTTCGAAAAAGAACTTGGTATAAAAACAGTGTTAATGGGATTCGGGCTTGATAGCGATAATCTGCATTCGCCGAACGAGAAGTTTGATATTGCGAATTTCTATAAGGGAATAGAAACTATACCTTTGTTTCACAGGTACTTTGCGGAACTTAGTAAGTAACGGAGTGAAAAGTTGACAATTGAGAGCGAGCGGGGTGGACTAGACACTTTAAAATGCTTTGACTCTGATTACTTATACAAGACAAATGGGACGAACAATGAATCTTTATAAACGCGGTTCAGTTGCTGATCATTAAAGTCCAGATACACATTTACAGGTGTAAATATCTGCGGGATGGACACAGGTATAGACTGTGACTGGCTTGATCGTAATGAAACAGGTGCCTGAAGATGGCCCATATTTTTCCTTGGGAGCATAGCTTGAACACGTATATTTAAAACGCCTGTTAGTTTCCTTTTAGATAAATTGGTTACTATTATACTCGTGTCAATATTCCCCATAGAATCTGGACGGTAAAACTGCCGACCATAGACGATAGAATCCCCAACTGTCACAAACTTGACATAAGGGTCTCCGGATATTAAACCACCAAGAAGACGCCGATTGAAAACCCGGACAGCCAAAACATTTTCTTGACCCAAAAAAATTCTCGAATCATAAATTGATAACACATATTCATTGTCCCTGGTGCTCGATGGCTGAACTGTGAATGTCGAATCAACTTCATAATCGCCTGCTACAATTTTTCCATTCACTCCGATAATTTGACCGTTTAGAAACACCTGGTGCGAATCGGTAATTTTGCCTAAAAAAACCTTAATACTATCAAAACTTTGCTTCTCAGCTTTGGGCAAAGCAAACTTATTTCTATACCACGCAAATCCATAATAGTCATAGCCTTGTTTCTGCCACGACTTAGACACTTCGATTGAGTTCCAATTTGAGTCATTGTACTCTACATTAGAATATTCAACCTTGTCATCCGGTTTAAATTTCCATTTCTCTGTAAAATTTAATTTTTCCGTAGTAATATTCAAGTTAGTGCACGACACACCGGGAAGGATAAACGGGAGCACGAAAAGGACACCGAAAATGGGTCTGAAAAAGTATGTCTTACCACCAGATCTGCCTTTTATTTTCGTAAGTAAAAATTCTTTCATCAGATTCTCTAGTAATATTTCTAAGTAAATACAGTGCATTGGACGGGACATCGAAAAACTTTATATTGCTTTGTGTAGCGGTTTTTACTCCACGTGATACCCAACCTCCAGAATCTCCCCAATACAGTAATTCATATTTATCACCGACTATTATCTCTGTATTTTTTTTTTCATTAATTCCAGCGGCATAGCGAATTTCATCGATAAAAGTTTGGGCACCCATGTCAATACCAACCCATGTTCCGTTCGAGTACTTGGTAATAAATCGAGTACCAAAATCATTGTCCACGATATTATTGATTGATGAATCCTTTTCCGAAGTCCCATTTGACCCAATTGCCATTCCTTTGATTTTCGAGGCTTTGTAATAAAACTGAAGCTCGCTCAAATCGGTTGCATATCCTGACGCGGGCAGATATCGGAAATATCTAAACTTCCGATCTTGCCTAAGTTGAACATTATTCCAAAATGGTAATGGATCCTGCATAATGAATAGGTCTATTGGATGTTTGAAACCTCTATCATTAGCTCCCTGGATTTTCCCTCCCCAAAGCTTCACTACCCTAAACTGATCTGGAATATATGGATAAATAGCTGAAAACGTCATTGTTGTATGTCGCTTTTTATGATTAGGCCTCAACTCAGTAGTTTCACCATATTTTCTTAGGATACGAGGATAGGCAGCTGGAATGTTTTTGAGAGATTTATCAAAATAAGTCGGGAGATAAACTATTCCTTGCTCCAACTTTTTAAAAACAGCTTGCCCCCGACTGACTTTCGTAAACATGATAGGAACCCAGTCTTTATTACTAAATACTGCTAAAAAAGCATATTTTGAATCATTTATACCAGTACTTAATGGGACTTCCATATTATAAGTCTTAACGTACTCGTCTGTAACATCCTTCAATCTCGCCTCTCTGAATAAAACCGGAACAATATTGTCCTCATCTTTTTGAAGCTGGAGAAATTCTGGATTCAAAGCGTAGGTCTTTCTGTAGACTTTTCCTTTTTTGGTACCAGGTTTGTTTGTTGTGCCGGGGCTCTGTTCCATCCCCATGAAAGTGACTATTCGGTTGTCCTTAGCTAATACAACATTCCAAGCATGGCTATTTTTTTTATATGGCCATTTATGGACTGCGTCAATCGCAACGGGGATTCCGACGGCCCGCATGATATAAACTGCTGCATCCGTCATGTCTCTGCAACTTCCAATTCGATGTTTCAACAAACGGGAAGCAGGGAAATTAGGCATGAAAGCAAGGTGATCAGATGCCACCCAGCCGTCTTTACGGAGCTCATTATTCAACACTTGACAAGCCATTATGGCATCTCCCCCTACTTTACGCACAGAGTCCAACAACGGATTGTACTTATGAAATATTTCCTCTCGATTTCCTTCTGGTAACGCGTTGGATATGCGAAAAGGTAAAATATATTCACAAAATTGATCAAAAGATATGTCTTTTCCCCACGGCTGTTCTTGCCAGACCCTGAAAGCTAGATTAACATTATCAATTATTGCACTTGACCTAACGGTTTCTATATCATTCACCTTTTTGAGATTCTTGTAGTCAAATGGGTCATAGAGCTCTTCAAAAGTTCTTAGAAAATAGTTCTGATCGTTAATATTTTGCTCCGCAAGGCCAATTAGACTATAATATTGATTTAGTTGCTCTCCCTCATAATAGTGCAGTCCTTCCATGTTTTTTATTAGGAATGTCGCTGCCTTCAATTTTAAGCTATCCTCCGAATTCTTAGCAAAATATTGCAATACTTTTTCCAGTTCAGTGCGGTTCGCTCCTGCTTTGTCCAGAATACTTTTTAATTGCTTGGGAGCTTCGTACTGGCCACAGGAAATGAGTGTCAATAAAAAGCACATCCTAAAGAGGCTTTTTGTCATTTTGCCGCTGCAAAATGCTCTCATTTTGATAAAGTTGAGGCGCATCAGATCATTAATACTCAGTTACCCCTACTACACCACCAGTGAGATTTGCTATCAGTATTGGCTTTGGTTCGGAAGACAAATTTAAAGCCTTGAAACTATTCGCTAAAAGTAGATTTTTTGCATAATGGTCTACCAATGAGTGGAAATTATTTTCTTTAGGATCTTCGAATAGGAACAGGATTGGAAAGATAATGTATGCATTACTCCATTTCTTAGCGATTGTTCGTTTTTCCAATTCTTTTATGGCAAGTTGATTGCCAAATTTCCCGAAATGATACTTTAATGCAGGACTCGCATTATCAGAAACGAAAACAGTATCGACATTACCCTGTGAATTTATTGACACACAAACGGAAAACATTACGGTCCCAAGTTTGCCACTTGCTTCAAGAAAAGGCCAAACAAAATTACGCAGCGATTTTCGAAACTCACCAAGCGAATCATTTGTAGCCGTAAATGGTTCAACGGGGGTTACTTTTTGTAACAGTTTTGCCATTGGAATTTCTTGAGCTGAACCGTGGAAAACTAATCCTACTAATAATATAATGATGAAAATTGTTTTCATGGTAAGTTAATGTTTATGATAAAACTTGTAAAATTATATTAGGGACAATCGGTGCCTGATACTCCCGTAACGTGATTGCTAACTCTACCTTTGATATCACTTGCTTTTGAAGGTGAAGCTTGTTTTAAATTCCTCCAACTAAGAGTGATATAATTTCCGTTGTCGTCCTCATTTAGGCCTCCCCAGGCTAGTGCTTCAGCATCTTTTCTATTTCGAGTTCTTTCTGCCTCGCTATCAGTAGCATTGTAAAACCCAGCCAATATGCCCTCTACCATCTGATTTCTCATGAAATCTTGGGCCATAGCTTCATGTGATGTTGAAGGTGATTCAGGGTACAGTTTTCTAAGATAAGCGTGCTCAATCTCGTGCAACAGTACAGATGCTATGTATTCTTGCGACGCATTTGCCAAAACTGTTTTATTCAACGTAATAGCAACTATGATTTTAGATGAGTCGGCGGGATCGAAATCCGCTTTAGCTGACCCTTCTAATACATTGTTATTGTCGTCCACAAGCGTGGTAGCATCTAGAAAATTCAGACTCCAAGTGCTGCTCAAACCGAAACTAAGATTTAAGATAGTTCCTAAGCTACTAACGCTACCAGCTGTTCCATAAGTACCTAGGGTGTATTTAGACAACACTAATTTAAAGCAAGGATTTGTGAATTGATTCTTTTGGATAGCTTCGGGTTGAGGGATTGGGGTGGAAGGGCAAAACCCATAGTCAATACAATCATCACCTGTTAGTGGTGTATTGCATTCGATACCCCAATCGATACACGGGTCGCCAGTCAAGTAATCATCACAATACATTGGTTCCCAAAAAGTGTCTATCACTGTCGCCGTTACACCCCAAATCGTCTGTTGAAGTTCGGGATCCCATTCTGACGTTACTTGTTCCTCCCAAACGTTGACGGGTATGGAACCGCACTCATATAATGTCTTAACCTCAGGCCCACTTTTTTTCTTCAAATTTTCCGCAGGGAAGTTAAATATACCTATTGTCCGGCCATTCTGAAGTTCTACACGAAATAATCTCTTTCCGTTCCAATTCTTATACTCTAAATACCCCGAAAAATCTTTATCTAACTTATCAATTCGGTTATGACTTATATCTCGATTGTGCGCTCTTAGGTATGTCAGGGAAGGTATATAGGTTACGATTCGTTGATCAATTTCACCAGTCTTTTTGTCTTTATAAATAATCAGTCGATCAAAGCTAGTCCTGTAAATTTCAAGCTCCTCTGCCTCAGTAATTTTAACTTTAGATTTAATTAATGCAGACCTTTGATTATACAACAGTGGTATTTCAACAAAAGTTGCCTTCGATGTTTCTGAATAGTATGCTTTTTTCCAGATAGTATGTTTGTAATTTTGAAAATTTACAGATGACGTGCTGATACCCGTTGTGTTTTTAACTTTCGATACCTTCCGGCCTTGCTCTCTTATAAGTTGTTTATAATAGGCAGTTGCCCAATTCGAATTTTCTGGCTGGCTATTATCATTAGACGGCGTGTCAAAATCCTTATTGCACGAATTAGTGAATAGAATTAAAAAGAGGGAGATTAACGGTAAAGAGTAGATTCTTTTCATAGGAGTTATGTGAATTGTAAATATTTTAGAGGTAAGATACAGTAAATAAATTGCTTACCAAAATTATATTACAGTGGTTATACCTAAAAACGAGTACCTTCATTAGCTCGACGTTTATTAATTCATGGTATAAGAATACTAATTCATTTTAACCCGATGATTATTAATAATAAACAGTTACGATTCATCACTTTTATCAAGGAAACGGAGAGTTTCTCGAGTCTGGAGGATAATACGGTCGACCGTATCTGATGGAACTTTGACAGGCAGTTGCAAAATCTGATGCCCGACAACTATAGCTTCATTGATCTTTTTTATTTTCAAATAAAATTTGAACAATGAATAACGGGTGCCAAACCTATTTGGAACCCTATATACGCCGTTTAAATAAGCATTATTTGCTTTCTCCATTTTGCCATTTTTGAAATATATATCTCCCAAGCTCTGGTAAAAAATATTTGAATTGTTAATTGAAACAAGTCTCTCCGCTACAATTTCAGCATGAGTATTACTATCTAGAGCCGCTAAGAGACCTGCATATTCATTTAAGTATTCTACATCAAACTTGAGGTTAGTGTAAAGTTCTTTATAGATCGTCACAGCTTCTTTCAAGTATCCCGCTTTTAGAGATTCACGTGCTTCTTCCAATCTATCATACGATTTAAAATTCGATACATAATTCAAATTCTTTACAAACATCACACAGCAAGTTAAAAGGAAGAAAATGATCCACATAAAATACCCCACCTTTTTAAAGTATGCATATTTAAAAATTATCGTCAAGGAGATTATAAAAGGGAGTAAGTATACCGAATGCTCAAATATATGGGTAAAAAACGCAGCTGTCGAAATAGCTATCAATTGAGCTATGGCCACGCTTAGAACGTGCGGAATTCGGGAATTTCTTTTTATAGCGGTCGAAATAGAGTTGATAACTATCCAAAATCCGCCATATAAAATTAACAAACCCAATATCCCTAATTCAATCACAAACTGCAAATAGTCGTTAAAGGCAGATGTTGTGTTGTCAGCTAGCAGTAATTCCTTACCGCTATTTAATCCGGATTTGAAATATTCAATCTGATATTCACCGTATCTCACCCCGAATTGGGACCATCCGATCCCTCGCGGAAAATGGTCGTATAGAATATTAAATGAAATCTTATAAATAAGTACTCGTCCTAATGTTGAGTCGGACTTGAAGACAATTGCCGTAGCTACTGCTAATATGATGGCAGTAATTATTAATGTTATTATACGTCGCCTGCCGGTATTTAATTGAGTAACGATAATGAAGATCACGGCAACTGTATACCCTATAATGAAAGATCTATTCTGAAGTATTATTGCAATGAACAAACAAAAAACTGTAATCCAGAGACTTGGATGTAATGTGACAGTTGACGGAACCCGGTAGAGAAGGATACATTTTAAATTTGCTGCCATACTAGTAATCACTAATTGAAACCGGAAAATATAATTCAATATCGTTTAAATCACACAAAACTAAATGTGCAGAATATTATTGGGATGTACCCTAACATCGCTTCCACATACTATACATAGTTACCTCAAACTTAACATGTATTTTCAATTTAAGTTGTCCATTCTTAACCCATTTGGCATGATACCTCATCCACAGACATATCCTAGAGCCGCGACTTACTGAATAGGTATGGATCGACCCAACGTACTTCTAAAGCTTTTTTATTGGATTCATTGATTTCTAATAAAAGGCTAACCACGACTTCTCGAACGAATTCCCGGAGATGGCCGACTATATTCTGAATGACGATCCGAGTACGTATACCCAACTTAGTTATGATCAATTACTTAAGGACCGGGACAGATGGCTGGCAAAATATCAGGATAAAACAGAGAGGTATCAGAGGCTCGGATAATTATAATAAGTTGTTGGAAGAGAATTGGGGTGGGAACGATCAGTGGTCAGTAATCAGTGATCGCCATTGTCAACTGTCAACCGTCCACTCATATAGTGTATTTCTCGCACTCTTTTAAAAACTCTTCTTTTGCATCTGCGCCAATGCCCGGCAGTTCAGGAAGGTCTAAAAAATAGCCCTTATAGGTAAGTCCATTTTCGACAGGATCTACCAGGTGTCCTAATAAGCAGGTGTCGAGGTCGAAATATTTGATATTCTCGCAGGCATAGGCGAAATGTAAATTTGCACTAAGGGCTATTCTGCTTTCGAGCATACTCCCAATCATACATGGAATACCAGCTTCAGCCGCAATATTATGGATCTTCAGCCCCTCGTTAATTCCCCCTGATTTGGCAAATTTGATATTTATATAATCGCAACTCTGTGAATCTATAAGTTTTCTGGCGTCATGGTGGTTATAACAGCTTTCATCGGCCATGATCTTTATTGTAGTGTTTTCCCTCAAATCCTTCAACTTATCGTCGTACCAGGTTCGCATCGGTTGTTCACAAAACTCAATGTTTAGGTCTTTCATACTATTCAGACATCTTATAGCTGCTTCATAATCCCAACCCTGATTGGCATCAATTCTCAAAACCATGTTTGGACCCACTGCATCTCTTATCTTTTGCATTCTCTCCAGATCATCAGCTGGTTTTTTGCCTAACTTAATCTTTAAAATTGTGGCCCCTTGGTTTTGGTATTTTTTAGCTAATTGGCACATCTCATTTGCAGTGCCAATGCCGATTGTCATATCGGTTTCAATCACCCGCTTTTTCCCGCCCAAAAATTTATAAAGTGGTTGCCCGGCAGCTTTTGCAGAAAGATCATATAATGCCATGTCAAAGGCGCTTTTAATAGTTGGATTGTGCGCTGCCACATTGTGTAAATCCTGGATACGCCCTTCAATGTCTAATGCATCTTTGCCTTTCCAGTTTTTTGCGAAATCTTTTGCCATTGCAAGACATGTTTCCTGGGTCTCGCCAACAATCATCGGAAATGCAGAACATTCTCCAACACCATAATCTTCAGTATCCGTGTAAACGCGTATAAAAACATTTTGGGCATAGTCCATAATCCCGGTGGCAATAACAAAGGGTTCCATGGGAATGCTAAAACGATAGATATCAATGTGGGTGATCTTCATAATATTTGCGGTTTGGTGCCCGAAATTAAGGCTTTAACTTTACGGAGAAAAATAAAAACTTAAACTTAAACTTTTCTTTCGCGTTAATCTTTTATATATCATTTTATGGCTTTCTCAATCAATTGAGGGCTTGCTTTACTACTTTCGTTTATAAATACAATTTAATGGCCAATAGATTAAAAGATCAAACTTCCCCTTATCTTCTTCAGCACGCTAATAATCCAGTTGATTGGTATCCCTGGGGAACAGAAGCCCTATCACGCGCCAGAGACGAGAATAAGCTGATTCTTGTGAGTATTGGCTATTCAGCGTGTCATTGGTGCCATGTGATGGAGCACGAAAGTTTTGAAGATCAACAGGTAGCGGACATTATGAACGAACATTTTATCTGTATAAAAGTAGATAGGGAAGTAAGACCTGATATCGATCAGATCTATATGAATGCAGTTCAACTAATGACCGGCAGCGGAGGGTGGCCATTGAACTGTTTCTGTCTTCCGGATCAACGACCTATATATGGGGGCACTTATTTTAGAAAACCTGACTGGATTAACCTGCTTAAGAATTTATCAGATTTTTGGGAAACCAAATCCGGCGAAGCAGAAGAATATGCTGTAAGATTAACAGATGGTATCCGCCAGAGCGAACAACTTATTCCGGTTAGGTCAGATGTAGAATTCAGTAAAAAAGACATCGGGGAAATTTTTGAAACCTGGAAACGATCATTTGATCTGGTTGAAGGTGGGTATAATCGTGCCCCTAAATTCCCGTTGCCAAATAACTGGCAATTCATGTTGCGTTATGCACATCTCATGAAAGATAATGCGGCACATGTGGCAGTTAATATTACCCTTGAGAAAATGGCCTTTGGCGGGATTTATGATCAGATAGGAGGAGGCTTTTCGAGGTATTCTGTTGACGATCGATGGCATGTTCCGCATTTTGAGAAAATGCTCTACGATAATGCTCAGCTGGTGTCACTCTACGCTGAGGCTTATCAATATACTGGTAATGAACTTTATAAAAAGGTTGTGTTCGAAACCTTAGAGTTTATTGAAAGTGAAATGACCTCGCCGGAAGGAGGTTTTTATTCAGCTCTTGATGCGGATAGCGAAGGTGTTGAAGGTAAATTTTACACGTTTAGCAAAGACGAAATAAAGGTTATTTTAGGAGAGGAAGCAGACTTATTTAATATCTATTATAATATTACGGATGATGGAAACTGGGAAGATGAACACACAAATATCTTCCTTAGAAAAAGTGATGATGCTGAATTAGCCGCAAAACTGGGAATTGATGAAGAGGATCTTAAGGAGAAGGTTATCAATGCAAGACAGAAAATTTTTCAGGCGCGTTCAGAAAGGATACGTCCTGGCCTTGACAATAAGATACTGGCGGCATGGAATGGAATGATGCTGAGAGCTTATACCGATGCTTACCGGGTATTTGGTAATGACAAATTTTTGCAAAATGCATTGGCGAGTGCTGAATTTGTAAACAGAAACCTTTTTCATAATGATTACCTCATAAGGGTTTATAGCTCTTCAACTAAACCTGATGCTTTCCTTGATGATTATGCATTCATTATCGATGGTTTTATTGGATTGTACGAATCAAGTTTTGAGGAAAAATGGTTGAATACAGCGAAGCGGTTAGCCGATCATACTATTTCTAATTTTTATGACGAAGGAAGTGGCTTATTTTTCTACACCTCTTCCAAAAGTGAAGAACTGATTGCAAGAAAACAGGAAATTTCAGATAATGTTATTTCTTCTTCTAATTCGGCTATGGCTCACAACCTTTTTAGGCTGGGGCATTTTTTCGATGATGACCAGTATTTGCAAATTTCCGACCAGATGATCAGGACTATTCAGCCACATATCATTAAATATCCTTCTGGTTATTCTAACTGGGCGTCTCTTTTATTGGTTAGAATATTTGGAATTTTTGAAATTGCAATAACTGGTTCTGAGTCAGAACAAAAGCGGTTTGGGCTTGAAAAACATTACATTCCGAACAAAATTCTTTTGGGGGGAACTTCAGGAACATTACCTTTGCTCCGGGACAAGATGCACGCAGAAACAAAAATATATGTGTGCCAAAACAGAACATGTTCCCTACCCGTTAAAAATGTAGTTGACGCAATTAAACAAATCGATAACCCAAGTCCAACGTCTGGAAACCAGGATTAAACTCCATTTCCAGCCACTTACTTAATATTAAAATACAATGAACATTCAACCAAACAGCGTTGTTGCGCTGACTTATGATTTATACACGAAAGAAAACGATGAGGAAGTATTCGTTGAAAAAGCAGATGAAGAAAACCCGCTGGTATTTTTATATGCAGTCGGAATGATGTTACCGAAATTTGAGGAGAATTTGCAAGGACTTTCAGTGGGCGATACTTATGATTTTCATCTTGTTGCAGAAGACGCGTATGGAGCAAAAGATGAGAATGCGATCGCCGAGCTTCCCTTAGATATGTTCGGAGAAATGGAAAAGCCGGAAATCGGATCCGTTTTACCTTTGCAGGATAATGAAGGAAATCAATTCCAGGCCAAAGTGAGGAGTATTTCGGATGTTGCTGTTACTGTAGATCTAAATCACCCAATGGCTGGGCAGCACTTACACTTTACTGGAAAGATTATTTCTGTGCGCGAAGCTACTTCCGAGGAATTAGATCATGGGCATGCACATGGCGCTGACGGTCACGCCGGACACTAACTCAACACTTACTTCTTATTACGGGGAAACATCTATGGTGCTGTTGATGCTTGTAAAAAGGGCAATAGGATGGCATCGGTCAAGTTCGGTCCTTTCCGCAAACCGTGACGGTAAACACGGTGTACATCCGCCCACTTAAACCCGTTTTGCCTTGTAATTTTTCGTTAAAATGCATAAATTGCAAAAACATCAGACTCCACAAGAAAATATTTTATGAAAAAGACTGTCCAGCTCCTATGTTGCATATTAATATCTATTAATGCTTTTAGTCAGTCACCTTCTGATATTGCAATTATTCCTCAGCCAGTATCAATTGTTAAAGGCACTGGCCATTTTACGTTGCCTAAAAATGTTATAATTCAGGCGGCTAATACCCCAGAGCTCGCCCATACCGTGGCGCTGCTTCGCGAAAGATTGTCTGAGCCCACTGGATACCGGGTCATTTCAGTTACATCTTCTACAAATCCAACAATAAAACTCCAAATAAATTCTGAGTCCGATTCCAAACTAGGTGACGAAGGATATAGCTTATCCGTTATATCGGCTCACGTTACTATAAAAGCAAACAAAGCTGCCGGCTTATTCTACGGTGTCCAAAGCCTGATTCAACTGTTCCCGGAAGAAATTGAAAGTAAAGTCCAGCTCAATAATGTGAACTGGGTGGTTCCTGTTGCAGAAATACGTGACTTTCCAAAGTTAGGCTGGAGGGGCCTTATGTTTGATGTTGCCCGACACTTTTTTACCAAAGATGAGGTAAAGCAATATATCGATGCAATGGCACGCTATAAATACAATTTGCTTCATTTGCATCTCACAGATGACGAAGGATGGAGGATTGAAATTAAAGGCTTGCCAAAACTTACTGAAGTGGGAGCATGGCGTGTTAACAGAACTGGTACTTTCGGTGATTTTATTCCGCCAACAGCGGCCGAGGCTCGTGATTACGGAGGCTTTTATACGCAAGAAGACATAAAGGAATTGATTAAATATGCAAAAGATCGTTTTGTAGATATAATGCCCGAGATTGACGTGCCAGGACATAGCCTTGCTGCGATTGCTTCTTATCCGGAGCTTTCATGTACTCCGGGTGCTGTAAATTACAAACCACGTTCAGGCGAAAAAATTATGGACTGGTCAGGTGGAGCTCCTCCCAAAGCACTTATTGATAATACTTTATGTCCGGCAAATGAAAAGGTTTACAGTTTTATGGACACTGTAATTACCCAGATTGCTGAATTGTTTCCATTTGAATACATCCATTTGGGTGGTGATGAAGCCCCGATTAATTATTGGCAAAATAATGACCAGGTTAAAGCATTGATGGTTCGGGAGGGGATGAAGGATATTAAAGAAGTTCAGGGATATTTTACTAAGAGAGTTGAGAAAATCGTCGAGTCCAAAGGTAAAAAGTTAATGGCCTGGGATGAAGTCCTTGAAGGTGGCGTTAGCCAGTCGACCGCTGTAATGAGTTGGAGGGGGATGAAATACGGTATCGAAGCAGCACATAATAAGCACCAGGTTGTAATGAGTCCCACCACATTTGCATACCTTGATTATATGCAATCTGATGTGATCTCAGAGCCTAAAGTTTATGCTTCGTTACGACTCAATAAGTCGTATGAATTTGAGCCTGTTCCTGATGGTGTTGACCCCCAGTATATTAAAGGCGGACAAGCAAATTTGTGGACAGAACAAATTTACAATATTCGCCAGGCAGAATATATGACCTGGCCTAG
>Ga0136639_10000428_pt1 | contig 13701 bp, 14 predicted proteins | sample AntDrymUQ8592106_2_FD_113739 | JGI IMG/M metagenome (GOLD analysis project Ga0136639, IMG submission 113739) | Polar desert sand microbial communities from Dry Valleys, Antarctica - metaG UQ859 (21.06) | ecosystem: Environmental > Terrestrial > Soil > Desert | place: Antarctica: Dry Valley...
CGAAATTAACACGATGCGTGGCAACATCAACTGGATGCACGCGCGGCAATCGCTGTTCGAGTCGGACTTATTCGGCGATGATTTAAAGAAAATCCCGAATTTAATCAACATCGAAGGTAGCGACTCGACGATTTTTGACAATGCTTTGGAATTGCTGTATTTGGCCGGGCGTTCTTTGCCTCATGCCATCATGATGATGATTCCCGAACCGTGGACAGCCCACGAGTCGATGAGTGATGAGAAAAAGGCTTTCTATGAATACCATTCCTGCTTGATGGAACCTTGGGACGGCCCAGCTTCGATCGCATTTACTGATGGTACATCGATCGGCGCTGTACTCGATCGCAATGGTTTGCGGCCTTCTCGCTACTGCGTCACCACAGACGACTTAGTAATTATGGCATCGGAAGCCGGAGTTTTGCCGATCGCACCTGAAAGAATTCTCTCAAAAGGTCGCCTACAACCGGGGCGGATGTTCCTCGTAAATACGGAGGAAGGCCGCATCGTTTCTGATGAAGAAATTAAGACCAAAATCGCTACAGAACACCCGTACCGCGAGTGGATTGACCAGTATATGGTCGAAATTGCTAAGCTTAAAGATGCGCCGTCAGTCGCCGAATCCCACCCCGAAACATTGATCCAGCGCCAAATGGCCTTTGGGTATACCTTTGAAGAACTGCGGTTGCTGTTAGCACCGATGGCACGCGACGGGGTAGAAGCTATCGGCGCGATGGGTGCGGATACGCCACTGGCTGTGCTTTCCAATCGCCCAAAGCTACTTTATGAATACTTCCAGCAACTTTTTGCCCAAGTTACCAATCCGCCCATTGATTCGATCCGCGAAGAAATTGTCACTTCTGCTGAAACGACAATTGGTTCAGAACGCAATTTGCTCAAACCGGAACCGGAAAGCTGTCATTTAATTGAGCTGAAAACACCAATTCTCAGCAATGAAGAATTAGCTAAACTCAAACACGTAAATGAGGGCAATTTCAAGTCCGTCACTGTGCCGATTTTGTTCGACTCCAAAACTGGTGTAAAAGGTCTCGAACAGGCGTTAGAAGATGTTTTTGCAGCGGCCGATCGCGCGATCGCCTCTGGGGTGAATATCATCATTTTGAGCGATCGGGGAATCAACGCCGAAAACGCTCCGATTCCCGCGCTGCTAGCGGTTGCGGGCTTGCACCACCACTTGATTCGCCAAGGTACGCGCACACGGGCGGGACTTGTGCTCGAATCCGGCGAACCGCGCGAAGTGCACCACTTTGCGACTTTAATCGGCTACGGTTGCGGTGCGATCAATCCGTATTTGGCTTTTGAGACGATCGCAGATTCGATCCGCCAACGTTTGCTGCTAAATGTTGAGTACAAAACTGCTTGCAAAAACTACGTGAAAGCCGCAACTAAGGGTGTGACAAAAGTTGCCTCGAAAATTGGGATTTCCACCATTCAAAGTTACCGTGGTGCACAGATATTTGAGGCGATCGGCTTGAACAAATCCGTAGTCGATAAATACTTCACTTCGACAGCATCGCGGATTGCCGGTGTAGACTTGGAAATCCTCGCCCAAGAAGCAATTTTGCGGCATACTCACGCTTTCCCAGAACGCCCATCCAGCGGACATACTCTCGATGTCGGCGGTGAATATCAGTGGCGGAAAGAAGGTGAGGCGCACTTGTTTAGCCCGCAGACAATTCACGCGCTGCAAAAAGCCGTGCGCGAAGGAAGTTACCCACTTTTCAAACAGTATTCAACCCTGGTAAATGAGCAAAACCAACAGCATTTTACTTTGCGCGGTTTGTTGGAATTCAAACAACGGGAATCTGTGCCGATTGAAGAGGTTGAATCGATCGAATCTATTCTCAAACGCTTCAAAACTGGGGCGATGAGTTATGGTTCGATTTCCCAAGAAGCCCACGAGTCTTTGGCGATCGCGATGAACCGCATTGGTGGCAAATCGAACACCGGTGAGGGCGGCGAAGATTCCGATCGCTACACTTGGACGAACGATCGGGGTGACTCGAAAAACAGTGCGATCAAACAAGTTGCTTCCGGGCGTTTCGGCGTTACCAGCTTGTATTTGTCTCAAGCGCGGGAACTGCAAATTAAGATGGCGCAAGGGGCAAAACCCGGAGAAGGCGGACAGTTGCCCGGTAAAAAAGTATACCCTTGGATTGCGAAAGTACGGAACTCAACTCCTGGTGTGGGCTTGATTTCGCCTCCTCCTCACCACGACATTTATTCGATCGAGGATTTGGCCGAATTGATTCACGATTTGAAAAATTCCAACCGGGAAGCGCGGATTAGCGTCAAACTGGTGTCGGAAGTTGGGGTTGGGACGATCGCAGCCGGTGTTGCGAAAGCCCACGCCGATGTCGTGCTAATTTCAGGCTACGACGGCGGTACGGGCGCGTCGCCACAGACTTCGATCAAACACGCCGGATTACCTTGGGAGTTGGGATTGGCGGAAACTCACCAGACTTTGGTGCTCAACAATCTCCGCAGCCGCATCGTCGTGGAAACCGACGGGCAAATGAAAACAGGCCGCGATGTAGCAATTGCTGCACTGCTTGGTGCTGAGGAATTCGGTTTTGCCACCGCGCCGCTGGTGACTTTGGGCTGCATCATGATGCGCGCCTGCCACCTAAACACTTGCCCGGTGGGCGTTGCAACCCAAGATCCACTGTTGCGGAAAAACTTTACCGGCGATCCGCAGCACACGGTAAACTTTATGACATTCATCGCCCAGGAAGTCCGGGAAATTATGGCGCAGTTGGGCTTTCGCACGCTGAATGAAATGGTTGGCCGCACTGATGTTTTGGAAGCGCAGCAAGCGGTGGAACACTGGAAGGCTAAGGGTTTGGACTTCTCGAACATCCTGTATCAGCCGGAAGTTGGGGCGGATGTCGGGCGCTATTGTCAGATGGCGCAGGATCATGGGTTGGAAAAGTCGATCGACATGACTGTGTTGTTGGATTTGTGCAAAGGTGCGATCGCAAACGGCGAAAAAGTGCACGCAAAATTGCCAATTACCAACATCAACCGCGTTGTCGGCACCATTCTCGGTAACGAAATCACCAAACGCCACTGGGAAGGTTTACCGGATGACACGGTACACCTGCACTTCCAAGGTAGCGCGGGACAAAGCTTTGGGGCTTTTGTGCCCAAGGGTGTCACCCTGGAACTCGAAGGCGAGGCCAACGACTATCTGGGCAAGGGCCTCAGCGGCGGCAAAATCGTCTTGTATCCGTCGCCGGCTTCTACCTTTGTTGCAGAAGAAAATGTGATTGTCGGCAACGTGGTGCTTTACGGAGCCACCGCTGGCGATGTTTTCATCCGGGGGATGGCGGGGGAACGTTTCGGAGTCCGCAATTCTGGGGTAAACGCCGTAGTTGAGGGTGTGGGCGATCACGGTTGCGAGTACATGACTGGCGGCAAAGTTGTAGTTTTGGGTGAAACCGGGCGCAATTTTGCAGCGGGTATGAGTGGCGGTGTTGCTTACATTTTGGATGAGGCGGGGGATTTTGCTACTCGCTGCAATATGTCGATGGTGGATTTGGAAAAACTGGAGGATGTTGAGGAGATTGCTGATTTGCGGCAGTTAATTCAGACTCACGTTGATTTGACTGGAAGTGCGATCGCATCGAAGGTTTTGGCTGCGTGGGATGAGATGGTGCCGGTGTTTGTGAAGGTGATGCCGCGGGATTATAAGCGGGTGTTGCAGGCCATTGAAAGGGCGATCGCATCGGGTTTAAGCGGTGATGATGCGCTGACGGCGGCGTTTGAAGAAAACGCTCGCGATGTCGCTCGGATTGGCGGCAGTTAGGGTTTAGCATCTAATCCAAGAAACCGGGTTTCTGCGTAAATATTCGTGATGATGCGTAAATTATCGGAGAAACCCGGTTTCTGAACCCCCGCGCGAAATCAAAAAAATAAGAGAATACTGTCAAAGTCACGCTGATTTCTATCATGCTTTGTCAAAGCACTAATGACTGACAAAGCATTATGGTTTACAATGAAGTTGTACTACTGTGAAGCACTCTTCCAAAATGCTTATGCCCATCCAATTTCGGTTTCATCCAGAGAAAGCTATTGAAGCAGCAGCAGTGTTCTTAAAGCTGCACGATCGGCCTATGAAATATTTAGGCTTACTGAAGATGCTTTACATAGCTGACCGTATTGCATTGAAACGCATAGAGCAACCGATTACTGGCGATCGTTATGTATCTATGGATTATGGCCCCGTCCTCAGTGGTGTTTATGACCTGATTAAGGGGAAGCCCATTGATAATGCCTTACCTCTGTGGTCTAAGTTCATTGCCACGAACAATGAACAGAATGAACATCTTGTTTCCCTGTTGAACGATCCAGGGAATGCAGATATTTGCGAAGAAGAGGAGGAAATCATTCAACAAGTTTATCAAGATTTTGGGCATCTCGATCCTTTTCTGGTTGCTGAGTGGACTCATGACCTTCCAGAATGGCAAGATCCGCACGGTTCAGCCATTCCGATTGCTGTAGAGGATATTCTAAAAAATGTGGGTAAGAGTGACGAAGAAATAGGTGAAATTCAGGAGTCAGCCATCCGAGAGGCATATCTAGATGGGGTTTTGATGGGTAACAGTGACGAGGAAATAGGTGAAATTCAGCAGTCAGCCATCCGGGAGGCATATCTAGATGAGGTTTTGAATGGCTAGCATCATCATTAATTTGGGAGATGCTTTTTTGCTGGATACACCTCCTAACAGTGAACATCTATATATTGCCATTGCACAAACTTCTGAAAGCAGCTATCTCTTCGTTAACGTCACTAGCCGCAGACCTAATTCTGAAGATGCCTGTATTCTCCTACCAGGTTCGGGTGTACCAAGCTTTATAATCCGTGAGTCTGTGATAGCTTACCAATTTGCTCGTGAGATAAATGCTACTGAACTAGCTGGATTAATTACTGCTGGTAGTCCTATTCCAAAAGGATCTTGTTCAGTGGCTGTTCTGGCACAGATCCAGCAGGGTGGTTTGGTTTCCAAGCGGTTGAAGAATAAGTATAAAGTCGCCCTCAAAGGTTTCTTGGGAATATCGTGAGATTTTGTTGATCGTTTAGTTCTGGAAACCTGAAATCTAACACTCCGATCGCGAATTTATGAGTTGTGAATCTGAGGAGGACTAATGTTAGATATTGCATTTTACTCGCAGGATCGAGAAGAAGCCGCGCACAGAGCCCCCGCGCGTAATCCCAGAAACCGGGTTTCTGCGATAATTCCCGCATCCCCACTAAGATATAGGAAGAAACCCGCTTTCTAACTCCCCACGGCATCGCCCTCAAATCCAATTGCCCGCCGCACTTTCTCAACTTGGTTCGGTGCTTCCATTTCCTCGAATAGTTGAATCGCTTTATCGAAATTTTCCTGACTTTGGTCAATCTTACCCATCTTTTGATAAGTTAAGGCGAGTTGATAGTAAGCTTCAGCTAGGTCGCATTTAGCCCCGATTTGATCGAGAAGTGCGATCGATTCTGAATGATGGGAAAGGGCTATTGTAAAGTCTTCCTGTATGCGATAGAGTTCTGCTAGACCATATAAAGCTTTGGCTCTAACCTGAGTGTAGTGAGTTTCTTCAGCAAACTCGATAGCTTCTCGGTACATTTCAAAAGACTTGTCAACTTCTTTCAAGTTCTTATATGTTTGACCTAAAAACAATAATCGATATCCTAAATACCAGACACCAAAATTTGCTATGACGGAATTTTTATGAACAAATTCAAGTGATTCCTGTTTCAAGTCTAAGCATGACTTTAAAAATGCTAGACAATAATATGATCCTACTGCAAATCTATGACAATCAGTATTTTCAGCCATTGATATAACTTTTTCAAAAAGTGCTATCCCCTTTTCAATTTCTAATAAATCTATTTGACAAAGACCTATATTCAAAAAAGCAACTATTTCAATACTTAGTATTTGAAATTCACTGGCAATATTTTTCGATAGTTCGTGAGATTCAATACTATTTTTAATATCGCCTGTTAACCAGTAAATAGTGCCTAATATATTGTGAAGGCTGCTCAAGACATAGCCCGGATTAACTTGATTGATAATTCTAGTTATTGCTAACTTCATTTGTTGCAATAAGCCTAATCTATAAAATGCAATTCCCAGCTTCTCACTTTTGTGAAATTTATTTTGTCTTTCTTTTACAATAACATCAGCAGCCAAATCGAAGTTATCAAACTCTAGATAATGGTAGTAAGCTTCAAAAGCTGTCAAAGCATCTTTGATAGTTTCAACATTCTTCACGCTCTCTGTCCAAAAATCTGCTGCTTGACGATTAGCCTCTTCCCAATATTCACTTGCCCTCAACCGCGCGATCGCCTCTTCCCGAATCACCGGATGCAGCCAATACTCTCGATTCTGACACTCAACTAACGACAGATTTCGCAACCATTCAATTACCCGCCGCTTCTCTCTTTCTGGCACATCCCACAACAAACACAATAATCCCTCAGTCGGGACAGTCGGCACATCCTGATAGCGATAACATCCCAAACGGCAGAGTAGTTTATAGGCTTCAGGATAAATTTCTTTTAGACGCTTAAACTGCTCTTCGATCAGATTTTTTACAACGTTTACCAATAACCCAGCTTCGACTTTATATTCTTGCCAATAGGCTACCATACCTCCATCTCTCTGTATGGGAGCACATAGGATATTCATAGCTAGGGCATTGCCACCATAAGCCTTGTGCATTTCCTTTAAAGTTGTTGCATCTATATCAATATCACGGCGCGTCAAAAAATCTTCCCACGCTTGTTCATTGAGGCTAGGTAACGAGTAGTTAGTCACACCCCCACATTCAGCCAAAGGCTCGCGACTGGTAATCAGCGTCACGGATTGTAGCGACGAATCAGCCAAAACTCGTAACAATTCAACGTAGCGGCGATGGGGTTCAATAAATCTGCCTTGTCCATCTAGCGCGGGTTCCAAATTATCAATCAATACCCCAACTCTGCGTGTCTGAAGTTGGCGCTTCAGTCTCGCAAGCGTAATTCCAAACTCCCGCCCTGGTTCTTCCTGAAAGTCCTGCTTCAGCAATTCCTCGATCGCACTTTCGACTGGGGTAATATTCTCTTTCTCCTGTGCCATCTGGAGTTCCACCACTAACTCAAAACCCTGAGACTTGAGATATTCCTTCGCTAAAATCGTTTTCCCCACACCGCCGGGAGCTTTGATGACGATGACTTTTGCTCCTTGGTCGATCAGGGTGTTAAGCTGGGCGATTTCTTCTTCTCGTCCCACAAAATTCAGGTTTGGGGCTGGGGGAAGTGCGAGCTTAGCATCAGCCACAGGTTGCGCTGGTTCCTGAATTTCACTAGGTTCAGCAATGTCTTCCCAGTTGAGTTTGAAAACTTGACAGTAAGCTTTGAAAATATCAGCGTTGATAGGACGCTTTCCATATAAAAAAAATTTCCAGCTTTCGTGACTTACTCCTGGATAGAAATAGTCTTCTTTTTTCCAATTAGGGTCTAGAAGCTTACTGGCTCGACGAAGCGGCTCTTTATTATCGAGAGTCCACATTTCTTGCTCTCTAGCTTTCTTAAGAATTTGTTTAACTGACGGACAAGTTTTGAGCTTCGAGATCATAGAGCCTACTGCTAGTTTTGTCAAGATCAGTTTAGATCGGCTAGAACTAGCCTTTTACTGATCTTAATTGATCTAGCGATCGTTTAAAACATCCATCATGCTAAAAGGTGTAACGAATCGAAATCGACTTTGACACCAATTTCAAAAAGTAATGGAGGTAATTTACCATGCCTGAAGAATATAAAGGATACGATCGCGATCGCACAGAACACATAGAACAGCGAGATGGAGAAGTCGGCGATACGGAATGGACTTCTTCAACACAAGCGGCTGTATCGCAAGCAGCAGCGGCAGCAGCAAGCGGTAGTTTGTCTAGTTCATCAAGTTCGTCATCATCCGATGATGACGATTCTGATGAGAGCTAATCTCCTCTCGCAGTAGGTAAGTAGGTAGGGTGGGCAATGCTCGCTCTCCTGCTTAGACAATAAGTGCGATCGCATTTGACTACTCTCATAGAGTTCAGTTACAGGTTTTGCTAACCCCTGAAGCCCGCACTCAGTAAGTGAAACATGGGTTAGGTGAAACGCATAACTTTGAATTCTATTTCTCAATACAAATGCAGAAAAAATCCGTCGATACCAATCAATTTAGGAGAATTGACTCGTGAAAAAGTTTCTTTCCGTTGGCACATTGATTTTATTGGGTGTAGTAGGAAGTGCATGGCCTGCTTTCGCTTGGAAGCCCCACGAGAATCATTTTGAGCCAGGCACAGAGCTTCGCAAACTTGGTCAAGATGGCGCGAATCAATACTGTCGCGGTCGTTTCAACGACTTGGTTAAGACAGGTGACTTGTCTTCTTGGGATGCTCGCTTTGTTAATCATGTCTGGGCACATCTAGGTGCTAATAAGTGCGTTTATAACACAACACAGTTATAAGAAGCATCTGACTGCCAACAAAGGCTTGTATCTCCCGCGAAAACGGTTATGACTTTGGGTTTACAGTATTTTCATGAAAACCTTAAGTTCGTTCTATAACTCCCTTTTCTTCTCACAAAAAACCTTCGCATCTACCAGTCTTTTACTCTTATAGAGTTCAGTTATAGGTTTCGCCAACCCAGAATTTGAGCAGTGCTTAAGTTAAATAGGGGTTGGTGAAACGCATAACTATGAATTCTATTGCCCAATCCAAATACAGAACAGATTAGTAAAAAAGGAAAATCCATGCCTTCACCGTCTAATTTTGGAATCAACCTTAATTCAAGTAGCTACACCAACCCTAGCGTCAACCGCTTTGCTACTGTTGGCAACCCCAACACAGTACCAGCTAGCCGCAATTGGCTTTGGTGCACCGAGTTTGCTTTCGGTCGCGCGATCGAAAAGGGTCTGATCAATCAAAACTCAGGCATTGGCCGCAGGATCAGCGGGAACGCTGGTGACTGGGATAATCAAGCAGAGACGTGGAGCAAAACCCCCACCGCAAACAGCCTTATAGTTTGGGACGCTTGGACTGGTGGCTCTAGAGAACATGGACACGTTGGTTTTGTTGAGCGTGTGAATGCTGATGGATCTTTGACTATCACGGAGGCGAACTTTGGTTCTGCCCAAGGCGCGTTTAACTCTCGAACAATTCTCCCCACCAATCAAGCCTATAAGGATGCCAAGTTCATTCCTCTAGGTGGTACAAGTACACCACCTCCGTCGTCAGGAGGCCGAGTTTTCACGGGCGGGTCAGGGAATGACACCCTCACCGGGCAGAACACCAACGATACCTTGATTGGTAACGCCGGCAACGACACCCTCTATGGCGAAGGCGGCAACGGTTACCTGAACGGTGGTGCGGGCAACGACTACCTCGACGGCTATTCCAGCAGACCCAATAGCCCCGATTTAGACACATTAGAAGGTGGAGCGGGGGCAGATACCTTTGTGTTAGGCAACTCACGCCAGGGAATGTTCTATCTAGGAACCGGTCAGGCGACTATTGTGGATTACAACTTCCGCGATGACTACATCCAGTTGCGCGGCAATTCTAGTCAGTATCGCCTGACTCGTCAAGGCAATGACACTCTGGTGCAAACCTCCGGCCGCGACACCCTAGCAGTGGTCAAGAACGTGACGGATCTGAGCTTCAACGTCACATCTTCGCGTCGCGACTTTCTGTTTGTTTAATTTGCTTAAAAGAACCAATGAAGAATCTTCTGGTTATGGCTATTTCTCTGGGGCCATTTTGCTCTAACGTTTTCGTTTACAACCAATAGCATCTTCGGCAAAACTAGAAACCTCTAACAGGGTGTAACGCTCAAGGCTTACACCCTTTTTTATTTAGTCCGGGAAGCGGGAAAGGAGTAGTCCAAGAAACCGGGTTTCTGCGATAATTTAAGCATCCCCACCAAGATTTAGGAAGAAACCCGGTTTCTGACTCCCCGCGATCATCCAAGAAACCGGGTTTCTGCGATAATTTAAGCATCCCCACCAAGATTTAGGAAGAAACCCGGTTTCTGAGCCCCCGCACACAGAGCCCCCGCGATCATCCAAGAAACCGGGTTTCTGCGATAATTTAAGCATCCCCACCAAGATTTAGGAAGAAACCCGGTTTCTGAGTCCCCGCGATCATCCAAGAAACCGGGTTTCTGCGATAATTTAAGCATCGTCACCGAGATGTAGGAAGAAACCCGGTTTCTGACTCCCCGCGCGGTAGTTTAGAGAAGAAGTAGAGGAAATTGTGCAATGGATAAACTAATCGAGTATCCCAAACTAATCAAGCGTATTTTGACCGAGTATATAGAATTGTGCAATAATCGTATCCGCTCAATAAATCGGGGGAAATCGCTCACTGACGAGCCTCAAACATCGCAAAATCGTTCCCAACACGGTAGTCTACCCCGATTTATTGAGCGGATACCAATAATCGCCCTTCCCAACAAGACATCGAGACATTCTTGATTGCAGACGAGCAAAACGGTCATTATATCTGGATGAACCTGGGCTGGCCAAAGGGCGATCGCCTTACGGGGATGACAGTCTACGTTCGCCTTCGCGATCGCAAATTTTGGATTGAGGAAGACTGGACAGAATATGGGATTGCAACGGATTTAGTAGAAGCAGGGGTTCCCAAAGAAGATATTGTGCTGGCATTTCACGAGCCTGAAATGCGGCAATACACAGATTTTGCAGCCGCTTCGTAGCACATTTATGGTAAAATTAACAAAAGATACTAGGAAGTACGAATTTTATAAGGTCGATCGATCGCATCTGAAATGCCACCAGGTAATTCTACTCAGACAGTCACAATTTACAAGGCTCCCCAGCCAGGGTTAGCACAAAAATTATTGCGAGATGGTTTTCAGCCAGCGGACTTTCCAAACAATCCACCCTACGAGAATGGCAAGTGCTACTTTGCGGCTCCTGATTCTAGAAGTCTGGCTGAAGAATATAACAATCATTACCAGCAAGGAATATTGGAGGTGATAATAGACAAGCAAACCTACGATACAACATTTAGACCGATTGAAAAATTCTATCAGGGCGGCCCCAGTATTGAACTAGCAGTCCCCCAGAATCTTTTCCCCATCTTAAATCAGTTTCCTAGAATCCTAAAACAGCAGTAGTTCACTATGAATCAAGAATTTTGGAACCAGATCAAATCCAAGTATCAACTTGGAAAACTAATTTACGGCAAAGTTGAATTTCATAAACCTTTTGGAGTATTTGTCAATCTTGGCGATGCAGAGGTAAAAGGGCTTATTCAAATTTCCGACTTTCTCGATACAGGCTCGATGACACCAGAAATGTATCCTGATGTTGGTTCGCCTGTCGGTGCAGTTGTCATTGGCTACACTGAAGACGATCGCCAACAAGTCTGGTTGAGCGTTAAACCGAGTGTTCTACAAAAATCCCTTGTCAAGTTAAAAATTCCTGTTACAAATCAATTATGACCCAGAGAGACTATGAAAGCGATCGAAACTACCGGAAAAATTGACGATCGAGGGCGACTTTTTCTCGATCGCCCCCTTGCCCTTGCCAACTACAGCCACGTTCGGATTATTGTCTTATTACCAGAAGACACTGACATCGATCCAGATGATGACCCCATCGAAACTGTCATCGAAGGGCTTCAGCAAGGCTTCCATGAAGCAATTACCGGACAAACTCTCCCTTTGTCTCAAATGTGGGACGGCATCGATGATAATCGATCGAACTAGCTATTTATGAAAATTCCCAATAGCGATCGACTCAAATCGTAGTAACTGAGAGTAGAATTGAGTTTCTAGTTTCCATAGAGCAACGCCGCTTTGAGCCAGATTCAAATCTTAAACTTACAAAACCTTAGCCAGGGACTCCCTGCGATTACACCTGCTTTTGGAGCCGCGATCGCAGAAGCAGGTGCGATTTGTCTAACCGATGAAGCTCACCAACCAGGAGTAACACTTGAAGTTGAGGGAGAATTTTCTGCCGCGTTCAAATTAGATTGGCAGCCAGTCACCGAGCAAACCCGAAGATGTTGGAATGACGAAGAATACACGACTGAGCAGGCTGCTTATGGAATCGCATTCCTGTTAATTCTGCAATTAACAAATCTCACAGTCATTGAACGCTCTCGCAAAGGAACTGGATTTGACTATTGGTTAGGAAGTCAAAATTCAGCTACCACGTTGCCATTGGGAGCATCTCATTTTTGCATCTTGTATTGTGCGAGCGTCCCCGCTCGCGATTGGTACAATACGCGAGCGGGGGCGCTCGCACTACGATAAAAAAATGCTTTATTGCAAAACTGAGATGCTCCCTTGCCATTTGAGCGAATGGCGCAGAGGTTTCTGGAATTCGCAAAGGCAATCGAATTGACATCCTCCACTGCCTAAAGGCGAGTGGATTCCTCACCACGCCCCTTCTCGGAGGTCGCTGAATGGGGTTGACGCTTCACCGATTAAAGCCTAAGTATTTAGGTCTTACACAATCTCCACGTCCGTTTAAAGTCTCAGAATGTCCTCCCGCGACTAAAGACAAAATCTTTTATTAGATTTTAATTTGCATTCAAGGTTGGATTCCCATTGCCTTACGTCTGCTTCCCCAGTTTCTAATCTCAAAGAGCGCAGGACTTTCAACCTTGCTATTTATTTCGGAGTATCTTTGATTCGGGCGGGTCTTTTTACGACCATTAATACTCTAGCACAAAGCCGTCCTAAAAGGACGGGGCTTTAAACCCAAAATTTCCGGTCAAATCAATGCTAGAGTAAAGCTGAAAACGGAACAAACCCGCATCTCAGACGCACAAGGCTTGCCAGCGTATATCATTGTAGTAGAGTTCAGCCGACCGATTTCTATTATTGGTGCCAAGCAAAATCCTGAAGGAACCGTACTTTAAATGAGCCAGATTCAATCGCTCCACCAACAAGCAATGGATTTAGCCGAAGCAGCGGCAGTCGCCCGCTTAAGAGGTGCGTTGGACTTGGCTGCACAATTCACGCGCCAAGCCTTTGAGCAAGAAACTCAGGCCGCAGCCTTAATCGCTAGCACCCTTGATGCTGAACCCACTCGTTCTGTGCTTCACCGCAGCGCAGCATCTTTAGCGATTGAATGTGGCGAATTACGAATGGCAGAACGTCTAATTGCAACCGCGTTATCTGGCAATCCCCCTCTAGAAATTGCTGAAGAACTTAAAGATTTATTCATTCAGATCAACTTGAGCCAATATCTGAAGCGTCAAGGAATCCACATCGACATTAAAGAATTGCGAGGACTGGTAAATCAATAGCACTCGTTAGCAAAACTACTAATTAAGTGCGGATATTCTCAAGAAAACTGGCAACAATTAGAAACAGATATTCGTAGCTGTCACCTACCTGTAGATGTTGATATCATTAAAGAAACAGCCTACGGAATCCGATATGAAATCAGTGCCGAGCTTTCTACACCTATGGGCAGACAACTTCTTGTCAGGACTGTTTGGCAAATAGATACAGGTACAGATTTTCCCCGTTTGATTACTTGATTCGCGATTCACAAATTTACCAAAGAACGCTATGAATTACGAACTTTATTCAGATGTTATCTTACTAGACGATCGCCCTGACGAAGGACTTTATGCCGGTGATATCGGTACAGTGGTAGAACAACATGACGTTGA
>Ga0136639_10000429_pt1 | contig 13686 bp, 4 predicted proteins | sample AntDrymUQ8592106_2_FD_113739 | JGI IMG/M metagenome (GOLD analysis project Ga0136639, IMG submission 113739) | Polar desert sand microbial communities from Dry Valleys, Antarctica - metaG UQ859 (21.06) | ecosystem: Environmental > Terrestrial > Soil > Desert | place: Antarctica: Dry Valley...
CCACGGGGTGGTCGGCGGTGGTCCACGCAGTTCGCGGCCGACTTCTTCCACCCCAACGACCGTGGCCACAGGGACTGGGCGAAGGCGTTCTGGGGTGGCATCTGCAAGGCGCCCGTCGGCGCGCGTCTACGCCCTGCCTCAGGAGCGGTACCGCCGCGACCGAATTCCGCCGTGGCGGCGGCCTCGTCAGATGACGGGACACAACTGCCGTGACTGAGGAGCCCACGACTGGCAAGGCACCGGGGGACGTGGCGGACCTCGAGGTGTGGGAGTACGAGGGGGGACACCTCGACCGGGAAGCCTCCAGGCCGGCCGTTGCACAACCTCCAACGCCGGGCAGCGACGGCGACGGCGTGGACGCCACGGCGTGGGTGGCTGCCGCTCAGCTGGCTGACCTGACGCCGGACAGCGCGCTGCACGTCGACCTGGCGGGACATCCGATCTGCCTCACCCGCAGTGCCGGTGCGGTGCAGGCCCTTCTCGACGAGTGCAGCCACGGCCAGGTCGCACTGTCCGACGGCGACGTCCAGGACGGCTACGTCGAGTGCTGGCTCCACGGCTCCCGCTTCGACCTGACCACCGGCGTCCCCGCGGGGCCTCCAGCCACCGTGCCCGTCCCGGTGTACGCCGTTCGGATCACTCACGGAGTGATCGAGGTCGCCCTCCCCGCACCAGCCTCAGATACCGACATCGCCGCTCAGGAATGACCTCGAGCCGGGGGACGTCGCCAGTGCCGATGCTGCCACGCTCCACTCGCTAGTGGCTGGTGTGAAGCGGCCCGTTGTGCTGGTCCGGGGACGAGGGATGGCCGGCTGAGGGGCCCCTTGATGGGTGCTGAGAGCGCCCGGCCGTCTCCGGGGCGGGGGCTGTTGGTGCGCCCGGTCGGGGTCGTGGTGGCCGCTGAGGGCGGTGAAAGCCTCAGTGGTCGCGCTTCCCGCTCCGTTCAGGCGGTGGCCACTGTCCAACCTGTTGGTGTGAAGTGGATTCCGAGCACCGCCAGGCGAGCGAGGTTGTGGGCGGCGGCGAGGAGGTTGAAGTCGGCGTCGATCTTGGTCGTGCCGCGCATGCGGGCTGTTCGTCCGCCGTGTTTGCGGCGCATCAGGTGGCCGAGCTTGCCTTCGATCTTCGGCCTGGTCGCGCGGTAGTCCGCGACCCAGGCCGGGTCCTTCTGCTGCTGGCGGGCATCGGCCAGCCGCTGCTCGTGACGACCGACGGCGATGGTCCCGCCCTCGCGGGAGGTGGTGCACTGCGCCCGCAGTGGGCAGTCGTTGCAGGCTTGGCCGAAGTAGGCGGTCCCGTCGCCGTTCTTGCCGCCTGGCGCCCAGCCACGCCCAGCGTCATCAACTGCTCCCAAAGAAGTCCCGGCACCTACAGGGATTCTCCCGAAACGATCAAGAACGAACCGGGACCGCCGCGCGACGAAACACACGCGCCATTAGACGCATTACTTTGGACCTTCACGACATATCCGGACATCGTTCCGTAATCGCCGCGGGAAATGACCTGGGCGCCTTAGATCTCGGCAGTTCGACCGATGCTACGGGTGCGGTCCCGACCATACGCTCCGAGCGCCGACTCGTGGTCACGCGGCGCATCTACGCCGATGCACCGCTCTGGCCGCAGCTGCCTACCTGGGCGCCGGAGTCGATCAACGGATGGTGGGAGTTCCACATGAACGCGCGCACCCACGTGAGCCCACCCCACCACCGCCCTGGACGGGATGGTCGACGTGGCCTCCGCCCGGCCACCGCCGTGGTGACCGCGATCCTGACCGCGCTCAGCACGTTCACATTCGCGGTGCCGGCGGGCTCGGAGGTCCTCTCGGGCGTGGAGGCCAGCACGCTCGGCCGCGCGCCCCAGATGACGCCGGACGACCTCGGGGTGGACGCCCTGGACGGGTTGCAGTACCCGGACCCCGCGACCGGTCTGGACCTCGTCGTTCCTCCCCAGGTCGACCAGCAGGGCGGCGCGGGCGTCGCCCACGCGCTGTCGGTGCCGCGCGGTCGGGCCGGGGTGCAGCCCGACCTCGCCCTCACCTACGACTCCGGTGGAGGCAACGGCTGGGTCGGCCTCGGCTGGGACCTGTCGCTGGGCGCGGTCGAGGTCGACACCCGCTGGGGTGTGCCGCTGATGTGCCCGGCGGGCGGCGCGCTCTGCGGGCCCGACGGTGCCCGGGACGTGGAGAGCGAGACCTACCTGCTGGACGGCGACGTGCTCGCGCCGACGTCCGTCCGCCCGAGCTTCGAGCCGCGCGTGGCCGACCGGGCCGACTGGGTGCGTCGCGCCGAGACCGAGTGGGAGCGGGTCGTCCGCCACGGCAGCAGCCCGGCCGACTACTGGTGGGAGGTCACCGACAAGCTCGGCACCCACCGCTTCTACGGCGCCACCCCCGACGGGACGCGCGACCCCGACTCGATCATCAGCTCGGCCGACGGCGCGGTTCACTGGGGCCTGAGTGCGGTCGTCGACATCTCCGGCAACACGATGGTCGTCGACTACGACTCCCCGCCCGGTTCGCGGGTCGGGCTCGGCGCCAGCATCGGCACCGGGTTCTACGTCCGCTCGATCACCTACACCGGCTCGCTCAACGCCGAGGACAGCCCGGCCTACACCGTGAAGTTCCTGCGCGACGGCGACACCGACGCCTCCGGTGCGCCGGTCGACGGCTCGCCCCGGCCGGACGTCGTGGTCAACGCCTCCGCGGGTGCGCTGCAGGTGACTTCCGACCTGCTGCGCCGCGTCGAGGTCGTCCACGGCGGCAAGGGTGCGGACGCCAGCCGAGACTTCACCACCACGGGCGGCGGCACGGGCGCGCTGGTCAAGGCCTGGGAGCTCCGCTACGAGACCGGACCGTTCGACAAGAGCCTGCTCGTCGGCGTGGACCAGGTCGGCGGCGACGAGGTCGTCGGGGGCTCGCACACGTTCGACTACTTCGACGAGGTCCGGCCCGCAGGCACGGCCTACGAGGGCTTCGGTGCGCCGGCCGCGTGGACCACCGGCGGCGGGGGCAACGACCTGCAGCAGTCGCTGCTGTCACCGGTCGGGCTGAGCGCCCTCGGCGCATCCGAGGCCAACGGCGGCGGTGGCCGCGCCTACCTCGGCTTCAACTTCGCCGAGCCCAAGAAGACAGGGTCGTTCGGGGGTTCCCTGGCCGTGAACGGCGGGGCCACCGACGCGCTGGTCGAGATGCTCGACCTCAACGGCGACCAGCTGCCCGACAAGGTGTACCGCAAGAGCATCTTCGAGCGAACGGTGTACTACCGCCTCAACCAGGGCGCCGGCAGCTTCGGGCCGCAGCGGGTCGTCGCGGACCTGACGCGCCTGTCGACCGAGGGCAGCATCGGCGTCTCGGGCGGCCCCGAGGCGTACTTCGGCTTCACCGTGGCCTTCAACGTCGCCCTCGACGTCTCGATCGGCGCCGCGTACTTCGAGGACGCGAACAACGACGGCCGGGTGGACTTCGTCTCCGACGGCTCGGTGCTCTTCAACACCGACGACGGTGCGGGCGGCGTCCGGTTCAGCAGCAGCAGCGAGGGCACCGCGGTGCCGGTCGTGCGTGGCGCCGACGTCGACGTCGACCTGAGCGACATCCAGGCGCTGCAGGACGTCAACGAGCAGCAGCGCGCGCTGTCTCCGCTCCAGGACGTCGTCCGCCGCTGGGTCGCCCCGTGGGACGGCACCGTGGCCGTCACCGGTGACGTGACGTTCTCCCCGCCGGACCTCGCCCAGACCCCGTCTGCGGCGTACGCGAGCGACGGCGTCCGGGTGGCCGTGCAGCATGAGCGCGCCGAGCGGTGGAGCGCGAAGCTGACCACCCCCGGCCAGACCGTCACCCCCAGCGGGCTCGGTGCCGTTCAGGTGCGACGCGGGCAGGCCCTGTACTTCCGCGTCGGCTCCGTCGAGGACGGCGTCCGTGACCGGGTGACGTGGCAGCCGGTGGTCTCCTACACCGCCGTGCAGCGGGTAGCGGGGCAGGCGCCCGTCCCGGTGGACGCCAGGATCCCGGAGGACTCCAACGGCCTGGACCAGACCGTGTTCGACGCTGCGGCGGAGTTCACGCTCGCCGGTCGACCCGGCACCCCCGTCGTCATGCCCGTGCGCGGCACGGTGCGGCTGGAGGGCGAGCTCACCAAGACCGCCGTCACCAGCGACGACCTCGCTTTGGTCGTGGAGAAGGACGGCGTCGTCGTCGTCGACAGGCCCATCCCCGCCGGATTTGTCGGTACCGTCGTCCTCGCCGAGGACCTCGAGGTCGACGCCTCGACGACGACCACGGCCGCCGACGGCTCGCAGACCTTCGACGCCGACCAGGTGGTCGTCCGGATCGCCGCCCGCTCGTCGGTCGACCCGACCGTGGTCGACTTCCGACCGCGCCTGTTCTACACCGAGGCCTTCGACCAGGCCGGCGCCGCGGTGCCGACCACCCAGGACCTCAAGGACAACACCACCGGACTGCCCGGTGGCGACGGGCAGCCGGATCTCGACGCGCAGGGTCGGGTAATCCGCCTCGTCGAGGTCGACGTGCCGTGGGACCTCGACCTGTACCCGATGTCCGACAGCGTCGTCCCGGTGACGCCGTGGCAGGCCGAGGAGAGCGTCGACGCGACCGTGCGGGCGAGCGTGCAGGTGCGTGGTCCGTCGCCCGCCGGTGAGGCGGTTCTCACGATCAAGGAGCGTGCTGCGGACGGAGGCCCGGCGGCGCTGGTCGCGACCGGGACGATGCAAGTGCCCGCGCTTGGGCCCGTCGGCGTCGCCGACGTACCGGTGGAGGTCCCGGTCGCGCTCGACGGGGACGGCGAGTACTTCTTCGACGTCACCGTCCGCGACCCTGCTGTCCAGGCGCAGGTCGTCGCCGACAGCGTGGACGTGACGGTGACCTGGGCCGGCGCCGGCGTGGCCCGCGACGTCCCCGAGACGTTCCGCTGGAGCGGCCGGCAGGGCGTCTTCCCGATCGCTCACCGTGGCTGGGCCTACGCCGGCTACCGCTCCGAGGGTCGGGCCGAGGCACCGGTCGACCCGGGCGCCTTCGTCCTGGACGTCGCCGACCTGCCGACCGGCGAGACCGAGCCGACCGGCTTCGACGACGAGTCGTTCCCCGACCTGTCGCAGCGTGGTTCGTACCCCTTCGTGCCCACGGTCATCGACGTCCGGCTCGGCGCCACCGACGTGCCGACCCCCGTCTGGCAGGGCACCAAGGCGAGCCTCCACGGCGCGGCCGGCTCGGTGCAGTCCTCCCGCACCGCGGCCGACCAGGCCGACATCACCGGCGGCACCGGTGCAGGCAGCGGCCTCACCGCCCCCGTCAAGGTGGGCCTCACGGCGCCCGGGCTGGGTCTCACGCTCGGGCTGTCGGCGCTGAGCGCGAGCTTCAGCCTCGCACCGAGCTTCGGACTCCTGGACTACGTGGACATGAACGGTGACTCGTTCCCCGACTTCGTCACCCCTGAGCGGGTCACCTTCACCGGGCCCACCGGCGGCTACCTCGGTGACCGGTCCGTCCCGCTGGACGGACCCGGGGTCGGCGCCGACCTCACGTTCGGCGTCGCGGGTGGCTTCAACGGCAGCGCCATCGACATCAAGGCCAGCTCGGGCGGCGACGCCAACACCGCCCAGGGGGCACCGCAGAACGCGGGTGCCGCCGGGGGCGGGGACAGCGGCTCCGGCGGGTCCGCCGGCGCGGGCGGGTCCGCGGACAAGGACGAGGCGGGCGTGAACGTCGGCGGCGCCTTCGGTGTGACGGCTCAGTTCACCAACCCCGTCGCCACCCCGTCCGGCTACGGCGACGAGCTGTCGGAGACCAGCAGCAAGGTGGACACCACCAACGGGGCGGCGTTCGAGTGGGAGCTGTCCGACGTCAACGGCGACGGCCTCCCGGACCGAGTCTCCGCGGGTCCGGGCGGCGTTCGCGTGGCGTTCAACCTGGGGTACTCCTTCACCCCGCCGGTCGGGTGGGCGAGCGGTGCCTTCGAGGGCAACGAGAGCTTTGCCGGGAACCTGGCCGGCACCCTCGGGTTCAACTACAACTACAAGGAGGTGTCCGGCGGCCTCGCGGTCAGCGAGTCCGTCGACCTGGCCCGCTGGACCTGGCAGGACGTGGATGGCGACGGCGTCGTCGACCAGCTCCACAAGGGCGCGGACGGTGAGGTGACCGTGGCCTTCGGCTCGGGGTCCGGCGTGGGCACCGCCCGGCGCTACGGCACCCTTCAGACCGCCGAGGTCAACCTGTTCGACGGCAGCGCCTCCATCCCCACCGGCCAGCAGGTCGCGGCGGACCGCAGCAGCGGCGTCGGCGGGTCGGTCGACTTCACCATCCCGATCGGGCCGCTGTGCCTGGTCGGCTGCTACTTCATCATCAACCCCGGCGGCAGCTACGAGCGGTCGTTGTCCTCCAGCGAGGTGCAGCTCGCCGACCTCGACGGCGACGGCGCACCCGACTCCGTCAAGAGCACCGACGACGGCACCGTCTCGGTGATGGCCAACCTCAAGGGCCGGACCAACCTGCTACGCAGCATCGACAACCCGCTCGGCGGGCAGACCCGGATCGACTACTCCCGGGACGGCAACACCGTGCAGCAGCCCAACCCGATCTGGGTCATGGCCAGCGTCGAGGTCGACGACGGCCGGGACGTTCCCGCGGTGCCGGCGGCCGACGGCGAGCTCGACGTCCAGCAGGGTGACGGCGCCGACGTGCAGGTGAGCACCTTCACCTACGACGGCGACCGCTACGACCCGGCCGAGCGCGAGATGCTCGGCTACGCCGTCGCGGTGGAGCAGCAGCGCGACGGCGCCCTGGACGCCCCCGTCCTGCGGGAGCGCGTCACCCGATGGGACAACGAGACCGTGTTCACCGCGGGCCTGGTCGTGGCCGAGGAGCTGCGCACGCCTGACGGCACCGTGCTCCAGCGGACCGCGAGCACGTGGGACGTCGTCGACGTCACCACCGGCGAGGCGGCCCCGGTCGCCCGCCCGACCACGGGGGCGGAGTCGCTCGCGCTGCTGCAGGAGGCCCGCGGCGTCGTCCTGACCCGCGTGGTCCAGGAGTGGTTCGACGACGCCGGGACCATCGCCTCGTCCAGCCGCACCGACTTCAGGCACGACGAGCTCGGCAACGTCACCGAGCAGGTCGACCTCGGCCTGCCCACCACGACGGTCGACGACGTCCGCGCCGTGACCACCTACTCTCAGTGCCGCGACACGTCGGGGGTCAGCCAGCCGGAGACCATGACGATCCTGGCGCCGGACGGCACCGTGCTGCGCCAGCGGGACGGCTCGCTCGACCTGTGCTTGAACTCTGTGCCGATCCGTCTCGTCGAGCGAATCGACGGGGACACAGACGCGGTCACCGAGATGACCTTCGACGCGTGGGGCAGCTACAACAGCATCACCTACCCCGAGAACGCGGACGGTGAGCGCTACCGCGTCGACTACGTCTTCGACGAGGACCGGCGGACCGACGTCGCCTCCGTGACCGACAGCCACGACCTGGTGGCGGCGGCGGAGTTCGACATCGTCGGCATGGTGACCAGGCGGGTGGACGCCAACGACAACGCGACGACGTACACCTACGACGGCTTCGGCCGGCTCGCCAGCGTCCGGGCCCCGGACGAGCAGGCAACGGTCCAGCCCACGGTGGCCTACACCTACGCGCCAACCGCGGCCGGCTACGCTTATGCCGTCGCAGAGCACCGGGACCGGTTCTCGCAGCAACCGCCCGCGCCCGCTCCAGGCGTGACCCCGCCGCTGCCCGACACCATCGACACGGTGACGTTCGTGGACGGCACGGGCCGAGTGACCCAGACCAAGCACGACTATGCGTTCGCCCAGCTCGACGACGACCTCGAGAACCGGGTCGCCGACGCGGCCGACGGCGCCCTCGTCTCCGGGGCGGTCCGCTTCGACGCCCTCGGCCGGCAGGTGGCGCAGTGGTGGCCGCGGCCCGACGACGACACCACCGCGCTCACGACGTTCCAGACGGAGCCCGCGAGCTACGTCCCCTCGGTGACGACGTACACCCTGCGCGACCAGATGGCCTCCACCTCGCTCAGCTACGGCGAGGAGGCCGAGGAGGAGTTCCTCACCACGTACGCGCACTCCTTCACCACCGTGGCCGCCGGTGGTGTCCCCGCCGGGGCGCCACTGACCACCACCCGCGACCCGCTGCTCAACGACCCGCAGCGTCCTGCAGGCGAGACGGCGGTGGGCAAGACCCAGCGCACCTGGTTCGACGTGCGGGGCAACCTGCTCGCCTTCGAGGACGACCCGGCGCAGGCCGACCCGCTCCGCACCCGCTACACCTACGACCGCCTCGGGCTGCTGCTGCAGGTCGTGGACAGCGCCGGCAACGAGACGGTCCACCGCTACGACGGCCTCGGCCGCCGCCTGTCCACCGACACCCCGGACGCGGGGCTGCGGACGACGGACTACGACCCGGCCGGCAACGTCGTGGCCGAGGTGACGCCGAACCTGCGGGCCGACGGCACCGAGATCCGGTTCGACTACGAGTTCGACCGGCTCTCGGGCATCGACTACCCGGGCGCCATGACGGACGTCGAGTACGTCTACGGCGACCCGGGCGCAGCGGAGAACGGCGCCGGCCGCCTGGTCGGGGTCACGGACCAGGCCCGGTTCCAGACCTTGGGCTACGACGCCCTGGGTGCCGTGGCGCGGGAGACCACGACCATGCGGGTCCACAACCTCTCGCCGAACACCCGCGACAAGCTGACGTTCACCACCGCCTTCGACCTGGACTCCTTCGGGCGCATGGCCACCGTGACGTACCCCGACGGGGAGGACCTCGCCCACGAGTACGACTCGGGCGGGCTGCTGACCGGCCTGGAGGGGACCAAGGCCTGCACCGAGCTGGCCTCCACCGCCACGGCTCTCGACGCGACGAGCACGACGCTCGTCGTCCGCGAGGTGGCCTCCACGACCCCCGACCTGCCGTTCACGGTCCGCCTCGGCGGGGAGCAGCTGCGGGTCACTGCCCGGCAGGAGCTGGGTGACGGCACCGTCGCCTACACCGTCGCGCGAGGCGTGAACGGCACCGTCGAGGTGCCGACGGCGGTGGCGCACCCGGCCGGGACGAAGGTCTCCAGCAACGTCGCAGTCAAGTGTACGTACCGCTACCTCGATCACCAGGAGTACGACGAGTTCGAGGACCGGCGAACCCGGGGCACGGGCAACGGCGCGGGCACGATCACGTCGTTCGACTACCTGGGCCGGCTCGAGCGCATCCTGACCACCTCCGCCGAGCGCCGGGTGCAAGACGTCAACGTCACCTACGACAAGGCGGACAACGTCACGGCGCTCGTGAACGACCTGCCGGCGCCGGTGCCCAACCTCTTCACCGGGTACGCCGCGCAGGAGTACGGCTACGACCCGTACTACCGACTCGAGAGCGCGAGGGGGAAAGCCGGCGTCGCGCCGGACAGCACCCGCACGTTCACCTGGGACGTCGACTACGACGCCAACGGCAACGTGACGCGCAAGGTGCAGCTGGACCAGATCGCCAAGACCAGCGGCAAGGGCAAGCCCACGGTGCAGAAGCCGACGAGCTACACCTTCGATATGCGCTTCGCCGGGGCCGGACCGCACCAGCTCACGAGCATCGGGCGCAAGACCTACTCCTACGACACCAACGGCAACCTCACCGGGTGGGTCGACCCGGTGACCCGGCAGAAGCGCACCGTGACGTGGGACGCCGAGGACCGGATCACCGAGATCGACGACGGCAGCAACGACACGACGTACGCCTACGACGCCGACGGCAACCGGGCGATCGAACGTGGCCCGGACGGCGAGACGTCGTTCGTCAACCGCTGGTACACCGTCCGCAACGGTTCGGTGCCGTGGAAGCAGATCTGGGCGGACGACGACCGGCTTGCGACCAAGCGCTCCTTCGGCGGCAGTGCCGGCGGGGACTATGAGCACCAGGTCTACTACCTGCACCAGGACCTGCAGGGCTCCACGCACGTGGTCACCGACGACGTGGGCAAGGTGTTCACGCGCTACGAGTACTTCCCGGGCGGGGAGCAGTGGGTGAAGGAGGACTCCAACGTCCACCGCACGTACTGGCTGTACGGCGGCGGCTACTTCGACGAAGTCAGGGGCCTGCTCAACTTCGGCGCCCGCTGGTACGAGCCGCGCGAGGGGATCTTCTACAGCCCCGATCCGCTCCTCGGCAGCGACCCCTCCGCGGCCGTGGACGACCCGGCCCTGCTCCCGGCGTACTCCTACGCGGCGAGCAGCCCGATCGGCTACGTCGACCCGACGGGGTACGACACCCGAAAGGCGGGCTCGTACCTGAGCAAGAAGGGGTTCAGCACGGTCGGGCAGGGCGTCGGGCCGGGGGGCGACGCGGCAGCCCGCGCCGAGATCGAACGCTCCTCGCCGCTGTGGGGCAGGCTGAACCGCTTCGCCCTCAGCGACCGGGCGCAGAAGTTGCAGGGCTTCGCGGACCGGTGGGACGCGAAACCGCTGGTCTCGATCAGCATCTCCTCCGGCCCCGACGGCACGCGGGTCGACAGCGTCAAGCTGTCGCCCTTCGGCTTTAACCTGCAGAAGGAGGTGTATGCCGCCCCCGACGACCAGAAGCAGGGCTCAGGGGCGGGCGGATCACCCGCGGGGTCGCCTGCGGTCGACCCGGGCTCGGGTGACGACGCGCAGAGCTCCGGGCCGGCCGCGGTGGGCAGCGCCGGGGCCTCGGCCGACGACGGTGCCTCCGACAGCGGGGAGGGTCAGAGCGCGACGAGCGGGGAGGGCGGTGGCCCTGCCGACGCGGGCTCCGGGTCGTCCAGCTCGTCCAGTCGGTCAAGCGGCTCGGGCGGCGGGGCCGGGAGCGGGTCCGACTCGGTCGGCGACGTGAGTGGACCGCCGGACGACTAGAGGCAGCCGACGACGGCGGCGGGCCCGCTGGCGGCGTCCGCCGCCAGCGGGCACACCGTTGCCGGTTCATGATCTGCAGGGACGCCGCGCTTACGGGCCCTCCGACGGATGTCGACGGTGCGGAGAGCCACGCGACGGCGTCCGGAGCGCGGCCCGAGGCGCCACGCGCGTCGACGAAGTCACCACGGCCGTGCGGGAAGGAGCAGCCGCCGCCCCTTCGACGGTAGGTACCTACGGGTCGCCCCCGGGTCACTGGATGCCAGCCAACCAGACCCTGTGACGTTGATGATGGACGTGCCCGTGAGTGCCTTCTGAGGGTGCTCGAACCTCAGGAGCTCTCGCGCACGTGCAGCGTCACCGGGGCCGCCACGCTGCGCGGTGCCGATCCGGCGTCACCGGGCAGCCGCTCGAGCAGGAGCCGGACGGCCTGCTCCGCGAGCCCCAGAACTGGCCCCCTGACGGGGCCCCAGGAGGGCATCCGAACATCGCGGGGGGAGTCCTTCCAGCGAGGTGCTTCGTGGCCTTCGCGGCCGTGCCGCGCAACGGGTTGGATGCTGATCACCCGTCGGCGACGATGCCGGAGGCGGCCGACCCCGCTCGGGCCTCGCCATGACGGGCCACGGCCGCGACGTCGACCCGCAACCCCTCCGATGGGTCTTGGGAACGGTGCACATCCGCCCGACGGCGCCCACAGGCACCACAGGTCAGGTGTCACCAATCCGCGCAGCAGACCCGCCTGTCCGGCGAGACCAAGCTCGCGATGTACGGCGAGGGTGTGCTGGCCGCCGTCGACGGGACGGGTAGGCGGGCGCGGGTGTTGTCTGGTCGCGCTTGCACGGCTGGGTCGACCGGGCCAGAGTTTCGCCGTGCCACTGCAGCCACCCCGCGTGCTCGTCGTCGAGGACGACCAGCCCATCCGAGCGGCCCTGGACGTGGCACTGCGGGGGGAGGGCTACGCGGTGCTCGCACTGCCCGACGGTGACCGTCTCACGGCGAAGGTCGATGACTACCGCCCCGACCTCGCGCTGCTTGACGTCCGTCTCGGCGACGGCCCGAACGGCTACGAGCTCGCGGCCGGCCTGCGTCGCAGGAGCACGATGCCCATCCTCTTCCTCACGGCAGCCGACGCGGTGGAGGACCGGCTGGCCGGCTTCGAGGCCGGCGGCGACGACTACCTGATCAAGCCGTTCTCGATGGCCGAGCTGCTGGCGCGGGTCCGGGCGCTGCTCAAGCGTTCCGGCAGGCTCTCCTCGGCGTCCTGGCAGGTGGGCGACCTGGTGATGGACGAGGACGCCCGGACCGTCGTCCGGGCGGGGGTCTCGCTCGACCTGACACGGACGGAGTTCGAGATGCTCGCCGTCCTGGTCCGCCATGTCGGGAAGGTGCTGTCCAAGACGCAGCTGCTCACCCAGGTGTGGGGCTTCGACGCCTACGACGCCAACCTCGTCGAGGTGCACATGAGCGCGCTGCGGCGGAAGCTCGAGGCGGCAGGCCCACGGATCGTGCACACCGTCCGCGGCGCCGGGTACGTGCTGCGGGCATGACCCACACCCCACCGCTCGCCCCCCGGGTGGTGAAGCTCGGCGTGCTCGTGCTCGCAGTCATGCTCGTCGTGGTCAACGCCGCCGTGTTCATCCTGCTGCGGGAGCGGCTCGGCAGCGCCGTCGACGACCTGCTGACAGAACGGGCGGACGTGGTCCGCGCGCAGGACGACGCCGTGCGAAATAGTGGGGGCGAACCGGAGGACCTGGCCCGGGATCTGCAGGCGCGCGGGCTGCGGGTCCTCATCCGGACACCGGCCGGGGACACGTTCGCCGCTGACCCCACGTCCCCGACCGTCGGCCGCGGCCTGCCCGCCGGTGGCCTGATGGCGGCCGGCCCAGGGCAGACCCGGACCGTCCAGCTCCAGGACGGAGTCACGGCCGACGTCTTCGCGAGCACAACCGGGGTGTCGTCCGCGCTCCGGCAGCTCCTCCTGCTGCAGGTCGCCGCGTCCCTGGTCGCCCTGACTCTCGCGGCCCTGCTCCTGCACCGGGCCGCGCGGGCGGCGCTGGCCCCGGTCGCGGCGATCTCGGCCTCGGCCTCCCGCACCGCCGGAGGACACCTGGGGGAGCGGCTGCTCCCGGACCAGCCCGAAACAGAGCTGGGCCGGATGGCCACGGCCTACGACACCATGCTCGACGAGCTGGAGACCAGCCTGCAGGAGGCCCGCGACGAGAAGGGGGCACGGGCACTGCTCGCGGCCGTCGTCGAAGGCTCCACCGACGCCATCGTCGTTCAGGACCTGCACGGCGGGATCCTCACCTGGAACACCGCCGCGCAGCAGCTGTTCGGCTGGTCGTCCGACGAGGCGGTCGGACGGGGCGTGTCGCTCGTGGTGCCAGCGGCCGAGCTGCCGCGGCTGTCCGGGCTCGTCGCCGAGGTGTCGGCGGACGGACGGGTCCGCGGATATGAGGGCGAACGGCTCGCCCGCAACGGCGAGCGCCTGCCGGTGTCGGTGCGGCTGTCACCGGTAAGGGACGAAGAGGCGGGGATCGTCGCGGTCGCCGTCGGCGCCCGCGACGTGACGGAGCAGCGGTGGATGGCCTCGACGCTGGACTCGACTCTTGCCGCGCTGCAGCGGGCGGCCGACGACGCCAAGGCGTCGGAGGAGGCGAGCAGGCGGTTCCTCGCCGACGCCGCCCATCAGCTGCGGACGCCGATGACCGGCATCCGCGCCTGTGCCGAGACGTTGTTGCGTGGTGCCACGCCGGAGGACGGGGACCGGTTGATGGCCACCATGGTCCGGGAGACCTCGCGGGC
>Ga0136639_10000430_pt1 | contig 13685 bp, 10 predicted proteins | sample AntDrymUQ8592106_2_FD_113739 | JGI IMG/M metagenome (GOLD analysis project Ga0136639, IMG submission 113739) | Polar desert sand microbial communities from Dry Valleys, Antarctica - metaG UQ859 (21.06) | ecosystem: Environmental > Terrestrial > Soil > Desert | place: Antarctica: Dry Valley...
CTCGACCGCGTTGACCTGCGCGTCGAGGTGCTCCAGCGCCTTGGCCGCACGGGCGCCGGTGGCTTGGTCGACCGCCGCGAGGTTGGTGGCCGGCGATCCGCCGACGCTGTCGAAGAGCCCGCCGACCCACAGGTCGTCGCCGACCACGCCGAGGTCGAAGACGCCCCGGTCGGAACCGTCGCCGAGGTCGGCGACCGCGGGGTTGAAGGCCGGGTCGCCGGTGCCGGTCCCCGGGTCCAGTGAGACCAGCGGCCCCGGGCGCCCGCCGAGGGTGCCGAAGCCGCCCCCGACGTAGACCCGTCCGCCGCTCGGCAGGATCGTGTGGACGACCCCTCCGAGCTGCCCGAAGGGGGCGGTCGTGGGTGCGAAGGTCGCATCGACATCGCCGGTGTCGGTGTCGAGCGCGACCAGGCCGCGACCACCGACGTAGAGCCGGGTGCCGTCGGGTCCGGCCGCGAGGGCCCGGACCTCGCCGGGGAGCGCAGCGACGAAGCCCTCGTCGCGGGCGCCGGTGGTGGGGTCGACCGCGACGAGCGAGCCGTCGCCGACGTAGAGCCGACCGTCGGTGACCACCAGCTCGGTCACGCGGTCGGGGCGCGAGGCGAGGAAGGGCGTGACGTCGCCGGTCGTCGTGTCGATCGCGGCGAGGTTGCGGCGCTCGCTGTCGTCGACTGAGTCGAAGAGCCCGCCCACGTAGAGGGTGTCGCCGTCGAGCGCGAGGGCGCTGACCAGGCCGCGCACCCGAGGGGCGAACGCCGGGTCGGGGGTGCCGTCGGGAGCGATGTGCAGCACGCCGTCGAAGCGGTGACCGGCGGCGCTCGCGGTGTTGCCGCCGACGAACCAGCCGCCGCTGCCGTCCGCGACCGCGACCGAGACCTGGCCGTCGAGCGCGGGGGCCTCGGTGCGCGTGCCGGTGGTGGGGTCGAGGGGCAGCCCGGAGCCGGTGAAGCGGCCGATGCGGGTGAAGTCGCCGCGCACGTAGATCGTGTCGCCGCGGCGCGCGAGGTCGGTGATGTAGCCGTCGGTGACGATCGCCGAGGCCGGTGGGGCCGTCTGCAGGGGGGCGCGTCGCTCGTCGTGGGTCAGGCTCGGGGAGCCGACCTGGGCGCTGCTCGTCGCGGAGGTGGCGAGGGCCAGGGCGAGGGCGAGGACGACGGATGCGGCAGGGGGTATCGGCACGGCCTCAACGTAGGGCGAGGTGGACCCGGCGTCCGGCGTTGTCGTCAGGAGGGTCGACTGGTCTGGTCAGCCCTGGAGCGGCCGCCGCATCGGGAGGTGCGCGATGTCGTCCTCGAGGAACTCGGCGCCGTCGACGACGAAACCGAAGCCGGCGTAGAAGTCGGCCAGCGGTGACTGCGCGTCGAGCACGACCTCGCGGTCGGGGCAGACGCTGAGCGCGGTCTCCATGAGCGGAGCAGCGAGGCCCCGGCCGCGGGCGAGCGGGGCGAGGACGACGCGGCCGATGCGCCACACGGTCCGGTCATCGAGCACCCGTGCGTAGCCGAGGAGGTCGCCGTCGTCGCTCTGCCCGTCGCCGTCGCGGAGCAGCACGTGGCGGGTGCCGGGCTCGGGGTCGCGCCCGTCGAGATCCGGGTAGGGGCACTCCTGCTCGACGACGAAGACCTCCTGACGCAGCCGCCACACGGCGTAGGCGGCCGTGGAGTCGAGAGCGATGAAGGGGAGCGCGGCGACGTTCACCGGAGGAACTCCAGCGTGCGACGCCAGGCCTCGTGGCGCTCGGGGATCAGCGGCAGGATCGGGTAGACGTGGATCAGGTCGGGTTCCTCGACGTAGGTGAGGTCCCACGTCGACCCCGCGGCCCGGTCGGCCAGGAGTCGGCAGCCCGCCACGAGCAGGTCGCGGGTCCCGCAGAACATCAGCGCCGGCGGCAGCCCGTCGAGGTCGGCCAGCGCCGGGGACGCCTCGGGGCGACCGAGCGTGTCGGGCGACCCGGCCCACCACGCGGCGTACGTCCGGAGCTTGCCGAGGAACAGCCACGGGTCGATCGCGTCGAGCGCCACGGTCTCCGGGGTGCTGGTGGTCAGGTCGACCCAGGGTGAGATGAGCAGCAGGTGGGAGGGCTGCGGCCCGCCCCGGTCGCGCAAGGTCTGGGCGAGGGCCAGGGCGATCCCACCGCCGGCCGAGTCCCCGGCCAGCACGAGCGGCCCGTCCGCGGCCCAGCGTGCTGCGAGGTCGGCCAGGGCGCCGTGGGAGTCGTGCACGGTGTGCTCGGGCGTGAGGGGATAGGCCGGCATCACGACGCGGGCGCCCAGGGCGCGCGCCAGCCGGGTGGCGTAGACGACGTGCGTGCGGTGCATCGGCGCCACGAACCCGCCACCGTGCACGTAGAACAGTGTGCGCGTGATGGTCACCCCGCGGGGGGTCAGGACGTAGGCCGGGAAGTCGACCGCCGGGAAGTCGACCGCCGGGTTCGACACCGTCTCCGTCGTCACCGCGACGTCGTTGGCGAACCCGCGGATGCCCTTCGTGGGGAGCCCCGGCTGCACCTGGCCCCACGCGGCGTGGCACTCCTCGATCCGTGCCCGCTCCAGCTCCGGGGTGTCCAGGTCGCGGGCGCCGCGGAGCCGGGGCACCGCCCAGGCGAGGAGGGCGTGACGTCGACTCGGCATGTTCGCGAGCCTTCCACACCCCTGACTGACTCGGTGGTCGGCGGTGAGGAGCAGGCGGCTAGGGTGAAATCTCACGACAGGGGAGCAAGCGCGAGCTTGCTGAGAGTGCGGAAGAGCCGCAGACCCTCGAACCTGCTCCGGTTAGCACCGGCGAAGGGAGTCACATGAAGTCCATTTCTGCTGTCCTGCTCACGTGTGCGTTCGCGACGGCCTCCTGCTCACTCATCGGCACCGGTGATGACCAAGAACAGGCCACGGCCCAGGCCGGTGGCGAGGTCGTGCTGGTCACGCACGAGTCCTTCGTGCTGCCCGACGAGGTCCAGGCGGCCTTCGAGGAGCAGTCCGGCTACGACCTGGTCGTCCGGGCATCCGGCGACGCGGGCACGCTGACCAACAAGCTCGTGCTGACCCGGGCGGACCCGACAGGTGACGTGGCGTTCGGCGTCGACAACACCTTCGCCTCGCGGGCGCTGGAGGAGGGCGTCTTCGAGGGCCATGACTTCGAGGCGCCGGCCGGGGTCTCGGCCTTCGACCTGCCCGGGGACGACGAGCACGCGCTCACTCCGGTCGACAACGCCAACGTGTGCGTCAACGTCGACGACACCTGGTTCGAGGCCGAGGGGATCGCCGCGCCGCAGACGCTCGACGACCTGACGGACCCGACGTACGAGGATCTCTTCGTGCTGCCCTCCGCCGCCACGAGCTCACCGGGGCTGGCCTTCCTGCTCACGACGATCGCGGCCAAGGGTGACGCGTGGCCCGACTACTGGGCCGACCTGATGGACAACGGCGCACTGCTCACGAGCGGCTGGTCGGAGGCCTACCAGGGCGACTTCACCCAGGGCGGCGGCAAGGGCGCGCGCCCGATCGTGCTGTCCTACGACTCCTCGCCCGCGTTCACCGTCGACGGCAAGGGCGGCACGAGCACGAGCGCGCTGCTCGACACCTGCTTCACCCAGGTGGAGTACGCCGGCGTGCTGGCCGGCGCCGCCAACCCTGAGGGCGCCCGGGCGCTGGTCGAGTTCATGACCGGTCCCGAGGTCCAGGCAGCGCTCCCCGACAGCATGTACGTCTTCCCGGTCGCCGACGACACCCCGCTGCCCGAGGACTGGGCGAGCTTCGCCGAGCAGCCGACCGACCCGTGGGAGGTCGACCCGGCCGAGGTCGCCGCCAACCGCGACGCCTGGCTGACGGAGTGGCGCGACGTCACGACCGGCTGATGAACACGTGGAGGCGCCCACTCACCCTGGTCGGCCTGGCCCTGGTGCCGGTCGTGGTGCTGGGCGTCTTCTTCGTGCTGCCCGTGACCGGCATGGTGGCGCGGGGGTTCTGGCCCGACGGTGACTTCGCCCCCGGGGGGGTGATCGACGTGCTCTCCCGGCCCCGCACCGGCCGCGTCGTGTGGTTCACGGTGTGGTCCGCCGGTCTGGCGACGCTGCTGGCGGTGGCGGTCGGGCTGCCGGCGGCCTACGTCCTGCACCGCCTGGACTTCCCCCTACGGCGCGCGATCAGGGCCGCGCTGCTGGTGCCGTTCGTCCTGCCGACCGTCGTGGTGGGCGTCGCGTTCCGTCAGCTGCTCGGCGAGGCCGGTCCGCTGGGCTTCCTCGGCCTCGACGGGACGCCGGTCGCGATCGTCGCGGGCCTGGTCTTCTTCAACGCCGCCGTCGTGATCCGTGCCGTCGGTGCCTCGTGGGAGTCGCTGGACGCCCGACCGGCCGAGGCGGCCGCCGCCCTCGGCGCGAGCCCGCGCCAGGTCTTCCTCACCGTCACGTTGCCGAGCCTGCGTCCCGCGATCATCTCCGCGGCGAGCGTCGTCTTCCTCTTCTGCGCCACGTCCTTCGGCGTCGTGCTCACCCTCGGAGGGACCCGCTACTCCTCCATCGAGACCGAGATCTACCTGTTGACGACCGACCTGCTCGACCTGCCGGGTGCTGCCGCACTTTCGATCGTGCAGCTGACCGCGGTGGTCGCCCTCCTCGCGATTGCCGGCCGGTTGCGTGCGAGCGCCGACCCCAGCGTCGTCCGGGTGCCCGCCCGTCCCCGCCGTCCCCGCCGCAGTGACCTGGGGCAGGTCGTGGCGACCGGGCTGTTGCTGGCTTTCGTGGCCGCGCCGCTGCTCACCCTGCTGGTCGGGTCGCTGCAGGTGGGCGACTCGTGGAGCCTCGGCAACTACCGTGCGCTGACGACGACCGGCTCCCAGCAGGCCCTGCTCGTGCCGGTGACCGATGCTCTGGTCACCTCGCTGCGCACCGCGGTCGACGCGACCTGGATCTCCCTGTCCCTGGGGCTCCTGGTCGCTCTGGCGGTCTCCCGACGCTCGCGCTCCCGGGCCGAGCGCCGGATCCGCGCCGTGCTGGACGGCTTCTTCATGCTGCCGCTCGGGGTTTCCGCGGCGACGCTGGGCTTCGGCTTCCTGATCACCCTGGACTCACCGCCGCTCGACCTGCGCGACTCGCCGCTGCTCGTGCCGCTCGCGCAGGCGCTGGTCGCGCTGCCCCTCGTGGTCCGCACCCTGGTGCCGGTCCTCGACGGCATCGACGACCGGCAACGGCAAGCTGCTGCGTCGCTCGGGGCCGGCCCCCTGCGTGCCGTCATGACCGTCGACCTCCCCCTGCTGTGGAAGCCACTGGTCGCGGCGTCGGGCTTCGCGTTCGCCGCGTCGCTGGGGGAGTTCGGTGCCACCGCCTTCCTCGCGCGTGACGACCATCCGACGCTGCCCGTGGTGATCTTCCGGCTGATCGGGCACCCGGGTGCGATGAACTACGGCATGGCCCTCGCCGCCTCCGTCGTCCTCGCCGTCACGACCGCCGCCGTGATGGCGGCGGTCGAGCGCCTGAGGGTGCCGTCCCTGGGAGCGATCTGATGAGCCTGTCGCTGACGGGGGTATCGGTCGACTACGACGGCGTGCCAGCCGTCGTCGACGTCTCGCTGGAGCTGCCCGTCGGGCAGGTGCTGGCGGTGCTCGGACCCTCCGGCTCCGGCAAGTCGACCCTGCTGCGCGCCGTCGCCGGTCTCGAGGCGTCGCGGGGCGTCATCGCCTGGGACGGCCAGGACCTCGCGCGGGTCCCGACCCACAAGCGCGGCTTCGCCCTGATGTTCCAGGACGGGCAGCTCTTCGGGCACCTCACCGTCGCGCGCAACGTGGGCTACGCCCTGCGGCTGCGTCGGGCTCGCGACACCGAGTCGCGCGTGCGCGACCTGCTCGGGCTCGTCGGCCTCGAGGGCTACGGCGACCGCCTCCCCGCGACGCTCTCCGGCGGCGAGCGCCAGCGGGTCGCGCTGGCCCGCTCCCTGGCCGTCGAGCCGCGGCTGCTGCTGCTCGACGAGCCGCTGTCGGCGCTCGACGCCGGGCTGCGCGAGCGGCTGGCCGGTGACCTGCGCGAGATCCTCGTGACCGCCGGGACCACCGCGCTGATGGTCACCCACGACCACGAGGAGGCTTACACCGTCGCCGACCGGTTGGCCGTCATGCGCGAGGGACGGTTGGTGCAGAGCGGCGCGATCGGCGAGGTCTGGCGCGCCCCGGTCGACCCCGCCACGGCCCTGTTCCTGGGCTATGCCCGCGTGCTCGAGGGGCCCGCCGCCGCGCGCCTGCTGAGCGCCGCCGGGCTGGCGCCGGCCCCCGCGGTCGCCGTACGACGATCGGCGCTGACCGTGGACGTCTCGGGGTTGACCTCACCCGGCGGCCCCCCTCCGCTGGTCGGTGCCGTGGTGTCTGCTCGGGTGACGCCCGACCAGGTGCGGCTCGTCGTGGCCATCGAGGGGCTGGGGGAGGTCGATGCCGTCGCGGCGGTCGACACCCATCCCCGAGCAGGGGAGCCGGTGCGCCTGATCGTCGACCGATCCCGGCTCGCGGTGATCGGGTGAGACTCCTACGGCGGATATCTCTACACTGACCTGCGTGTATCGCCGCGCGTATGCCCTCCTCGTGGGCACTGCCCTCGTCATGGGCGTGCTGGCGCTCGTCGTCTCGCGCCACTACGACCGCCCGCTGCTCGACCCCGAAGGCTCCTTCCTCGGGCCGTCGTGGCTGCGGCTGCCGCTCCTGCTCATCGGTGCCGGGCTCCTCGACCTGCTGCCGCGCACGTTGTGGTTCTCCCGCTTGATGCCGCAGGCGATGCCGGCGATCGTGCGCGAGCGGATCCGCACGCACTGGAGCCGGGAGCGGATCACCCTGGTGGTGCTGGGGATCGTCTCCTTCTACGTGACCTACGTCAGCTATCGCAACCTCAAGTCCTACCTGCCGATCGCGAGACCGGACGTGGATTACGACACTGAGCTCAAATTGGTTGACAGGGTCCTGTTCTTCGGGAACAACCCGGGTGAGGTGCTCCACGCAGTACTAGGCCAGGGTGTCTCCGCCCACTTCCTTTCCCTGATTTACCTGTTGTTCCTGCCGCTCGTGCCGCTCGCGTTGACAGCCTGGCTGGTGTGGTCGCGCAACATCTCCATCGGTTACTGGTTCGCCACGTCCCAGTGCCTCGCCTGGTCGCTGGGCACATTGTCGTACTACGCGCTGCCTACCAAGGGGCCAGCCTTTGAATCTTTTGCTTGGTATGCAGATCTTGACCCCACCCCCACGACCGACCTGATTAACTCGCTCGCGGATGCCCGAACCGAGGTCATCCATGGTGGTGCCTTGGGAGTCGTGCAGTCCGTGGCGGGCTTCGCGAGCCTGCACTGCGCCATCACCCTGCTGCTCGCGCTGATGGTGCAGTTCACCCTGCGCAACCGACTGATCAAGATCGTGTTCTGGGCCAACTTCGCGATCACCATCGTCGCGACGCTCTACTTCGGCTGGCACTACATCGCCGACGACATCGCCGGCATCATGATCGCCTTCGTCTCCTTCTACGTCGGCGGCATCGCCACCGGGCAGAAGTTCGAGAGACGCAGCCTGCAGTCGCACCCGACGACCACCACCTCGGTGATCCCCGTCGAACGGGTCTGACCCCGCGATCCGACCCGCCGGGAAAGAATGACAACGGTGTAGTTCGTCAAGGCGACACGCCGGTGACGGATGAGAATGTTGGGGAAATTGTGGCGTTTGTGACTCGTGAGCACTAGCGTGCTGCGAGTTGCTCCCCTCCCCGACATGTCTGGAGACCGCCGTGCGCTCCCGCGCGACAGCCGCCACCGCCCTGTGCCTGGCCCTCGCCGCTGGTGCGGCGACCGCCCAGGTCGCCCGCGCCGACGACGACCTCCCGACCCGCGCCGAGGTCCGTGACGCACAGCGCGCGGTCGCCGGCAGCGCGGACGACGTCGCCCCGGTCCAGGCCGCGCTGGGCGCCGCCAACGACCGGCTCCGCGTCGTCGCGATCGCCGCAGCCCAGGCCTCGGAGGCCTTCAACGGCGCACGCTATGAGGCCGCGCAGGCGCGGATCGCCGCCCGCAAGGCGCTGCGTACCGAGCGCGCCGCGCTGGCGGACCAGGAGCGCCTGCGTGAGGCCTACGCGGAGTCCGTCGTCACGTCCTACGAGGCGATGCCGGAGCTCACCGCGCTCTCCGGGGTGATGGAGTCCGAGGGGATCCTCGACGTGCTCGAGCAGATGAGCACCATGGAGGGCGCCCAGCAGGCGCTCGACGCGAAGTACGACGACTTCGACGTCGCCTCCACCGCAGCCGAGGTCGCGAGAAACCTGGCGGCAGAGACGCGCGCCGAGGCCGAGGCCACCGAGACCGCTGCGCGTGAGGCGCGCGACCGGGCCCAGGCTGCCGCCGACGACGCTGCCGCCGAGGCGCAAGCGGTCGCCGCAGAGAAGTCGGGCCTGCTCGCGCACCTCGCCGACCTCCAGGACATCAGCGTCGACCTCGCCACCCGGCGCCAAGCCGGTCTCGAGCGGGCCGCTGCCGAAGCCGCTGCCGACGCCGCCCAGGCGGCTGCTGACGCCCAGGCCGCCGCCGCTGTCGAAGCTGTCGAGCCGGAGCCTGCCCCCCAGGCTGACCCGGCTGACCAGGCTGACCCGGTGCCCGCTCCTGCTCCCGTGCCCGCGCCTACTCCTGAGCCCGCGCCCGTTCCTGAGCCCGCACCCGCTCCGGAGCCGGCACCGGCTGCGTCGGGTGCTGCGGCCGCGATCGACTTCGCCCGCGAGCAGATCGGTGAGCCCTACGTGTGGGGCGCCGCCGGTCCCGGGTCGTGGGACTGCTCGGGCCTCACCATGGGCGCCTGGCAGCAGGGCGGGAGGTCCCTGCCGCACTACTCGGTGGCGCAGTACGACGCCTCGACGCCGGTCTCCGTGGGCGACCTCGTGCCGGGCGACCTGCTCTTCTGGGGATCCTCGGACGACCCGTCCTCGATCTTCCACGTCGCTCTCTACGTGGGCGAGGGCCAGATGATCCACGCCCCTCGCAGCGGCCAGCCCGTGCAGGAGGCCTCGATGTACTACTGGACGCCGCCCAACTTCTTCGCCCGTCCCTGACCTCGACCAACGGATGACTCGCTAGCGTTGGCCCATGGCCACCGAAACCGCGCAGCCGCAGACGACAGGACCGGAGAGCACCGAGGGCATCTACGTCCAACCCGAGGTGGACGTGCCCGCTCTCCAGGCACTCCTCGACGGTCGCTACGTCGAGGTCCGCAACCTCGTGCGCAGCAACCTCCAGGACTACGCCTCGGTGCTCGAGGAAGCCGAGACGCTCTCGCAGGACGACTACCGCGAGCGGGTCAAGGACATCGTGGTCGAGATGGCCGCGACCGGCCAGACCGGCATGGGCTTCCCCGAGGAGCACGGCGGCGGGGGCGACATCGGCGCGTCGGTCGCGGCGTTCGAGACGCTGGCGTTCGGCGACCTCTCGGTGCTGGTGAAGGTCGGCGTGCAGTTCGGGCTCTTCGGCGGCGCGATCCTCCAGCTCGGCACGAAGGCGCACCACGACGCCTATCTCGCACCGCTCATCACCGGCGAGCTCATGGGCTGCTTCGCGATGACCGAGTCGGGCCACGGCTCCAACGTGCAGGCGCTCGGCACCGTGGCGACCTACGACGTGGCGACGCAGGAGTTCGTCATCACCACGACGAGGGACGATGCCCGCAAGGACTACATCGGCAACGCCGCGAAGCACGCGGAGCTCGCGGTCGTCTTCGCCCAGCTCGAGGTGGGCGGCAAGCCTGAGGGGGTGCACGCGTTCGTCGTGCCGATCCGCGAGGGCGGGGCACCGTGCAGCGGCGTACGCATCGAGGACGACGGTCTCAAGATGGGGCTCAACGGTGTCGACAACGGCCGGCTGTGGTTCGACCAGGTGCGCGTGCCGCGCGCGGCCCTGCTCAACCGCTTCGCCGACGTGACGGCCTCGGGGGTCTACGAGAGCGATATCGACAACCCCAACAAGCGCTTCTTCACGATGCTCGGCACCCTGGTCCAGGGCCGGGTGTGCGTCGGCGGGGCCGGCATCAACGCCTCGAAGGTGGCGCTGGCGATCGCGACGAAGTACGCCCTGAGGCGCCGGCAGTTCGAGGCCAGCAGCGAGGACGAGGAGGAGCTGATCCTCGACTACGGCATGCACCAGCGCCGGCTCTTCCCGCTGCTCGCCGACACCTATGCCCTGCACTTCGCGCAGGAGGTCGTGGCCTCCCGGCTGCACGACGTCTTCAGCGGCATCATCGACGACGAGCACACCCGTCGCGAGCTGGAGTCACGCGCCGCCGGGACCAAGGCCTACGGCACGTGGCACGCGACGCGCACGATCCAGGAGTGCCGCGAGGCCTGCGGTGGAGCGGGCTACCTGTCCATCAACCGGTTCGCCGCGCTCAAGGCCGACACCGACGTCTTCACGACCTTCGAGGGCGACAACCACGTCCTGCTGCAGCTGGTCGCCAAGGGCCTGCTGACCGACTACTCCAGCGACTTCTCCGACCTCGACCAGTTCGGCATGGTGAAGTTCGTGGCCGGGCTCGCGGTCGAGACCGTCCTGGAACGCACATCGGTCCACAAGCTGCTCGAGCGCATCAAGGATGTCCTGCCCGGTGGTGACGACGGCTGGGACCAGGAGGCCGGGCTGCTCGACCCCGACTACCAGCTGGCGATGCTGCGCTTCCGCGAGGAGCACATGCTCGGCGGGGTCGCGCGTCGGCTCAAGCGCGGCATCGACCAGGGGATGAACCCCGGCGTGGTGTTCTCCCGCGTGCAGGACCACGTGATCGGCGCGGCCCGCGCTCACGTCGAGCGGCTGGTCCTCGAGGCGTTCGTCGAGAAGACCCGAGCGCTGCCCCAGGGTGACCTCAAGGTCGCGCTCAACCTGCTCTGCGACCTGCACGCGCTCTCGACCATCGAGGCGGACCGGGCGTGGTTCATGGAGCACGGCCGCCTCACCAGCCAGCGCAGCAAGGCGATCAGCCGCGAGGTCTCGTCGTTGTGCCGCAAGATCCGCCCCCTCGCCGGCGACCTCGTCGACGCGTTCGGCGTGCCCGAGGCGATGCTGCGATCGCCGGAGCTGATCGGGCCGGTCGGACCGGTCGGGGCATGAGGCTTCCCGGGCTCTCCCGGGTCGGCCTCGGCGGCTGGTCCGATGACCCGCTCTGGGGCGCGGTCTACGACTGGACGGTCGAGCATCCCCGGCTGGGCGGTGCGCTGTGGGCGATCGGACTCCAGAGCGACCTGCGCAAGCTCTACGCCGCCGCAGCGGAGACCGGTCGCCTGCCCGCCGGCAGCGCCGTGCTCGACGTACCGTGCGGCGGCGGCGTGGCCTTGCGTGGGCTACGGCCGGGTCAGGGCGTGCGCTACGTCGCCGCCGACATCGCGCAGAAGATGCTGGACCGCACCGTCGATGCCGCCTACGAGCGCGGCGTCGAGGACCAGGTCGAGCCGCGGCTGGCCGACATCGGTGAGCTGCCCTTCGCCGACGGCGAGTTCGACCTGGTGGTCTCCTTCACCGGCCTGCACTGCTTCCCCGACCCGGCGCGCGCCGTGGTCGAGATGGTGCGCGTCCTGCGGCCGGGCGGGGTGGTCACCGGCAGCGCGATCCTCAACGACACCGGCCTCCAGCACGAGCCGATGCGGCGCGCCGGCCGCCTCTCCGGCCTGCTCGGTCCCGGCTGCACCGGTGAGGAGGTCCAGCGGTGGCTCGGTGGCCAACGCTGCACCGGTGTCACCCTCGACCGCTCCGGTGCCATCGGCTACTTCCGGGCGGTCAAGGGGTGACGCACGATCAGTGGTGCGGCGTACCGCCGGTGTCCTTGAACCGCTTGAACGAGGCGTGGACCTCGGCCTCGGCCTCGGTGCGACCGACCCAGTCGGCGCCTTCGACGGACTTGCCGGGCTCGAGGTCCTTGTAGACCTCGAAGAAGTGCTGGATCTCCAGGCGGTCGAACTTCGGGACGTGGGCGATGTCGCGCAGGTGCTCCTGGCGCGGGTCGGTCGAGGGCACGCACAGGACCTTGTCGTCGCCGCCGGCCTCGTCGGTCATGCGGAACATGCCGATCGCGCGGCAGCGGATCAGGCAGCCCGGGAACGTGGGTGCCTGGAGCAGGACCAGCGCGTCGAGCGGGTCGCCGTCCTGACCGAGGGTGTTCTCGATGTAGCCGTAGTCGGCGGGGTACTGCGTCGAGGTGAAGAGCATCCGGTCGAGGCGCATGCGCCCGCTCTCGTGATCCACCTCGTACTTGTTGCGTTCTCCCTTGGGGATCTCCACCAGTACGTCGAACTCGAGCACGTCATCCTCCGGAAATGTCTGTCGCCAGCGATGGCCCCGACGAGGCCGGCAGCCATTGTCCCGCACAATGGCTGCACACACGTAGGCGGGAGGGGAACAGGGTGCGACGCACGATCGTCGGGGTGCTGCTGCTCGCCCTCGTCGCCGCGGGAGTGGCCACGTGGCGCTACGACCTCGTCGACCGCTACCTGCGCACGGGCGAGCCTGCCGCCAACGCGGATCCGATCGAGATCGCAGCCCCGGCCGGGCTCGAGCTGCCGCCGGTCCTCTCACCCCCGGCGCTGGCCGGGACGCTACGCTCAGCACCGCTGAGCGAGGCGAAGGTGCGCCGCGCGCTCGCGCCGTACCTCGCCGACAAGGACCTCGGACCCCACGTGCTGGCTGCCGTCGCGCCGCTCGCGCCCGGGCCCCCGACCCTCACCCGCGGCTCGGACGACGCGATCCCGGCCTCCACGACCAAGCTCGTCACCGCGAGCGCTGCGCTGCTCGCGCTGGGGCCCGACCGCGTCTTCACGACCCGCGTCGTCGCAGGAGCCCCAGGAGCCCCAGGAGCCGGTCGGGGGATCGTCCTCGTCGGGGGCGGCGACCCCTTTCTCGCGAGCGCCCCGGCAGAGGCCGACGAGCCGCCCTACCCGCCGCGCGCCGACGTGGTGGACCTCGCGCGTCGGACCGCCCGCGCGCTCAGGGCGCGCGGCACGCTCGGTGTCCGCCTGACCTACGACGCCTCGCTGTTCACCGGTCCTGCCGACAACCCGCAGTGGGAGCGGGACTACGTGCCCGACGGGGTCGTGGCGCCGATCGCGGCCCTCTGGGTCGACGGTGGTCGTGACTCCAGCGGGTTCGGACGCGTCGCCGACCCAGCCCTGGCGGCGGCGACCACGTTCGCCGATGCCCTGCGAGCCACCGGGATCCGCGTCGTGGGCCGACCGGTCACCGGCGAGGCGCCGGCTGCGGCCGACGAGCTCGCGGCCGTGGACAGCGCACCGCTGCGCGAGATCGTCGAGCACCTGCTCCAGGTCAGTGACAACGAAGCCACCGAGGTGCTGCTGCGCCACGTCGGTCTGAGCGTCGAGGGTGATGCCTCGTTCGTCGGCGGTCGCCGGGGCGTGACGCGCACCCTCACGGCCGAGGGCGTCGACCTCACCGACACCACCCTGTACGACGGCAGTGGGCTCTCGCGCCGCAACCGGATGGCGCCCGCCACCCTGGTCGACGTGCTCCGGCTGGCCACCACCCGCCCGGAGCTCGGCGCGGTGCTGAGCGGCCTGCCCGTGGCGGCGTTCACCGGCTCGCTGGTCGACCGGTTCACCGCCGGCGCCCCGGAGGGCCGCGGCCGGGTCCGCGCCAAGACGGGCACCCTCACCGGCGTGGCGTCCCTGGCCGGCATCGTGACCGATGCCGGCGGCCGCC
>Ga0136639_10000431_pt1 | contig 13683 bp, 12 predicted proteins | sample AntDrymUQ8592106_2_FD_113739 | JGI IMG/M metagenome (GOLD analysis project Ga0136639, IMG submission 113739) | Polar desert sand microbial communities from Dry Valleys, Antarctica - metaG UQ859 (21.06) | ecosystem: Environmental > Terrestrial > Soil > Desert | place: Antarctica: Dry Valley...
ACCGAAACCAGTACCGAAACCAGACTCTCTTGGTGGGCGTACCTATTTGTCCTCGACGAATTTATTGCCGAAGCAGATGCTACGATCAACGGCCCAGCAGCTTATAATAATACACCTCCAGCACTGTCCGATCGCGATCGAGCCTTTTTACTGTCAGTCATGGAAAACCCGCCAGCACCGTCTGAAGGATTGCTAGCATTATTTGCCGATTATTAAACAAAACAATAAAGCGAGTGAATTGGACTATTAGCCGTCTAGAAGATATAAACCGAAGTACGAGCAGTCTTAGAAAAGACTCATTTAATTCGGGAAATACAGAATTAGATGCCTATCTCAAACGCTATGCAAAGCAGAACGATCGGCTCGGTACTGCTAGAACTTTTGTAGCTTTAGTAGGAGGTGAAGATAACTATACAATAGCAGGCTATTATGCTTGCAGTGCTAATTTGCTCGATCGCAACCAGCTACCAGCTAACTTGCGAGAAAATCTCCCCAACTATCCCCCTCCTGCTATGCTGGTTGGGAAACTTGCAGTCGATCGCTCCATGCAAGGTAGAGGCTTGGGGAAGCGGTTACTGCGCCATGCCTTTGATAATGCCCTGAATTTATCCCAAGATATGGGAATTTATGCCGTCAGAGTAGATGCTATAGACCAACAAGCTCAAGAATTTTACAAAAAATGTGGTTTCTTGGAGTATCAAGATACTCCTTTTTCACTGTTTATTCTGATGAGTACAATTAAACAAGCCGCAAATAGGTAGCTGTCTAACTCATGACACTAATTGATAAATTTTACTTTTATTTGGCATCCAAAAGATCGATCGCCCGCACCAGCCTTTCCCAAATTTATACACACAAGACGGCAAATACAACACAAAATATACGGTTTGCCACAATACCGCGATCGATCAAACCCCGTACATTAGGAAGAGTAAAGAAAAGCAGTCAACAACTGTAGCGTTACGGGCCCGACGAATGCAACCGTCCCTAACAGGTTCGGTAAACACGCCTTCATCCCAAGGTCTAACCGCCCGCAGTATAGAGATAAGCACCCTATCGAAGACTGTATTAAAGCTGGACTCACTATCCGTACACCCCCAGGTGAAATCGCAGTCCTGAATAACCAGACTATCGCACAGATAGAAAATCAAAATTTTGTAGTCATTGGAGCCGGAACACCCCTATGGGAAAAGTAGTTGGAATTGACTTAGGTACGACAAACTCCTGCGTCGCAGTTATGGAAGGCGGCAAACCCACCGTCATAGCCAACGCCGAAGGGGGTCGCACCACACCTTCCGTAGTAGCATATGCCAAAAATGGCGACCAGCTAGTCGGACAAATCGCCAAGCGTCAAGCCGTGATGAACGCCGAAAACACCTTTTACTCAGTAAAACGGTTTATCGGGCGCCGGGTTGACGAAGTAACCCACGAAACCACCGAAGTTTCATACAAAGTCCTGAAAGTCGGCAACAGTCTCAAACTCGACTGTCCCGCCCGTGGCAAGCAATTTGCCCCTGAAGAAATTTCCGCGCAAGTCCTCCGCAAACTCGTAGAAGACGCCAGCAAATACCTCGGCGAAACTGTCACCCAAGCGGTGATCACAGTTCCCGCCTACTTCAACGACTCCCAGCGCCAAGCTACTAAAGACGCTGGAAAAATTGCCGGCATTGAAGTGCTGCGGATTATTAACGAACCTACAGCAGCAGCTTTAGCTTACGGTTTAGATAAAAAGAGCAACGAAACCATCCTCGTATTTGACTTAGGTGGCGGTACTTTCGACGTATCTATTCTGGAAGTTGGCGACGGCGTATTTGAAGTATTGTCAACTTCTGGAGACACTCATCTCGGCGGTGACGACTTCGACAAAAAAATTGTTGATTTCATCGCCGGAGACTTCCAAAGAGCGGAAGGAATTGACCTCCGCAAAGACAAACAAGCACTGCAACGTCTGACAGAAGCAGCCGAAAAAGCCAAGATTGAACTGTCGAGCGTTACCCAAGCCGAAATCAACTTGCCGTTTATTACTGCGACTCAAGACGGGCCAAAACACTTGGACACGACTTTGACGCGGGCCAAGTTTGAAGAACTCTGCTCGGATTTGATCGATCGTTCTCGCATTCCCGTAGAAAATGCGATTCGCGATGCCAAATTAGACAAATCTGCAATTAATGAAGTTGTTTTAGTTGGTGGTTCTACACGCATTCCAGCCGTGCAAGAACTCGTCAAAAAAATCCTCGGCAAAGACCCCAACCAAACGGTAAACCCGGATGAAGTGGTAGCAGTCGGTGCAGCAATTCAAGCTGGCGTGCTAGCAGGCGAAGTCAAAAACATTCTGTTGCTCGACGTTACTCCGCTATCTCTCGGCGTAGAAACCTTGGGCGGCGTGATGACCAAAATCATTCCCCGCAACACCACTATTCCTACTAAGAAGTCGGAAACTTTCTCGACTGCGGTAGACGGCCAAACAAACGTGGAAATTCACGTTTTGCAAGGCGAACGAGAAATGGCGAATGATAACAAAGATTTGGGAACTTTCCGTTTGGATGGAGTTCCACCAGCCCCTCGTGGCGTGCCTCAAATTGAAGTTACATTTGATATCGATGCTAACGGTATTTTGAATGTAGCTGCTAAGGATAAAGGTACTGGTAAGGAGCAATCTATTAGCATTACTGGTGCTTCTACTTTGCCTAGCAATGAAGTCGATCGCATGGTTCGGGAAGCCGAATCGAATGCGGCTGCTGATAAGGAACGTCGCGAAAAGATCGATCGCAAAAACCAAGCTGATTCTTTAGCCTATCAAATCGAGAAGCAGTTGGCAGAATTGGGTGATAAAGTTCCTGCTGATGACAAGACTAAGGTTGAAGGACTGATCAAAGACTTGCGCGAGGCGATCGAGAGTGAAGATGACGATCGGATCAAAACCATGACAACAGAGTTGCAGCAAGCATTCTACGCTGTCAGCAGCAGCCTGTACCAACAAGCAGACGGCTCGACTGGCGGCCCGACTGGCGGCCCTGGAGACGGCGGCCCGACTGGTGGCGGCGATGACGTGATTGATGCCGACTTCACCGAAGGCAACAAATAGTAGGGTAAACTAATAGCCTTGAGCTAGAAACAGAAAACCCGGTTTTGAATAAAAGCCGGGTTTATCTGTATTCGGACTTATATGATGTTAAATTTTGTAGGGGCTCCCCTCACCACCAATAATTGCCCATAATCGACAATCTCATAAACCCGCCCCCGCCCATACCACCGCACATGATATAAAGGCGGTATTTGAGCCGGAATCAATATTAATATTGCAATCAGGAGTAATCAAAATGTCTCGTTCTCCTATACAAAATTCACCCACAAATACTTCCAACAAATCTCAGGCGGCATCCTTGCGTCGTCTGCGGCAAATCAGCCATTTACTCGACAATGCAATTCCGATTCCCGGCACAAAATACCGAATTGGACTCGATCCGATATTAGGATTGATACCGGGCGGAGGTGATGTGATCGGTTCAATCTTTGCAGGTTATGTAGTCTTCAAATCCGCTCAAATGGGAGTGCCGCAAGAGACTTTAGTCAAGATGGCAGCTAACATCGTATTTGATACAGTTGCTGGTACTGTACCGGTAGCCGGAGATTTGTTGGATTTTGCTTGGAAAGCTAATGTCAAAAATATAGAATTGCTGGATGCTCATTTAGGTTCCCCGGAACAAGGCAAAAAAGCCGATTGGCTATTTGTGGCGGCGTTGCTGTTGGGTTTGATCTTAATTGTCGGAGGTGTAATTTTCGTGAGTGTGATGCTTTTTGGCTGGCTATTTCAAGTGATTACAGGGCGTTAATCTTTGGTTTGATGCTCAAGATAAATCACTCTCTTTGTGTCATATTAATAGCATATAGTCGGTTAAGTATTCCTTAAAAATCCTTGTTGAGGATGATTCATGGCAGGGAAAAACATCAGTGAGATGTTCCCGTTCCTCTGACCGAAATCGAGGTAAATTAGCACTCTTCTTATATCTCAAATGGATTTTATAATACAAAGCGATCGCCCTCTCTGGATATAAAAAAGTATATTTTAAGGGTGTTGACAAATATTATTTAATGTGAATCTACCTCTAAATATTCTGTCAAATTAGCTATTTACCGATCGCCCTTGAGTCAGCTATAGTTATATAATCCAGAATATAATATCAACTTGATATAAATGCTTGAATTATCAGCCCTCGGTCTGCTACAGCGGGAACCCTTGCATGGCTATCGGCTCAAGCAAAAACTAGAGCTGTTTATGAGCAGTTGCATCAGCGTTAACTACGGAGCGATTTACCCGCTGCTGAAGCGCTTGGAAGAGCGAGGGGAGATTTCGGTAATAGCCGAAGAAGCGGGAGATGCGGGCTGTCCGCGCAAAATCTACGGAATTACAGACAAAGGGCGCGAACTCTGGCGCAAAAAAATGCTCGAACACCCTCAAGAAAGTTGGGTAAACAGTGGTTCCCGTTTCCAAATCAAATTTTTCTTTTTTGGCGAGTTAGAACCCGCAGAACGCCTGAAATTGTTGGAACACCGCTTGCGAGTCTGTTACATCCGGCAAGACTACATCGAAAATCTCAAAAGCGAATATCCGCTAACCGACGAGTATCAACTCGCCTCTGGCGATCGCTGCAAGTCAGTGCTGGCATTAGAAATACAGTGGTTAACCGAGCAACTAGCCAAGGAGAAAAGCGATCGCGCGAATCTCAAACCCCATCAAAAAGACACTTGGGAGATTCCATCCCGCTTGAGAGGGAGGCTAGGGAGCAAAAATTCCGCCAAAGTCTAAGTAAGTCAAATGTTAAAAAAAAATCTAAGTGGTGCTCCATGAGTTATTCTAAATCCCCAGAATCCGTCGTTGAATCTAAATCCCTAGAATCCGCCGTTGAAGTAGAAAACCCAAAAACTGCTACACCAGAACTTCATCCAACCGATGCAGACAACTATCAACCCGAAGATTTTCCCGCCGTTGCCGATCGCCCGCGCCCAGCGAAACCGCGATCCCGCTGGCTGCTAATTGCCGCGATCGCGATCGTCACAGGAGGTGGCGGCTGGTACCTGTGGCAGTCGAGTCAAAGTCCCCCGCCGCAACAAGCAGCAGCAGGTAAACCCAAAGGCATACCAGTCAAAATCGCAACCCTTGAGAGCAGATCAATCCAAGATACCTCCGAATTTGTCAGCAGCCTAGAGGCAAAACGCTCAGTACAAATCAAACCCCAAACAGAAGGGCTAGTCACGGAGATTTTTGTCAAATCTGGAGACTCGATCGAAAAAGGACAAGCCATCGCCCGGATCAAAAGCGACAGCGCCCAAGCTCAGTTAAGACAATCCCAAGCCAATCTCAGCGCCGCCGAATCGAATTTAGCCGAACTCCAAGCAGGTGCCAGGCCAGAAGAAATCGCCCAAGCCCAAGCCCAAGTCGCCCAAGCTCAAGCCAACCTAGCCCAACTGCGATCGGGCAGTCGGCCCGAAGAAATTGGTCAAGTCCAAGCCCTCGTCTCCCAAGCCGAAGCCAACCTTGCCGATGCCCAAACAGGTAGCCTCCTAGAAGACATCGCCCAAGCAAAAGCCCAAGTAGAAGCAAGCACAGCCGAAGCCAAGCTGGCGGCCCAGCAACTTGTCAGATATCAAGCATTAGCCAAAGAAGGCGCAACATCCGCCAACACCCTCCAGGAATACATTCAAAAAGAAAGCAGCGCCAAAGCCAAGCTCCGAGAATCTCAAAGGCGGTTGCAGCAGCGACAAAAAAACCGAGAAGCCGAGATCGATCGGCGCACAGCAGCCTTGCAACAGCAGCGGGAAGCTTTGCGGCAATCGCAAAACGGTGCGCGCCCGCAAGAAATAGCCAAAGCCGAAGCAGAAGTCGCCCAAGCCAAAGCCAGATTAGCCCAGTTAGCCAACGGCACCCGCCAAGAACAGATCGATCGAGCCGAAGCGCAAGTGGCCCAAGCCGCCGCTCAAGTGCGCGGTTTTGAAGTACAACTCCAAGAAACTGCTGTCATCGCGCCCTTCGCCGGAGTCATCGGCGATATACCAGTGAAAGTCGGCGACTACCTAAAAACAGGTGATGCGATCGCCACCTTAACAGAGAACCAACTGCTAGACTTGCGGTTATCAATTCCTTTAGAACGGATGCCACAGTTACGCCAGGGCTTGCCGGTAGAAATGCTCGACACTCAAGGAAAGGCGATCGCCAAAGGTCAAATCAGTTTTATCTCCCCCAACGTCAGCGCCAACTCCCAAACAATCTTAGCTAAAGCCACCTTTCCCAACCCCACTGGCGAACTACTAAACCTCCAATTTGTCAAAGCCAGAGTCATCTGGGATCAGAAGCCAGGAATTTTAGTTCCAGTCACAGCAGTCACTCGCTTAGGCGGGCAAACTTTTGTCTTCACAGCTCAAAAGCCAGAACAGTCAAAACCCGGAATGCCACCTTTAGTAGCGCGCCAAAAACCCGTGAAACTGGGAACCATCAAAGGGAATAATTATCAAATTATCGAAGGCTTGCAAGCAGGAGAAAAAGTTATTGTCGCAGGCATTCTCAACTTGACAGACGGCGCTCCCATCGTGGTTCAAGAACCAGGAGAAGCGGAAGGGAAAAAACCACCAGTAGGGGGAAAAATTTAGTAGTTGTAGGGTGCGTCGCCATTCACAATCCCTCAAACAAGAGCGACAATCTGATAGCGACGCACCTTACACAAAAGTTTAGTAAACAAACCACATTTTTTTTCTAGTAGTTGTAGGGTGCGTTGCCATTCACAATCCGAACAACATAGACAATCTGATAGCAACGCACCTTTTTGAAAAAATATTACTACAACACAAATTTTAGGTAGAGTGAAACGGAGGGTTTTTTTCTCAAATATTGTCGATTGGTGCGTCGCCATGAGATTTTATATGTTTTTTGGGAATTATCTATGGCGACACACCCTACAAATAATTTAGTCATTAGAAATTACCAATTACCAATTACCCATTACCAAATTTATGTTTGCAGACTTCTTTATTAAACGACCCGTCTTTGCCAGCGTCTGCGCCATAGTTATCATTCTAGTAGGCGCAATCAGCATTCCCACGCTGCCGATCGAACGCTTCCCCGACATCAGCCCCACCCAAATCACCGTCACAGCCAACTATAGCGGGGCGAGTGCCGAAATTGTCGAAAATGCAGTTACAAACATCCTAGAGAGGCAAATAAACGGCGTTGAAGGACTAAAATATCTAACTTCTAGCAGCAGTAACGACGGCACCAGTAGCATCACAGCCACCTTTGACGCCTCGCGCAACAAAGATATTGCCGCAGTCGATGTTCAAAATCGAGTTGCAGTCGCCCAACCGCAACTACCAGATGTCGTACAGCGCACGGGAGTGAGAGTTACAAAACAATCTAGCAGTCTCTTGCTGGCGATCGGCTTATTTACAGAAAATCAAGAATACGACACCACATTTTTAAGCAATTACGCCGACTTGTATTTAGCAGATGCGCTAAAGCGAATAAAAGGCGTTGGCGACGTGCGAATTTTTGGAGAACGCCGCTATGCAATGCGCCTGTGGATAGACCCCAATAAATTAGCGGCCCGCAGTTTGACAATGCAAGATGTCACCAGGGCACTTAACGAACAAAACTTACAAGTTGGCGCCGGAAGAATTGGCCAAGAACCAGCTCCAGAGGGGCAAATGTATCAAATTGATTTACGAGCAAAAAGCCGCCTCCAAGAACCCGCAGAATTTGAAAACATTGTCCTAAAAACAGAGGCAAATGGCACGCTTGTTAAGTTAAAAAACGTTGGCAGAGCCGAATTAGGAGCAGAAAATTACAACTCTTTCCTGCGATTTAGAGGCAAGGATGCGGTAGGTTTGGGGATTTATCAATTGCCAGGAAGCAATGCTTTGAATGTTGCCCATGCCGTCAAAGCAGAAATGGAAATACTAGCTAAAGGTTTCCCTCCTGGCTTGATACATAGAGTAGCGCTAGATACGACTTTGTTTGTCGAAGAGTCGATGGCAGAAGTTGTGAAGACACTATTTGAAGCCGTCTTGCTAGTGGTGATAGTAATTTTTGTTTTCTTGCAAGACTGGCGGACTACTATTATTCCCACCATCACAATTCCGATTTCTTTGATTGGGACTTTTGCCTTTATCAAAATTTTCGGATTTACAATTAACAGCTTATCTCTGTTTGGTCTAACATTAGCGACAGGGTTGGTGGTTGACGACGCTATTATTGTAGTAGAAAATATCGACCGTTTGATTCGCCAAGGTATGAATGCCCGCCAAGCAGCTTTCGAGTCAATGCGGGAGCTTTTTAGCGCTGTAATTGCGACTTCCTTAGTATTGATGGCAGTGTTTATACCAGTGGCATTTTTTCCCGGAACTACGGGAGCGCTCTACAAACAATTTGCCCTGACAATTGCTTTTTCAGTCGCTCTTTCTACCTTCATGGCTATTACCCTCACGCCTTCACTGGCAGCTCTATTACTGCGGCGAGGGCCGAAGTTTGGGGGGCCCATTGGTTGGGTGTTCGATCGCGTTAATGGATTTCTCGATTGGATGCAGCGGCAATACCGGCGATCTTTAATATTTCTAACTCGAATTAAAACCATAGTCACCCTCCTATTCATCGCTTCTCTGGGATTCACAGCTTGGCTTTATCTATCAGTACCGACAGCATTTATTCCAGAGGAAGACCAGGGCTATTTTCTAACAATTATTCAAGGGCCCCAAGGAGTTTCGCTGCAATACACTCGCAAAGTGATGGATGAAGTTGAGCAAGAAATTCTGGCTCTTCCTGAAGTTGTAGGGACTTTTGCAGTAGGAGGCTTTGGTTTTAGTGGTAGCACATCTAACCAAGGTATTATTTTTACTACGCTTAAACCCTGGAGCGAACGTCGCGGAAAAAGTCAAACTGTACAAGCGATTATTGGCAGCTTGCGGGGTAAGCTTATGGCGATTCCCGAAGCTAGAATTTTCCCGGTGAATCCGCCGGCAATTCAAGGTTTAGGTCAATTTGGAGGCTTCCAATTTCAATTGCAAGACCGCAAAGGTAACAGCGGTTTAGATGCGATGGTTCAGACGATGGGTGGAATTTTGCAGCAGGCAAATCAGACACCGGGATTGCAGGCGGTATTTAGTACGTTTGCTGCGAATACGCCTCAGTTAATTGTGGAGGTTGACCGCAATCGAGCTAAGGCTTTGGATATTTCTCTCAATGATATTTTCAGTACGCTACAGACGGCTCTGGGTTCGCAGTACGTGAACGATTTTAATCTGGAGCAGCGCAATTATCGGGTGTACGTTCAGGCGGATAAACAGTTTCGCGATAACCCTGAAGATATTGGTAAATTGTACGTCCGCTCTGGAAAGAATGAAATGATTTCTTTGAGCAATTTAGTGAAGCTAACTCCGGTGGTGGGAGCGCAAACTATTAATCACTACAATTTATATAGGTCAATTGAAATTACGGGTTCTCCGGCTCCGGGAGCGAGTTCGGGACAGGCGATTAAATCGATGGAAAAGGTCGCGGCTCAAGTTTTACCAGCAGGTTTTGGCTATGAATGGTCTGGCACTTCTTTAGAAGAAATTGAGTCGGGAGGTCAAGCTCCAATTATTTTTGGTTTGGGGCTGGTTTTTGTGTTCTTGGTTTTGGCGGCTCAGTATGAGAATTATGTCGATCCTTTCATTATTTTGCTGTCGGTGCCTCTGGCGATTTTAGGTGCGCTTTTGGCTCAGTCGTTGCGGGGTTTGGCGAATGATGTTTATTGCCAGATTGGTTTGGTGATGCTGATTGGATTGGCTAGTAAAAATGCGATTTTAATCGTGGAGTTTGCTAATCAGTTGCGGGAGCGGGGATATCCAATTGCTAAGGCAGCAGTTGAGGCTGCCACGGAGCGTTTGCGACCGATTTTGATGACTTCTCTGTCTTTTATTTTGGGTATTACTCCTCTGATTAACCCGGAAGGTGCGGGGGCGGCGAGCCGCCGATCGCTAGGGAATGCGATCGCGGGGGGGATGGTTGTTTCTACTTTCTTGAGTTTGTTTATCGTGCCGGTGCTGTATGTGGTGATTGCTTCGACTCGCGATCGTTTTAGGAAGCAACCCCGCCCGGAAACTCCGCCCGATGATGGTGCAACTTTGAACGGGAAAACAACTCCCGGCGATGAGGTGGAACGCGATCGGGTATCGCCGTTGTAGTTTTAATAGATAAGACTCGGCGGTTTCAACCGCTACTATAGCTGTCGTAAATCATTCGTAAAAGTTGAGAAACCCGGGCCGCCACGGGGGGCGGCCCTACGAAACCGGGTTTCTGAAGCCTGGTAGTTTTTACAAATCATTTGGGACTGCTATATATAAACTAAGTCGGCCTTACTGCCGACTTAAAAAGTAAAGGGGGTCGGAAACCCGGATTCGGTATTAAATGCGATTTAGCTTATTTGATATTGGATTTTAGGGTAACAATAAGAGATGGGCGATCGCGGGCAACAATTTACTGCAAGCTTCCACCAACGTCGCCACACTCGGTAAATCAGCAATAGTTCCTTTCAGAATCTTCATTGCCCTTTTCCCCGCCTTTTGCATTGTGCTTTCTTGGGGATTTTGCCCTACTTCTGCCAAAGCTTTTACCTGTTCCAAGGCTTCAGCTTTATCATCATCAGATAAATTAGTTTCAGCCTCGATCGCGGTTTGTAACTCAGTCAACAATTCTTTGATTCCCGGCTTGTCACTTTGAGGAGAGGGTGGTAGCTGGTTAATCGTGTTAGTAACGATACCGCTAATCTTGCTATTCAAAGTTGATTGATTAATATCTCTAGCAGTGATGTTGTTGCTGTTGGTTGGGTTCATATAGCGGTTCTCAAAAAAGTGAGGTATGCCCTATGCCCTATGCCCTATGCCCTATGCCCTATGCCCTATGCCCAGTCGTACCTCATCTTTCTGAGAAAGGCTATAGCTTTACTCTCTGATGTGGTTTTCACTTCTATATTATTATAGATGACTACTCTTTCTACCAAAGCCATATTAAGTTTTCTTAAATATTCTATTTCTTCGCGACAGTATTGGAGTTCCCTGTCTTTAACAGCGATTTCTAATTGGTGCTTTTGCCTTAATTCTCTAATTTTTGCTTCACACTTTTGTTTGAGCCGAGCAATTTCTTCCTCATTTGACATAAACTAAAAAGAAATTTATTCTGGCTTGTTGTCTTGGCTGGGATTAATCACCATCGGAGTTTTAGCTAACTTGACAGTCAGTTCTCTCAAAAAAGCTATTTCCTGACGATACGTTTCTATTTGATAATCTTTTGCTTTGAGTAATGTAGTAACAAAAGCTTTCCAGTCAACGCCGTTGCGAAAAATTAGATCGATGGCGTTCACAACCTCCTCAAACAGTTTGGTAAAGTCTCCCGGTGCAAATTCGCCATAGCTAGGGCGACGTTCGCGATCGTCAGTTTCCGGTTTGGGATATTCTAGAAGATAAACAAACCGACAGTCAACGCGATCGAGATTTGTATTAGCGCCAATGTTCCAAGCTTCCAAACAAGCACCTGTAAAACAAGCCTCTGTAAAATCTGTTGCTAAGGCTTGAGTTTCAGTCAGGTTTGCCCATTCCAAATTAGCTTGATGCAAAGTTGCTTCGCTGAGGTTAGCGTGCTTGAGATTAGCGTCGTTGAGATTGACATCTGTCAGGTTTGCTCATTGGAGATTCGCACCGACATAGGATTTTTTGTAGCCGTTACCAGTGATGAGCAACTCTCGGACACGGGTATCAACTAATATCGAATTACCGACTCGCGCGCGATCGAGTTTTTTTGTATAACGGAAGCAAGTGCGAGTGAGATTGGCTGTTCTAAAATCTGTACTTTTGAGAGTTGCGTCAGTGAAATTAGCATCAGTTAGATCCGCATTGCGAAAGCTAGTGCCACCTGTAGCGGCAATGGCAATGGCAGTGGTGTGAATCCAGGCATATTTTTCATCTCCAGCCAAGGCACGCCCAGCAAGGTAAATACCTAATCCTGTCACTGCCCCTGCTATTGGCGCTGTCCCTGCCCATGCTATTGCCCCTGCCGCCGCTGCCCCTGCCACTGCCCCTGTAGCTGCCGCTACCCCTGCCATTACCGCCACTATTGTCGCTGCCCCTGCCACTGCCCCTGCCACTGCTACTGCCACTGCTACTGCCCGTAGACCTTGGCGGATGGTATCTATAAAGAAGATTGCCAAAACTATCAGCATAAGCACAGCGGAAATAATGGTGTACTGTTTGATGATATTTAGAATCCAAAAAACTGCTATCCAAGAACTAGCAAAGCCTGACATGAATCCCGATATTACCGATAGAACTAGCGAGATAGTAACTAGAAAAATTATCCATCGACGTTGCAGTCCAGCTTTGGCACGGGTGAAGTCAGCTTCTCTGAGGATGGCATTGGTGAAGTTTGCGCCTCGGATGTCTGCACCGATGAATTTTGCACCCGTGAGATTTTGACCTTTGAAGTTGCGGCCGCGGAGATTTTTACCGGAGAAGTCTTGGGGCATAATTTCACCCAGGGAGATAGTAGTTATTTTTTGATTGCCATCCTAGTTGTGGCGAGGCTTCTGACAAAAATTTTACTGAATTGGATAAAAATATAGCACAAAGGCAGGATACTGACAACCACCTACTTGAGATGCGTTTATTCATCCCGGATGTAAGTTCCTAAAAATTCCAGTTGATTTATCATTTCTTCCGCAGACTTGCTATCAATCAACTTCAACAAACCGCGCACCTGTTCGCCTACAGAGTAACTTTGTCGCGGTGCAACAATAATGCCTGTATGACTCCTACCTACTGCGATAAATCTCCCATGTAACCGACAAAAATCTCGACTATTAAAGGTATAAATGACTCTACTTTGCTCTGTTGCCCATATAAGCTGTTCCTCATCTATACGCCCTAAATTATTGGCATCAGAGACAGTCAATACATCAACATCATTATCTCGGAGAGCTTGTACAAATACTTTTCTCAGCGTATCTTCATCCAAATACAAACAAATCTTGCTCATTACAGCTTACCTGCTTTGTGTTCAGCTTCCAAGCGTTGATATTCAGCCAATTCTGCTGCCAAATCTGCCTCTATTTCAGTTTTGTTAGCGTGATAATATGATAGTGCTGCATAGACTTTTGCTAAAGTCAAATAAGGAATTTCATCAAGAACTTCTTCTACACTCAGTCCTTCTTTATACCAAACGGCAATCTGAGCAATAGAAATTCTAGTACCCGCAATCCGCGGCCGCCCTCCACAGATTTCTGGAGTTTCGACTATTAATGTCCCGATATCGGTGAGAGTTGACATATTTACCTATTAATTTTAAAGGTTTTGTTCGTGGCTGCGATCGCCTAACTCATTTTAACCCAACGCTCGATTTGTCAATATCAGCATCAGCGTTAAAACCCCTCGCGTCACATCTCCCCCACCACAGCACAAAGTCCCAAACTCGATCGATTGCCGTCTGCAAGTGGGGTCAATCCCGGATAATATCTTCTGTACAGGTATCGATCGCTCGATAACGCAGCCGATCGCCCTTCATCGTGCAATAATGATATAACCTGCACAAAAACTCTATCAGTAGTGTCAGCCTTGCCCACCTTACTACTACAGATAGCGTCTCAAATCTCAAATTGTGCAAATTCCCAA
>Ga0136639_10000432_pt1 | contig 13674 bp, 10 predicted proteins | sample AntDrymUQ8592106_2_FD_113739 | JGI IMG/M metagenome (GOLD analysis project Ga0136639, IMG submission 113739) | Polar desert sand microbial communities from Dry Valleys, Antarctica - metaG UQ859 (21.06) | ecosystem: Environmental > Terrestrial > Soil > Desert | place: Antarctica: Dry Valley...
CCAGGCCCGCGTCTTCAGCGAGGTCGTCGACGTGACCGGCATCGTCCTGACCAAGCTCGACGGCTCGGCCAAAGGCGGCATCGTCGTCGCCGTCCAGCGCGAGCTCGGCGTACCGGTCAAGCTCGTGGGCCTCGGCGAGGGCGCTGACGACCTGGCGCCGTTCGACGCCGGCGCGTTCGTGGACGCACTCCTCGGCTGATCGGTCACTGCCGAGTCGGCGCACTGTGACACCCGTGTCCTGGACCGCCGACTGCTGGGCGGTGCGAGATGGGCGGTGCTGACGAACCCGGATCGCCTACAGCTCACCGCTCCCCGGGTCCTCACGATGGGCGGCATGTCACATTGCGCCGACTCGGCACCGGGGCCGGCTCGTCAGCCCTGCCGGTCGCTCCAGATCGCGGTGGCGGCGTCGAGCAGCGTGCCGGCTCGGTGGTCGAAGGAGTGCGCGGCAGCGACCCGCTCGGAGATCACCGCCATCTCCTCGTCCGACGGCCAGCGCGCCCGACCTTCGGATGAGCAGAGGAAGGCCAGCTCCTCGGGCGTGCGGTAGACCTGGACGGCTCCCTCGAGCTCGTCGACCCCCGGGACGTCGTCGCAGATGACCCGGGCGCCTGCCGCGACGGCGTCGAAGAGCCGGTTGGCCAGGAAACCGTGGGTCGCCATGTCGCCCCAGTGGTCGGCCAGCACCAGGCCGTGGGTGCGGTAGAGCGTCATCAGGTCGTCGTTCGCGACGTACGGCGAGCGCAGGTGGCCGTCGGGAAGGATCGCGTCCCAGCCGGGCCCGTGCACCTCGACCGGTACGCCGGCGGTGACGGCGTCGAGCACGATCTGGCGCGGGCGACGGGCGTGGGTGTTGCCGACGAAGAGTGGCCGGGACCCGTCGCCCAGGGGGATCGACCGGTCGGGTCGCAGCGCCACGTCGGTGGCCTGGAGCAGGGGCTGGACCAGGCGGCCGGTGCGGCGGGTCATCTCCTCTGCCCACGACGCCGAGGCGGCATAGACGAGCTCGAAGTCGAGCAGCTCCTCGACGGGGACGTCGTCGGGGTGGCTGATGACCCAGATCGCGTTGACCTTGCCGGGGATCGGTCGGATCGGGTCGAGACCGCGGATGCCGAGCACCACGTCGTCCATCCGGGTCGCGGGGACGTGGTGGGCGCCGTGACGGAAGAGGACGGGGTCCTGACCTCGCACCGCCAACGCCCGCGCAAGCGAGCGAGCGAAGTGCACGTCACCCCAGAGCTCGCCCTTCTCGCCGCCCGGGGCTGCGATCTTCAGCGCCCACCGCAGCGCCGCTGAGCCGTCGGGCAGCGCCGGCGCGGGTGGTCGAACGATCAGCGGCTTGGGGCGGGGGAGCGGCACGTCCTCGCCCCCGATGTGGGCGATCGCGAAACCGGCCTCGGTCCAGCGACCCCGGTCCGCCAGGGGCAGCTGGCCACGCCACCGACCCAGCAGGTGCACCCGGTTCTCCATCACCTGGGTCATGCGACCAGCGGTCTTGCCCTCGTGGTGGGTGATGCGCGAGGTCGTCTCGACGACGAAGTGACCGTCGCGGAGCCTGCCCGCGCGCAGGCAGAGGTCGACGTCCTCGGCGCCGTTGACGAAGATCGGGTCGAAGCCGCGCAGCTCGGCCACGTCGCTCGAGCGCATCAGCAACGCAGCCGCGGTCACGGCCCGGAAGCGTGGGTCGGCGATCTTGAGCGCATCCTCCGCAGGGTGACCGACCAGGTAGTGGCACGGGATGGCGTGGTCGACAGGGAAGACGGTGCCGGCAGTCTGGATCGTGTCGTCGGGATAGAGCAGCAGGGGCTGTACGCCGAGCACGCTCTCGTCGGCGAGGTGCCCGACCAACGGCTCCCACCAGCCCGGCCGGGGTTCGGTGTCGTTGTTGAGGAACAGCACATGCTCGCCGGTCGACCGGGCGAAGCCGACGTTGCAACCGATCGCGAAGTTGAGGTTGCGCGGCAGCCGCACCAGGCGCAGTCGCTCGTCCCCGAGCAGCCCGGCGGCCAGCGTCATCGCGATGTCGGCACGGGAGCCGTTGTCGAGCACGACGACCTCGACGTCCACGCCGGGGGTGTTGCGCAGCACGGTCTCGACGGCACGCAACGTCATCGCGGAGTCGTTCCACGTGGGGATGACCACCGACACGCGACCGGCGACCCGGGCGGAGACGTCTCGTCGGGTGGCCTCCCAGTCGACCCAGTGCTGCCCGAGCACGACGTACTGCCATGCGTCGGACTCACTCGTGGTGATCCGGTCGGCGACCTCACGCGAGTCGTCGTAGTCGACCGCGAGGAAGGGCAGCAGCTCGAGCTCGACCACGCGGGCGAGCTTGAGGGCGAAGTCGTGGTCGACCCAGCGTCGCAGCGCGACGTCGAAGCCGCCCACCGCCAGCGCGAGCTCGCGCTCGACGACCAGCACGTTGAGGTCGACGTGGTTGACGACCATCAGCGCATCACGGGAGCCGCGGAACGCGCGGTGCACCATGCGTCCGGGGTCGTCGGCATCGCGCAGCACCATCCCGGCGTACGCCGCCCGCAGGCCCTGCCCGTGCATCGACCCGACCGCGAGCCGCAGGAAGTCCGGGCGCCAGGTGTTGTCGCTGTCCAGGAAGGCGACGTACGGCGAGCGGGCGTGCGCGAGCGCGGTGTTGCGGGCCGCGCACACCCCGCCCCACTCCTGCTGGAGCACGCGGATGCGTGGGTCGCGGGCCGCCCAGGCCTCCAGCACGGCGACGGTGTCGTCGGTGGAGCCGTCGTCGACGACGACCAGCTCCCATCGCTCGAGGGTCTGCTCGAGGAGGGACGCGAGTGCGATCTCGACGACACCGGCGCGGTTGCGCACGGGCATCACCACGCTCACCAGCGGGCCGCCACCGTCGGGCAGGGGAGCCTTCTGCCACCGGGCGCGCCAGGCGGTCTCGCCCGCGTCGTCCCAGGTCTCGCTGGTGCGGGGGCCTCGGAGGTCCTGCTGCTCGCACACCAGCCGCGCGTGCTCCAGCATCAGCGGCCGAGCCGATCCCCAGGTCAGGCCGCGACCACCGGGCAGGGGGGTGTCGTGGTCGGCCGTCGACAGGAAGAGGCCGAGGGCCCCACCCGGATGTCCTGCCTTCTCCTCGGCGCTCCCGTCGACGGAGGCGGCGTCGAGCAGCGGGCCCAGGCGTTGCTGGCTGCCGGCTCGCGTGAGGTAGCCCAGCAAGGCGGCCGCGGCGCCCTCCTCGAGCTTGGCGCGCACCCACTGGGGGAGGGTGCCGAGGTCGAGCAGCGGGTGCGGCGACCACGTGCCGGCTGCGGCGAGGAAGGCGCGAGCCGCCGCGAGGTCGGAGGGGAAGGAGAGCCCCGTCTGCGCCTCGCAGAACTCGCGGTCCACCAGGCCTGCCTCGACCAGTCGCTGGGCGGGACCGCTGGGTGACCCGGGGTCCGCGGTCGGCGTGGCTGCGACGGGCTGCCTCCTGGAGAGCTTCACGCTGTCCTTCCCTCGGGCGGTGCAAGTCTTGGTCGATCGGTGGCACCACCCTAGGGCGGTCCGACGGTCACAGGCGCCTGCCCCTCCGCTCCTCACTCATGCGGGACAGGCCCGGTCCGTAACACGGAAGTAACGCTCGGGGCGGACTCGTTTCCTGTTCGCAACAAAGCGGCGCGGATGGCGAAACCTCCGGCCGTGAGGGTTCAGGTCAATGAGGCGGGGCCCTCGCCACGACAACGCAGTCGTGAGCCGGCCACGCTCCCGGACAGTGATTCCCTGGAGGTTCTGTGGACGGCTATTACGCCTTCATGCTGGTGGCGACAGCCCTGGTCCTGATGATGACGGTGCCCGCGCTCGCGCTTTTCTACGGCGGCATGTCGCGCTCGAAGTCAGTGCTCAACATGATGATGATGTCCTACGTCGCCGCGGCGATCGTCGGCATCCTGTACGTCGCAGTCGGCTGGTCGATGGGCTTCGGGGGCGACGGCACGTTCTTCGCCGACCCGACCGCGCTGTTCTGGCTCAACGACGTCACGCCGGACAGCTACATCTTCGTGATGTTCCAGATGACCTTCGCCGTCATCACCGTCGCCCTGATCAGCGGCGCGGTGGCCGACCGGATGAAGTTCTCTGCCTGGGTCCTCTTCGTCCCGCTGTGGGCGCTGCTGTGCTACTTCCCGATGGCCCACATGGTCTTCAGCTGCACCGACGACTCGCTCATCTGTGGTCGCATCGGTGCGCAGGACTACGCCGGCGGCACGGCGGTCCACATCAACGCCGGTGTGGCGGCCCTCGTGCTGGTGCTGCTGCTCGGCAAGCGCATGGGCTGGCCGCGTGACCAGATGCGTCCGCACAACCTGACCCTCACGATGCTCGGTGCGGGCCTGCTGTGGTTCGGCTGGTACGGCTTCAACGTCGGCTCGATCGTCTTCACCGGCGACACCGACGAGGCCAACATGGCCCAGTTCTTCTCCGAGACCGGTCGCACCTTCGCCAACACCACCTTGGCCACGATGGCCGCCATCCTGGGATGGCTGCTGATCGAGAAGCTGATGCACGGGAAGGCCACGTCCCTGGGCGCCGCCTCCGGCATCGTCGCGGGTCTCGTCGCCATCACCCCGGCCGCCGGTGCGGTCGACATCGAGGGCGCGGTCGCCATCGGCGTCATCGCTGGAGCGGTGTGCGCCTGGGCCGTCAGCCTGAAGTACAAGCTCGGCTACGACGACTCGCTCGACGTCGTGGGCGTCCACCTCGTCGGTGGCATCGTCGGCACCATCCTGATCGGTGTCTTCTCGACCGCCGACGGCGCCGGTGACATCGACGGACTGTTCTACGGCGGCGGTGCCGGCTCCCTGGGTGACCAGGCGCTCGGTGTGCTCGTCGCGGTCGCCTACTCGGGGGTCATCACCGCGATCATCGCGCTGGCCATCAAGTTCACCCTCGGGCTGCGACTCTCCGAGGAGGACGAGGCCGAGGGCATCGACCTCACCGAGCACGGCGAGTCCGCCTACGACCTGCACACGTCCATGAGCGGCGGTGGCGGCAAGACGGGGGTCCTCGCGGCCAGCACCGTCCCCTCGGAAGGAAGCAAGGCATGAAGCTCGTGACCGCGGTCATCAAGCCGCACAAGTGGGAAGACGTCCGTGAGGCGCTCGAGACCTTCGGGGTGACCGGCATGACGGTCTCCGAGGTGAGCGGCTACGGCCGCCAGAAGGGACACACTGAGGTCTACCGTGGAGCGGAGTACGACATCGCCCTGGTCCCGAAGATCCGCATCGAGATCGTGGTGGACGACGACGACGCGGCCGACATCGTCGGCATCGTGGTCAAGACCGCTCAGACCGGCCGCATCGGTGACGGCAAGGTATGGGTGAGCCCCATCGAGACCGTGATCCGCGTCCGCACAGGAGACAGGGACGAAGCTGCTCTCTGAGCAGTCGTCCCGGCACAGGTGGGACGACCCGGCTGTCGTGAGACAGCCGGGTCGTTTACATGGCTGAAACGAATCGCGCGGAGGCTGGTCGACCGTGACTTCTTCCATGCTCCTCGACCTGGCTCCGCTCGTGGCGGACCCGACCGGGCTCGACTCCGGCGACACGGCCTGGCTGCTCGCCGCCAGCGCGCTGGTACTCCTGATGGCGCCGGGCCTCGCGCTCTTCTACGGCGGCATGGTCCGCTCCAAGAGCGTGCTCAACATGATGATGATGACCTTCGGCTCGCTCGCCGTGATCAGCATCGTCTGGGTCCTCGTCGGCTACTCGATCGCCTTCGGCGACGACCTCGGTCTCGGGCTCGTGGGCAACCCCACGCAGTACGCCGGTCTCTCGCAGCTGATGTCCGAGGACAGCAACGGTGACTCCGCGGTGCCGCTGATCCTCTTCGCGGTCTTCCAGGGCCTCTTCTGCGTCATCACCGGGGCGCTCGTCTCCGGAGCGATCGCCGACCGGGCCCGCTTCGGTTCCTGGATGGTGTTCGTCAGCATCTGGACGCTGGTCGTCTACGCGCCGATCGCCCACTGGATCTTCGACTTCTCAGCCGGTGACCACGTCGGTGGCTGGATGGCCAACAACCTGGAGGTCATCGACTTCGCAGGCGGCACCGCGGTGGAGATCACCTCAGGCGCCTCGGGCCTGGCGCTGGCCCTGGTGCTGGGTCGCCGCATCGGCTTCGGCAAGGACCCGATGCGCCCGCACAACCTGACCCTGGTCATGCTCGGCGCCGGCCTGCTGTGGTTCGGTTGGTTCGGCTTCAACGCCGGCTCCGCGCTCGGGGCCAACCAGACGGCCGCGGTCGTCTTCACCACCACGCTGCTCGCCGGCGCGGCTGGTGCCCTGGGTTGGCTCGGGGTCGAGCGGCTGCGCGACGGCCACGCCACCTCGCTCGGTGCTGCGTCGGGCCTGGTGTCGGGCCTGGTCGCCATCACGCCCTCCTGCGCCTCGGTCTCCCCGGTGGGGGCGATCGTGATGGGAGCGGTGGCAGGTGTGTTCTGTGCCCTGGCCGTCGGTCTCAAGTACCGCTTCGGCTACGACGACTCGCTCGACGTCGTCGGTGTCCACCTGGTCGGTGGCCTCATCGGCACGTTCGGCATCGGCCTGCTGGCCACGGCTGCTGCCCCCACCGGCGTCGACGGCCTGTTCTATGGCGGTGGCGTCGACCAGCTGGGCCGGCAGTTGCTGGGCGGCGGTGCGGTGTTCGTCTACGCCTTCGTGGTCTCGGGCATCATCGGACTCGTCGTCGACAAGGCCATGGGCTTCCGTATCGACGAGGAGCACGAGCTCAGCGGCATCGACCTCGTGATCCACGCCGAGACCGCCTACGACCTGCACGCCACCGCCGGTGCCCGTTCGGGCTCGGGAGTCCTGGGCGGTTCCGCCGCCTCGAGGGAGGAAGAACGATGAAGCTCATCACCGCGGTCATCAAGCCGCACAAGTGGGAGGACGTCCGCGTCGCCCTGGAGTCGGTCGGGGTCACCGGCATGACCGTGAGCGAGGTCAGCGGCTACGGCCGCCAGAAGGGCCACACCGAGGTCTACCGCGGCGCTGAGTACGACATCGCGCTCGTGCCCAAGATCCGCCTCGAGGTCGTCGTCAGCGACGAGGACGTCGAGGCGATCGTCAGCGCGATCCAGGCCAGCGCCAGCACCGGTCGCATCGGTGACGGCAAGGTATGGGTCGCGCCGCTGGACTCCGTGCTGCGAGTGCGCACCGGCGACCGGGACGACGCGGCGATCTGACCCGATGACGGCACCCGAACGGGCCGCCCGCACCGCGGAGGCCGACGCCCTGTGCGCCCGGGCCTACACGGACAGCGGTGGGTCGGACGTGGGCGCCGCCCTGGTGGCGGTCGGGGGCTACGGCCGCAGCGAGCTGGCACCTCACTCCGACCTCGACGTCGTGCTGGTCTCGGACGTGGGCGTCGACCTGGGCGACCTCGCCCACAAGATCTGGTACCCCTTGTGGGACTCCGGTTCCAAGATCGACCACTCCGTGCGCACCCTGCCGGAGATGCTCACCGCAGCGGAGGCCGACCTGCGCGTGGCTTCCGGCCTGCTCGACCTGCGCCACCTCGCGGGTGATCCCAACCTCACCCTGCGCCTGCGCACGACGATGCTGGCCAGCTGGCGCAAGGACGCCAAGGAGCGGCTGCCGGCCCTGCACGAGATGGTGCGGTCCCGCCACGAGCTGATCGGCGAGCTGGCCCACCTCTCGGTGCCCGACCTCAAGGAGTCCGAAGGTGGCCTGCGCGATGCCACCGTGCTGCGCGGCATGGTCGCCACCTGGCTGGTCGACGTGCCTCACGTCGACCTCGAGCGCTGCCGCTTGGCCCTGCTCGACGTACGCGACGTGGTCCATGACACGGCAGGGCGGGCGACCGAGCGGATCACGCCGGAGATGTGGGCCGACCTGGCGCAGGCCCTGGGCCTGCCTGACGAGCGCGCGGCCCAGGTGCACGTACGTGAGCTGGGCCGACGACTGACCCATCTCTCGCGGCTGGCCTGGCGCCGTGTCGACGCGGTGCTCGCCCGGCCTGCCGCCGTCGGCGCCCGCCGTCCCTCACTCGAGCCCGTCGCGGCCGGGGTCGCGCTCTCCTCGGGCGAGATCGTCCTGGACAAGAAGGCCCGCCCGGCCGAGGACCCCGTCCTGCTGCTCCGGGCGGCGGTCGCGGCCGCCGAGCGGGACGTCGTGCTCGCCCCCGCGACCGCCGCCCGACTCGTGCGCGAGTGCTCCGCGCTGCCCGACCCGTGGCCGGCCGAGGCCCGCCAGCTGCTGGTGCGTCTCCTCGCCTCCGGTCGCAGCCTCCTGGGGGTCTGGGAGACGCTCGAGGAGACCGGGGCTCTCACCGGCTTCCTGCCCGAGTGGGAGCGGGTACGCCTGCTCCCGCACGCCTCGGTCATCCACCGCTTCACCGTCGACCGGCACGTCATCGAGACCTGCATCGAGGCCTCGTCCCTGATCCGCGGCGTGGCCCGGCCCGACGTGTTGATGGTCAGTGCCCTGCTGCATGACATCGGCAAGGGCGGGCTCACCGAGCACAGCGTCGCCGGCGAGCCCATCGCGCGCACGATCGCGACCCGGGTGGGCTTCGACCCCGAGTGCGTGGAGCTCATCGCGCTCCTGGTGCGCTGGCACCTGCTGCTCGCCGAGACCGCCACCACCCGCGATCCCGACGACCCCGCGACGATCGATCTGGTGACCTCCAGGATCGGCTCCGTGGAGGCGGTCCAGCTGCTCGGTGCCCTCACCGAGGCCGATGCCAGGGCCACGTCGGCCAAGGCCTGGTCCTCCTGGCGCTCCGGGCTGATCCGTGACCTGGCCCGCCGGGCGCACGCCGCGCTCGACACCGGTGCGTGCGTGCCGCCGATCCAGAGCGACGAGGTGCCGATCCCGCCGGCCCTGGGCGTCGATGCCGTCCACATCAGCGTCGAACCGGTCCCCGAGGGGGCCCGTGTCACCACGATCGCCCTCGACAGGGTGGGTCTGCTGGCCGACCTCGCCGCGATGTTCGCGCTCCAGCGCTCGACGGTGCGCGCAGCCCGCGTCTGGGCGCAGGGGGACCACGGCGTCTCGGTCTGGGAGGTCGCCGGGGCCGACCTCGAGCCCGCGATCCTGCGCCAGAAGTACGACGCGATCCTCGACGGCCGGCTCGACCCGTCCCACCGGCTGCGGCCGAGCGCCGGGGCAGCGCTCGCACCGACCGTCGTCGTACGGCCCGAGGCCAGCGAGCAGGCGACGGTCCTCGAGGTCCGCACCGCCGACCGGCCCGGGGTCGTCTACCTGGTCTGCGCTGCCCTTGCCCGCCTCGACGTGGCGGTACGCTCCGCCCATCTCGCCACGCTCGGACCGCAGGCGGTGGACGTGTTCTACCTGCAGGAGCCATCCGCTGGCGCGCTGTCGGAGACCCGGGCTGCCGAGGCCGCCCACGCCGTCCGTGAGGCGCTGACCGGCCCAGCCACGACCACGTGACCAGCAGTCCCTGGCCCCGGCGTTAGGCTGGGGCACTCCACCAGACCTTTCATTCTTCGCCTGCCCGAGGACGTCACTGCAGTGTTTGCCACCCTTTCCGACCGCCTCGCCGACACCTTCAAGAACCTGCGCGGCAAGGGCCGTCTCTCCGAGGCCGACATCGACGCCACCGCGCGCGAGATCCGCATCGCCCTGCTCGAAGCCGACGTGGCGCTGCCCGTGGTCAAGGAGTTCGTCGGCGCGGTCAAGGACCGCGCGCGCAGCGACGAGGTCAGCGGGGCGCTCAACCCGGCCCAGCAGATCATCAAGATCGTCAACGAGGAGCTCGTCACGATCCTCGGTGGCGAGACCCGCCGGCTGCGCTACGCGAAGAGCGGCCCCACCGTCATCATGCTGGCGGGCCTCCAGGGCGCGGGCAAGACGACGTTGGCCGCCAAGCTCGCGCTGTGGCTCAAGGACCAGGGCAAGTCCCCGGTCCTCGTGGCCTGCGACCTCCAGCGCCCCAACGCCGTCAAGCAGCTCCAGGTCAACGGTGAGCGCGTCGGGGTCCCCGTCTTCGCGCCCCAGGTCGGCAATGGCGTGGGTGACCCGGTGGCGGTCGCGCGTGAGTCGATCGAGGAGGCCAAGCGCAAGCTCTACGACGTCGTGATCGTCGACACCGCCGGTCGTCTCGGTGTCGACGCCGAGCTGATGCAGCAGGCTTCCGACATCCGCGACGCGGTCTCCCCTGACGAGGTGCTCTTCGTCGTCGACGCGATGATCGGCCAGGACGCCGTCGTCACGGCTCAGGCCTTCCTCGACGGCGTCGGCTACGACGGCGTGGTGCTCACCAAGCTCGACGGTGACGCCCGCGGTGGTGCGGCCCTCTCGATCGCGTCCCTCACCGGCCGCCCGGTGATGTTCGCCTCCAACGGCGAGAAGCTGACCGACTTCGACCTGTTCCACCCCGACCGCATGGCGTCGCGCATCCTCGACATGGGCGACATGATGACCCTGATCGAGCAGGCCGAGAAGACCTTCGACCAAGAGCAGGCCATGAAGGCGGCCGCCAAGCTCAGCGGCCAGGGCGGCGAGTTCACCCTCGACGACTTCCTCGAGCAGATGCAGCAGGTCCGCAAGCTCGGCTCGATGTCCAAGATCATGGGGATGCTGCCCGGGATGGGGCAGTTCCGCGAGCAGCTGGAGAACTTCGACGAGCGCGAGATCGACCGGATCCAGGCGATCATCCAGTCGATGACGCCGGCCGAGAGGGCCAACCCGAAGATGATCGACGGGTCGCGCCGGGCCCGTATCGCCAAGGGCGCGGGCCGGATGGTCTCCGACGTCAACCAGCTCGTCGACCGCTTCTTCGAGGCGCGCAAGATGATGATGCAGATGGCCCGGGGCGGCGGGATGCCCGGGATTCCGGGCATGCCAGGGATGCCGGGGATGCCCGGTGCGGGCAAGCGCGGCAAACCGAAGGCTGTGGCGAAGAAGGGCAAGGGTGCCAAGAAGTCCGGCAACCCGGCCAAGGCCGCGCAGGAGGCAGCTGCGGCCAAGGAGAAGGCCGCGGCCGCCGCTGCCAACCCGTTCGGCACGCCGACCGAGGACATCGACTACGAGGCGGCCGCCGCCAACCTCAACCTGCCCAAGGACTTCTCCCAGTTCCTGAAGTAGGTCCCGGACGCGACCTCGCGGGCGCACGAAAGGCAGCAGATGGCAACGGTCCTGGTCGTCGACGGCGCCAACGTCGTCGGCGCCCGTCCCGACGGGTGGTGGAAGGACCGTGCGGGGGCGGCGACGCGCCTGCACCTGCAGCTGATGGTCGCTGACGTGCCGCAGGACCGGGTCGTGCTGGTGCTGGAGGGCGCTGCCAAGGGCGGAGTGCGACCTGGCAAGGACGCGCACGTGCGCACGGTCCATGCCAAGGGCATCGGCGACGACACGATCGTGGCCGAGACCAAGGCGGCCTCCGAGCGCGGCGACCGGGTCTTCGTGGTGACTGCCGACCGGATCCTGATGGGCCGCGTCGAGCACCACGGCGCGACGATCATGAGCCCGACGTGGCTCCTCGATCACCTGGACTGAGCCGATAGCGTCGCCCCATGAGTGTGATGCGCTTTCGCGGACCGGTCCTTCCCGACGGGGAGGCCCGTGACCTCTACGTCGTCGACGGCCTCGTCACCTACGAGCCGGTCGCCGGGGCCGGGACCGAGGCCGAGGGCTGGATCGTCCCGGGCCTCGTCGATGCCCACTGCCACCTCGGCCTCGACGACCACGGGCCGGTCGACGACGCGGCGACCGAGGAGCAGGCGATCCTCGATCGGGACGCCGGAGCGCTGCTGATCCGTGACTGCGGCTCCGCAGCCGAGACTGCGTGGATCCACGAGCGCGAGGACCTGCCGCGCCTGGTCCGGGCCGGGCGCCACATCGCTCGCACGCGGCGCTACATCCGCCACTACGCGCACGAGGTCGAGCCGGAGGACCTCACCGCGCACGTCGTACGCGAGGCGCAGCGCGGCGACGGCTGGGTCAAGCTCGTGGGGGACTGGATCTCTCGGGACGAGGGTGACCTGACGCCGTCGTTCCCTGCTGAGGCGTTCGCAGAGGCGATCGCCGCCGCACATCACCTCGGCGCCAAGGTCACCGCCCACTGCTTCGGCCGCGACGTCCTGCCGGGCCTGCTCGAGGCCGGGATCGACTGCATCGAGCACGGCACGGGGCTCAGCGCGGACCTCGTCGAGACGATGGCGTCACGCGGTGTGGCCCTCGTGCCCACCGTGATGCAACTCGAGAAGTTCCCGGAGTACGCCGAGGCGGGGGCGGAGAAGTTCCCCGACTACGCGGAGACCATGACCGACCTCTTCGCCCGACGCCGCGACACGGTCATGGCTGCCTACGAGGCCGGGGTGAGCCTGTACGCCGGGTCCGATGGCGGTGGGGTCGCGCGCCACGGCAACCTGGCCGGCGAGGTCATCGCGATGGCCGACCTCGGCCTGCCGGCCTCCTACGCGCTGGGCGCGGCCTCGTGGCGCGGGCGCGAGTGGCTGGGCTTCGACAACCTCACCGAGGGCGCCTCGGCTGACTTCGTGGTCTACGACCGCGACCCGATGACCGACCTGACCGCCCTGCTCGAGCCGCGCTGCGTGGTGCTCCGGGGCCGGGTCGTGGCCTAGTGCCTGATGGGGGCGCTGATGGGGGCGCTGACGGGGTCGCCGACCACATCGGGCGACGTCGCGTCCTGAAGACCGGGGGCACGGTGGTCGGGCTCGGCGCACTGGGTGCCGTGGGCTGGGAGCTGGCGCCCCCGTCGTTCACCGAGCGGGTCCTGGGCAAGGTCGGCATCGAGCCGGACGCCTTCGTCCCCGACGCGCCGGAGGGCGTGGTCCGACTCGAGCGAGTCAGGTCGGTGGCCATGGGCGAGGTCGACCTCTTCACCGCCGTTCCTGCAGGCCACGGCGACGGCGCAGGACTGCCGGTCATCGTGGTCCTGCACGGGACGAGTGCGTCCGCCGCCGACCTGCGGGGCTTCGGGTTCGGCCGCTTCGTCACCGCTGCCGTCGAGGCGGGCGCGCCGCCGTTCGTGCTGGCAGGGACCGACGACGGACCGTCCGGCTGGGTGGCCAGTGGCGATGCGGACCCGCCGCGGATGCTGCGTGAGGAGCTCCCGGGCTGGCTCGCCGAGCGTGGCTTCGCGGCCGATCGCCGCGCCCTGTGGGGCTGGTCCCGCGGGGGCTACGGCGCGCTGCGGTTCGTGTCGGAGACACCCGGCTGGGCGCGAGCCCTAGCCCTCTTCAGCCCCGCCCTGGGCCCCGATGACCCCGTCCTCTCCGACCTGGGGGCACTGGCGGGGCTTCCGTGGGGGTTGTGGTGCGGAGAGTGGGACCCCTTCCGCGAGGGGGCCCTGGCCCTGGCCGACGGGGCTCCGGTAGCCCCGGATCCCTGGGTCTCCGGCGAGGGCGGCCACACTCGCGCCTACTGGAACGCTCACACCCTCGAGATGCTTCACCGTGTGGCCCGCGAGCTGTGAACTACTGGCCCGGCACCGGCACCGGCACCGGCGGCGGCGGGGGCGCCGGGCCTGGGCAGGGAGCGGTGGGTGTTGGGGGGTGTGGGTCGGTTGACATCGCCTACAGGTCACCGCTCACCGTGGGTCGCCCGTGGAGCGGTGGGTGTTGGGGGGTGTGGATCCGGTGGCATCTCTCATAAGTCACCGCTCACCCATCCCGCCACCGGCACCCACCGGCACCCACCCCGGCCACCCCGG
>Ga0136639_10000433_pt1 | contig 13671 bp, 10 predicted proteins | sample AntDrymUQ8592106_2_FD_113739 | JGI IMG/M metagenome (GOLD analysis project Ga0136639, IMG submission 113739) | Polar desert sand microbial communities from Dry Valleys, Antarctica - metaG UQ859 (21.06) | ecosystem: Environmental > Terrestrial > Soil > Desert | place: Antarctica: Dry Valley...
CGTAGCCATCACCACGATTGGTCTCGACTCGGTCCCCGTGCTCCACGCCTACAACGTCCCCACCGACTGACCTGCCCTGGCCGCGCCCGTTCTCGGTGAGGCGGGCGTCGAATGTCCGCTCAGGCAATTGGGGAAGGGGAGGAAGACCGCTCAGTCCGTAGTGGAAAAGGCACTCGCGGGCTTCGGAGTTCCGCGCCCTTGCGGGTTTCGCGAACAGCCCACAGGAAAAGAAATTGCTCTTGAGCGTACTCGAGAACGATTTCCCGTCTTTGAGTTCTCGAGGCTATTTCACCGCTGCGAATCCTTCGGTGGCGAAGCAATCAGGTTTCTAGTCACCCTCGGCTGCGACGCGGTTCGCGCTCGCTCGAATACGTCCTGAATAAGTGCCCTCCATCTGGCCTTAACCCGTGTCCGCTCTCCGGGGTCAAGGCCAGAATGATCAGCAGGGCGGTTAGGAACCCGTCGGTATTGGTTACGCTGATGAACCCACCACCACGCTGCACTGCGTCAGTAACTGAGGTCTTCCATTCCGTCAGATCATCGTCAATGTCGACAAAATATCGGTTGCCATTCACTGTCAGGCGACACTCGTTCATGGAATCGGGGCCTTGTCTCTCACCGGCAGTCTCCTAGCGCTTGCTGAGGCGACCATCCAAGAGCAGATTATGGGGCGAAAGGCCACTCAGGACGGACGAAAAGTACGAGGATCGCGTTTCTTCCTGCGCGGTCTGTCGCTCGTGTGTAGTTCAACCTTCGTGCAGGCAGGCCTCACTGGGTTTGGACTTCCTAGCGTTGACGCTTGGGTCAGGCGTGTTCGAGGGGAGGGGCGGTGCTTGACCGGAGCACGAGGTGCGCCGGCACCAGGGTTGCGCCGGGGTGCGGGCGGTTCGACTTGATCAGCTCGAGCAATTTCACCATACAGAGGCGGCCGACCTCGCCGAAGTCCTGGTGCACGGTCGTTAGGGGAGGGTAGAACGAGTCCGCATCGGGCATGTCGTCGAAACCGATCACACTGACCGACTCCGGCACCGCGCGCCCGGATTCGTGCAGGGCCCGCAGGACGCCGAGGGCCATCTGGTCGTTCGCGGCAAAGATCGCCGTGACATCCGCCCGTTTGGCGAGCGTTAGGCCATGCTCGTAACCGGACTTCCCGCTCCAGTCCCCGACGAGGGGAACCGGTACCGGTGCCCCGGCCGCCTCGAGAGTCGCTCGCCAGGAGGTGGCTCGGCGGCGGGCGGAGAATGCTGCGTCGGGGCCGGCGATATGCCACACGGTTTTATGGCCCAGTTCGAGAAGGTGCTGGGTGGCCTGTCGGGCTCCGTCGACCTGGTCGGTGTCGACAACGGTGAATTGGCTCCCGGCGTCGGAATCGACGATGACGACCGGTACGCCGGTTGGGAGGGTGATTGCCGCCCGGTGGAGAACCTGCGCCTCCATGATGATGACGATTCCATCGACGGCTTGCTCGGCGAGCCGGGTGACCGCGCTGGCCACGCCGTCCTCGGTGTCCAGGGCGACGGGCAGGAGGGTAACGGAGTATCCGGCGAGGGTGGATGACGCGGTGACGGCATCGAGAGTTCGCATATTGCCGAACGTGGAGAGAGTGAAAAGCACCACCCCGATGGATCGGAATTGACCGGACTTCAGCGAGCGGGCCGCACTGTTGGGTCGGTAGCCGATTTCGTCCATGGCCGACAGAACCCTTTCCCGGGTGTCGTCGTCCACGTTGGTGCGCCCATTGACAACCCGCGAAACCGTCTGGGAGGAAACCTTCGCCAGGGTCGCCACATCAGCCATTGACGGCAGTCGCGAAGTCGCCGTGCGTCGTTGCGGGGTGGTTGTCATGGTTTCCGTTTCCATATGTTTACGTAAACATGCTACCGTGCATAAATATCATGTTTACGTAAACATAGTCGTGAACGGCAATCCGCAACCATGAAGAGTTGAGAAAGCAAACATGACAACGTTGTCACATCACCCCGCTGCCGGGGCGGCGACCCGCACCCGGCGCAAGCAGAGAAGAGACTGGACCGGCTGGAAGTTCGTCGGTCCGTTCATGATCGTGTTCTCCCTCGTGCTGATCGCACCCGTGATCTACTCGCTTTATCTGAGCGTCTACAAGGACCAGCTTGTCGGCGGCAACTCGTTCGTGGGGTTCGCGAACTATGCGCAGGCGCTGTCGGATCCCAAGCTGTGGGAGTCGCTCGGCCGGGTCACCCTGTTCCTCGTCGTTCAAGTGCCGATCATGCTCGCCCTCGCCATGTTCGCGGCCCTGGCCATCGACAGCGCCCGGCTGCACCTGTCCCCGCTGTTCCGTATCGCCATCTTCCTGCCCTATGCCGTGCCGGCCGTGGTCGCGACGCTCATGTGGGGCTTCATGTACGGCACCCAGTTCGGGCTCGTCGGCAACCTGAATGACTTCTTCGGGATCGCCATTCCGTCGCCCCTGTCCAGCAGCTGGGTGCTCGCCTCTATCGGCAACATCGTCACCTGGGAATTCGTCGGCTACAACATGATCCTGTTTTACGCGGCGCTACGCGTCATCCCCGCCGACCTGTATGAAGCGGCAGAGCTCGACGGGGCGGGAACCTTCCGGATCATCCAGAGCATCAAGTTCCCCGCGTTGCGGCCCGCCATGGTGATCGGAGCGATCTTCTCGATCATCGGCAGCTTCCAGCTCTTCAATGAGCCGAGCATCCTCCGATCGCTCGCCCCGAACTCGATCAGCACGTTCTTCTCCCCGAATATGTACGCCTACAACCTTTCGTTCTCGGGGCAGCAATACAACTACTCGGCCACCATCGCCATCATCGTCGGTCTGCTCACCGCGGCCATCGCCTACATCGTGCAGATCACCGGCACCCGAAAGGAGGACTGAGATGGCCATCACGACGCCCGAATCCCTGACCCCTGCACCACCCGTGGCACACTCAGGCGGGGCCTCCGGCAAGCGGGGCCCGTCGGCACGGCGATCCCGCTACGCCCGCCCGACCGCCGGCAGCCAGCACAGGCGCAAATCGGTGCTGCTGACTGTCGTCATGGTCGTCTTCCTGGTCTACAGCCTGCTCCCGCTGTTCTGGCTGTTCGTCGGATCGACGAAGACGCAGGCCTCGCTGCTCAACTCGTTCGGACTGTGGTTCAGCGGCGACTTCGCCCTTTTCGACAACATCGCCCAGACACTCACCTACGACGACGGTGTCTTCGTTCGCTGGCTCGGCAACACACTGCTGTACGTGGTCGTCGGAGCGGGTGGGGCGACCTTCCTTGCGGCCCTCGGCGGGTATGGACTGGCCAAATTCAACTTCCCCGGCAAGAAGGCCGTCTTCGCCATCGTGCTCGGCGCCGTCGCGATCCCCGGCACAGCCTTGGCCGTGCCCACGTTTCTCATGTTCAGTCAGCTTGGACTGACGAACACCCCCTGGGCCGTTATCCTGCCATCCCTGATCAGCCCGTTCGGGCTCTACCTGATCTGGACCTACGCCCTCGACTCCGTGCCGACGGAGGTACTTGAGGCTGCACGGATGGACGGCGCGGGGGAAATCCGCACCTTCTTCACGATCTCCCTGCGGCTGCTGGCACCCGGGCTCGTTACCGTGCTCCTCTTCTCCATCGTGGGGACCTGGAACAACTATTTCCTGCCCCTGATCATGCTGAGCGAACCGACCTGGTACCCGCTCACCGTGGGCCTGAACCAGTGGAATCAGCAGGCGCAGACGGTGGGCGGTGACGTTATCTACAACCTCGTGATCACCGGCTCCCTGATCACGATCATTCCGATCGTGATTGCGTTCCTGTTCCTCCAGCGGTTCTGGCAGTCGGGTCTGGCCGCCGGAAGCGTCAAAGCCTGACCCTGCCAAACCTAACCACCCCAAACAGCATCCATTCTCAAAGAAGTGAAGGGTAAACAATGAAATCAACACACCGCACCGCACGTCGCGTGGGACGCACCGTAGCGGCCATGGTGACCGGTCTGTGCCTGGTCGGATCGCTCGCGGCCTGTACCGCCGGATCCACCGGGGAGGCCGAAACCGGCACCGCCGACGAGATCGCGGCAGCTTTGCAGGAGAAATCCACCATCACGGTCTGGTCTTGGGGAACCCCTGTGCAGGCCGCAGCGGATGCCTTCCAGGAGGAATACCCCAACGTAACGGTCAAGGTCGTTAACGCTGGCACCGGCAGCGCCGAGTACACCAAGCTGCAGAATGCGATCAAGGCCGGATCTGGTGCCCCCGATGTGGCCCAGATCGAGTACTACGCCCTGCCGCAGTTCGCCCTCTCAGATTCCCTCGCCGACCTCAACGACTTCGGCTTCGCCGAACTCGAGGACGAGTTCACCGCGTCGACCTGGGGCAACGTCAGTATTGACGGCGGTCTCTACGCCCTCCCGCAGGACTCCGGGCCCATGGCCATGTTCTACAACAAGGTCGTCTTCGACGAGTACGGCATCGCCGTGCCGACCACCTGGGCTGAATATACTGCGGCGGCTGCCGCCATCCACGCGGCAGACCCGTCCCGCTACATCGCGAGCGACACCGGCGACGCCGGGTTCGCCACGAGCATGATCTGGCAGGCCGGCGGACATCCGTACACGACCGAAGGCGGCACCGACGTCACGATCGACCTGCAGGATGCCGGCGCCAAGCAGTGGACGGAAATGTGGAACCCCCTGATCGAGGACGGTCTCGTCTCCCCGATCGCTGGCTGGACCGATGAGTGGTACAAGGCTCTCGGCGACGGCACCATCTCGACGCTGCTGACCGGCGCCTGGATGCCCGCGAACTTAGAATCGGGCGTCACCGAATCCGCGGGGGACTGGCGGGTTGCCCCGATGCCCACCTACGAAGCGGGTGAAGCGGCCAGCGCCGAGAACGGCGGATCCAGTGTGGCTGTACTCGAACAGAGCACGAACAAGCTCGTCGCGGCCGGATTCGTCGAATACCTGAACGCCGGCCCCGGGGTGCAACTGCAGATCGACGGCGGCAGCTTCCCCTCTACTGTTGCCGAGCTTGAGTCGGACGAGTTCCTCAACTTCGAGAGCGAGTACTTCGGCGGTCAGAAAATCAACGAGGTTCTCGTGCAGGCTGCGAAGGACGTCATCCCCGGGTGGTCCTACCTGCCGTTCCAGGTGTACTCGAACAGCATCTTCGCCGACACGGTCGGCCAGTCGTATGAGAACAAGACCGACCTCAACCCCGGCCTCGAGGGCTGGCAGGACGAAACCGCAGCCTACGGGGTGGAGCAGGGATTCACCGTCAACGGCAAGTAACCGGGCGCATCCGCCCAGCCTGACGGGCGAGCGGGTAGCCACCGGACACCCGGTGACAGCCGCTCGCCCGTCACCGCGCACTCGCGCCCGCACGCACCATGCACCACGAATGAGACGAACACCATGACGCACGACACCTCACCCGCCCGATGGGTTCGCTGGCCCGCCGCCCACCCGCTCGTCGGTGGCGGCCGGAGCCTGCCCGCGAACACGCCCCGGCTCGCCTATGGAGCCGACTACAACCCCGAGCAATGGCCGGAAACTGTGTGGGCCGACGACGTGCGTCTCATGCGGGAGGCCGGCGTGAACATCGTCAGCGTCGGCATCTTCTCCTGGGCCCTGCTGCAGCCAACGATCGACACCTGGGATTTCGCCTGGCTCGATCGGGTGCTGGACCTGCTGCACGCCAACGGCATCGCCGTCGACCTGGCGACGGCTACCGCCAGCCCACCGCCGTGGCTGACCGAACTGCACCCCGAGGTGTTGCCGGTGAACCGGCTCGGTGAGACGATCTGGCCTGGCGGACGTCAGCAGTGGCGACCGACTTCGCCGGTCTTCCGCCGCTATGCCCTCGCCCTGGTCGAGAAGATCGCCCTCCGCTATGCCGACCACCCGGCGCTCGCCCTCTGGCACGTGAACAACGAGCTCGGCTGCCACAACGTTTATGACTATTCGGATGACGCCGCGGCGGCCTTCCGGCTCTGGCTGCAGGCTCGCTACGGCGCGCTCACTGCTCTCAACCGAGCCTGGGGCACGGCATTCTGGTCTCAGAATTACTCAACCTGGACCCAGATCCTGCCGCCGCGCCTGGCTGGAACGCACCCCAATCCCACCCAGCAACTCGACTTTGCCCGGTTCTCCAGCGATGCCCTGAAGGACTACCTGGTGGCCGAGCGGGACATCCTGCGCCAGATCACCCCCAGTGTGCCGGTCACCACGAACTTCATGGTGATGGGCGAAGTGAAGGGGATGGACTACGCGGGGTGGGCGTCTGAGGTCGATATCGTCTCGAATGACCATTACTTTCTCGGTTCCTACCCGCTCGCCTTCGAAGAGCTCTCCTTTTCGGCCAACCTGACCGGGCAGATCGCCGGGCGCAATCCCTGGTTCCTGATGGAGCACTCCACCGGCGCTGTGAACTGGCAGCCCGTCAATGTGGTCAAGGCGCCCGGGCAGCTGCGTCGGGACAGTCTCACGCACTTGGCCCATGGCGCCGACGCGATCTGTTTCTTCCAGTGGCGCCAGTCGCTCGCCGGGGCAGAGAAATTCCATTCGGCGATGCTGCCGCACGTTGGGGAGGACAGCAAGGTGTTCCGCGGGGTCGTTGACTTCGGCGCCGAACTCGTGGCCCTCGCCGAGCTGGCGGGCACGAGAACTGTGCAGGCTCGCATCGGCATCCTCTTCGATTGGGATTCGTGGTGGGCCTCCGAGCTCGACTCGCACCCCACCGACCAGCTGCGCTACAAGGTGGAGGCCATGGCCTGGTACACGGCCGCGCTGGCCAACGGGTTGCAGGCTGACATCGTCCCCGTGGGCACCGCACTGGCAGACGCCGGCCTAGCAGGCTACGACCTCGTCATCGCGCCGATGCTCTACCTGGTGCCGAATGCACTGGCCGCGGCCCTGGACGACTACGCCCGTTCGGGCGGCCACCTGGTCGTCGGAGCGTTCTCTGGCCTGGCCGATATCGACGATCATGTCTATTCCGGGGGCTACCCCGGAGCATTCCGCGACCTTCTCGGCGTGCGCGCCGAGGAATTCGGCCCGCTCCTGCCCGGGCAGACCGTAGGCCTCGAGGGAACCGGGCTGGCTCAGGGCGCTACCGGCTCCCTCCTTACCCACGATGTCACCGTGCTCCCGGATGTCGAGGTGCTCGCCCGTTACGATGGTGGACCGTTCCCTGGTGTGCCCGCCGTCACCGGCCGGATCGTCGGCGCCGGCCGGGCGAGCTTCGTCGCGACCGTGCCCGACGCCGTGGCGCTCGCGGCGCTCGTGGAACGGTTTGCGGCGCAGTCGGGGATCGATTCCCCGCTGCCCGCCGCAGTGCGGGGGACCGTGCAGCTCGCTGCCCGGCAGTCTTACACCCACGAGTACCTCTTCTACATCAACCACACCATGGAGGCCGTGCGGGTTGGGGGCATCAGGGGCGCGGGGCTTGTAGGAATCGACCTCGGCCAGAGCTCCCTCACCGACGGTGAGCTGGCCCTTCCGGGGCTCGGGGTCGCCGTGCTGCGCCGTTCCCTCGAGACACTGTCGGCCGGGGCCGTGTGACCGGCCGCTTCGCGATCGGTGAACAGGACTTCCTTCTCGACGGGCAGCCGTTCCGAGTGCTGGCCGGGGCCATCCACTATTTTCGGGTGCATCCCGACCACTGGGCCGACCGCATCCACAAGGCCCGGCTGATGGGCCTGAACACCATCGAAACCTACGTGCCTTGGAACGCCCACGCGCCCGTGCGTGGGCAGTTCCGCACCGATGGGCCGCTCGACCTAGCCCGTTTCCTCGACCTCATCGCGGCGGAGGGAATGTACGCGATCGTGCGTCCTGGCCCGTTCATCTGCGCGGAGTGGGACAACGGCGGGCTGCCCGCCTGGCTGTTCCAGAACGCCACGGTGGGCGTGCGCCGCAATGAGCCTCTGTACCTGGCGGCCGTGGCCGAGTACTTCGAGCAGGTGCTGCCGATCGTGGCCGAGCGCCAGATCGATCGCAGCGGGTCGGTGATCCTCGTGCAGATCGAGAACGAGTACGGCGCCTACGGGCGCGACAAGGGCTATCTGAAGGCGCTCGTGGAGCTCAACCGGGCTCACGGCATCACGGTGCCGCTGACCACGATCGATCAGCCAACCGACCAGATGCTGCAGGACGGCGGCCTGCCGGAACTGCACAAGACTGGGTCGTTCGGAACGCGCAGCCGCGAACGGTTGGCCACCCTGAGACGGCACCAGCCGACCGGGCCGCTGATGTGTGCGGAGTTCTGGAACGGATGGTTCGACCACTGGGGTGCGCACCACCACACCACGTCGGCAGCGGAGTCAGCTCGTGAGCTCGACGAGCTTCTGGCGACCGGGGCCTCCGTCAATCTCTACATGTTCCATGGGGGAACCAACTTCGGGTTCACCAATGGCGCGAACGACAAAGGGGTGTTCCAGCCCACGATAACGTCGTACGACTACGACGCGCCCCTGTCGGAGTGCGGCGAGGTGACCGAGAAGTACCACGCCTTCCAGCGTGTGCTCGCCCGGTACACGACCGTGCCGGACGAGCTGCTGCATCGGGCGAAGCCGGCACCGGTCTTCAAGGTGTCCCTCGCGGAATCGGTCAGCTTGTGGGATGCCCTTGAGGTGCTGGGCGGGCCGGGCGACGTGCCTGCCGAGGCCCCAGGGGTGGTCGACGGGTTGCCGACCATGGATGCCATGGGCCAGTACTCCGGGTTCGCTCTCTATCGTGCGCGGTTGGCACCCGGCGCGGCGCGGGTGCTCTCGTTCGGTGACGTGCGCGACCGTGCTCAGGTCTTTCTGGACGGTGCCCCGGTCGGCGTTCTCCAGCGTGACAACCACGATCGTCACCTCACCCTTCCGCACGTTGGTACCGGTACCGGGCAGCTCGACGTGCTCGTCGAGGATCAGGGCAGGGTCAATTACGGGCCCCGCATCGGCGAGGCCAAGGGACTGATCGGCCCGGCCCTGCTCGACGGAGTAGAACTGGCGTGGCAAGTTTTTCCCCTTCAACTGGACGCCGTGGGTAGTGCTGGCGACACCCTGTTCCAGCCGACCACCCCCGGTGGCGGGCGGGCGGGTCCGACTTTCGTCCGCGGCCGCTTCGTCGCCTCGCCCGGTGTCGACCTCTTCCTCAGCGTGGCCGGTTGGGGCAAGGGCCAGGCCTGGCTGAATGGGTTCAACCTCGGCCGCTTCTGGGACCGCGGGCCGCAGGGAACCCTGTACGTACCCGGCCCCGTTCTCACTGCGGGGGACAACGAACTGGTGATCCTCTCGCTGGCCGGCACCCCGGCAGCCGTCGCCCATTTCCTCCCGTCGCCCGATCTTGGCCACACCGACTTCTAGTCCGAACAGCCTGTCCGGCGGGCGGGACCGACGTGCAGGCGGCATGAAAGTCGGCTGCACTTCGGGCCAGCCGCAGATGCGGCCGACCGGATTCAGCAAGATAGGCCCGGGAGGACTGAGCGGCCGCGGGGTCGTGGCCAGGTCAGGTTCGCTTCATCCCGGCGTAGAGCGGCCAGCTACCAGCGGATGTCCGATGCGTGGGTGAGGGGTGTGCGTTCCCCGGCATCAGCCAAGGCAGCTGCCCGTACGCCGGCTGTGTGCAACAGGGTCGGGAACACCTGCCCGGTTCGTCCCTCCAGCTCGGCAAGGTCCACCTGGTAGAGACGGAATTCATCCAACGCTGTGTGGGTTGGCGAGATTCAGTCCGGCGAGCGTAGCTGCCAAAGTTTCCTGACCTGGGTGCTGATTGCAGACCTGTTTGCACAGCTCTAGGTATGCGTCGACCGCACCGGCCCAAGGCACGGAGTCATTAGCTTCCGTTTGTGACGACCGATTTCAAACAGGCCGGAGCCTTAGTCGGAAACGATCGATTTCGGTGGGTATCGGCCCAGTGTGTACCCCTATATTTCGCGCGTAGGTCGGAATTGAGGTTTTAGTCGACGTTCGTGTCGATTGGTGTGGATTTGTTGGACTCGGCGGTCCAGCGCCGATTATCTTGCTGGTCCTGTTTGGAAGGTGTCTTGAACGCGCGCAGCAAAGGCGGGGGTTTCTGGTTTATCGAGATCCGTTGCGGTCGAGTGGGTGGTAGCGTGATTTTCGTGACACGGGGTGCCCGCGACTGAGCGGGCTGAGATCAAACCCGTCGAACCTGATCTAGTTCGTACTAGCGAAGGGATGTCGTCGTGAGCGTTGCTCTGACTAAAAACCACTCTGCCCACCTGCTCGAAGAGCTCCGTCGTCGTGAACCGTTGGTTCAGTGTTTGACCAACGCTGTGGTCTCGGGGTTTACCGCGAACGTTCTTTTGGCGCTCGGGGCATCGGCCGCGATGGTTGATGGCGACGAAGAGGCTGGCCCGTTTGCTCGTGTCGCGTCGGGGGTTCTGTTGAATCTCGGCACGCCTCATCGGGAGCAGCGTGAGGCTATGCCGCACGCGGCAGCGCAGGCGAACGACCAGGGTACCCCGTGGGTCCTCGACCCGGTCGCCATCGGCGCATTGCCGCTTCGCACTCGGCTGGCGTTCGAACTTGTCGCTCTTCGTCCTACTGTCGTCCGCGGAAATCCGTCTGAGATCTTGGCACTGGCCGGGTTGGGCAGTGGGGGTCGCGGGGTCGATTCACTGACAGGGCCGGAAGCGGCTGTCGACGCCGCTTATCTCCTTGCATCCACTTACGGCTGCGTAGTGGCCATCTCTGGCGCGGTCGACATCGTCACCGACGGCACCCGAACGGTCCATCTGAGCAACGGACATCACCTGCTGACCCGCGTGACTGGCGGCGGATGCGCCCTCGGAGCCGTCATGGCAGCCTTTGCCGGTCTGGACGAGGACCCATTTTTCGCTGTCTGTGCTGCCGTCAGCACCTACACAATTGCTGCGGAGATTGCCGCTGCCCGCGCAAACGGTCCTGGATCCTTCGCTGTGGAATTTCTTGACGCACTTGCTGGTATCGATGGTGAGACGTTGGTCTCTCGTGTAGCCGCCGCGTGAATCCCCGGGACTTCGACCCGACGCTCTACCTTGTGACGGACACGGTACTCTGCGGCGCACGAGGTGTTGTCGAGACTGTCCGCCAGGCCGTTGATGGCGGGGTAACCTGCGTGCAGGTCAGGGCAAAAGACTTATCAGCTGCTGAGTGTCTCATTCTTGTGACCGAGGTAGCCAACGCGGTGGGCGATCGAGTGCCTGTGATCGTCGACGACCGTGTTGACGTCTATCTCGCCGCCCGACTGCGCGGCGCCGCCGTCCACGGCGTCCACGTGGGACAGAGTGACCTGCCCATAGATATTGTTCGAGCTCTCGTCGGAGAAGAAGCCGTCGTCGGATGGACAGCGAATACCGTCGACCATCTCGACACCGCCAGGCGGCTCCCTCCTGGAACCGTGAACTACCTCGGCGTCGGCGTGATCAGAGCGACCACGACGAAACCCGACCACCCCGCCCCGCTGGGCATTGATGGGTTTGAGCGACTCCGTCGCCTTACCGCTTTGCCCTGCATCGCGATCGGCGGGATCAGCCTGGGCGACGTTGCTGCCCTTCGACGAGCCGGTGCTGCTGGCGCCGCAGTGGTGTCGGCCCTCTGCGCGGCTGAAGATCCGCGGTCGGTCGCTGTGTCTTTTCGACGGGAATGGCGTCATGCCGCGTGACGCTCGAATTCCTCGCGTACTCAGCATCGCTGGGACGGATCCGACAGGTGGTGCAGGCATTCAGGCAGATCTGAAAAGCATCGCCGCGAACGGCGGTTACGGCATGGCGGTGGTCACGGCCCTCGTGGCACAGAACACGCATGGGGTTCGGTCCGTGCACGTGCCACCGCTACCGTTCCTCCTCGAGCAGCTGGAGGCTGTGTCGGATGACGTGGAGATTGATGCGGTGAAGATCGGAATGCTCGCCACCACGGAGGTGATTCATGCGGTAACCGGATGGCTGGACCGTGTGACACCGCCGGTGGTGGTCCTCGATCCGGTCATGATCGCCACCAGCGGCGATCGCCTCCTCGACCGTAACGCCGAGCAAGCTCTCCGCGAACTCGCATCCCGTGCGCACCTGCTGACCCCGAACATCCCGGAGCTAGCGATCCTCGCAAACGAACCTGCTGCGACCCATTGGCAGGGCGTGCTGGAGCAAGCCGGGCGGGTGTCGGCACGTTACGGCGTGCTTGTCCTGGCCAAGGGCGGTCATCTGGACGGTGAAAGCGTGCCCGACGCACTCGTCGACGGCGCCGGCGACACGGTGAGGACCATAGAGTTCCCAGGTACTCGGATCAACACGACCAACACGCACGGCACAGGATGCTCGCTTTCCTCCGCCCTCGCGACCCGGTATGCACGTTCTGGCCAGTGGGAGGAAGCGATGGCCAAATCGAAGCGGTGGCTCACGGAAAGCATCCGCCACGGAGCCGCTCTTGAGGTTGGCACCGGGCATGGCCCGATCAGTCATTTCGCTGGTCTCTGGGAGCGCGGCGGGACGACCACCCGGCCGACACCCGACGAGGTCAAAGCGAACTGGTGGGAACACATCCACAGCATCAAACAGAAAATCGACAACCTCCCCTTCGTACGGGGGCTCGGTGATGGCACCCTCGACCGCGACGCGTTCGTCTGGTACCTCTCCCAGGACGCCCTCTACCTGCGCGACTACTCCCGGGTCCTCGCGGCGGCGAGCAGTCTCGCCCCGACCACCGCAGAGCAAGCTTTCTGGGCGCAAAGCGCGCAGGGCGCGATCGTTGGGGAGTTACAGCTTCATGAGAGCTGGATCTCGACCAAGGCGAGGCACGAGGCGCAGCCCAGTGTCACGACGACGGAGTACACCAACCATCTGCTGGCTACCGCCGCCCGCGGCGACTACCGAGTATTGATCGCCGCGCTGCTGCCCTGCTTCTGGCTCTACCACGACGTCGGTACCCGCCTGCAGTCGCTCTCACATCCTGAGCACCCTTACCGTTCCTGGCTCGACACCTACACCGACGAGAACTTCGCGGAATCCACGTCACAGGCCATCGATATCGTCGCGCGAGCCGCCGCACACGCCGACGACGCCACACGACTCACTATGCGCGAAGCGTTTCGGATCTCCGCCGCCCACGAGCACGCATTCTTCGCGGCGCCCGACATGCTCGACGAATCGAACAATGAGTAGAAGGTGATGCTTCCCCATAAGCGAAACGAGTTATCAGAAAGCGCCGAGACCGCGAAGATTCTTCCCAGCCGAGTCATGCGCTTCGAGGCTGACCGGGTCCAAAAGCAGAACACTCGCGGCACCGGATGCACCCTTTCCGCAGGTCTTGCCACCCAACAGGCAGAGCTCACGGACTGGCCCCAAGCCGTCCGGGCAACGAACGCCTGGCTCCTCGACGGCTTGCGCCACGCCGACGAACTCCATGTCGCTCATGGCAACGGACCCATCAACCATTTCCACTCTCTCTGGCGTCACCAGAGCCACCCGAAAGACATACGCCCATGAACATTTCCGACCAGATCGTCCTCGTTACCGGCGCAGGCCGGGGACTTGGCACCGCCATCGCACTTGCGTTTGCCCGCGAGGGAGCGCGGGTAATCGTGAACTACCTCAACAGTCGCGAATCGGCTGAAGCACTCGTGGAAGAGCTCGGTGACGATCGTGCCGTCGCGATCCGCGCAGATGTTACTGATCCCGAACAAGTGCACAGCCTCGTCGCCGCGGCGCAAAG
>Ga0136639_10000434_pt1 | contig 13667 bp, 15 predicted proteins | sample AntDrymUQ8592106_2_FD_113739 | JGI IMG/M metagenome (GOLD analysis project Ga0136639, IMG submission 113739) | Polar desert sand microbial communities from Dry Valleys, Antarctica - metaG UQ859 (21.06) | ecosystem: Environmental > Terrestrial > Soil > Desert | place: Antarctica: Dry Valley...
ACATCCCGCCCCCGCCCAGCACCAGCGCCCCTTTCACCATCCTCCATTCTCCCCTGAATGTCACAATAGAAGGCGATGTCTCCCGACGCTGCAACACTGCCCCCGGCCGTCCGCGCTGGCCTTTTGCTCTGCCGCGGCTTATGGGCCGAAGCCCACAACGTAGCGCAGGACCTCCATACCCCCACCGGCAGTTACTGGCACGCCATCATCCATCGCGCAGAACCCGATGAGTTCAACGCTGGCTATTGGTTCCGCAAGATCGGCCACCACCCCGTTTTCGATGAAATGGGCGCCAACTGGGACGTCGACGCGTTCACCCACGCCTCCGCCGCGCAGCGCGAACGCGAAATCCAACTCCTCCTTGAATATTGCAAAAGGACCGGTCAATGAAATCCATTACCGCCGCCGTCTTGACGGCCTACGAGCAGCCCCTAGAGATTCGCCAATTCCCGGCGCTCACCGCCGCCGGCCCGGGCGAATGCCTCGTCCGCGTCGAAATGGCCGGCATCTGCGGCACCGACGTCCACCTGTGGCTCGGACAGTTGCCCATCCCGCTTCCGGTCATCATGGGCCACGAAACCGTCGGCCGGATTGAACTGCTCGGCGAAGGCCTCGTGAAAGATTTTCGCGGCGAAAAACTCGCCATCGGCGACCGCATCGTCTGGGCCAGTTCCATTACCTGCGGCGAATGCTACTACTGCCGGGTCGTGCGCCAACCCACCCGCTGCGTCGCCCGGAAAGCCTACGGCATCTCGTACTGTTGCGACGTCGCCCCCCACCTGCGGGGCGGCTACGCCGAACAGATCCATCTTCGCGCCGGCACCTCGCTGTTCAAAATTCCCGATTCTATTTCGACCGAGGCCGTCGTCGGCTCCGGGTGCGCGCTGATGACCGCGATTCACGGCCTGGAGCGCTGCCCGGTCTCCTGGGGCGATACGGTAGTCGTGCAGGGCACCGGCCCGGTCGGCCTCGCCGCGATCGCGGTCGCCAAGCAGAGTGGAGCAGGCAAAGTGATCGCCATCGGCGGCCCGCCCCATCGCTTGGAGATGGCTAAGGCCTTTGGAGCGGATGTCCTAATTGATATCGCCGCCACCGCGACCGTCGAAGCGCGGCGAGCCCTCGTTCTGGCTGAAACCGGTGGCTTCGGGGCGGATCTGGTCGTCGAGTGCGTCGGCTTCCCCGAAGCGGTCAACGAAGGCATTGAACTGCCTCGGGACGGCGGCAAATTCCTCGTTTTGGGCCAGTACGCCAATGCCGGCAACATTTCTTTCAACCCCCACGTCATAACCCGTAAGCAGCTCACAATTCATGGCAGTTGGGCCTTCGAAGCCCGCCATGTGGATAAAGCACTTCGCATGTTAGAAATTCCTCATTGGCAGCGGCTTTTTGCCGAGGAGGTTACGGCACGCTTCACCCTCCACGAAGCGAATGCGGCTCTCGAAACCGTTCGAAACTGGCGGGCCGGGAAGACCGTATTGATCCCATGAAGATGATTTATTGGCTAGTAGCTCTCTTTGTTTTCGCTGCTCTCGGATGGTTCGCCTTCTCCTGGAAGAACGCGCCCCCAGAAATTCGCTTCACTACCGTGAAGTCGGAAGATCTGGTCGACACCCTGAACACCAATGGCAAAGCGGAGCCAATTTCGTGGGCCGCCGTCCGCGCGGAACGGGCGGGTAAGCTCGGGGAGATCCGCGTGCAGAAAGGCTCGATTGTCACGAGCGGGGCCATCATTGCCCTGCTGGAAAGCGATGAGGCGAGGATTGCGCTGCAAGCGGCCGAAGCCCGCGTCACCCAGGTGCAGGGCGACATGCAGACCGTTAAGCAGGGCGGTAGTTCCTCAGCTTTGGCCGAAATCGATGCTACGATCGCTCGGTTGCGGGTGGAGAAAACGAATTTGGACCAGGAACTCGCCGCCACCGATCGCCTCGTCCTGAAGAATGCCGCTGCGCCGCAGGAAGCGGTGGTCCTCCGGGGGCGCGTTAAGGTAATGGTCGAACAGCTCCGCGGTCTGCAGGATCGGCGCACCGCGCTCGTCTCTCCCGGTGACCAAACCGCTGTCGACGGAAGGCTCAAAGAGGCGCAAGCGGCCGTCGCGTTGGCGAAGGAAAAGATGGAGCAGGGAAGCCTCCGCTCTCCGCTTGAGGGTGTCGTCTTCCAGATAGACCTTCGCACCGGGGCTTTCGTCAATCCCGGCGATCTCGTGGCCAACGTGGGTCGGATCGATACCATGCGGGTGAATGTCTATGTCGACGAGCCCGAACTCGGGCGCGTGGCCGTCGGACAGCCGGTCAACATCACCTGGGACGCCCGCGCTGGCAAAAGTTGGGTCGGGACTGTGGAGAAGATGCCCGTACAAATCGTAGCGCTCGGTAACCGCCAGGTGGGCGAAGTTCTCGTCAATATAGACAATCCCGGGAATGATCTACCTCCCGGCGCGAACATCAACGCGGCCGTCCGCAGCCGTAGCGCCTTAAAGGCCACCACCATCCCCAAGGAAGCGATTCGCCGGGAGAACGGCGTCACGGGGGTTTTCCTGCTCGAAGGCGACAAGGTCACCTGGAAGCCCATTGAAACGGGTATCTCTAATGTCTCCAGGATCCAAGTCACCAGCGGGCTGAAGCCCGGCGACCGCATCGCGCTCGCGACCGATACCCCGCTTCGAACTGATGCTGTAGTGAAGGCCGTTACCGAAGACGCTGGACTTTGATCCCGCCCGGCGTCTCCCAGGCAGCCACTACCTGCCGCCCGCCCACCAAACTGACAAATCCGCCCGGACCCATCGACTGCCCCTCGACGATCACCTCTCCACCGCGCGTCCAACCATAGACGGCTTTCCCGTCGGGCCCCACCGCCATCGCCGGGTCCTTCCCCTCGCCGATTTCGCCGGTAGCGTGGATTTTGCCGTCGCGGCGCCAAACCGTCATCGGCCCGGAAGGGCCCATCACGAGGCCTCCGCCGTCCATGGGGCAAGCGTTCAACTTCCAGGTCCCCTCGCCCAGCTTGGCCGCGGCAAAATTCTTGCCGCCATCCTTCGACGAAGCCAGATACATGTCCCGCGACCCATCGAGCCAATTGCGGAACATAACGTGAATCTCGCCCTGCCCATCGATCGTCACCGACGGATGGCAGCACTCACAGACGTTGCCAGCAGGTGAGGCATAGACGAGCCGGTTCGACCACTTTACTCCACCGTCCGTCGACAGGGCCCCGAACACCTTCATCCCGGGGGTCCGCAAGTCCAACCAGACGGCGAATAGCTCACCCTTCGGCCCAACGGCCATCCCGTGCAGCCCTTCTCGGGCCGATTTCGGCACGTCGTTCACGGGCGAGGCTTCGCTCCATGTTTTGCCGCCGTCGCGCGAGTTCCAGGCCGACAGAGTCCCGTCCGCAATCGCGCTGACCACCACCTGCCGGCCATGGACGACGACACGCGGACCCCTATGGCGGCCCACCATGAACGCCCCGCCTCCGACGACGTTCGGTAGCCCAAACGACACTCCTCCGTCGATCGACATGGCGACAGAAAGTACTTTGCCGTCGCTGTAGGCCAGCGCCACGGTTGTCCCATCCGCGGCAAGTTGGGGCTGCCTTACTCCCGGAATCAAGGGAAGCACGGCGAAGAGGAGAAGAGCGAACATGGCTCAATCTTACAGCACGGGTCGAGCTAACCCTTCCGCCGGCCGAAGAGCGCCTGACCGGCCAGCGCCAATCCCATCAAGCCAAACGTCGCCGGTTCCGGCACCGCGTTCGAGGTCATTACCAGATTCAAAACGTCAATCTGGGGATCGGCAAGCAAACTTGATACTTGATTCGATTGCAGCGTGATCGCACCGAACGCAAGAGTATTCAAACCCGTGGCTAGGGCGGTTGTCACGGACCCGGAATTGGTCTCGCCCGGCAGGCCTTCGCTCGTCGGAACGATCTGGTTCACCACGACCAAAGAGCCGTTCAGGATAGAAAAGCGAACCGGTGGCACCTTCATCAAACAGGCCTTGCCAGTTGAACGAGATAGTGGATCCAGGAGACACGTTGAACGCAGCGAACCGGACGGCGGAGCCTTCGGTTGCGGTGTAGCCTTTTCCATCGAGGGCCACCGACAGGTTGATCCCGAGATAAGTGGAGAGAAAACTGGTGGGCACGGTGCCATTGCCGGGCGTGGCGGCAAAGGCAGTCGTGGCCGTAACGCCAGCGTTGCCGCAAGAGGTGGCCGTACCTCCTGACAACGCACCGGTGATTGGAAACACCGCATAGGTTCTATCTGGACAGGACGAGAAAATGCTAGCCTGACTAATCGCGGAGATAACAACAAAAAGGAACAGGGTTGAAAAAAGCTTCATCGGCACATTGCAGTACTTTCCTACTTGTTCGACTAATGGCTATTCCAGAACGGAGGCATTGACCATCTGCATGTAGGCGTACTTCGCCTCCGCCGGAGCACCTGTTATTTGGGTCAGAAACACGCCTACGGTTTTCCGCGCCGGGTCCACCAAGCCATGAGTGGAGAAAGCTCCGCCGTGACCATAAGTCCCTTTCGATAACAGATGCACCTCGCCGCGCGGATCGTCGATTACCTCCCAAGTCAAGCCAAACGCCGTGTTCGGCATATGGCCAGCGCGCAGGTCGCCGGTTTGCTTACTCGTCATCAACTGGATGGAGGCCTTCGACAGGATCCGTCGGTCGCCGCTGAGGAGCGCCTGGTAGAACCGCGCCAGGTCTTCGGCCGTTGAGTACATGCCGAACTCGGGCGCGGCGTACTTTGACCCTGGTCGCCCTTGGGCCGATAAGCCTCCGAGGATCGTCCCGTCCGCCCGCTCAAGGCCCGTCGCGGTCAACTTATACACGATGGCAAGCCGGTCTTTTTTCGCCTCCGGCAGGAAGAAGTGGCTGTCCTTCATTCCGAGCGGCTGGAAGATTCGCATGTCGAGGAACTTCTCATACGGCATGCCGCCGGCGACTTCGATGATTCGCCCAAGAGTGGCGATGCCCGCGTTTGAATAGCTCCACTTGGAGCCGGGCTCAAAATCCAGCGGCTGCTGGGAGTAGACAAGAACCGCGTCGGCCAACACCCGGTCCATCCTCTGGTGAAGCTCGCTGATCCCGGGCGGCGGAGCGCTGGGCAGACCGCTGGTATGGGTCATCAGATCGTGAATCGTAATGGGCCGCGCCGGCTTTTTCAACGCTCCATCCGCCTTCAGCATCTGGCCCCGAAATTCCGGCAAGTGCTTTTCCACTGGATCGCTGACGGAGAGCCGCCCGGCTTCGGCCAGCATCATGATGGCGGTGCCGGTGAATGGCTTCGTCATCGACATGATCTGGAAGATCGAATCTTTGCGCATCGGCTTCTTGTTTTCGATGTCTTGCCAGCCGACCGCCTCAAAGTGCACTAACTCGCCCTTTTGCTGAAATAACGTCACCGTGCCGGCGATGCGCTTTTGCTCGACGAGCTCCTTCATTCGACCGGCCACTTTGGCCAATTGGCCGGAGTCGGCCGCCCAACCCACAGCGGCGACGAGAAAGAGAAGGAAGCGCATGACCCGATAGTATATCGTGCCTCGCCGGGTGTTACGATCCTGCGTTATCATCCTGCTTGATCCGCAATGACCCTGTCCGCCGGAATGCGCCTTGGCAACTACGAGATCGTCCGTGTTCTCGGTCGCGGAGGCATGGGCACCCGCGCAGGCTCGCGCGCAACTGAACAAAATCGCCGACATTGCCGCGAAACGTTACACCTCTCCTTACTTCCAGGCGTTCCCCCATCTGGGTCTCGGCGATCTGCAAAAAGCGCTCGATCTGCTTGAACAGGCTACCGAAGATCGCTCGTTCCCCGTCATTTACATTGGCGTAGAACCGAAGCTCGATCCCTTGCGGAAGGAGCCCCGGTTCGCATCGGAATGGTGACGGGCCGCGACTCCCGAGTGCCTATCCGCAGGCGCAGCGCTTGCGGGCCGGTCCCGGCGCCAGTGGGGACCGTGACTCGAACAGCGTAGACCCCGACCGAGCTCGGCAGGGCCTCCGCCGTTTGAGCCAACTGCGATACCGTGCCAGTACCGAAGAGCACCGTAACGCTCGCGACGGTGGGCACCGCTTCCGGGGCCGGACGACCGGTGACCGAAGGCGGGTTTGTCTGCCCTAAGCCGGAAGCATAAATGGTCAACACATCCCCGGCCTTGGCCGCGTTCAAGCGGCCCACCAGTGCGCCGTTCGCACCGACGATTGTAGAAGAGGAACTGGTTCCAAAAATGGCCGGCGCAGCGGCAACCACTTCTACTTCCGAAGGCACCTTGCTGTAGTAAACCTCCCTTCCATTAGCCCTATTCCACACGCGTACCGGATACTTTCCCGGAGGGGTATCGAGGGGCACTTGAACGTTGATCTGATCCTTCCGGACAACACCGAGCGGCATGCGGCGACCCGAAACAACCTTACAGGCAGGGAAAACGGCGGCACCGATGCAGCCTTCGGTCTTTTCGTCGTCGATGGTGACATCCATGCCGTTCGCTTCAAGCGGCCAACTCTGGTTGTAGGCTGAATTCGGAGTGGACGAAGGACTGCGAAGAAAACTGCCGAAGAGGGTCAGCATACCACCTGGCGCGGCGACGGTCGTTTTCGAAATCCGCACCGCTTACTGCCTTGTCGATCCTTAGCCCGTCGGCCCCGCCGGGTGTATCGCGGGCGTAGTCTTCTTCGCGGCTCTGGCAACCATACCCCAGGAGGGAGAACTCGAAAACATTCAAACGAGCGTCGTAGGTCCGCAAGGTCTTCTGCACCGAGTCTTGCACGAGGTCTGCGTCGGCGGTATCTTCGAGCTCCGCTACCTCGTTGCCCGGCCCTGTACTGACTGGCAATTCGCCTTGCAACGAGTACCCGGCCGGGAAGTTATTCCATCGGGCGACCCGGCGATGTACGGCTCCATCCAACCCGCCGTTCGGGTTCCGCAGTAAGTAGTAGGTTCGCTGCCCATCCACGGCGAAAACATCCTGACCACTCGCCCCGTTGAGCGAACAACCAACCTGATACTGAGCCACCTCGGTGGTCCGCAACTGGCCCCGCACCGCCCCTGAGGGGTTCACGGTGGTGTGGAGATTGGGGCAGTATTTGCTCGGATCGAGAAGCAACGCCTCAACGGCCTCTGGCACACCCGAGCGGGTTAGCTCCATCTCGGCGGTCAACTGCGTCGAGCCGCGACGTACCGCGGCAGCGTCGCCTTCGGCCAAGCGAAGGCCGCTATCCAAAATAACGGGGCCGTTCACGCCTTCGACGCCGCTGTGGACAGGCACGCCGGTCAAGGTGGCGGCGACGGCGAACTGAAAATTCACGTCGAACCGGAGGGACGCCGTCTCCAGGGCGCCAGACTCGCTGCGGGTTACCTCAGCGACTACTGAGCCGGTGGCGTTCGCCGTCAGATTCGTGATAGCGGGCACTTCCTTGGATGGACTCATTACGGCCATCACCACCGCTCGGCGAACCAGACGCAAGGCACCGCGCAAGGTGGTCCCGGCCATCGTCTCCACCGCAAATGCTTATTGATCGGGCGTTTTGGCGAGATCGTCAAACGCGGCCACGTTCTGGTCCGTGCTCTCTGCCTAAATCCGCAAGGCCGTCGACGGCATGAAGGACAGGACTCGCACGCCACTCTTGTCAATCCCCCAGCTCCGCACAGGCCCCAAATCCTTAGATAATTGGACGACCAAGTATCGGTGCCGCATCGCCTTCGAACTGTAGAAGCGGAAAGTAACGACGGCGGAGTTACCGACTTTAGCCCGGCTTGCGGTCGTGCTGACCGATCCGGGATCGCGAGGCTTATCCCCCGTCAATCCGCTGTCTGGAGGAATGTCTGATTGCCCGTAAAGCGCGCAGGCCATGAGGAGGCTAGAGAGAGTTGCTCGTTTCATAGATGTTAACTTCGGGAAGAGTATCCATCTATTCCCCCGGAAGGGGTGGAGAGAAGCACCCCCCTTTCTATTCCCGGCTAGAAGTGTTAGTGTCACGGTCACCATGAAGGTCTACACCGGAACTGAACTCCGTAACGTCGCTCTGGTCGGCCACCTGCACGCTGGCAAAACCCAGCTAACCGCGGCCCTCCTTCACACGGCCGGCGCCGTCAACCGAATCACCAAAGTCGACGAGGGGACCACCCCCACCGACTTTGACGAGGAAGAACGCGCCCGCAAGCTTTCCATCCAATCGGCTCTGGCCGCGCTCGAATGGAACAAGCACAAGATCAACCTCATCGATACCCCCGGTTTCCATATGTTTTTGCACGAAACCAAAGGGGCTCTGGTCGCCGCTGATTCGGCCCTTGTCGTCTTGAATGGCGTCGATGGGGTCGAAGTGCAGACCCAGCAGACGTGGGCGATTTGTGCCGAACTCAACATCCCCCGCGCCATCGTAGTCAGTAAACTGGACCGCGAACGCGCCTCGTTTTCAGGCGCTGTGGAAAGCGCCCAGAAGGCTTTCGGCCGGCAAGCGATTCCGATTCAACTGCCGATCGGGGAAGAGCGGGACCTTTCCGGGGTGATCGATCTCATTACGATGAAGGCGGCCTCCTGCCGTCCGGACGGGGACGGTAAGGGCCGGGAGATTTCGATTCCTCAGTACCTTGCCGCGGAGGCCAAAGTCGCGCACGAAGCCCTGATCGAGATCATCGCAGAGGGGAACGACGAACTGCTGGAAGAGTTCTTCCGCGAAGGTACGCTTCCGATCCCTCATTTGGTCGACGGCCTACGCCAAGCCTTCCGCGAACGCCGCCTGTTTCCCATTCTCGCCGTCTCTGGCCTACACAATATCGGCACCGCCAAGTTGCTCGACTTTCTGGTCGACATCGCGCCTTCGCCCGTTGAGCGGGACAACGCCTACGGCCAGTGGAATAACCAACCGGTATTACGCAAAACCCTCGACTCGGATCCGCTTGCAGTCTACGTCTTTAAGACGCTTACCGACCCCTTCGCCGGACGCCTTTCCTATTTCCGCGTCATCTCCGGAGTGATCAAAACGGAGGCGCATTTGACCAACGGGGTGACGCACGCGGAGGAGCGGTTCGCCACTCTCGGCGTGCCCAATGGCAAAACATTCTACCCGATCACGGAACTGCATGCGGGCGACCTCGGCGTAGCTCCGAAGTTGAAAGAGACCGTGACCGGGCACACCCTTTTTGAGAAGGCCCATCCCGTGCTGTTCCCGCCCGTTCTGCTCCCCGAGCCGTCGATCGCCTACGCGATCGAAGCCAAATCCCGGAGCGACGAGGACAAGATCGGCACGGCGATGCACAAGCTGATGGAAGAGGACCTGTGCCTTCGTTTCGACCGCGACCCCCAGACCAAAGAGTTTCTGCTCCACGGCAATGGCCATCAACATATCGAAATCGCGATCGCCAAGCTCCATAACCGGTATCACATCAACGTCAACCTGCGCGCTCCAAAGGTTCCTTATCGGGAGACGATCCGGGTAGCGGCGGCCGTTCAGGGGCGGCACAAGAAGCAGACCGGCGGGCATGGTCAGTTCGGCGATTGCTGGGTTCGTTTTGAGCCGCTGCCTCGCGGAGCAGGCTTTCAGTTTGCGAATGAGACCCACGGCGGTTCGGTGCCGCGGCAGTTCATCCCCGCCATCGAAAAGGGGATCGTGGAGGCGACGACGCGAGGCCACCTGGCTGGCTATCCGCTGGTGGATTTCAAGGCCGCCGTTTATGACGGCTCCTATCATGACGTCGATAGCTCCGAGATGGCGTTTAAGCAAGCGGCGCGGAAAGCGTTTCGCGCGGCGATGGAAGCCGCGAAGCCGGCGCTGCTGGAACCCGTCATGCGCGTCGAGATCCATGCGCCCATCGACTACGCGGGCGATCTGATCTCCGATTGCAACGGCCGGCGCGGCCGGGTGACCGGAATGGAGACAACCGAGGGCACGCAGATCATCCGCGCTCTGGTGCCGATGGCCGAGATGCTCACGTACCAGAATGACCTCACGGCCCGGACTCAAGGCCGGGGGTCGTACTCGATGGAGTTCGATCATTATGACTTCGTGCCCGCGCCGCAGGCGGACAAGATCATTTCGGCAGCCCGGACCGCCGGTGCGCACCACCATCACGATGAAGACGAAGATTAATGATTTGCCCCAATCCCGCCGATACCTAGTACTAGGTACCCCGGCTTGCCGAGACTATTCCAAAAATAGTAGAGTGAGGGGGTTGCCATGTAACCCCAAATTCACCTCCGGCCAGGAGAACGAACGCGCTTGTTCCTAAAAACGCTTTCCAAAACTACCCTCGCATGGGCCTTAAGCCTGCCCGTTTGCGACGCGCAGCCCTTCAGTTTTGCCGCCCGGGCCGCTGCTGAAGCCGAAGAATCAAAGGTTCCCTATCTGTCTGCAACCGCAGCAGTTACGCCAATTCCACCACAGATTAATCAACCCTTTCCCGCTAAGCCAACCCGGAAAGACGAGCGCATGAGTCGCGCCGAGGTCATGTTCGAGGAAGGCCGGAAATTGGTGCAGGCTGGACGAGCTACAGAGGCGCGCAAGCTGTTCGACGAAGCTCTCGATCTCGTTCTGAACTCGAAGGCCGACCCGGTTGATCGCACTCATTTTGATAAACGTTTCGAAGAATTGGTCGCAAAAATCCACCGGCTCGACGTAGAAGGGCTCGGTGCCGGAGTGAGCAAGAGCGAAGAACCTAGCTTCGACAAGGCCCCGATCGACGATATTCTGAGCCTCACTTTCCCGGTGGATCCCAAGATTAAGCTGATGGTCCGCGATGAAGTTGCCGCGACCGTCAGTCAGCTTCCACTCGAAGCCACCGACGCCGTTCTTTCCTTTATTAACTATTTCAGTGGGGAGCGGGGCCGCGGTACGATCCGCGCTGGTCTCCGCCGCGCCGGCAAGTTTAAGCCGATGATCTCCCGGATTCTTGACGAGGAAGGGATTCCACAGGAATTCATATTTCTGGCCCAAGCGGAATCGGGCTTTCTACCCCGCGCCGTCAGCTATATGGCCGCAGCTGGAATGTGGCAGTTTATTCGCGGTCGCGGGGCCGAGTATGGGCTCCGTCAGGACGCTTACGTCGACGAACGTTTCGACCCCGAACTGGCGACCCGCGCCGCCGCGCGCCATCTTCGCGATCTCTATCACCAGTTTGGAGATTGGTACCTCGCGATCGCCGCCTACAACTGCGGCCCCGGAAATGTAGACCGGGCCGTCGAAAGAACCGGCTACGCCGACGTGTGGGAACTCCGCAACCGCGGCGTTCTGCCCCTCGAAACATCGAACTACGTTCCGATTATTCTGGCCATGACGATTATGGCCAAGAACCCTCAAAATTACGGCCTCAGCGATATTATTCTCGAGGAACCGCTACAGTACGACACGGTCGAGATGAACACGATGACGAGCGTGGCGCTGATTGCGGACTTGACCGGACAGCCGGTCTCGGCGATCCGGGAGATTAATCCGGCGCTGCTGAAAGATGTAGCTCCGTCGGGCTATAAGTTGCATGTTCCAAAGGGGACACTGGTGACCCTAATGGCCGGGCTCGAACTTGTCCCCGAGAACAAGCGCCTATCCTGGCGCGCCTACCGGGCCGACGCGGGTGAGGACATTGGTCTGATTGCCCGCCGCTTCGGCACCTCCGCGAGTAACCTGTTGGCCGCGAATCCCGATCTGAAAGAGCTCCCCGAAGCCGGAGCCCTCGTCCTAGTGCCCGCCGCTCCCGCGCCTGCCCCTCGCGCCGTGGTCGCCAAGGCGAAGTCCCGCGTCCCCGTCCGTGGAAGTGCCGCCAAGCGGGCGGTGGTTGCTCAAGCGAAACCTGCGCTGAAAGCCCCGACCAGGAAGCCGTTAGCCGCCACCGCACAAAAGCGTAGCCCCCGCGGCTAGTTTCACGGTATCATTCGGCTTGAATTCCATTCGATGACGGTGGCTGCATGAATCATTTGCCGGTATATTCTCGTCCCTTCGACGACGACGATTTTGAAGAACTTTCGCTCGACGACGAACATGTCGAGCTGGCGTCGGAACTGCGCGAGTATTCCGAAGACGACTACGACGACGAGTTTACCGAACAAGAACGGCGGGAACTGGTTATTGCGCCGGTCTCTCCTCCACGCCCTGTTGCTGCTGCGCCCGCACCCAAAGCGCAAGTCTCTCGCAGGATCGAGCTAGAACGTCCGCCGCCGCCCGCGTTCGTCCTCGGCCCTGGTCAATTGCCGCCGCGACCCGCGAAGCTTCTTCCCCCGGCCAAAAAAGTGGCGGTGCCGGCCAAAAAGATCGCGGCGAAAAAAGATGCCCCGGCTAAGGCACCGATAAAAGGGGCATCTGCGAAAAAAGTAGCGGCACCGGCTCCGGCCAAAAAGATCGCGGCGAAAAAGGTCGCCCCGGCCAAAGCCCCGGCCAAAAAGGTTCCGGCAAAAAAATAAGTAGTTGCGCGGTGAAGGGGGCCTTCCGCGGCCCCCAGGTAAACAGCTATTCTGCTGGTTGCTTCACTGCACGACGGCAGCGCTGAAACAGTTCGAGCAAGGCATCCGCCTGCTCTTCCGGGCTCTTGGCCGACGTCGTCTTGCCAGAAAAGCCAGCCGCTGGCGAGCCCTTTCCGTATCCGGTGGTCACAGTGATGAACTTCATCAACTCCAGCGCCACCTGATCGCCTTCGTTTTTCTCCGGCTTTGCGTCCTTCGTTTCTTTCGATTCCACTTCTTTTTCTTCTGCCATGCTGTGCGCGTCCTCCGCGTTTGGGATAATCCTTTAGTTTAGAGCAGAATTCGTTTCCAGACGAGCCACGCTCGATTTCTATCATCCATGCCCATTCAGGCGCGCCGTTTCCTTCGTCGCATGCGCGGCGGAGCCCAAGCCCATCTTCTCGAAGCCGACGACGGCCGCTACTACGTCGTTAAGTTTCTTGAAAACCCCCAACACCGTCGCATTCTTGTGAACGAATGGGTTGCCGCGGGCATCCTGCAATACCTCGGCGTCGCCTGTCCTGAAACCCGACTCATCGAACTCTCCCCCGGCTTCCTCCGCGATAATCCCGAAATCGCCATTCACCTTGGCTCCACCCAGCGGGCCATATTGCCCGGTTGGCACTTCGGCTCGCGGTTCCCGGGAGACCCCCTCCGCCAAGCTATCTACGATTTCATCCCCGACTCACTCCTGCCTAAAATTGCCAACCGGCCCGATTTCCTCGGTGCCCTCGTTTTCGACAAATGGTGTGCCAACGCTGACTCCCGCCAGGCGATCTTTTTCCGGGCCCGCCTCGGCGACTGGCTCCCCTCGCCCGAAGCACCACTCAAAGTCGGCTTCGTTGCTCAGATGATCGACCACGGCTACATCTTCAATGGTCCTCACTGGGAATTCCAGGACTCGCCCCTACAAGGCCTCTACTTCCGCCACGAAGTTTATCGCTCCGTCCAATCGCTCGCCATTTTCGAGCCCTGGATCGAGCTCGTCCGCCACTTCCCCGACGAAATTCTCGACCAAACGGCCCGGCAAATCCCCGAGTCTTGGCTGCCGGGCGACGAACGTTCGGGTCTCGATGACCTACTCGTGACCCTGCAGCGCCGCCGGACCCGCGTCGCCGACCTGATCGCGGCCTGCGTTGACGCCCGCGTTAACCCTTTTCCGCATTGGGGAGAATCTCATCACAAAGCATCCTGGCGGTAAATCCCCGAGTCCTGGCTGCCGGGCGACGA
>Ga0136639_10000435_pt1 | contig 13662 bp, 8 predicted proteins | sample AntDrymUQ8592106_2_FD_113739 | JGI IMG/M metagenome (GOLD analysis project Ga0136639, IMG submission 113739) | Polar desert sand microbial communities from Dry Valleys, Antarctica - metaG UQ859 (21.06) | ecosystem: Environmental > Terrestrial > Soil > Desert | place: Antarctica: Dry Valley...
GTCCACCACGATACGGACGGAGCGCCGTGACGACGACTCCTACGCTCTGGAGCGAACCACGGCCACCGTGCAACTGCTGGTGGCGGGCAGTGACAACCTGCCCGTACTCCTCAATGGTGTCCGTATAGATCCAGGACAGTCGCTGGCCGTCCTCCCGGGCACGTACCGTCCCAGCACCGGGCTGCCTCTCATTGACTTTCTGGATGCCGAACCCCTTGAGATCTCCACGCTCGTCGACACCGACACCGTCGTGTACCCGGTCAACCCGGAGCTCACCCCCACCGGGCGAACAGGCTTCGTGCAGGCTGTGAAAACCTCCCTGGATCGCTGCATCGCCTCTGGGGACCCTGCACCCACCGGGTGTCCCAATGAGGTCCGTCCCCCCAAGGAGGTGGTGCAGGGAAGTGTCACGTGGGAACTCCAGGAGCCGGACATCGTGTGGGAACTGTTCAAGCCCGCCCTGTCACCCGAGGACCAGACCGTGGCAACGGCCACGCTCAGCATGCAATTGACGGTGGCGATGGACTTCACCGATGACCAGGGCTCGAGCATCGACGACATCTTCCTCAACGTGCCTGTGAGCGCGACGATGGTGGGCGATGACCCCGCGTCGATCAGCGTGGTCTGGGGAGGTTGATGGGGATGTATACGGTGGGTCCCATGACCACCGCGCTTGACTTCGAACACTTCGACAACTCCGTCCGCCCCGTGGATGATCTCTTCCGCCACGCCTCTGGCCACTGGCTGAAGACCGTCGCGATCCCCGCCGACAAATCCGGGGCCGGGGCCTTCATGGATCTGCGTGACGAATCGGAGAGTGCCGTCAGGGACATCATCATCTCCACCGCAAAAGACGATGCCGCGGACGTGGAACGACAGAAGATCGCAGACCTCTACGCCTCCTTCATGGACACCGCTCGCGTCGAGGAACTGGGGGCTGCACCGCTGCGGCCAGTGCTTGACCGGGTGAATGCCATTTCCAGCGTCCACGAGTTCTCTGCCCACCTCGGCTGGTCCCTGCGCAACGGTTTCTCATCGCTCATCGGTTTCGGCGAGGACTCCGATCCTGGCAACCCCCAGCGTTACGTGATGTTCACGGGACAGGCGGGGCTGGGGCTGCCCGATGAGGAGTACTACCGGCTCGACGAGCATGCGGCCATCCGCGACGCCTACATTGCGCACCTGGAGCGCGTGCTGGACCTGGCCGGCGCGTCTGAGGCCACCGCCCAGGCTGCCACCGTCTTCGAGTTGGAGACGGCCATCGCGTCCCATCACTGGGACAAGGTCCGCACCCGGGACCTGCGACAGATGTACAACCCCATGACGTGGGACGAGTTCACGGCCTCTGCCCCCGGCATTGACTGGGAGGCCTTCGTTGGGGCGGCTGAGCTCCCCGTGGAGAAAGTGGCAGACCTCGTCGTGGGGCAGCCGTCCTTTGCCACCGCTGTTGCGGAACTCGTGGCGACGGGGGATCTGGAGGCCTGGAAGTCCTGGGCCCGGGCCAAGGCCATCTCGGCCCTGTCCCCCTGGCTGTCCTCGGCTTTCGTCGAGGCACGCTTCGACTTCTACGAGCACACGCTGCAGGGCACCGAGCAGCTGCGCGACCGCTGGAAGCGTGGCGTCTCGCTGACCGAAGGCGTGCTGGGTGAAGCCATCGGCAAGATCTATGTTGAACGGCACTTCCCCGTCGGAGCAAAGGAGGCCATGGATGATCTCGTGGCCAACCTGTTGGCGGCCTACCGGGTCTCCATCGAGAAGCTCGACTGGATGACCGAGCCCACGCGCGTCGAGGCACTGGAGAAGCTGTCCAAGTTCCGCCCCAAGATTGGCTTCCCAGCCAAGTGGCGGGACTACTCGGACCTGAAGATCTCCTCCGATGACCTCATCGGCAATGTGATGGCCGCCAATTCATTCGAGGTGGACATCATGCTGGAGAAGCTCGGCGGCCCCATGGATCCCGACGAGTGGCTCATGTATCCGCAGACTGTCAACGCCTACTACCACCCGCTGCGCAACGAGATAGTGTTCCCCGCCGCCATCCTGCAGCCGCCCTTCTTCAACGTGGACGCCGACGATGCCATCAACTACGCCGCCATTGGTGCGGTGATCGGCCATGAGATCGGCCATGGCTTTGATGACAAGGGCTCCACCTGCGACGGCGACGGCATGCTGCGCGACTGGTGGAGTGAAGAGGACCGCGAGGCCTTCGACCAGCGCGCCCAACAACTCATCGCCCAGTACAGCGTCCTCTCCCCTGAGGGGGCCGATGGCATCCGCGTCAACGGGGAACTCACCGTCGGCGAGAACATCGGCGACCTCGGCGGTCTGGGCATCGCGTGGAAGGCCTGGCTGTTGGCTGGCGGGGATCCGCACGGCGAGAAGATCGACGACCTCACCCCGGGGATGCGCTTCTTCCTCGGCTGGGCAGCTGTCTGGCGCGGTCTGCAGCGCCCGGAGTCGACGAAACAGCGCCTGGCCACGGACCCGCACTCGCCGTCGGAGTTCCGCTGCAACCAGATCGTCCGCAACCTTGATGCCTTCCATGAAATCTTCGGCACCACTGAGGATGATGCCTTGTGGCTGGCTCCAGAGGAGCGCGTCGTCATCTGGTGACGAGCCCTTTCCTCGTCAAAGCCCGGGAGGCGGGGCGGTGGACGCCCGGATCACGAGCTGAGTGGCCAGGCGCAGCGGACCTGACGTTGTGGTTCGGCCCTTGCTGACATCGACCAGATACCGCACCGCTGCTGCCCCCATGTCCTCAAGGGGTTGCCTGACGGTGGTGAGTCCAGGAGTCGTGATCTCAGCGATCATCGAGTCGTCGAAGCCCACGACGCTGAGGTCCTTCGGAATTGAGAAACCGCGCGCATAGGCTGCTTCGTAGACGCCCAGCGCCAGGCTGTCCGACGAAGCGAAGATCGCCGTCGGCCGTTTGGTGCGTGGCAGTTCCAGGAGTTCGTGCGCCGCCCTCCTCCCGGCTGCGTGGCTGAAATCGTCACCGACGATGAGTCGTGTATCAGGTGCCATGCCTCGCATCCCCAGCGCCGAGAGATAACCCTGCATACGTTCAGCGGATGGCACGGAGCCTGTCGTGCCCCGGATGAACGCGATCCGCTTGTGGCCCAAGTCCAGCAGGTGCTGCGTGGCCTCCACCCCTCCATTCCAGTTGGTGGCACCGATGCTGGCAACGTGTGGGGGCAAAGCGTTGGCGGGATCAATGGCAACCAGCGGCAGATCTATCGTGGACACCTTGTTCAATTGACGGGCTGAGAGCCGCGAGGTCACCACGATGACGCCCAGCCAGTTCTGCATCTTCACCATGTCAAACCATTCGTCTGTCAAGGGAACGCGTACCCCTGGCGGCGGGTTGGCCGGTGTGTACAGGGTTACGAGTGCCACTCCGGCAGTCAACGCGGAGGTGGCAGCACCCCGGAGTATGTCCACCGCGTAGCTCCCGATGAAGTCGTCTGCCACCAGGGCAATCACAGGGTAGGAGGCCTTGGACACGGACCCGATCCGCTCGTAGCCGAGCCCTTTGGCCGCAGCCAGAACCTTGGCCCGCGTTGTGGCAGAGACGTCCCGGCGCCCATTCAGAGCCTTGGAGGCTGTCGCTCTGGAGACGCCAACTGCGTGAGCCACATCACTCAGACTGACAGGCATGCCCTCCAAGGAGCCATCTGAACTCATGAACGGAAGCATACTCGAAACTGTTTTCGTGATTGTTGGATAACATTTGTTGCGAAACGCTCCGAAACAGAAGGTCAGTCGTCGAAGCCTCACATAAGCTCCAAGCAGTACCTGACTTTCGCGAAACTCCTCGAAACTCAGGACGTGCGGAGGTCTCGATGACGAGTGTTCCGCTCCAGTGCAACTTCTCACAGTGGAGGAAATCATGAGATCAAGAAGCATTCTGAAGGCGGTCATCGCCGGAGGTGCCGCCATGGCACTTCTCGCAGGCTGCTCCAGTGGTGGTTCAACCGAGAACGGTGGGGACAGCCCAAGCAGCGGCAAACAGGTCACCCTGAATGTCTGGACTTTCGGTGGCATGGGTCTGGACGAGCTGTTCACCAAGTACCAGTCCGAAAACCCCAACATCACACTCAAGCTCACCAACGCGGGTGGTTCCGACGAGCAGGCACAGGCCCTCACCACCGCCCTCGCCGGTGGAAAGGGACCAGACGTTGCGGCCATCGAGGTCGGCTACATGTCGCAGTTCAAGGCACAGCCGCAGAACTTCGTCGATCTCCGCACGCTCGGTTCCGACGACATCCAGGACACATTCCTTGACTGGCGGTGGGAGCAGGGCGTCGCCGCCGATGGAGCGGTCGTTGGCATTCCCACTGACGTGGGTGGACTGGCGATGGCCTATCGCACTGACCTGTTCGAAGTGGCCGGGTTGCCCACCGACCGCGAGGAAGTCAGCGCACTGTGGCCCACATGGGAGGACTTCATCACTGTCGGAAACCAGTACACAGAGGCCACAGGGAAGGGCATGGTCGACAACGCCACCAACTCCGTGTACAACGCCGTCGTCCGTCAGGGAGACCAGATGTACTACGGCGACGGACCGGACGATCTTGTCTATGACACCAACCCGCAGGTGAGGGAGGCGTTCGATCTCGCTCTCGGATCCTTGGAGCTGTCGTCCAACACGGGATCCTTCAGCGAGGAGTGGAACGCCGGTATGAACAACGGCGATTTCGCGGTGCTCGCGGCTCCGGCGTGGATGATGACATACATCTCTCAGCAGGCCCCCGACACCAATGGCAAGTGGGACATTGCAGCCGTTCCCGGCGGCGTCGGAAACTGGGGCGGAAGCCAGCTGACCATTCCGGCGAACTCAGAGCACCCGCAGGAAGCCTTTGACTTCATGTCCTGGTTGATGGCGCCTGAGCAGCAGCTCGAGGTCTTCCAGGCCCACGGCAACTTCCCCTCCACCCCCGAGCTGTACGAAACGCCTGACATCCAGGAGTTCTCCAGCGAATTCTTCAACTCCGCTCCCGTTGGGCCGATCTTCGCCAAGAGCACCGAGGGGATCAAGCCGATCTACGAAGGTCCGCAGCAACGCATCATCGACACTGCGATCCAGAACGTGATCGGCCAGGTTGAGAACGGCGAGGAATCTGCCGAGGGCGCTTGGGAACGTGCCATGGCAGACGTCGAGACGGCCATCCAGTAGTCAACGGTCTGACCTTCCACCCATCCCTTCACCCCAGCGAAAGAAGTCCACTGTGACACTCCCAACCTCGGTCAGTCCGAAGGAGGAGTCGAAGAGCGGGGCGATGTCGTCCCGGAGCAAGCGGCGCAGAATTCGATCAGCATCCCGTGCCGACGCAATTGCCCCGTATGCCTACATCGCCCCGTTCTTCATCATCTTCGGAATCTTCGGCCTCTTCCCCACGATTTTCACCTTTTACGTCGCCCTGTTCGACTGGAACCCCATTGGCGGCCAGACCTTCATCGGTTTCGACAACTTCACCCAACTCTACGGTGACCCCCGCTTCTGGAACGCCCTTCGCAACACGTTCAGCATGTGGATCCTCTCCACTGTTCCGCAGTTGACCTTTGCGCTTTTCCTCGCGCAGTTGCTCAACAACATCCGGCTCAAGTTCGCGAATTTCTTCCGGATGTCAATGCTGATCCCCTACATCACATCCGTGGTCGCCACCACCATTGTTTTCGCGTCATTGTTCGGGCGCGAGTACGGTCTCATCAACTTCTTCCTCGGGATCTTCGGCGTCGGGAACATCGATTTCACCGCCAACACCCTGGCAAGCCACATCCTTGTCGCCACCATGGTGATGTGGCGGTGGTTCGGCTACAACACCCTGATCTACCTCGCGGCACTGCAGGCGATTCCCAAGGACGTCTACGAGGCCGCGGCGATAGACGGAGCGGGCGGGTTCAAGCAGTTCTTCTTCGTGACGATCCCCTCGCTGCGTCCGGTGATCATCTTCACCGTCATCGTCTCCACCATCGGCGGGCTGCAGATCTTCACCGAACCACTGCTGCTTTCCTCCCCAGGGCTCACCGGCGGTGCGGGCAGGCAGTTCCAGACCCTCACGCTCTTCCTCTACGAACAGGGATTCGGCAACTTTGAATTCGGATACGGCTCCGCGATCGGCGTCGTGCTCTTCCTGCTCATCGTTGTCTTCTCCATCATCAACTTCTTCCTATCCCGACGCATCGCGTCAGACGATTGAGAGCGACATCATGACTGACAACATGTCCACGCTCACTGCGGAAGTGGTAGTCCCGATGAAGAAGACGCGGGGCTTCTCCGGCCGTGTTCGCTGGTGGACGTACCTGTTCCTGGCGATAGCGGTCTTCGCCTGCATTTTCCCGCTGTACTGGATGTTCGTCGTCTCCACCAACGACTCCGCAGCGGTGTCGCAGATGCCGCCGACCATCATTCCTGGTGGAAACTTCTTCAATCTCGCTGAGCAGGTGTTCACCACCGTTCCCTTCATTGGGAGCATCCTCAACTCGTTCATCGTTGCCACGAGCATCGCGGTGGCACAGATTGTCCTGTGCACGCTGGGTGGGTTCGCGTTCGCGAAACTGGAGTTCCGGGGGCGAAACGCTCTCTTCGTGTTCGTCATCGGTACACTCATGGTTCCGACGCAGCTGTCGATCATCCCGCTGTACATGGTGATGGCGAGACTGGAATGGATCGACACCCTGCAGGCGCTCATCGTGCCGGGGATGGCCAGTGCGTTCGGCATCTTCTGGATGCGGCAACACATCACGTCAGTGGTGAGCGATGAACTCATGCAGGCCGCCCGGCTCGACGGGTGCAGCACGTGGCAGATCTACCTGCGCATCGCGTTCCCGCTTGTCAGCTCTGCAGCCTTCGTGCTCGGTCTGCTCGCGTTCGTAACTGCGTGGAATGATTTCCTCTGGCCACTCATCGTGATCCAGTCGCCGGAGAACTACACCGTGCAACTGGCGATCAAGGCACTCCAGAGCCAGTATTTCGTGGACTACGGTCTCGCAATGTCGGGCTCCTTCCTCGCGACGATTCCGCTGGTCATTCTGTTCTTCTTCGTCGGCCGACGCATGGTCGCCGGCGTCATGGACGGTGCCTTCAAGGGTTGATCTGCTCAATACCCACGTACCTCGTCGCACTCGTGGTGTGGCCCGGTGACACTTCCGGGCCACACCGTTCACCTATAGAAAGAGTTTGTTATGACCATCTCGCTTTCGCGCGCTTCCGACACCGTGCTCACACATGCACGGGTCGACGAGTTGATCTCCCTGATGACGCTGGAGGAGAAGCTTGCCCAGCTCGTCGGCATCTGGGCCGGCGCCGCCGGGGAGGGCGAGAGCGTCGCGCCTCTGCAGCACGAGCAGGGCGCAGACAATATCGACTTCAACACCTTCGCAAGAAACGGACTCGGCCACCTCACTCGCGTTTTCGGCACAGTTCCTGTCAGCCCGTCCGTAGGACGCTCGGCACTACGTTCGACGCAGAGGTGGCTACGGGCGAACACGCGGCTTGGTATCCCCGCCATCGCACATGAGGAGTGCCTCACCGGTCTCGCCGCGTGGCGCGCGGCGACCTACCCCACCCCGCTCGCGTGGGGCGCCACCTTCGACCCCGAGCTCATCGAGCGGATGGGCACCGCGATCGGCGAGAGCATGGCGAGTCTCGGTGTGCATCAGGGGCTCGCTCCAGTGCTCGATGTGATCCGCGACGTGCGGTGGGGGCGCGTTGAGGAGTGCATCGCCGAGGATCCCTTCGTGGTCGGCGAGCTGGGATCCGCCTACGTGCGAGGGCTGCAGTCCGCCGGCATCGTGGCGACTCTCAAGCACTTCGTCGGATACTCCAACTCCCGGTCGGGACGCAATCTCGCACCCGTGCACGCCGGTCCGCGAGAGATCGCCGACGTGCTGCTGCCGCCGTTCGAGATGGCAGTACTGGATGCGGGCGCTGATTCGGTCATGCACTCCTACACGGAGATCGACGGTGTTCCGGTGGCCTCCGACCCGACGCTTCTCACGGGGGTGCTACGTGACGCATGGGGTTTCGAAGGCACCGTCGTTGCCGACTACTTCGGCGTGGCCTTCCTCCAGCAGCTGCACGGCGTCGCAGCCGACCTTGGTGAGGCGGCCGAGCTGGCATTGCGCGCAGGCGTCGACATCGAATTGCCAACGGGCAACGCGTACCTTGAGCCGCTGGCAAAACGGGTCCGATCAGGCCAGGTCGAGGTTGCTCTCGTTGATCGCTCTCTTCGCCGAGTGCTGCTGCAAAAGCAGCGGCTGGGCCTTCTTGATCCGGATTCGACGGTATTCGAGGACGACGGGCAGGACGACGAGATCAACCTGGACAGCACCGAACACCGCGCCATAGCGAGGGAGATCGCCGAGAAGTCGATCACTCTCCTCGCGGCCGCCGAAGTGCTCCCCATTGCTCCTACCACCCCCGTGGCCGTCATCGGGCCGAACGCGGACCGAACCGCGGCAATGTTCGGCTGCTACGCATTCGTGAATCACGTGCTCGATCGGCACCCCGGTGTCGAGGACGGCATCGAGGTCTCGACCCTGCTGGCCGCGGTAGCGTCGGAATTCGATTCGGTCGTCGGATACGAACCCGGCTGCGCCGTCGACACCCATGATCGGAGCGGCATTGCGGCGGCTGTCGACTTGGCGAAGCGCGCTGAAGTTGCCATCGTGGTCGTTGGTGATCAGGCGGGGCTGTTCGGACGCGGAACCTCGGGTGAGGGCTGCGACACCGACAGCCTGGAACTGCCTGGTGTGCAGCGTCTTCTCGTGGAAGCGGTGCTCGCCACCGGCACCCCGACGGTGCTCGTCAACATTTCGGGGCGCCCCTACTCGATCGACTGGGCGGCCAAACGAGGCGCCGCCCTGGTGCAGGCCTTCTTCCCCGGCGAGGAGGGTGCGTCCGCCATCAGCGGCGTCCTGTCGGGGCGGATCAACCCGTCCGGCCGCCTCGCCGTATCGGTGCCGAGGTCGGCGGGCATACAGCCGTACTCGTACCTTCACCCCCTGCTCGGTGGCGCCAGCGACGTTTCCAACGTCGCCACCAAGCCCGCATACCCCTTCGGGTTCGGTCTCAGCTACACCACATTCGACTACAGCGACGCTCGCCTGAAGAGCACCGAGGTCGCGGCCGGTGCACCGTTCGAGATCGAGTTCACGGTGACCAATACAGGTGGACGCGCCGGCGAGGAAATCGTGCAGATCTATGCTCGGGACCTCGTTGCCTCCGTCACACGTCCGCTCCGGCAACTCGTCGCCTTCACGCGTGTGGCTCTGGAGGCAGGGCAATCCCGCTCCGTCACAATGCGCATTCCAGCCACGCGCATCGCCTTCAGTGATCGCTCCATGCAACGCATAGTGGAGCCCGGTGACGTCCGTCTGTGGATCGGTCGTGACAGCGAGACACAGGCCCGCGACCTCGGCACGGTCTCGATCCACGGACCGGTGCATCCCGTGAGCGTGGATGACTCGCGCCAGGTCGAGACAACCATCCGCTGACTGCCCATTGTGTGTCATCAGATCCGGAGCCGCCTGCCTTCACCACCGGAGGGGCGAACCGATCACCCCATCGAAACGGAGTAGACCAATGAACTCAATCGGCAACAAGGACTACCGCGACTCGGGTCTCCGATTCCCCCCGGACTTTGTCCTAGGATCTGCCACTGCCGCCTATCAGGTGGAGGGAGCCGCCCACGAGGACGGCCGCGGACCCTCCATCTGGGACACGTTCAGCCACACTCCGGGCAAGGTGTGGAACGGCGACAACGGTGACATCGCCTGCGACCACTACCACCTGCTGGAGGAGGACCTTGACCTCATGGCGGGCATCGGACTGGATGCCTACCGGTTCTCGATATCGTGGCCCCGGATCCAGCCCACCGGAGGTGGCCCTGCAAACCAGAGCGGTATCGACTTCTACAACCGCCTGATCGACGGACTCCTCGCGCGCAACATCCGCCCCATCGCCACGCTGTACCACTGGGACCTGCCCCAGGCGCTGGAGGACGACGGGGGTTGGACGGTGCGCTCCACAGCAGAGGCTTTCGCGGACTACGCCACCATCGTCGGGCAGGCCCTCGGTGACCGTGTTGACACTTGGACAACTCTCAACGAGCCGTGGTGCTCGGCATATCTGGGGTACGGTCAGGGCGGTCATGCGCCAGGTCGAACCGACCCGGCCGCAGCCCTGCAGGCGGTCCACCATCTCAATTTGGCCCACGGGCTTGGCGTCCAGGCGCTGCGCGCCGCCAGCACCGGAGGCCCTTCGTACTCGGTGACCCTGAACTTTCATGTCCTGCGCGACGGTGGCAACGGTGCCGATGAAGCGATGCGACGCATTGATGCGTTGGCCAATCGTGCCTTCACCTCCCCCATGCTCCTCGGGGAGTACCCGGAAGATCTCCTGGAGGACACGGCGGGGGTGACCGACTGGGCATTTGTGAAAGAAGGAGACCTCGCACTGATCCAGCAGCCCATCGACGTTCTGGGTGTGAACTACTACTCGACCGCGACGGTGCGCCTGTGGGACCAGACTTCGAGCAAGCAGAACGCAGATGGCCACAAGGCATCCGGGGGAACCGCATGGCCCGGAAGCGATGATGTCGTCGAATTCGTGCAGCAGCCCGGGCCCCACACAGCGATGGGATGGAATATCGCGCCCGACGGACTGGAAGAGCTGCTGAGGTCACTCCACCGGCAGTTCCCCGATCAACCGCTCATGATCACGGAGAACGGAGCCGCGTTCGACGACGTGGTTCTCCCGGACGGCAGTATTGACGATGCAGAGCGGGAGGACTATTTGCGCCGCCACTTCACGGCCGCCCACCGCGCCATGCAGGCCGGGGTGGATCTGCGCGGATACCTCGTGTGGTCACTGCTGGACAACTTCGAGTGGGGCTACGGGTACTCGAAGCGGTTCGGCATTGTCAGGGTGGACTTCGAGACTACTAAACGCACTGCCAAACGCAGCGCGCACTGGTACGAGGAATTGATCAGGACACGGACTCTGCCGACATCCCAGATTCGCCCCTTCCATGTGGTTCATCAGGATCTCGGTACAAGGAACGGGCGAGACGGTGGAGATTCACGTCTCCCAGCACGGCAATGATGACAATCACGGTTCTATGGATGAACCAGTCGGGACGATCGGCAGAGCCGGGCAACTGGCCATGCCCGGCGACACCGTGGTCGTTCATGAGGGCACATATCGCGAATGGGTGAAACCTCCGCGAGGTGGGTTGAGCAACAACCGTCGGATCGTTTACACAGCGGCGGCGGGGGAACAGGTGTCCATCAAGGGCTCAGAAGTCGCATCGTCGTGGGAGTCTGTCGCTGGTGGCGTCTGGAAGAGCGTCATTCACAACTCGGTATTCGGGGACTTCAATCCCTACAAAGCGGTGATCGAAGGCGACTGGCTCGTTCGTCCCACCGGCGACGAACCTGCCCTGCATCTGGGTGAGGTCTACCTGAACGGAACGAGCCTCCACGAGGTTGCCTCGTTCAGTGAAGTTCTGCAGCCACGCCCGGCTGGGGATCTTCTTGATGACTGGACACAAGTCCCCCAGCTGACCTCGGGCACCCACCAGACACTGGTCTGGTTCGCGGAGGTGGGTTGTGACGAGACAACGATCTTTGCCAACTTCGGGGATGCCGATCCCGGTGAGAATCTGGTGGAGTTCAATGTCAGGCGCTCCGTTTTCTACCCGGTGAAGAACCACCTCGACCACATCACGGTCCGAGGCTTCGAGATGGCCCACGCGGCCACGCCCTGGGCGCCCCCGACGGCGGATCAGCCCGGGCTGATCGGTCCCAACTGGGCCAAGGGATGGATCATCGAGGACAACATCATCCACGACTCAAAATGCGCAGGAGTCTCGTTGGGCAAGGAAATCCGGACGGGTCACAACTTCGCGACCATTCGCCGGGACAAGCCCGGATACCAGTATCAGCTCGAGTCGGTATTTGCGGCTGAGGATCTCGGGTGGTCAATAGAGCGGGTGGGCTCCCACATCGTGCGGGGCAACACCATCTACGACTGCGGCCAGAACGCCGTCGTCGGGCACCCCGGATGCGCATTCTCTGAAATCACGGGCAATCACATCCACAACATCGGGGTGCGGAGACTCTTCTATGGCCATGAAATTGCCGGAATAAAACTGCACGCCCCCATCGATACAGCGATTTCAGACAACCACATCCACGACTGTTCACTCGGACTGTGGCTCGATTGGCAGACCCAGGGCACCCGTGACTCCCGCAACATCCTGCACTCCAACAGCCGGGATCTCTTCGTCGAAGTGAGCCACGGCCCCTATGTCGTTGATCACAATATTCTCGCGTCGTCGGTGTCACTCGAGGACTTCAGTCAGGGCGGCGCATACGTCGCCAATCTCTTCCTCGGATCGATCAGGCTTGAGACGGTCCTCGACCGTGCAACTCCGTACCACCCGCCTCACAGCACGGCAGTCGCCGGCTATGCCGTGATCCTCGGGGGCGATGACCGGTTCATCGGGAACGTCTTCACCGACGGCCATGGCGGAGAACCGTATTGGGGCGATCTCCCACCCGGGGCCGCCGTCGGGTATGGAACCGCGGTGTATGAGCACTTCCCGGCGAGCTTCGCTGACTACATGAGGATTGTGAACAGCCGCCAGGGAGACCACCGCCGCTTTGCAGGCATCAAACAAGCAGTCACCATCCGGGACAACGCCTACATCGGCGATGCAGTCCCGTTCGCAGCAGAAGGCGGATGCACCGTCGTGTCCGAGGGCTCGATCAGCGTCCGGTTCGAGAACGGCCACGTAACGGTGGAGAGTGACCTGCCCGATGCGTTCGGAGCAGCCGGCGTGGGTGTGATTCGAGGCTCGGATTTGGGACGGGTTCGGCTCGTCGATGCTGACTTCGAGAATCCGGCCGGGGGCGATCTGGTTCTGGACGCCGACATCGTCGGTCACCGCAAGACTGAAGGTGAACTGTATGCTGCCGGACCGTTCGCCTCACTGCCATGCGGAAAGCACTCGACGGCCGTGTGGCGAGGATCGACCAGCCAAGAGAGCACGGCCGGTGTTGGGTGGCAGTCCACACAGCATTGACCACTTCTGGAGTCCCAGTGCTGTGACGGCACGGCTAAGCTGACGCGGTGCAACAACTTGTGGCCCAGCTGGGTGTGGGAGTCTCCGACGACGACTTCATCAGTGCCGACGATCTTGGAGTCAATCGTGGCGACGGATGCTTCGATGCGACGCTCGTTCGGGTCGACGGCGCCACGGTCAAAGCCGACTTCGTCGATGACCACCTGGCCCGGCTGGCACATTCCGCACGGCTGCTGGGCATGGCCCCCGTTGAGGTCGATGCCTGGCGAAAACTGACCGACACCGCTCTGTCTGAATGGTCCGCGCGTGACGGCAACGAGGCAGTGTGCAAATTCGTCTACACGCGCGGCAGGGAATCCGTCCCCGGAGCAGGCCTGGGCTTTGTCACGATCACCGAGCTGGGCGCGGCACGCCTAGCTGCTCGGGAGGCGTCGACGGCCATCACCCTCACCGCCGGCCGTGCGGCCTCCGCCCTGCAGGACGCGCCCTGGCTACTCGGTGGCGCTAAGTCTCTCTCCTACGGCACCAATCTGGCTTTCGTCCGTGAGGCCCATCGCCGTGGCGTCACCGA
>Ga0136639_10000436_pt1 | contig 13659 bp, 17 predicted proteins | sample AntDrymUQ8592106_2_FD_113739 | JGI IMG/M metagenome (GOLD analysis project Ga0136639, IMG submission 113739) | Polar desert sand microbial communities from Dry Valleys, Antarctica - metaG UQ859 (21.06) | ecosystem: Environmental > Terrestrial > Soil > Desert | place: Antarctica: Dry Valley...
AGCACCAGCACCAGCACGGATGCGAGCCGCGCGAAGGAGCGGGCGCTGGAACTCGTGCGTCTGATTGATACCCGGTCTGACGAGCGGGCAGGCAATCAGGGTGAACTTCACCTGCTGGACATGGAGACGCGCCTCGTGGCCGCCACCGGATATGACGCGCTCGGCGGCTCACCAGACCTCCTGGAGAACGGCGGCCGGCTCAACGAGGCGACAATCTCGCCGTCGCCGTGGGTGCGCTATGACCTGGGCTGCATGTACTACGCCCAGAGCGAGGAGCAAACGAATCCGACACGGAAGGCGCAACGTCGGGAGCCCGCTCTGGAGAACTTCGAAAACGCGGTAATGGCTCCGCAGCCTCTAACCGTCGTCTGGAAAGACACGATGCTTGCCCGGCTCCGGCCGTACCGTTGGCAGTTCGCCGGCCTCGGAATCATCAGCCCGCTTCGCTTGTCGAACTTCGTCGGAAGCAGAGCGGAACTCGGCAAGCTCAGTGAGCAGGAGCGTGACCTACTGAGCACCAAGGTCTTCCGCGCACTGGAGTACAGGTACCAGTACGAGGAGTTCGACTTTCTGCGAGTTGCCGGCTGGGTCGACTCACTGGTTCCCTGAGCCAACTCAGACAGACCCCCGCGGGTTGTCGTGCGAGCTAGGAGCGACTCCGCGTCGGAAACAGCGGCTTGCAGGTCGTGCAGACCTCGCCGTCCTCTTGTCGGTCGGCCACGGCACGGTGTTCGCTGCCTAATCGTTCGAGTAGCGCCCAGACGAGCAACACGATCGCGGCGATCGCGACCACCGGGCGAACGGCGTCCGCGATGAGCGGCACGGTCTCCCTCACTTCGGTGGTGAGGTAGAACCCAATCAGGCCGAGCACCGGCCAGCGCACATCACACCGCGTCGCTTCCCCGCCGATGGGGGCATCGAAGTAGCTGGCGACAACCAGGGCGATCAGGCCGGCCCCTGCCACCGTGAGCGGATAGGCCCACAAGGCGCCGCGGAACACCAGCGATCCACCGACCACGGCAACGGAGCCCGAGGCGAGGGTCAGCGCGGCCAGCACCGCCGTGGCAATGCCGGCTGCGATCATCGCTCGGCGGCTGGTCCAGGTTCGGAGTTCAGTGAGCATTCCCGAAATTCTCATGGTGTGGCTGATTCCTTGATAGTGGTTGAGAGTAGATACCCGTCGCGTTACCTAACCAGCGCGATCACGGCCTGCACCGCCACGTAGACCGCGACGATCAGAACGAGAACGGCGAATCCTCGTTTCAGAACCGTGTCCGACAGGCCGCGGGCGAGCCGCCCGGCGATCAGTGACGCTGCCATGGCCGTGGCTGCGAAGGCGCCGGCCACGGCCCAGTCGATCTGCACGTCACCCAGGTGCGCCGTGAATCCGGCGATTGAGTTGATGACGATGATGACCAGCGACGTTCCCACGGTCACGCTCATGGGCAGGCCGAGCACCAGGGTGAGCGCGGGCACGATGAGAAAGCCTCCACCGACGCCGAGCAGGCCGGTCAGGAACCCGACCACCGCGCCGGTGGCGAGAGCCCGGGGCAGGCAACTGCGCCAGTTGATTCCCCCACCCGGAAGCGAACAGGGGCCGCCGCCAGGCCGGATCGGCATGAACATGCGGATGCCGGCGATGACCATGATCACGGCGAACGCCAGGAGCAGAATCCCTGGGTCGAGCAGCCGGTTGACCATCGTGCCCAGATAGGCGGTCGCCACCCCGGCGGAGCCGACGATGGCGGCCAGCCGCCAGTTGACGCCGCGACGAAGCCGCGGGAGCACGGCAACGGCGGAGGCCGCTCCGACCACGATCAGGGAGGTAGGGATCGCCTCCTCCAATGGCAGGCCGACCCCGTAGACGAGCGCCGGCACGGCGAGAATCGACCCGCCGCCGCCGACCAGTCCCAGGAGCGCCCCGACGACGACTCCCAGAATCAGTGCCGCGATGATCACGGGGTCTGAGGCAGAACCGTGGGCAGCCGCAGAGCGGTCCACTCGAGCATGCCGCCAGACATCGTGTGCGCGTCGAATCCCGCGGCGGACAGGTAATCGGCGGCGCTGGCGCTGCGATGCCCACTGCGACACACCAGGATCACGGGCCGTTTGGGGTCCAGAGCGGCGGTGTTCTCCGGAATCGTGCTGAGTGGAATGTGCCGGGCTCCGGCGATCATGCCGTCGGCTAGCTCGGGAGTCTCCCGAACATCAACGATTTGAGCCTCGGCCAGACGGGTGAGGACCTGCTGTGGGGTGAGTTCCATTAGGTGTGCCTTTCCAAGGACAGGTTAGGGCGGAATCGTCCCCACAGAACCAGAAGGAGTCCGGTCAGCGCGAAGACGCCGAACAGGACCGCCCCCAGCATGGTGAGGTCGACCGCCGCGAAGATTTCGAGGTTTCCGCCGCCGATTCCGAGGTCGGTGAGCATGGCCATGAGGCCCATCCCACCGACGAAGAATGCAACGAAGACGGAAACGCCCGTGACGATCAGGTTGTAATAGACCTTCCGCAGAGGGTCGTTGGATGCCCACTGGTAGACGTGGTTCATCAGGATTCCGTCCGCACTGTCGAAGAGGGTCATACCGGCCGTGAAGACCACGGGGAGAACCAGGGCGGCATACCAGGGCAAACCCGGCGTGAGCACCCCGGCGAAGACGAAAAGGCCGATCGAGGCCGCGGTATCGAGGCCGAGACCGAAGAGCACGCCGATGGGAAACATCTTCCAGGGCCGGTCCACGAGCCGGGACAGCGGTCGGAGCAGTCGGTTGATCACACCACGATTGTCCAGATGCCCGTCAAGCTCGCTCTGCACGAAGCGCCCGGCCCGCACGTCTCGAAGCACCTGACGCAGCCCTTTCAGGGAGGACAGGTTGAGCGCGCCCACCAGGATCAGGAAGACGCCGGAGACGGCGGCACCCCACACGCCGGTGATCTGCCGCAGCGCCGAGCCGTCATCCGCGAGGCTGCCGGCGAAGGTGTTGATGCCCAGGACCAGCAGCACCACGGAGACCACCACGACAGAGGAATGCCCCAGGGCGAACCAGAACCCGACCGACACCGGGCGGCTTTCGGTGGCAACCATGCGTCGGGTGGTGTTGTCGATCGCGACGATGTGGTCGGCATCGAAGGCGTGCCGCACCCCCAGCAGGTAGGCACTGACCGCCAGACCGAGCATCACCGCGGTGTTGCCGCCCGCTCGGGTCAGCTCCGGCAACACCAGGAGGAACAGGGTGCCCCAGCCGACCAGATGGAGGGCAATGACGGCAGCACCCATACCGAGAAGGCTTCGCTTCTCGGCCGGGTGAATCGCCGTTCGCTTCCCCGTCATGAGGTTAGACGGTCAGCTCAGCCATGGTGAGTCCGGCAGTCGCGGCCTCGTCGAAGTTCCCGTCAACGTGCACGACCTCGCGCCCGGCACGCTGCAGCAGACTGGCGGCGACCCCAGCACGGTAGCCGGAACCGCAGTGCACCCAGATTTTGCCGGCCGGGATCTCGTCCATCCGGGAAAGCAACTCGTGCAGGGGAACGTGGATCGCGCCGAGGAGGTGGGAACCGGCGAATTCGTCGATACGCCGCGTGTCCAGCAGAACATCGCTCTCGGCCCGGCCCGTGAGAAGCCCGTCCCAGCCCACGCGGGGGTAAGAGGCGATGGGGGCATCCGGAGCGAGGGCGTGCGGCTCGCTGCCGATGGCGGCATCCGGTGAGTCGATGCCGATGCGCGACAAGTCACGGATGGCATCCTCGACGTCGGCACGGTCACCCACGAGCGTGAGCTGTTCGTTCCAGGGCAGAACCCAGCCCAGGTAAGTGGTGAAGTTGGAGCCGTTGCCGTACTCGAAGCTCACGGCACCCTGCAGGTGGTTACTCGAGAACGCGACCCGGTTGCGCAGGTCGACCACCCACTCTCCCTCGGCCAGGCGCCGGGTGAGCTCGGCGGCATCCAGGGACTCGGGCACCTGCAGGTTCGCAGGGCCGGGGCCTTGCGTGTTCGCGGGGGCCATATGTGCGTAGTACGAGGGGTAGGCGGTGAGGTTGGCGATCAGGTCGTGCACGAAGTGCTCCTCATCGATATCGGTCAGTGCGTGGTTCGCCGTGATCTGTTCGCCGATGGTGGATGCGCCGGCGCCGGTGGCCGGGCCGCTGGAACAGAAGGAGCCGAATCCGTGGGTCGGGAAGAGAGCGGCGTCGTGTTCGGCTTCGTGCACGAGCCGGCGCACCGAGGCGTACTGGTCGTGGGTGAGCCCGACCGTGTCGCTCGCGGCCACCAGGTCGGTGCGTCCGACCGAGCCGAACAGCAGGCTGCCGCCGGAGAAAACCGCCTCTTCGCTGCCGTCGCTGACGATGTAGGAGACGTGTGTGTGGGTGTGCCCCGGGGTGGCTACCACGGTGACGGTCAGGCCGCCGACGCTGATGATCTGGCCGTCGGTGACCGGCTTCCGTTCGAACGTCACAGGGTCGGCGGCGTTGACCAGGTACGTCGCACCGTGCACCCGGGCGAGCTCGAAACCGCCGGTCACATAATCGTTATGCAGGTGGGTCTCGGCGACGTGAGTGATGATGACCCCGGCCTCACGAGCCGCGTTCTCCACTCGATCGGTGTCGCGCTGCGGGTCGATGACGAGCGCGACGGCGCCGTCATGCACCAGATAGCTGCGGTCTCCCAGCTGCGGGGTTTCGATAACGATAACGTCCATGGTTCGAAGTCCTCCAAGTCGTGCGTGTCTTGCGTGCAGATTGGATTGCACGCTGGAAACGATACCCCCAGGGGTATACAAACGCAAACCGTCGGGTCGGTCGCGGGGTCGGCTGCCGACCTTTGCGAACGCTTGACCAAAATACCCTACGGGGTATATTCTCGGTTGATGGCAACCATTGACACCACCGAGAAAACATTCGACGAGACCATCACCAACAACTCCATCGTGCTGGTCGATTTCTGGGCCGCCTGGTGCGGCCCCTGCCGCATGTTCGCGCCCACCTTCACCGCCGCGTCCGAGAAGCACCCCGACATCGTGTTCGCCAAGGTAGACACCGAGGCGGAACAGAGCCTGGCAGCAGCCGCCGGCATCCGTTCTATCCCGACGCTGATGGCGTTCCGCGACAAGGTGCTCGTGTTCTCCCAGCCCGGCGCCCTCAACGCCTCCTCTCTGGAAGAAGTCATCACCGCCGTGCGCGACCTCGACATGGGCGAGGTGCACGCCAGCATCGCCGCGCGCCAGGCCTCCGCGTAACCGACGACTCCTGCTTCGACCTAGGTCTCGGCGGGCAGCCGGATCGTGATGGTGGTGCCCTCACCCAGAGCGGATTCCGCCGTGATCCTTCCACCATGGCTACTGACGATTTCGCGCACGAGGGCCAGGCCGATGCCCGACCCGGCGACCTGCTCGGCCGCGCGGCCCCGCCACAACCGATCGAAGATGTGCGGAAGTTCATCGGCCGGGATTCCGGGACCGCTGTCGGCGACCCGGAGCACCGCCTGGTTGTCTTCCGCGGTGACGCTCAGGTTCACCGTGTCTTCCGGGCGGCAATATCGGGCCGCGTTGGCCAGCAGGTTGCCAACCGCCTGGTGCAGCCGGTCGGCATCCGCCCGCACACGGACGGACCTACCGGCATCGACCGTCAGGTTCACGTCCGCCGCCCGCAGCTCTGGTTCGCGCACCGTGCATTCCTCCCGCACGAGCTGCGCCAGGTCGACGACTGCGAGTCGCAGGGACATCCCCGCCGTCTCGACCGCGGACAGTTCGGCCAGGTCGGCCACCACCCGGCCCAGCCGGAGGGACTGGTCGTGCAGCCCCGCGAGGCCCTCGGGCGTGGGCTGCACCAGACCGTCACGCAGCTCTTCCAGCCCTGCCTGGAGTGCGGCCAGCGGTGTGCGCAGTTCGTGGGCCACGTCAGCGGTCAGGTTGCGGCGATCCCGCTCCGAGCGAACCACGGCGTCCGCCATGTTGTTCAGCGCGACCGCCAGTTCGCCCAGCTCCCCCGGGGCACTCCCGGTGGCACGCGATTGCCGGTCGCCGGCCGTGAACGACTGGGCGGCATCCGTCATCACGTGGATCGGGCGCACGAGCAGCCGCGTCACCAGCCAGCTCGCGGTGAGTGCCACGACCAGGGCGACCCCTGCCGCCACTGCGATCCAGGCCCAGGCGACGTCGAGCACCTGGGTGCCGGCGGTGCCGCCGAAATTGATCCGGATCGATCCAACCTCGCTGCCGTCGACGAGGATCGGCATTGTGATGACATTCTGACTCTGGCCGGCCCCCTGCCCCGCTCCCTGGCCCGGACCCTGCCCCTTCGGGTGTCCGGGGCCGGTTGCACTGGATTGGAGGGTCGCACCGTCGGCATCCAGCACGGCGAGGTGGGCCGATACCCCGTCGCCGATCGCTACGGCGCGACTCAGGTCGGCCTGTTCCCACCCGCCGGCCAACCGGTAGGCGTCGGCGGCGGCCGCCGCCGCTGTGGTCGCGATCTGCTCCCTGTCGTCTTGCTGGGCGACCTGCACTCCCCGATCCACCCCGATCAGGGCTGCGCCGGAGAGCACGAGCACCGAGGAAACCGCAACCAGCACGAACGCGAGCAGGAGGCGACGACCGAGGGATCCGAGCCCGAGACCGATGGACTTCATCTGTGGTCGTCCTGGCGCAGCCCCAGCCGGTAGCCGACGCCGAGCACGGTTTCCACCACATCGGCTCCGTTGACCCCGAGCTTGCGCCGGAGGTTCTTGATGTGGGAGTCGATCGTGCGCTCATAGCCCGCATATTCGTAGCCACGCACCCGGTTGACCAGTTCATAGCGCGAGTAGACCCGCCCGGGCGCGGCCGTCACCGCGGCCAGGAGCCCCCATTCGGTGGGAGTCAGGTCGAGTAGAACGCCGTCGAGCCAGGCCTTGTGCTCGCCTTCGTCGATGCGCAATCGATTGTTGCCGTAGGTCACCGGTCCGCTCTCGGCCGGCACCCCGCTGTAGCGGTGCAGCACCGCCTGCACGCGCAACACGACCTCGGCGGGGCTGAAGGGCTTCGTCACGTAATCGTCGGCTCCCAATTCCAGTCCGTGGATGCGGTCGTCTGTCGAGCTGCGGGCGGTCAGGACGATGACCGGGAGGTTCCCCATTGTGTGGATCTCGCGGAGCACATCCGTGCCGTCAATATCGGGCAGACCGAGGTCAAGGATCACCAGATCGGCCGAAGCCAGAAGTCGCAGCGCTTCCGCGCCCGACCCGGTGGTGAGCACGGAAAAACCGGCCCGCTCCAGATAGCGGCGCAGCACGTCACGAATGTCACGCTCGTCCTCGACTACCAACACGTTGGCCATACTTCACCTTAACGACGGGAACTCCGGCCCGGATGCCGCCGCTCCCGTATCCATGCGATCTCCACACGCTCCGCAAGGCACCTGCACGCCGGGGCGGCAGCGTGTAATCAGCAAGAACCACAAGCCAAAGGAGCACACCATGCACAAGAAAACCATCGTCGCCTCGGCGATCACGACCGCGGCCGTCATCGCCGCCCTCATCGCCACGCCGACGATCGCCGCCGTGGCACGCTCTTCCGACGCCCCGGAACCCGGTCAGTCCATGCACACCAGCCAGCCGTATACCCAGGGCCAAGGCACGCAGGGCGACTGGTCAAACCAGGGCAGAATGGGCCAGAAAATGGGGCAGAAAATGGGCGACGGCGCCGGCGATGGTACCTGCGACGGCACCGGCCTCACCGATCTGGCCAGCGTAACCCTGACCGACGAACAGAAGACCACGCTTACGGCGATGGCCGAAGAAGAGAAGCTCGCGCACGATCTCTACGTTGCATTCGACGCGCAGTACGACGCGACGGTCTTCACCCACATTGCCAAGGCGGAATCCAAGCACCTCGATGCGGTGCAGACCCTCATCGAGCGGTACGAGCTCACCGATCCGACCCTCGGGCTGGAAGCCGGTCAGTTTCTGACCGACGACACCCAGGAACTCTACGACACCCTGCTCGCCGAGGGCTCGGTCAGCCTGGACGCCGCGATGGAGGCCGGACGCACAGTCGAGGAGACCGACATCGCCGATCTGGCTACCGCGACCGCGGACGTCACCGCCCCCGACGTGCTGAAGGTCTACGAGCGGCTGCTGGCCGGGTCGGAGAAGCACCTCGTCGCCTTTGGCGGCTGACAGCCAGAACAGCGAAGGGCACCCACGATCGCGGGTGCCCTTCGATGTGTTGCGGATGCTGCCGGTACTACCGGGTGGTGACGATCGGGAGACCGGTGGAGACGGTAGCGGCGGACATGGCTCCGGCATCCATCACCGAGGCGAACCCCAGCTCGACCAGACGGGCCGCGGCCGCAGCCGAGCGACTACCTGACCGGCAGTACACGACGTAGTCGCCGTCGATCGGCAGGGCCGTCACCCGGCTGTCGAAATCGGATGCCTGAACATCGATATTCATCGCGCCTTCGAGGTGACCGGAGGCGAACTCCCCCGGGGTTCGAACGTCGATCACGACGGCGTCGGACGACAAGGCCGACTCAACAGCCGGGGCCGCCGGAGCGGAGCAGGCAGTGAGGCCGAACAGTGCGGCCCCGGCCAGGACGAGTGCTGCGACGAGGTTCTTCATGCCTAGTTGCAGGTGCAGCGCTGAGCGGGCGGCACGTCGGCCATGACGCTGTCGACGTGCTCGCCGCAGCCGGTCCAGGTGATCTTGCCGCAGCGGTTGCAACGAATGGGACTGCACATGGGTGACTCCTTTTCAATTCAATGGAACCACCAATATACCCCCTAGGGTATCCAATGCACTACCGGCAGGGTCACGCCGTACGCCTCGCGACACCATGAAGTGCGGCGGGATCCTGAATGACGATGCGCCCCCGACCCTGCCGGACCAGGTTGCGAGCGGCGAAATCGGCCATGATTTTGCTGGTTGACTCCCGAGTCGCGCCGAGCAGCCCTGCCAGTTGTTCGTGGGTGAGCCGCACGACGACGGCGTGGCCGAACCGAGGTGCCGGCGTCGCCTCGGCAAGCTTGAGCAGTGTGCCGGCAACCCGTGCGGCCAGGGGCCGGAAAGCAAGATCCGTCAGGCGTTCCTCGAGGCGGACGACCTGTTCGCCCAGCAGCCGGGAGATGCGCACGGCGATACGGGGATCGGAGAGCAGATACTGTTCGACCTGAGCCACGGTGAGCTGGCAGATCGCCACGTCTTCGATTGCTTCCGCGTAGTTGTCGTACATGCGCTGGCCGACCAGCAGCATCTCGCCGAAGACGGCCCCAGGTTCAAGGATTGCCATGGTCAAGGCCTTGCCGTCTTCCGTGACGCGGAAGACGCGCACGCGACCCGCCTTGAGGATGAAGAGTGCGGTGACCGGCTGGCTCTGACTGAAGACCAATTCCCCGGCCCGGAACAGCCGGGCCGGGGCCATCAGATTCATCGCGTCGATTTCGGCCGTGCTGAGGTCCGCGAACAGGTCAACCTCGGTCAGGCAGCTGAACGGTTCTGCGGGTGTCGATATCAACGGGTTGGCCTCTCGCGCGTGCGGCGACCAGGGACGCTGGTCCCCGATCGAGGCCGCACTCATCTCGTCTCCGCAGTCGTCATGCACGACTCGTGAAGACGCGCACGGCCATCAGCCCCAGAATAGCCCCGTAGATCAGATGCCCCATCAGGGAGAAGACGCTGGTCCTGTCCACGGCGAAGACCGGCATGCCCAGCATCAGAGGCATGATCACCAGCGGTCCGAGAACCCACCAGATGGCGCCGTAGGCCATGCCGACGAGGGTGGGGCGACCATACGAGGTGAGCAGACGAAGCAGACATGGGAGTGAACCTTTCATCGGAGGGGAGGTTTCCATTTCCCACACGATAGGAGCTGGAAAAACCTGAGTTCTGTAACCTCGGCCACACAAGACCCAGGTCGCTACGGGATCGTGGCCGCAACCACCCGGATGTGGCCGCCGCGCACGGATTCCGAGCGCACCTGCACGCCGTCGCGTTCGAGGACGGTCCACGGTCGGGCGGCCAGGTCGGAGCCGCCGACCACGGCGGCCAGCCGAATGAGCGGCGAGAACACACGTGCGCGGCCCACGGGCAGTTGCATGTCCACGATGCAGGCGCGGCCACCGGGCCGCAGCAACACCCGCATCCGGTCCCAGGCTGGGTGCCAGTCATCGAAGACGCTCATCGCGTAGCTCGAGAACACGGCATCGATGAGCCCTTCCGTCGCCTCCGGCAGCCTATTCGCGACCTCGCTCGGGTCAAACGTGGTGGCATCCGCCTCGACCAGGCGCACGGATGTCCACCCGTTGGCTTCCACCCGTCGGCGCGCCATCTCAAGCATCTGCGGGCTGCGATCGAGCCCGACGACGGCGCCCAGGGGGCCGACGGCATCAACAAGCAGGGCAAGGTTCAGCCCGGTGCCGCAGCCGAGGTCCAGAACAGTGTCGCCCGGGCGCAGTTCCAGGAGCGCCACGCCGGATCGTCGGCCGGCTCGGTAAACGGCGCGTTCTCCGGAGAGCGCGTCGTAGAAACGAGCAGCGGCCTCGTAGACGTTCGCCATGGTGCAGACCCGGCCTTTCGTTCCCGTCAGCCTAACCAGCCGCAGCGTCGCTCGAGGCTCTCTCGACCGTCAACGCAGTCAGACCGTCTACGCTCGCAGTCATGAGTGAAACGAACGCATGGGACCTGGTCGTCATCGGCGGCGGAACGGCGGGTCTCGTGGCCAGCCGCACCGCAGCCAGCTTCGGGGCGCGGGCCGTGCTGATCGAAGACAATCGCCTCGGCGGGGATTGCCTGTGGACCGGTTGCGTTCCGTCCAAGTCGCTCATCGCAGCAGCGGATGCCGCCACAACGGCCCGTTCCTCGGCGCACCTCGGCGTGAGCGTGAGCGACGTCGTCGTGCACTTCGCCCGGGTGATGGAGCACGTGCAGGACGCCATGCACGAAATTGCCCCGGTCGATTCCGCCGAGTCGCTCGTGCGCGACAACATCGAGGTGGTGATCGGCCGGGCACGCTTCACCGGGCCCGGAGCCGTCGACGTGAACGGCCGCGAGCTGCGGTTCCGGCAAGCACTGATCGCCACCGGTGCCGCACCGGCACTACCGGACATCCCCGGAATCGACGCCGTCGACCTGCTGACCAGCGAAACATTCTGGGACCTGCGCACGCTCCCCGAACGACTGGTCGTGCTCGGCGGCGGGGCGATCGGCTGCGAAATCGCTCAGGCGATGGCACGTCTCGGATCTGCCGTGACTCTCGTGCACCGCGGACCGCGCATCCTGCCCAAGGAGGACGAGCGGGCCAGCGCCATCATCCTGGCCGCGCTGATCGCGGACGGCGTCGACGTGCGCACGAACTGTACCGTGACCCAGGTCTCATCGACCGATCGCCGCTCGGGCACGTTCACCCTCAGCGACGAAAGCACCCTTCCGTTCGACCGGGTGCTCGCGGCACTGGGCCGCCGCCCGAACACCGCCGGTCTCGACCTGGCACGGGTGGGGGTGCGTCAGGACTCCCTCGGCAACGTCCGGGTCAGCTCCCGACTGCGCACCTCCAACCCGCGCATCTGGGCCGCCGGGGACGTCACCGGGCTGCCCCAGTTCACCCACACCGCGGGAGTGAATGCCAGCGTGGCCGCGACCAACGCGATCCTCGGTCTGACCCGCAGCTACGACAGTGCGGCGATCCCTCGGGTCACGTTCACCCACCCGGAAGTGGGCGCCGTCGGCCTGCAATCCAAGGCTGCGGCGATCAGAGGCCACCGCATCGTCACCCGCGACCACGAGCACGTCGACCGGGCCGTGACGGAGGCGAAGACGGATGGTTATACGCAGTTGGTCGTGGACAAACGCGGCCGGGTGCTCGGTGGAACCGTGGTGGGCCCGCGAGCAGGTGAGACCCTGGGCGAGATCTCCCTGGCGGTGAAGAACCGGCTCACCACAAGCGCTATCGCCGGCACCACTCACGCCTACCCTACGTACAACGACGGCCTCTGGAACGTGGCCGTGGCCGATGTGCGCCACCGGCTCAATTCCGGGCTCGTTCTGGCGGCGACCCATACCCTGCGGCGGCTGCGCAGCGCGCGCCTGCGGTGATCGCCCCGAGCGAGTTCGGGCTTCAGCGCAGAGCCCGGTAGCCTGCGACGACTCGTTGGGCCGCGCTGATACCCACGAAGACGGCCCAGACGACCGCGATCTGCCAGGCGAAGAACGGAAAGATCAGCCACAGGCTGTGCACGACGATTGTCTCCGTGCCCTCGGCGATGCGGCCGATGAACGACAGGGAGCGTCCGTCATTGAGCTGCCGACCGGTGCGCTCGGCGATCGAGGAGAATGCCAGGAACGCGCCGCCGTTGAGGTAGTAGGCAAGAAGGACAAGCGCGAACGGCCACCAGGGTGCGTCGAAGGCCGCGGTGGCACCGATGCCCACCCCGAAAACAGTGAAGCCATAGGCGGTGAAATCCGCGACGATGTCGAGAAATCCGCCGGCTTCGCTGTGGCCGGTCTCGCCGTTGCCCGCGTCAGCCCGTTCCCGTCGCAACCGTGCCAGGGAGCCGTCGAGTCCGTCGAAGACGCGGGAGACCAGCCACAGGGCGAGCGATAACCACCACAGCTGGGCTGCCGCCGTCGCCGCGCTGCCGAGACCGAGCAGCAGCCCGGCGATGGTCAGCCGGTCGGGTGTGATCCAGGAGCGGTCGAGCACTGCCGCGGCACCGCGCAGCGGGGCGTCTAAGGCGTGGCGCAGTGACGAGTCAAACATCCGCTTCGTTCCCCGGCATGCCAGCCGAATCGCTCGGAGTCGCTTCCTCGGTCGGCGGCTGGGTTTTCCGCCGCGCCCGGTTGGCGAACAACACTCCGATTACGGTCAGGCCGCCGAGCACGCCGACAGCAAGCCAAAACGGCCAGCCCAGTTCGAGCCCGAAGGCACCGAGGGCGACGTAGGCGAGGGTGCCCGGGATGATGCCCAGGGCCGTGCCGAGCGCGTAGTCGCCGCGTCGCACGGCGGTCAGACCGGCGGTGTAGTTGATCGCGGTGAACGGCAGCACAGGAATCAGCCGAGCCCCGATGACCGTCGCGAGTCCCTGACGACGGAGCAGCTCGTCGACGCGGGTCACCCGGGCGCCCGTAAACCGTTCGACCGCGTCGCGTCCGAGTGAGCGACCGATCACGAAGGCCAGTGTCGCGCCGAGCAGGGCACCGAGGTAGACGAGCAGGGATCCGCCGACGAATCCCCAGGTCAGCCCCGCGGCGATGCTGAGCACGTTCTTCGGAATGGGCGTGAGCGTGAGGGCCGCGTAGCCCAGAACGAACATCACACCCCCCGCCGCTCCGGCGCTGTCGGCGACGGCACGAACCTCCTGGGCGCCGGGCACCGGCACAACGAGTCCCACCACGATCACCACGACGATGAAGACCGCGAGCGCCGAGAGGCGCCAGACCGCCCTCCGGTGGCCCCTCAGGGAGGCCGAAGGGGCGGCCGGAGTGCAGCCGGGGCCTTCCCTGTGGATGTTCAACTGATCCTCCTGGTGGAATAGAAGCTTTCTTCCGCGGCTTACTGTAGTCGAGCGGCACCGGTCGCTTGTCCTGAGCCAACCGGTCACTGTCCGATCCTGTTCCGCCTAGTGGAGACCTCACCGATGCATCTCGCCCTCACCTCGCGCCGCACCTGGGCTTCCCGTCGGGCCCGAGCAGG
>Ga0136639_10000437_pt1 | contig 13638 bp, 11 predicted proteins | sample AntDrymUQ8592106_2_FD_113739 | JGI IMG/M metagenome (GOLD analysis project Ga0136639, IMG submission 113739) | Polar desert sand microbial communities from Dry Valleys, Antarctica - metaG UQ859 (21.06) | ecosystem: Environmental > Terrestrial > Soil > Desert | place: Antarctica: Dry Valley...
ATGTGGGTCCGGCTATTGACGGTCACCGAGACCCGCCGTTTCCGCGGAGCCTCGCTGAGGATACCCATCACCCGGTCGCCATCCCGCGACGCGCTATCGACCTTGCCGGCGGCGAACAGGGCGCGGCCTTCCTTCATGGCTTTCCAGCCTGCTGCATTGCTCAGCGCTTGTTCGTCGAGTTTCTCCATCCCTCAGGAAGTCAAAAATTTCCCCATGCGCGGGTTATTCGTTGCTAGTCCGGCGACTCTCACGAACACTCGCCCCTGCCCCGCCGGTCAACCACCGCTCCGGCTACCTGTCCGCTAGATGAAAGTTGTTGCCATCGCAAACCAGAAAGGAGGGGTCGGGAAAACCACCACCGCGATCAACCTCTCCGCCGCCCTCGCCCGCCGCGGCCAAAGGATCCTCCTCATCGACCTTGATCCTCAAGCAAACGCCACCAGCGGCCTGGGCCTCGAGCCCGACGGCGATGGCAGCCTCTACCAACCGCTCCTCGGCGAGGCGACCCTGCTGGAAAAAATCGTCCCCAGCCGCATCCCCAACCTCTCGGTCATCCGCTCGGACATGGATCTGGCCGGCGTGGAAATCGAACTGGCCCGCCGCGATGACCACCTGACCCGCCTGCGGGAACTCCTCCAGCCGCTCAAGTCCAACACATCCTACGACTTCTGCCTGCTCGACACGCCCCCGTCCCTGGGCGTCCTGATGACTTCCGCCCTTGCCAGCGCCGATGAGGTCGTCATCCCACTCCAATGCGAGTGGTTTGGCCTCGAAGGACTGGCAAAAATCGTCCACGTCATCGACGAAATCCGCCGTTCCGGAGCTAACCCGGAGGTCATTCTCGAGGGAATCATCATGACCATGTACGACGGGCGGACCAATCTGAGCCGCCAGGTTGTTCAGGAAGTGGCTACGTATTTTCCCGAGCAGCTGTACGGCATCCTGATCCCGCGCTCGATCCGGATTGGCGAGGCGCCGAGCCATGGGCTCACCGTTTACGAGCACGACCCCTTAGGGGCAGGCAGTCAGGCCTACGAAAACATCGCCGACGAGTTTTTGGTGCGTCGCTCACGGGTCGGCGGAGCCCTTGCCGACGCCGTGGAACGTTGAACAATCCACTGCGGAACACGAATCGCACTTGACCGCCATTCCTACCGGTCCGCATATTGCCGCACGATTTTGCGGCGCTCCCGGCACTGCTCACTCCGCCCTCGGAGGCTCCCTTTGAGGTGCCCCAACTTTTTGATTTCCATCATTTTTCCTCAGACTTCCCCATGTTCGGCAGATTTTTCGGCAGGTTTCTTTCCAGCGATATCGGCATCGACCTCGGCACTGCCAACACATTGGTTTACCTCAAGGACCACGGCATTGTCCTGCGCGAGCCCTCGGTGGTGGCCGTGAAGGCGGGCACCAACGAAGTGCTTGCCGTCGGTGACGACGCCAAGCGGATGCTCGGCCGGACTCCCGGCGACATTGTGGCGATCCGCCCGCTCAAGGATGGCGTCATCGCCGACTTTGAGGTCACCGAGGCGATGCTGCGCCACTTCATCCGCAAGGTGAACAACAACAAGCGTCGCTCCAACCCGCGGGTGGTCATCGCCATTCCTTCCGGGATCACCGCTGTCGAGCGCCGCGCGGTGCGCGAGTCCGCCGAGGCCGCCGGCGCGCGCGAAGTCTATCTCATAGAGGAACCAATGGCCGCAGCGATCGGCGTGGGCCTCCCGGTGCAGGAAGCCGCCGGCAACATGATCGTCGACATCGGCGGCGGTACCACCGAAGTGGCCCTCATTTCCCTTTCCGGCATCGTCTATGCCCGCAGCGTGCGCACCGCTGGCGACGAACTCGACGAAGCCATCATTCAGTACATGAAGCGCGGCTACAACCTGATGATCGGCGAGCGCACGGCCGAAGACATCAAGATCCGCCTCGGATCCGCCGCCCCGCTGCCGAAGGAAACTACCATGGAAGTCAAGGGCCGCGACCTCGTCGCCGGCCTGCCGAAAACCATCACCATTACCTCGCAAGAAATCCGCGAGGCTATGTCCGACCCTCTCGCTACCATCGTCAATGCGGTTCGCACGACCTTGGAGCGTTGCCCGCCTGAACTTGCCGCCGACTTGGTCGACCGCGGACTCGTTCTGGCCGGCGGCGGCGCACTGCTGCGCGGCCTTGATAAGCTTCTGCGTGAAGAAACCGGGCTTCCGGTCCATGTTGCCGAAGATCCACTCAGCGCTGTGGCTGAGGGAACTGGGCGCGCACTGCAGGAGATCGCCTTCCTTCGCCGCGTCACGAACACCGACGGCTGATTCCACGGAAGGCAACGATGAAGCCACTCAACCTGCTGGCCTTGCTCCTGTTTCTCGGGGGCCTCGTCTGGGCCCTCACGCTCAGCGAATCAACCGTGCGCGAAATCCAGCGCGGTTATTACGCCGTCATCTCCCCTTTCCTCACCAAGGGATCCCAGCTCGAAACCCACATCCGCGGGTTCTCCGACGAGGTGCAAACCTCCAAGGAACTCACCGCCAAGCTCGCCGCCACCCACGACGAACTTGGCCGCCTGCGCTTGGTCGAGGAGCGCTTCCAACAACTTGAGGCGGAAAATAGCCAGCTGCGTGAGGCCCTGAACTTCAAAAAGCAGTCGCCATTCAAGGCGATCTCCGCGCAAGTCATTCGGCGCCAGCCATCGACATGGTGGCGCACGGTCATCATTGACCGCGGCGAGGAATCCGGCGTTCGCGTCCAAGTGCCAGTCCTTGGCGACAAAGGCTTGGTCGGAAAAATCGACCAACCGCTCAAGGGGATGTCCACCGTCATCCTCCTCACCGATGAAGACTGCCGGGTTTCCGCGAAAGTGGAAGGCACCCCGGAAGTCGGCATCCTCAGCGGCCAACGTGGCCAGTTTGATGGCTCACCGCTCCTGCGGCTGCGCTATTTATCGAAAAATGCCGGGGTTCGTCCCGGCATGAAAGTATTCACTACTGGAAGAGGCGGTCTCTTCCCCGCAAATGTTCTCTTGGGAACCATCGAGTCGTTTGAAACCGGCACCTTTGATGCCGAAGCGCTCGTTCGTCCCTCGGTGGACTTCGCGGACCTTAACACCGTGTTTGTCCTTTCCGGAGAAGTGCAGCCGTGATCCGCTACACCTTCACGATCATCCTCTTGCTGCTGATTGCGAACATCGCCCAGCAGTTCATTCCGATCCTCCCCGAGCTGGCCAACGCCCGCGTGCTCCTCATTCCGCTGGTCTTCCTGTGTGCCGCGGTGACGGTCAATTACTCCTCGATGCTGCTGCTGGCCTTCCTGTGCGGCTTCCTGTGGGACGCGCAAAACACCCTCGGCCCCCACGGCGGCGATGCCACCGTCTATGAACACCCGGTTGCCTCGCTGGTTTTCGGCTACTCCATCGTCCTTTACGCGTTGATGGGCTTCCTCATGCAGGGCATCCAGCCGCTCTTCCGCCAGGGCAAGTGGCACTTCTCGGCCATGCTCTCGGGCGTCGCGGTGTTCCTCTATCTGCTTGCTGAGTTCCTGCTCATCAACTTCGTGCGCGGCGACTTCGTGTTTCCCGCCGCCACCCGCTACCAGATTTTGTACTCCTCGGTGCTGACGATGATTTTCTCTCCGCTGGTCTTCGCCATCCTCTTCAAGCTCGCCAAACTCACCGGCTACACGATTCGCTACGATGGCTTGAAAAAATCCCGCACCCGCCGGTTTATCCTTCACACTTAGCCTGCCATGGAGCGCTACCGCCTACGCCTTTACCTGCTGACCGCCCTTGTGCTGTTCGGCTTTGGCACGCTCTTGACCCAGCTCTACAAGTTCCAGATCGAGAAGCGCGACTTCTTCCAGCAAAAAGTCCCCGGTGAAAGCACTGTCACGGTTCGCGAACCCGGCGTGCGCGGCGAAATCACCGACCGCAATGGCATCGTCCTGGCACGCAACAAGCGCAACTACGAGGTGGCCTTCAACCTTGAGGAGATTGCCCTCGCCTATAGCCAGCAACACGATGAGAACCCGACAATCGACCGCCTCATCCAGCAGAACGGGATGACCCGGATCAAGTCCGAGAAGGACATCGTGGCCATCGTCAACGAATGGCTCATCCCCAAGCTCGAGGCCCACAAGCTGGCGAAAAACTACAACTCCAAAGCGCTGCGGACCCACTACCTGACCCACCGCGGATTTGTCCCCTTCACCTACCGGACCGATCTGGACTACGACCAGTTTGCCAGCTTCGCCGAGCACAACCTTGAACTCCCCGGCGTCTATGTGGATATCCGGCCATCCCGCGAGTATCCGTTCGGAGCGCTCGGCGGCCACTTGGTTGGCTACCTCAAGCAGTGGGAAAAAGGGGACATCCCTGAAAGCGCCCGCCGCGAGTTCAATCACTTCCTCGGTGACGACAAGGGGATTGCCGGTATTGAGGCGACCATGGATGACGTTCTGCGCGGCCCGGAAGGCAAGCGCACCGTCATCCGCAACGAAAAGGGCCGCATCACCGGCATCGCCGACTATGTCCGCCCGGGCGTCGGCGCGGAACTCAAACTGACCGTCGATGCCCGCGCTCAGTTCCTCGTGGAGAACGTCCTGCACCAAATCGGCAAGGGCGCCGCCGTCGTCATGGACGTCAACACCGGCGAAATCATCGCCATGGCTTCGGTGCCCAATTACAACCCGCAGGACTTCACCCCCAGCATCTCCAAGGGACGCCTTGAATACTACGAGAAGAACAAGCTCTCGCCTTTCTCCAACCGCGCCATCACCGGGATGACCCCGGGATCGACCTTCAAGCTCCCCACCGCCATCGCGGGCGCCATGCATGGCCTTTCAGGACGCTCCTATACCTGCACCGGCGGCGTCGCCTATGGCAACCACTCGATCGGCTGCTGGATCCGCCAGAAAGGCGGCACCCACGGCAGCCTCGGATTGGCGGAAGCCATCCAGCGCTCGTGCAATCCGTATTTCATGCTCATGGCCAACAACCTTGGCTCCCAAAACATGGTCGACGGATTCCAAAAGATGGGCTTCGGCCTGAAAACCGGCGTCCCCCTGCCCGCCGAGGACCCCGGCATTCTTCCCGGCAGCCGCTGGTGGAAACGCGAATTCCGTCCCGGCGGCGTGCTCACCCCGGCACTCGGTGCCATGCTCGCCATCGGCCAAGGCGACGCCTCGGCCACCCCGCTGCAGCTTTGCGCCGCGGTCTCCACCATTGCCAATGGTGGCAAGTACTATCAACCACGTCTGGTCAAAACCGCCATCCACCCGGACCGCGGTGTGGTCATTGAGGACACTCCGGAAATCAAACTCGACCTCATCCAGGAAGGACTCGACCCGAAGGACCTCGAAAAAATCCGCCACGGCATGTGGCTCGCCGTTAACCAAGCTGGCGGCACCGCCGGACGCGTCAAACTTAAGGCCACCGATGCCTCAGGCAAACTCATTGAAGCCGCCGCCAAGACCGGCACCGCCCAAACCATCGACAAGGGCCGCAAGACCCACAATGCTTGGACTGCCGCCTTCGCCCCTTACGAAAACCCCAAGTACGCTGTGGTCCTCGTCGTGGAAAATGGCGAAGCCGGCGGCAGCGTCGCCGGCCCGCTTGTCCACCTGATCCTCAGCGGGCTTTTTGCCAAAGATGCCGGCATGCACATCCCCCTCCGGCCCATGGCTGACTTTGTTGGCCACAACGACACGGTCTTGGCCATCACCCTGCCCGACGATGTCCTCGCTGCCATCGAAGCCACCGAGCCGGTCCTCGGCGAAACCGGCGAAGAAGCCGCAGAAGCCGAAGCCGTCCTTCCCAACCCAACCGCCGCTCCCACCACCGACGCGGTCACACCCAGGCCCACCATCACCCCCGAAGTCGACTTCGAGGGCATGGTCGTCCCCCGCGCCATCCCGGTGCCCGAACCCTGATTTCCCTCCGGCTCCCCCCTCCGGAACCTGCCCCTAAGCCCCCAAACCTTTGACCCCACAACTAACATGTTAAACAAAATCAAACGCGCCTTTGGATTCGGAACGCCCGACCCGCTCCAAGGCAACACCCTGCTCATCAATGTCGAGCGGCTTGAACGCCGGGTCGCCTTGCTCGAGGACGGCGTCCTGGAAGAATACTCCGTGGAACGCGAAGGCGACGCCAACATCGTTGGCGGCATCTTCAAGGGCCGGGTGAAAAACATCGAACAAGGCCTCAAGGCGATGTTTGTCGACATCGGCCTGGAGAAAAATGCCTTCCTCCACTTTTGGGACGCCATCCCCGCTGCCCTTGATGGCGGCATCGAGGAAATCGAACGCGCCGGTAAGAAAAAGCAGCAGAAGAAAATCACCTCCAAGGACATCCCGGACATCTATCCGATTGGCTCGGAAATCATGATCCAGGTCTCCAAGGGACCCATCGGCAACAAGGGACCGCGGGTTACCACCAACATTTCGTTGGCCGGCCGCTACCTCGTCCTCATGCCCTACACCGAACAGTTCGGTATCTCCCGCAAAATCGACGACCCGAAGGAGCGCCAGCGCCTGCGCAAAATCATGCAAAAACTCTCCCTGCCCGAAGGCATGGGCATCATCATGCGCACCGTCGCCCAGGGTCAGCGCGCCCGCCACTTTGTTAGAGACCTCGCGATGCTGTTGGAGCAGTGGCGCGACGTGGAGACCAAGCGCGACAGCCGCCAAGCGCCGGTGTGCGCGTTCCAGGAACCCGGCCTGGTGGACCGCACGGCGCGGGATTTCCTGACCGACGAGATTGACCAGATCCTGTGCGACGACCTTGAGACGACCGAGCGGATCCGCGAGATTGCGGGGAAGATTTCGCGTCGGGCCAAGCGCCGGGTGCACCATTATCCATCGAGCATCTCGATTTTCGAGAAGGTCGGCGTGCAGAAGCAGGTGGATGAGGCGTTCATGCGCCAAGTCTGGCTGAAGTGCGGCGGCTACATCGTCATTGATGAGACCGAGGCGCTCATCTCCATCGACGTCAACACGGGCCGCAACAAGGGGTCGAAGGACGTGGAGAAGACGATCCTGGAAACCAACGTGGAAGCCGCCCAGGAAGTCGCCCGCCAGCTACGCCTCCGCAACATCGGCGGCCTCGTCGTGGTGGACTTCATCGACATGCGCCACCGCCGTGACCAGATGGCGGTTTATCGCACGATGAAGGAGCGCATGAAGCGCGACAAGGCCAAGACCCAGGTGCTCCAGATCTCCGCCGTTGGCCTCATGGAAATGACCCGCCAGCGCCTCAACGAGAGCCTGCGAGACACGCTCTATGAGCCATGCGTCTACTGCCAGGGCCGCGGCCGGGTGAAAACCCCGATGACCATGTCCGTGGAAATCCAGCGCAAGCTCAACGCCGTCATCCGCAAGGTCGGCGACGCCGCCGGCGACCTCATCGTCGTCGTCAACACCGATGTGCTCAACCGCTTCAAGGCCGAAGACAGCGCCCTGCTGGGCGAGCTCGAGCGCCAGCACTCCGGCCGCCTCATCTTCCGTAGCGACCCTGCCCTCCACCGCGAGCGCTGGGCCATCATCGACGCCAAGACCGAGCGCACCATCGAGCAGGCGTAAAGCTCACCCACTCACCAAACCGGGCAGGAAACTGCCCGGCCTTTTTCGTGTCTGCCGCCCCCGTCAACCCCGTCAACCCCGAGGTTTTTCACTCTCATCCGCGCCCGTAGAATTGCCCGGCGGCCAATTTGGCTTATTTTGACTGATGCACATTGGCATCCCGCGGGAGATCAAGGCGCAGGAGACGCGCGTTAGCATGCCGCCCGCCGCCGTGGCGGACTTGGTTGAGCGCGGCCACCAAGTGCTTGTTGAGCGTGGTGCGGGGGTGGGCTCCAGCTACTTGGATGCGGACTATCAGAAGGCTGGCGCCACCCTGCTTGCCGACGCCGCCGCGGTGTTCGCCGGCGCGGAGCTCATCGTCAAAGTCAAGGAGCCCCAAACCGCCGAGCTCGCCTTGCTGCGCCCCCGGCACATTTTATTCACCTTCCTGCACCTTGCCGCCAGCCGCGATCTGACCACCGGCCTGCTCGCCACCGGCTGCACCGCAATCGCCTACGAGACTCTGGAGGTCAACCGCCGCCTCCCCTTGCTTGAACCGATGAGCGAGATTGCCGGTCGCATGGCCGCCATCGTGGGCGCTTACCATCTTGGCACTTACCGCGGCGGCCGCGGGATCCTCCTCTCCGGCGTGCCGGGCGTTACCTCCGGCCGCGTCGCAGTCATCGGCGGCGGCACGGCGGGGATAAACGCCGCCCGCGTCGCTCTTGGCATCGGCGCGGATGTCACCGTGCTGGATGTTGACGTTGAACGCATGCGCTTCCTTGACCTCGCACTTCCCGGCGTGCGCACCGCCTTTTCCAACGCCGCCAACCTCGCCCTGCTGCTGCCGCAGGTTGACCTCCTCATCGGTGCCGTGCTCGTCCCCGGCGCCAAAGCACCCAAGCTCATCAGCCGCAATTTGCTCCAATCCATGCCCGCCGGCAGCGTGCTTGTCGACATCGCCGTCGACCAGGGCGGCTGTGCGGTGACCACCCGCCCAACCACCCACGATGATCCCACGTATCTGGCCGAAGGCGTCGTCCACTACTGCGTGGCCAACATGCCCGGCGCCTTCTCCCGCACCGCCACAAAGGCGCTCAACAACGCCACCCACCCGTGGACATCCCTCATTGCAGACACCGGCCTCAGCGCCGCCTGCCAGTCCCATCCCCCCCTCCTCACCGGCATCAATACCCTTGCCGGCCAACTCACCTGCCGCCCCGTTGCCGACGCCCACCAACTCCCCTTCACCCCGCCCGACCAAATCCTCTAGGCCAATTCCCAAGACACACCCGCCACAACCTAACACCTTCTCTTCCGTCCCTGCGGGAGAGCAACTCCAGTCGCATCCCGCTCTCCTTGACGTCCCACCCTTGTCGAACGTTAAACATTGGCGCAACCCATGGTGAAGCTAGGAGAGCGAGAGGAAGGAGGGGATCGGGATGAGGGCGCGACCCTATGGACCATTGGCCACTCCAACCGGACCTTGGAGGAGCTTCTTGAAGTCTTGCAAAGGGCGAAATCAGGATCTGCTTCAGGCCGCCCTGCGGGAACATGGTCTCGGATATCGACATTCCCCCTCCTTGGGCGGCCGCAGGAAGCCATCGGCCGACTCCACTAACACCGTCTGGCGCCACCCTCATTCCGGGCGTATGCCGACTTCATGAAGACCGGAGAATTCCTCGCCGGCGCTTAGCAATTGGCACAGTTGGCCCTACGCAGCCGCACAGCCATCCGGTGTGCTGAGATTCTCTGGTGGCGCTGCCATCGGGCGATGCTCGCAGATTACTTCAAAGCTCTTGGCTGAAAGGTTCTTCATCCCATGACCCCGCGGACGGTTCAGGAACATCCCTTCACCGCACCCGCCCGCATCGTAGAGGGGCGGCTTTCTTAAAAAGAGTCTTCGTAACATCCCCAATCCCCGAATTCTCGCGACTAAAGCCGCGACTTGGGTATGCAGGAGTATGCCCTCCCGTGGACGCCATCAAAGTTCCTCAAAAGAGTGCCATCAGCTCATGCGCAAGATTGAGGGGATGACCGGGGTCATTGGCGTGATTATCGGGCGGTCCTACGGCGGCAAGTCATTGGGACAAGGAGCGGCAACCGGATCAATCCGGGTGCAGCGCAAGGTGCCGGGCGGGCTCAAGGCGGTGACACAGTCCGCCAAGGGCTTGCAGGAACTCTTCATTCGTACCGAAGCAGGGATGGAGGATCCCGTCGCCGAAGCGATTGTGCAACTGCACACGGAGTAGGCCGGGGAGGCGCCTAACGCCGAAGGTTTCTAACGTTGAACGTCTAACATTTGATGTTTCCCTGGAAGGTGGTTCCCCACCTGGTCATCCTCTCGTTAGGGGTAGCTGTGTTTTTTGGGATCGTGCTGGGCAGTGGCACCCGCGTCCGGATGGCTGCGCTGGCATGCATCCTTGGCACTCTGCCCACCTGGTTTTCCCCTCTGCTGACTTGGCCTGGCGGCGATGACGGTTTCCACGCTCGACAGGGCACCCTGCCCTCATGAGACTCCGCGGCGATGAGCCAGATGACCGTCCCCGTCACCATCGCCGGCACCGGCAGTTATTTGCCCGAGCGCATTGTTACCAATGCGGAGCTTGCGGCGCTGGTCGACACGAGCGACGAGTGGATTGTCAGCCGCACCGGCATCAAGCAGCGCCACATCGCGGCCAAGGACGAGTTCACCTCCCACATGGCCACAAAGGCGGCCCGCCGCGCCATGGATCAGGCCGGCATCGAGGGTGCCGAGCTGGAGCTCATCATTGTCGCCACCATCACCCCGGACACGCTAACACCGGCGACCGCCTGCTACGTCCAACAAGCGTTAGGTGCGTCCAACGCGGTGGCCTTTGACATTTCGGCGGCCTGCTCGGGCTTCCTCTATGCGATGAAGCTGGCCAAGCGCATGATCGGCTCGGGGGCCTTCAACAATGCCCTGATCATCGGCGCGGAAAAACTCTCCTCCTTCGTCAACTGGGAAGACCGGACCACCTGCGTGCTCTTCGGCGACGGTGCCGGGGCCGCCATCTTGCGCCGCGCCAAGCCCGGCGAGGGCGAAATCCTCGCCACCGACATCGGCACCGACGGCTGCCAGACCCATCTGCTCAACATCCCCGGCGGCGGCTCCGCATGCCCGATCACCCCGGACAACGTCGGTGACCACCTGGCCACCCTGACGATGATGGGTAAGGAGGTTTTCAAGCACGCCGTCACCCGCATGCGCCAGTCCGCGGAGACCGTCATCGAGCGCGCCGGCCTCACCGCCGAGCAAATTAAGCTCGTCATCCCCCACCAGGCCAACCTGCGCATCATCGACGCGATCGCCGACCGCTTGGCCGTCCCTAACGACCGGGTCTTCATCAACCTGGAGAAGTACGGCAACACCTCGGCCGCCGCGGTGGCCATTGCCCTGGATGAGGCCCACCGCACCGGCCGCTTCCAGGCCGGGGACCACATCGTTCTTGTCGTCTTTGGCGCCGGCCTCACCTGGGCCGCCGCCGCCATCCGCTGGTAGCAGTCAGCCATCACCGCCATGCCCGCCGCTGCCGAGTCACCCGCCGCCGTGCGCACCGCGCCGGAACAAACCCACGGGATGCCCGGCGGCATCCCGTACATCATCGGCAATGAGACCGCCGAGCGGTTCTCGTTCTATGGCATGAAGGGGATCCTGGCCGTCTTCATGGTCAATTACCTCTGGCTCATGGGCGACACCCCGGGGCGCCAGATGCCCGAGGCCGAGGCAACCGCCTACTACCACCTGTTCAACCTCCTCGTCTATTTCCTCCCCATCGTCGGCGCGATTCTGGCCGACCGGTTTTTCGGGAAATACCGCATCATCATCTGGCTGAGCATCGTCTACTGCTTCGGCCACGCCGCCTTGGCGCTGATGGGCACGGTCGGCTCCGCGAGCCTGTGGCTCCTTGCCGGCCTCCTCCTCATCGCCATCGGCTCGGGCGGCATCAAGCCCTGTGTCTCCGCCCACGTCGGCGACCAATTCGGACCCAACAACCAGCACTTGCTGCCGAAAATCTTCAACTACTTCTACTTCTCCATCAACTTTGGTGCCTTTGTGGCGGCGCTGCTGACGCCGTGGATGTTGGAGTGGCACGGCCCGCACTGGGCCTTTGGCATCCCAGGGGTGCTCATGGCCCTGGCCACCGTGATGTTCTGGATGGGGCGGAAAAAATTTGTCCACCTGCCGCCGGCGGGTCCCTCATTCACCGAGGCGATCTTCAGCGAAAGCGGTGGGAAACTCATCCTCAAGCTCATTCCGCTTTACGTGTTTGTCGCCATCTTCTGGTCTTTGTTTGACCAGACCGGCTCGCGCTGGGTTTTCCAGGCCGAGGAAATGAACCTCGACTTCCTTGGCGTCCACTGGATCCCCGCCCAAGTCCAGGCCCTCAACGCGGCACTCATCCTGGTCCTCATCCCGCTGTTTGCCTTCGTCGGCTATCCTTGGGTCCAAAAGTTCATCCCCCTCACCCCGCTGCGGAAAATTGGCACCGGGCTCTTCACCATGGCCGCCGCCTTCGCGGTTAGCTCACTCATCGAGGTGGCTATCAGCCACGGCGCCAAACCTAACATCGGCTGGCAGTTCCTCGCCTACGCCCTGCTCAGCGCCGCGGAGGTCCTCGTCTCCGTCGTCTGCCTGGAGTTCTCCTACACCCAGGCGCCGCGCGCCTTGAAATCGTTCATCATGTCCTTCTATCTGTTGGCCGTGGCCGCCGGCAACGGCGTCACCGGCGTGGTCAACCTGGCCATCCAGGTTCCCGACCCGGTGGCCAAACACGTAAAGGAGTCGCTCAAAAATCTTCCGCGCGCCGAGCGCTTCGGCAGCCGCGAGATCACCACCCCCGGCTTCGACCGCTTGCCCGGCACCGCCGACGACATCACCGCGCGCGTCGAGGCTGGCGCAATCGCCAGCCGCACCACCCCGGCCGACGAATCCCTCAAAGCCGCCGCCGCCGCGCTTGAAAGCCTCTCAGCCAACAACGGCAGGCGCCTGCCATCGGCGACTGAGGCGGCGAACATCCTAGCAGATGTTAGGGACCCCTGGGGCCAGCCGCTGAAGTATGAACTGCTCAACCAGAGCAACGCCCGGATCGCTTCGGCGGGGCCGGACAAGCAGGCGGGCACCCGCTGGGACATCGGCATGATGTTGCACCTCAATCCCGCGCCCGCCGCAGCCGGCGCGCCCGAGGAAGGTGCCAAGCGCACCACCTGGCTCGCCCGCCGCCGCCTGGCGCTTGGGCTCGACCAACCGGTGGAATCCTCCACCACCGCAACCCCGATCCTCTCCACCACCACCTACACCGGCGGCCAACCCCGCCTCGAAGGCCCCGCCTACTACTGGTCCTTCACCGGCCTCATGCTCCTCATGGCCCTTGGCTTCATCCCCTACGCCATGCGCTACCGCTACGAAACCATGGGCTATTTCCCCGTCCCCGCAGCTCCTCCGGCGCCTATCCCTTAAGGTGCCCCGCTGCAGCGTGTCATTGAGCACTTCTGCACGTCAGTGGATAGCCCACCTGATCGAGCGGAACGAATGCTAATTAACCGCGAACCATTGACCATCGGCAAGTATGACGCGAATCGCAAAGATACGGTTGTTGCTACTCCTTGTGCTCGGCGTTCAGGCTTGCGCGAAGGGTGGCGGGAGTGAAGCCAAGCCGATTTTGAACGACCGTTCCGTCAGCCACTCAGGCACATTGAGATGCCTGGCTCCGCGGGCAGGCATCTTCACCGAGAACCGGAAGGATCTCTATGCCACAGCAACCTGGGATCCATCCAAAACAACCCGCAGAGAAACTCTCCCGTTAAGCACGACGCTGTCGGCAATGAGAATCTCAGATAGCGGGTCCTCATTCACGGGCCGATTCATTGTCTCTCGGCATGCGGGCGGCCAGAACATGGCACTTGGCTCGGTCGCTGAGTTCAAGGACCTGCGCTACGATTTCCCAAGACTCAGACATCCTGACCCACCCTTGATAACTGTAGATCCGTGGACAAGGGCGAGGAAACCCGATGACCCCGAGCTGGCGTTTTCGCGAACAGTCAGCATGCTCGCGGCATGCCGCAGATTCA
>Ga0136639_10000438_pt1 | contig 13630 bp, 17 predicted proteins | sample AntDrymUQ8592106_2_FD_113739 | JGI IMG/M metagenome (GOLD analysis project Ga0136639, IMG submission 113739) | Polar desert sand microbial communities from Dry Valleys, Antarctica - metaG UQ859 (21.06) | ecosystem: Environmental > Terrestrial > Soil > Desert | place: Antarctica: Dry Valley...
CCTCGTCCTGCCACCGCGTAGGGCCGGGTACGGCGTGGCAGTAGACAGGGCGCGGATCGAAGCCGCGGTCGCGGAGATCATCGCCGCAATCGGTGAGGATTCCGCCCGACCGGGCCTTGAGGCAACTCCGCGCCGGGTGGCCGAGTCCTGCGCCGAGTTGTTCGCCGGCGTGCACGCCGACCCGGTCGACCACCTTCGCGACGCCATCCCGGTGGGCCCGCATACTGGCGAGCTGGTGCTGTTGCGAGACATCGCCTTCCGCTCCGTCTGCGAGCACCACCTGCTGCCCTTCCTCGGCATCGCCCACCTTGCTTACGTGCCAAGCGAGCGGGTCGTGGGTCTGGGTAAACTCCCGGCCGTCGTCGATACCATCGCCGCCCGGCCCCAGATGCAGGAGCGCCTGACCGAGGAAATCGCCGAGGCGTTGCAGACAGGTCTCGAGCCACTCGGGGTGCTCGTCGTGCTCGATGCTGTACACGGCTGCGTGACCGCCCGCGGAGCACGCCAGACCGGCAGCTCGACAGTCACCATGGCCAGTCGGGGTACCCTCTCCGAGCCCATCATGCGCGCCGAGATCATGGCCCTGATCGGCTCCGGCCGGTGACCCGGCCGCAGACTCTGATCATGGGGGTGCTCAACGTCACCCCGGACTCTTTCAGCGACGGCGGCAAATGGGCGACCACGGATGCCGCCATCGCCCACGCCCTCGACCTGGCGTCCCAGGGTGCCGACCTGATCGACGTGGGCGGTGAGTCCACGCGCCCGGGCGCCGGTCGGGTCGCACCTGCCGTGGAGCAGTCCCGGGTGATCCCGGTGATCAGCGAGCTCGCCCGGCAGGGGCTTTCGATCAGCGTCGACACCCTCAACTCGAGCACGGCGGCCGCCGCGGCCGCCGCCGGGGCCCACATCATCAACGATGTCTCCGGTGGCCTGGCGGACCCGCTGATGGCATCCGTCGCCGCCCGGAGCGGACTGACCTTCGTGGCCATGCACTGGCGGGCGCACGCCCGGACGATGGACGACCTTGCCGTGTACGGTGACGTCGTCGCCGAGGTGCGGGTCGAGCTGTGCGCGCGGGTCGACGCTCTCACCGCGGCCGGCCTGCCGGGCGAGAAGATCGTGATCGACCCGGGACTCGGCTTCTCGAAGCTGCCCGAGCACAATTGGCGTCTGCTCGCCCACCTGGCGGCCTTCGCCGACCTCGGGTTCCCGGTCATGGTGGGTGCCTCCCGCAAGCGCTTCCTCGCCGGGGCCCTCCCGGCCGACGCCGGGGTGGCCGACCGCGACCTGCCCAGCGCCGTGGTCAGTGTGCTGGCAGCCCAGGCCGGCGCCTGGGCGGTGCGCGTGCACGACGTCACGGCGACGCGCACGGCCCTGAATGTGCTCGCACTGGCGGACTCCGCCAGAATGGGACCATGAGAAGCGACTCCATCACGCTCACCGGACTGCGGGTCAACGCCCACCACGGCGTCTATGACTTCGAGCGGGAGAACGGCCAGGACTTCGTTATCGACGTCACCGTCTGGCTCGACCTGCAGCGCGCCGCCGCGAGCGACGACGTTGCCCAGACCATCCACTACGGCGAGCTCGCCATCGAGGTGACGGATGCCGTCCGGCACAACCCGGTCGACCTGATCGAGACCGTGGCCGAACGCATCGCCGCCGTGGTGCTGGCACACGAGGTGGCCGAGCAGGTGCAGGTGACGGTGCACAAGCCGCAGGCGCCGATCTCCGTACCCTTCACGGATGTCGCGGTGCAGATCGTGCGGACGCGCGCATGACCGATTCCCTTCGCCGTGACGGGTCGCAGATCGACCGTCCGGCGGCTGCCGAAGGCCGAGCTGCGAGCCCTCAGCCGGCGGTGCTTGCCCTCGGCAGCAACCTCGGCGACCGTCCGGCCACTCTGGACGCGGCCATCCATGACCTCGCGGCGGTGCCCGGGCTCGAACTCACCGGTCTCTCCCCGGTCTACGAGTCCGCCGCGGTGAAGGTCGGCGGCGTCGACGACGACGCGCCCCGGTATCTGAACCTTGTGGTCGGCATCCGCTACAGCGGTGACCCGCATACCCTGCTCGACGCGGTGAACGCCATTGAGAGTGATCACGGCCGGGTGCGGACCGAACGCTGGGGCGACCGCACGCTCGACATCGACATCATCGTCTTCGGTGAGGTCTCGCTGAACGACGAACGGCTGACCATCCCGCACCCGCGGGCCGCGGAGCGTGACTTCGTGCTGGCCCCCTGGTTGGACCTCGACCCGGCGGCCCTGCTTCCGGGCCGGGGTCCGGTGCGCGCGTTGCTCGCGGCGATCGACACCACCGTGCAGTGGCACGCCGCACTGCCGTCCGCGGGCGGCATCCGGTGAAACGCACGCAGCCGTCGGCGCTGATCGCCCTGGGCCTGGCCGGCCTGGTGATCGGATTCCTGCTCGAGGTGACCGCGGCGGCCAGCGGCTCCGCGATGATCCTGCCACCGGTCACGCTGCCGATCGCCCTGGTTGCCATCGCTGTCGGAGTGCTGCTACTGGCCCGGCCGATCCGGCAGGCCACCCGCGGCACGGTACGCAAGCACGTCAACCCGTTCCTGGCCATACGGGTCGCCCTGCTGGCACAAGCCTCGGCTCTCAGCGGCGCGTTGGTTCTGGGCGGCGGGCTGGGGATCGTACTCTACATCCTGACCCGCGCGGTCGTACCGGCGGTAACATCGTTATGGCCCGCAATCGGGACGGCGGTGGGCGCCGCGATCCTCCTGACGCTGGGGCTGGTGGCCGAGCATTTCTGCACGCTTCCCCCGGATGACGACGATCAAGAGCAGGGAGAAGTGCGTGCCTGACACGGCCGAGCGATTGGACCTCCCCGACGTGGGGGAGTGGAAGCGAGTCTCACCGCGCTACGTGGTGGTGGAGACGGTCGGCACCATCGTCTTCGGACTGGTGCTTGCGGCCGCGGCCGCAGCGCTGTGGCTGATCGTCGATGTACCGTGGGCGCTCTACGTGATCGGCGCGATCGTTCTGATCACGGGGGCCACCGTCGCCTTCGAGCCGCGCCGGGTGCGGGCCATCGGCTATCAGCTGCGGCGCGACGACCTGCTCTTCCGCCGCGGCATCATGTTCACCCGGTTCGTGTCCGTTCCCTACGGGCGGATGCAGCTGGTCGACATCACACGCGGCCCGATCGCGCGTTGGCTGGGTCTGGCCGACCTCAAATTCGTGACCGCGGCCGCTTCGTCGGGGGTGCTCATCCCAGGGCTCGCCGAGGCCGATGCCGAGACCCTGCGCGACCGGCTCGTGGAGCTGGCCGAGAGTCGCCGGGCCGGGCTGTGACCACGCTCGCCGACGGGGAATGGCATCGGCTGCATCCGGCCAGCCCTCTGCTCCGTGGCGGCATCTTCATCGTCGCGGTGCTCGGCTTCATTATCGCCAACCTGCGCGAGCGGCTGGTCGACATCTTCTTCGGGGTGCCGCGCTACAGCGGGGACCCAATTGAGGCGATCTTTGAGCGCGGCGCCGTCGGCTGGGCGCTGCTTGCGGTCGCGGGCGTGCTCCTGGTGATCTTGGCGGTCTTCTACCTGTCCTGGCGCATGCACACCTTCCGGGTCACCGGGGAGGTCGTCGAGGTGCGCAGCGGGATGCTCTTCCGCAGCAACCGCCGGGCGCGTCTCGACCGCATCCAGGGTGTCAACATTGTGCGCCCGTTCATCCCTCGCCTGATCGGCGCGGCAAAACTTGAAGTCAGCGTGGCCGGCCAGGACGCCAATGTGCAACTGGCCTACCTTGGGTCGACCCTGGCCGACCAGCTGCGCCGCGACATCCTCCGCCTCGCATCGGGTCTGCGGCAGCAGGCCGTTTCCGGCCCGGAGGCCCGCATTGCTTCGGTCGGCATGTTCCCCGAGGCCGCTGCCTCCGAGGGCGCGTTCCCCGGGGCCTCTGCTCCTGACGGCGCGTTCCCCGCCGCGATCCCCGCCGCTTCCGGTCGAGGCGTCGTCGCCGACCGGGCCAGGGACTTCTTCGCGCCCGCGCTGGATCCCGACGCTGCGCCGCCGGAATCGGTGGTGCGAATCCCGCTCGGGCGACTGATCGGATCCGTCGTGTTCAGCGGCTTCACGGTCTTCGTCGTGCTCGCCGGAATCGCCCTGATCGTCAGCGTGACTGCCGGCGGCAGCGACTGGCTTCTTGTGGCTTTCATTCCCACCCTGATCGCCAGCGTCAGTTTCTACTTCACCCGCGTCACCAAGTCGCTGCGCTACAGCATCGCCGGAACCCCCGATGGTGTGCGGGTTGGCTTCGGGCTGCTCACCACCAGCAACGAGACTCTGCCGCCGGGCCGGATTCACGCGATCGGCGTCTCGCAGCCGCTGCTCTGGCGCCCGTTCGGCTGGTGGCAGGTGCGCATCAATACGGCCGGCCACTCCAGCACCCAGGGCGCCGCGGGCGAGGCGAACACCACCACCCTCCCGGTGGGCACGCTCGCCGACGTCGCCCGAGTACTCGAGCTGATCCTGCCTGGGTTCGACTCGGCGGAGCAGCAGACCCTGATCGAACGGGGCCTGCGCTCCAAGGGAGGCGACGACGGCTTCACGAACGCTCCCCGCCGGGCAGCGTGGCTGCATCCGTTCTCCTGGCGCCGCATCGGCTACACCGTCTCGGACGGCATCGCCCTGCTTCGCCGCGGCGTGATCTCCCGCGAGCTGGTGCTGGTGCCGTTGGCCCGGTTGCAGAGTGTCGCCATCTCGCAGGGCCCGGTGACCCGGATGCTGCGCCTCGCCTCCGCCCGGCTGCACACCGTTGCCGGCCCGGTGTCAGCCGAGCTCGGCGTGGTGGACGCCGCCGAGGTACTGGTCTTCTTCGGTCGGATCTCCTCCGGAGCCATCTCGTCGGCTCAGGCGGACACCAGCCATCACTGGAACCAGCCGAGCCAGGACCAGCCGAGCCAGGACCAGCCGAGCCAGGACCAGCCAAATGTGAACCAGCCGAACGGGGTCATCGAATGACGCAGCGCCCAGGACGCCTCGGAATCGGCATCATCGGTGCCGGCCGGGTTGGACCCATCCTCGGCGCCGCCCTCGCCGGCGCCGGCCATGCACTCGTCGGTATCTCCGCCATCTCGCAGTCCAGCCGGGACCGGGCGGAGGCGATTCTGCCCAATGTGCCCATCCTGAGCGTTCCGGAGATCGTTGAGCGCAGCGAACTGGTTATCATCGCCGTGCCCGACGCGCAGCTGGAGAGCCTCGTGAGCGGTCTGGCGGCCACCGGAACCTGGCAGGCTGGCCAGCTCGTGCTGCACACCTCGGCCCGGTACGGCACCGCCGTGCTGGCCCCGGCACAGGTCGGTGGGGCGATCCCGCTGGCCATCCACCCGGCCATGAACTTCACCGGAACGAGCATTGACCTGGCCCGCCTCGCCGACAGCTATTTTGCGGTGACGGCGCCCACGCCGGTGCTGCCGATCGGACAGGCGCTGGTCGTGGAGATGGGCGGCGAGCCCGTGATCGTGGCGGAGTCCGACCGGGCCGGCTACGCCGAGGCCATCGAGACTGCCACGGCTTTTTCCGTTTCCATCGTGGAGCAGGCCACCGGCCTGCTGGCCGGCATCGGCATCGAGCACCCCGGGGCGGTGATCGCACCGCTGATGCGCTCCGCCATGGAGAACGCGCTCGCGCGCACCAGCCCCGACCGCCTCGACCTCTCACAGCTTGAGCAGTTGGAGTCGCGGGAGCCCCGCGACCAGGACGATTTTGATGAATGACACACCAGCACACATCGGAGGACGAGTGAACGTGCTCACCAAACCTGAAATTTTCGGCACCATCGAGGAACTGCACACCCGTCTCGCCGGCGCCCGGGAACGCATCGAAAGCGAACGCGCCGAGCGCGGCGAAGCCGGCAGCACACCCCGCATCGTGCTGGTCCCGACCATGGGGGCCCTTCACGCCGGGCACCTGACCCTGGTGCGCCGGGCCCGCAGCATCGGCGACATCGTCGTGGTGTCGATCTTCGTCAACCCGCTGCAGTTCGGCGTCGGGGAAGACCTCGGCAGCTACCCACGCACCCTCGAGGCCGATGTCGAGGCTCTGGCCGCGGAGGGTGTGCCGTTCGTGTTCGCGCCGACCAGCCAGGTGATGTACCCGGACGGCGCGGCTTCCACCCGGGTGACCGCTGGCGCGGTCGGCAGTCTCTTCGAGGGCGCGGCGCGCCCCGGGCACTTCGACGGCATGCTCACGGTGGTCGCGAAGCTGTTCAACATCGTCGGCCCCGACGTGGCCGTGTTCGGCCAGAAAGACGCGCAGCAAGTCTTCCTGGTCGAACGGATGCTGGCCGACCTCAACTTTCGGCCCGCCATCGAGGTCGTCCCGATCGTGCGCGAAGACGGCGGTCTCGCCCTCTCCAGCCGCAACCGCGCCCTCGATCCCACCCAGCGCGCCGCCGCCCAGGCACTGTCCGCGGGGCTCCACGCCGCAGCATCCGTCGCCGCCCAGGGTGCCGAGGCCGCGCTGCAGGCCGCCCACGCGCGGATCGACGCCCAGCCGCTGGTTAAACTGGACTATCTCGTCGTCGTCGATCCCCAGACCTTCCTTCCGGTTCGGGCCGGGCATCAGGGTGCGGCCCGCATGCTGGTCGCCGCGCTGGTCGGCCATACCCGGCTGATCGATAATGTGGCCCTCACCCTGCCCTAACCAGCCCCGGCTGCTGCCGTGAAATCGCACCACCTGCCCGACCTGCCAGCAGCCCCACCCTTCATCAGCACATCGTCAACACACCCTAATGAGCAAGCGCGGGAGCGCCGGGCACCGCCCGTCCGCCACCTGCCACGGAGAACCGCATGAACGAGCAGCAGAACCCAGCACCGACCGAGGCCGAGATCGTGGCCGCAGCCCAGGCGGAGGCCGAGACAAACGAGCAGAAGGTCGTGCGACTGGCTAAGCGTGACCGGTTGAACGCCGCCGCGACCAGCCCGGCGGGCGGCGCCTACCCGGTGGCCGTGCCCGTCACCGACACCATCCCCGCCGTGCGCGTGCGCTTCGGCGACTTGGCAGCGGATGCCGTCACCGGCGTCACCGTCGGTCTCGCCGGCCGCGTGGTGCACCTGCGCAACACCGGCAAACTCTGCTTCGCCAGCCTCCAGTCCGGCGATGGCAGCCGCATTCAGGCCATGATCTCCCTCGGTGAGGTTGGGGAGGAGTCCCTCGCCGCGTGGAAGGACCTCGTCGACCTCGGCGACCATCTCTTCGTCGCCGGCGAGGTCATCTCCTCCCGCCGCGGTGAGCTCTCCATCATGGCAACCGAGTGGCAGGTCGCAGCCAAGGCCCTGCTGCCCCTGCCGAACCTGCACACCGAGCTCAGCGAGGAGACCCGCGTGCGCAGCCGGTACCTCGACCTGATCGCCCGCGAGCAGGCCCGCCGCAGCGTGATCCAGCGCTCGCAGACCGTCGCGAGCCTGCGTCGCACGTTCACCGAGCGGGACTTCATCGAGATCGAGACACCGATGCTGCAGGTCATGCACGGCGGCGCATCCGCTCGCCCGTTCACGACTCACAGCAACGCGTTCGATACCGACCTCTACCTGCGGATCGCCCCGGAGCTGTTCCTGAAGCGGGCCGTCGTCGGCGGCATCGACCGGGTCTACGAGATCAACCGCAACTTCCGCAACGAGGGTGCCGACTCCACCCACTCGCCCGAGTTCGCCATGCTGGAGGCCTACGAGGCCTACGGCGACTACAACTCGATCGCCGATCTCACCCAGACCCTGATTCAGGATGCCGCACTGGCCATCTCCGGCTCGCACGTGGTGACCTGGGCCGACGGCACCGAATTCGACCTGGGCGGCGACTGGGATCGCATCGGCATGTACGACAGCCTGTCCGCGGCCATCGGCTATGAGATTTCGCCGGCCACCCCGCTCGCCGAGCTGAAGGTGCTTGCCGACACGGAGGGGCTCGACATCGACCACCCCATTCACGGCAAGTACGTCGAGGAGCTGTGGGAGCACTTCGTCAAGGGCGGCCTGACCCGCCCCACCTTCGTGATGGACTTCCCGATCGACACCAGCCCGCTGGTGCGCGGCCACCGCAGCGTGGCCGGCGTCGTCGAGAAGTGGGACCTGTACGTGCGTGGCTTCGAGCTGGCCACGGGCTACTCCGAGCTCGTTGACCCGGTCGTGCAGCGGGAGCGCTTCGTCGAACAGGCGCGCCTCGCCGCCGGCGGCGACCCGGAGGCCATGCGCCTCGACGAGGAATTCCTGCGTGCCCTTGAGTACGGGATGCCGCCCACCGGCGGCATGGGCATGGGCATCGACCGTCTACTGATGGCGCTGTCGGGGCTCGGAATCCGGGAGACCATTCTGTTCCCGCTGGTGAAATAATCACCCTATGAGTTCTGAGCCGCCCCGCGAGCCCGAGCCCGGCGAACCGGTGCCCGGCGAACCGGCCCGCCGTGCCCGCCGACGTCCGTCCCTGCTCGAACTCTCGATCTGGGTCGGCGTCGCGGGAACCGGGATCTACGCCATCGGCACCGGCATCGCGGGGATGCTGGACAAGTAAAACCGCGCTCTCGACCGCCGTTTTCCAGTATCGTTGGGGTCATCATGGACAACTTCTGGGTCAACGCTTTCTGGTCGCTCCTGCCCACCGTCGCGGTCGGGCTCATCTTTTGGGTGATTATGCGTTCCATCGTGCGGGCCGACCGCACGGAGCGGAAGGTGTACTCCCGGATCGAGGCGGAAGAGCGCGCCAAGCTCGGGCTCGACAAACCGGTCACGTAGTACCGGATGTTCGGTATCGATGTCTCGACCGTCATCCTGGTGGTCGCCCTGGTGGTCGATTTCGCCATTCGTGTGGTGGCGATCATCGTCGTTCCCCGCAACCGTCGGCCGATGTCGGGCATGGCGTGGTTGCTCGCCATCTTCTTCCTGCCGTACATCGGCGCATTGCTCTTTCTGCTGATCGGCTACCGCACCCTGCCGAAGAAGCGGTTGGAGATGCAGGAGGAGATCAACCAGTTCATCCTCGACAGCACCGAGGGCATCGAACAGGTGCGCAGGGACCACGTCTGGCCGCCGTGGCTCGACTCGGTCGTCGAACTCAACCGCAGGCTGGGGTCGATGCCGCTGGTGGGCGGCAACCAGGCGCGGCTGCTCGGCGACTATGAGGGTGCCTTCGCCGAGATGGTGAACGACATCGACCGGGCCCGCAATTTCGTGCACGTCGAGTTCTACATCCTCTCTCTGGACCCGACCACCGCCACGTTCTTCGACGCCCTCGAGAACGCCGTCAAGCGGGGCGTCACCGTGCGCGTGCTGATGGACCACATCCAGTCGATGCGCAAACCCGGCTACCGGGAGACGCTGCGCCGGCTCACCGACTCCGGTGTGAAGTGGGAGCTGCTGCTGCCGCTGCAGCCGCTCAAGGGAAAATGGCAGCGTCCGGACCTGCGCAACCACCGCAAGGTGCTGATCGTCGACGGTACTGTCGGCTACATGGGGTCGCAGAACGTCATCGACCGCTCGTACAACATGCCGGGGAACATCCGTCGCGGTCTGAAATGGAAAGACCTGATGGCGCGGGTCGAGGGCCCGATCGTGTCGGGCCTCAACGCGATCTTCATCACCGACTGGTACAGCGAGACCAATGAACTGCTCACCCGCGACATCCAGGCCGTGCAGACCGACGTCGTGCCGCACTCCCTGGACTGCCAGGTTGTGCCCAGCGGGCCCGGCTTCGAGGGCGAGAACAACCTGCGGCTGTTCCTCGCGCTGCTGTACTACGCGCAGGAACGCATCATCATCACGAGCCCGTACTTTGTGCCGGACGAGTCGATCATGTATGCCATCACGACGGCCACCCAGCGCGGGCTGCGGGTGGAGCTGTTCGTCTCCGAGGTCGGCGATCAGGCTCTCGTCTACCACGCGCAGCGCTCGTACTACGAGGAGTTGCTGCGGGCAGGTGTGAAGATCTACCTGTACAAGGCGCCCTACGTGCTGCACGCCAAGCACTTCACGATCGACGACGAGGTGGCCGTGATCGGGTCAAGCAATATGGACATGCGCTCGTTCAGTCTCAACTTCGAGGTGTCAATGATGGTGCGCGGCCGTTCCTTCGTTCAGCAGTTGCGGGCGGTCGAAGACGGCTACCGGGCTGACAGCCGCGAGCTCACCCTTGAGGAGTGGATGAAGCAGCCGCTGCGCTCCACGGTGCTCGACAACCTCGCCCGTCTGACTTCCGCGGTTCAGTAGCTCTATCTTCCCCCGTGTGCCTTCAGTGAGGGTCATGAGGGCTCCGAATCAAGTGGGTGGCGGGACGGAACATTGACGCTTAGAAGCTGAGGATCTGGTAACCCTCGATCACGAGGTTCCGTATGCTCACTTCGCCCTTGTAATCGGTGAGCAGGTCCCAGCCGCCCAGAGCGACAGCGTCAGAGACTCCGTGAGAGGTGACGCAGAATCCGCACGCGCCTCGGATATTGTCCTTGAGTGCCACTGCCAGGGGGTTCATCTTGTGAGCAGGTGCGGTGATTGCAGCCAACGTGTCGACGCCCGAACCGTCGAACACGACGGTGACGTCATCGCCCGCCTGCTTGAATTCGAGGGCGGTCTTGAGGCCGCGGTAGACGCGTGAAGCGTCGGAGTCGATGGGCTCGTAGATGACGACGGCGATTTTCAAATCTGACATGGTGTGCCTAACTTTTTAGGTAGACCGATCTGGTCAATGATGACTATACCGATCTGTCTGGTAATGTCCAAACAGGAAGCCCACGACACCATCGATTACCTGGGTGGTGAGGTGCTCGCCGGGGCTTTTCGCCTGCGCTGTGGGCGATCGGGCCCATCTTCTTGTTGTGTGTTCCAGATCGCAGAACTCACGTCTGTCCCGCGATTATCTTTCTGGAATGTGGAACATTCCGCTGATGAAAGGTTCACTCTCATGTCTGCTTCACAAACTGTTGCTCAACACTCATCCTCCTCACCTCGTCTGGTCGCGGCGCCCTCGTCGGCATGGCTTACGGCGCCATCTGGTGGGTCCTTGGGCCGATGATGATGATGCCTCTGATGCTGAGGATGCCCGTCTTCGTCAGGGACACGACCAGCGTCTTCGCCCAGATGGGACACCTGATCTACGGGGCTATTCTGGGGCTGACGGCCGTACGCGTCCTCAAGAACCGTGCGTGAAGACTGCGGTGACGAGCTCAGCGCGGCCCCGACCGGGGACAGACGCCCCTGGTCACCGCACGCACGAGAGGCCAACCCGTTGCTGTCGACACCCGCCGAACCGTTCAGCTGCCTGACCGAGGTTGGACTGTTCGCGGACCTCAGCACGGCCGAACTCGCCGCGATGGACCTGATGACCCCGGCCCGCATGTTTCGGGCCGGGGAGCTCGTCTTCCGCGTCACGGAAGACGGCAAGGCCTTGACCATGGCAATCCTCGAACCCGGGGCCGTCTTCGGCGAGATGCTGCTCGTCGGCCAGAGAATGAACGACAACTATGCGGAAGCGATCGAGGACGCTGCGATCTGCCAGCTCAGCGTCGCCGATGTCGAACGGTGTTTCCTCTCCGATCCCCGCATCGCCGTGCGCATCTCCCGGCTGCTGGGCGAACAGGTCGCCCGCCTCGAGGAACGCCTGACCGACCGTGCCCTCCGGCCACTGGGCGCCACCCGGGAATCGACCTGCAAAACCATGTCCGACTTCGCCGCCCGCAATCTGATCCGGCAAGGCCGGGGACGCATCATCATCCAGGACGCCGCAGCCCTGCACGGGGTCGCGAGGCGCACGGCATGACCGGGCCGGAATGCCGTGCTGCCTTCGCTACCCGCACCACCGGTACCAACCAAAGGATCCAGCTATGAACAGAATGCCCTCAGTGATTGTCTTCGACGTCAACGAAACCCTCTCGGACATGTCGCCGCTGAGCGCACTGTTCGTGGAGGTCGGCGCACCGGCCTACCTCTCTCGAGTCTGGTTCGCCACGCTGTTGCGGGACGGGTTCGCCCTCGCTGCCGCGGGTGGAACGTCGAAATTCTCGGCGATCGGTTCCGAGATCCTGCGCGGGGTCCTCCGCGACGTCGCCCTGACCCGCAGTCTCGACGAGGCCGTAACCCACGTGATGGATGGCTTCGCTCTGTTGAGCGTGCACCCGGACATTGCCGATGGCATCCGGGCGCTGAAGAGCGCGGGGTTGCGCCTTGTGACCTTCTCCAACGGATCTACGCGGGTGGCTCAATCCCTGTTGACCCGCGCGGGGCTCCGGAGCGAATTCGAGGCTCTGCTCACGGTTGAAGACGCCCCGGCCTGGAAGCCGGTTCGGTCTGCCTATGACTATGCCGCGGAGGCCTGCGGGGTCCATCCGTCTGATCTGTTGCTCGTGGCCGTGCACCCCTGGGACATTCACGGGGCAGCCCAGGCAGGTCTGCGCACCGCGTGGCTGAACCGCACCGACGAGCTCTACCCCAGCTTCTTCGCTGCACCGGACCACACCATCACCACCCTGGGCGAACTGGCCACCCAGCTTGAGCGCGACCGGGTCAGGACCACACATGAAGATTGAGATTCTGCATATCGCGGACTGCCCCAACTGGAAGGAAGCCGGTGAGCGTGCGCAGATTGCGCTCGCCCAGGCCGGTGTCTCTGACGCCACCATTCAATACCGGCTGCTGTCATCGCCTGAGGATGCCGCGACAGTCCCCTTCGCGGGCTCCCCGACGATTCTCATCGATGGCGTCGACGCCTTCCCGAGCGAGGGACGCACCAGAGACCTGGCCTGCCGGGTCTACTTCACCCACCCCGGTCTGGCTGGCCTGCCAACCACGGACCAACTTCGGGTCGCATTCATGGAATCCACCACACGAGATAGACAACACTGATACCCACAGCGAACACCGGCCGGCTGGCTGTAATAGGCCAACCCGTTCGAAGACTCAGGGCCCCTGGCCACGGATCACCGACAGAGATGGAAAAGCATGAGCGGGAAGAGCGTGAGACTGGAATTCCCCGGATCACAAGGGTCGCCACTGGCGGCGCGGCTGGACCTCCCCGCCTCGATACCCCGGGCATATGCGTTGTTTGCGCACTGCTTCACCTGTAGCAAAGACGTGCTCGCGGCCGCCCGGATCTCCCGAGCCTTGACCGACTTTGGCATCGCGGTTCTCCGATTCGACTTCACCGGTCTTGGCCAGTCTGGGGGCGATTTCGCCAACACCAACTTCAGCTCCAACATTGAGGATCTGGCCCACGCCGCTGATTTTCTTCGCGAGCGCTATGCGGCGCCATCGCTTCTAATCGGGCACTCGTTGGGCGGGGCGGCCGTGCTCGCCGTCACCCACCGCATCCCGGAAGTGCGGGCCGTAGCAACCATTGGGGCTCCGGCCGATCCCGACCACCTCGCCCATCTCCTGCTGGAGAGCCGTGCCGAGATCGAAGCGCGCGGAGAGGCCGAAGTGCAACTCGCCGGCCGCACGTTCCGCATCCGCCGGCAGTTCCTCGACGACATCGCCGCCCAACCTCAGGCCGAACGCATCCGCAACCTGGGTGCGGCCCTGCTCGTGATGCACTCACCCGTGGATACCACCGTCGACGCGGACAACGCGCGGCGCATCTACGAGGCAGCCCGGCACCCCAAGTCCTTCGTCGCCCTCGACGGAGC
>Ga0136639_10000439_pt1 | contig 13627 bp, 12 predicted proteins | sample AntDrymUQ8592106_2_FD_113739 | JGI IMG/M metagenome (GOLD analysis project Ga0136639, IMG submission 113739) | Polar desert sand microbial communities from Dry Valleys, Antarctica - metaG UQ859 (21.06) | ecosystem: Environmental > Terrestrial > Soil > Desert | place: Antarctica: Dry Valley...
GCTTGCGGCGACCGGCCTCGAGCAGGATCTTGGCGCCGGACACGTCGTAGCGCTCAGCCGCGTTGCCGGCGTGCTTGAGGAAGGAGGAGTAGACCCCGGCGTAGCCCATCATCAGCGTCATCCGGTCGAGCTGGCACTCCTCGGGCATCGCGGGCCGGATGACGTCCTCGGAGGCATCCACGATCGTGAGGAAGTCGATGCCGGTCTTCCAACCGAGCTTGTCGCACACCCCGACGAACGCCTCGAGCGGCGTGTTGCCCGCCCCGGCGCCGAAGCGACGCACCGAGCCGTCGATCTGGGTGGCACCCGCACGGGCTGCGATCACGGTGTTGGCGACACCGAGACCGAGGTTCTCGTGGCCGTGGAAGCCGACGGTGGCCTCGTGGCCGATCTCGGCGACGACGGCGGAGACCCGGTCGGCTGTCTGCTCCATCACGAGCGCTCCGGCGGAGTCGACGACGTAGACGCACTGGCAACCGGCGTCGACCATGATCCGAGCCTGCTTCGCGAGCACCTCAGGGGGCTGGGTGTGGCTCATCATCAAGAACCCCACCGTCTCCAGACCGAGCTCCCGGGCCAGGCCGAAGTGCTGGATCGAGACGTCGGCCTCGGTGCAGTGCGTCGCGACGCGACAGATCTGGCCGCCGTTGTCCTGCGCGGCCCGGATGTCGTCCTTGGTGCCGAGGCCCGGCAGCATCAGGAAGGCGATCTTCGCGCGCTTGGCCGTCTCGGCCGCGATCTTGATCAGCTCCTGCTCCGGGGTCCGGGAGAAGCCGTAGTTGAAGGACGAGCCGCCGAGGCCGTCGCCGTGGGTCACCTCGATGACAGGGACGCCGGAGTTGTCCAGGGCCTCCACGATGTCGTGCACCTCGGTCGCGGTGAACTGGTGACGCTTGTGGTGCGAGCCGTCGCGCAGGCAGGTGTCGGTCAGGCGCAGGTCCAGGTCGCCCCACGGCTCGGTGCCGTGCGTGCCGGACCAGGTGCGGGACAGGGCGTTGAGGTCAGTCATGAGGGGGTGCCTTCCGGGGTGGCCAGGACGGAGCGGGCGATGTTCTGGGCGACCTGCGTGGCGGCCGCGGTCATGATGTCGAGGTTGCCGGCATAGGGCGGCAGGAAGTCACCGGCGCCCTCGACCTCGACGAAGATCGAGACCTTCGTCTGCCCCTGCGTGGCGGGCGAGGGCTCGTCGATCTGCGGCTCCTGGAGCAACCGGTAGCCCGGCACGTACTCCTGCACGGCCTTCTCCATCGCGAACACCGAGGCGATGATCGCGTCGCGGTCGGCATCGGGGGCGACGGCGCAGTAGATCGTGTCGCGCATGATCATCGGCGGCTCGGCGGGATTCAGGATGATGATCGCCTTGCCCCGCCCCGCGCCACCGATGGACCTGACGCCTGCGGAGGTCGTGCGGGTGAACTCGTCGATGTTGGCGCGCGTGCCGGGACCTGCGGACATCGAGGAGACCGACGCCACGATCTCGGCGTAGGACACCGTGGCCGCGCGCGAGACCGCCGCGACCATCGGGATCGTGGCCTGGCCGCCACAGGTGATCATGTTGATGTTCCAGGCGCCCACGTGCTCCTCGCCGTTGACCGGCGGGATGACCGCGGGGCCGACAGCGGCCGGGGTCAGGTCGATCGCCCGGATGCCGGCTTCCTCGTAGCGAGGGGCGTACTCCCGGTGCACGTAGGCCGAGGTCGCCTCGAAGATCAGGTCGGGTAGGACGTCCTGCTTGAGGAGCCAGTCGACCCCCTCGTGGGAGGCCTCCAGACCCTCCCCGGCAGCCAGGCGCAGGCCCTCGGACGAGGGGTCGACCCCGATCATCCAGCGGGGCTCGATGACGTCGGAGCGCAGCAGCTTGTACATCAGGTCGGTGCCGATGTTGCCGGGGCCGACGATGGCAGCGGTGAGCTTGGACATGGGCATCACTCCTCGAACTCGACGCTCAGCAGGTCGAACCCGCTGATCGAGGCCTCCACCCGGTCTCCCGGAGCGAAAGGCACGAACGGGCCCAGGGCCCCGGACAGAATCAGGTGGCCGGCGCGCAACGGGTCATCGAAGCGGTAGGCCTGGACTGCGAGCCAACGCAGCGCCTCCAGGGGATCGCCGAGGCAGGCGGCGCCGGTGCCGGTGGATCGCTCCTCGCCGTTGATGGCCAGCGACATGGTGACCTCGCGGGGCTCGAGGTCGGCCAGGGGGCGGCCCTGCTGCCCGACCACGTAGAGGCCGCTCGAGGCATTGTCGGCGACCGTGTCGGTGAATCCGATGTCCCACTTCTCGATGCGGGAGTCGACGATCTCCAGGGCCGGCAGGGCGACGTCGACGGCGTCCCTGACGTAGGCCAGCGTGATCTCCTGCTCGCTCCCGGGAGCGATGTCGCGGGAGAGCACGAACGCCACCTCGGCCTCGACGCGAGGCTGCACCAGGGTGCGCATCGAGATCGGGTGGTCGTGGCTGACGTCCATGTCGTGCAAGAGGTAGCCGAAGTCGGGCTGGTCCACCCCGAGCTGGTCCTGGACCGCCTGGGAGGTGGCCCCGATCTTGCGGCCGACGACGCGCGACCCGCGCCCGATCCGGGCCTGCACCAGTCCCTGCTGGACGGCGTAGGCGGCGCCGAGGTCGTCGGTGCCGATGAGGTCACGCACGGGCGCGCAGGGCACGCGGGTGTCCTGGGCCGCGGCGAGCCGGTCGACGGCAGCGCGGATGGCGTCTGGGGAGGTCACGATCGTCACCATAGAACGTGTTCCAGTTGGGCGCCAGAACAGGTCTCACTGTAGTAGAACCTGTTACAGTTTTGCGTCATGACAGGTCAAGAGTCGGGCGCCCTGCCCTCCGAGGTGGACGTCGTCGTCGTCGGTGCCGGAGGCGCTGGCATGAGCGCCGCCCTCGCGGCCGCCCGACGAGGTGGCCTGGACACCATCCTCATCGAGAAGAGCGCGTACTTCGGCGGTTCGACCGCGCGCAGCGGCGGCGGCGTGTGGATGCCGGGCAACTACGCCCTGCAGGCCGCAGGCCAGGCCGACCCGCTCGAAGAGTCCAAGCGCTACCTCGACTCGATCGTCGGCGACGTGGTGCCCAAGGTGCGCCGCGACACCTACCTCGAGCGCGGGGCCGAGGTCATGGACTTCATCCGCGACAACACCCCCGTGCGCTTCGCCTGGGTCCCCGACTACGCCGACTACCACCCCGAGGCCCCCGGGGGCCGGCTCAAGGGCCGCTCGGTGGAGCCGGTCCCGTTGGACGCGAGCTTCCTCGGCGCCGAGCTGAAGCGCCTGCACCCGCAGTACACCAAGGCACCGGCCAACATGATCGTCACCCAGGCCGACTTCCGGAAGATCAGCCTCGGCATGCGGACCATCAAGGGCCCGATCACCATGCTCAAGGTGGTCCTGAAGCGGATCGTCGCCGGGCTGCGCGGGCGCCGCATGTATGCCATGGGCAACGCGATCGTGATCGGTCTGCGCCAGGGACTGGTCGATGCCGGCGTGCCGGTCCACTACGAGACCGAGCTGCAGGACCTCGTCATCGAGGACGGTCGGGTCGTCGGGGTCCGCGTGCTCCGCGATGGTGAGGAGCACGTCGTACGCGCGCGTCGCGGGGTGATCCTCGGCAGCGGCGGCTTCGAGCGCAACCTCGAGATGCGCGAGAAGTACCAGCCACAGCCGACCAGCATCGACTGGACGACGGGCTCGCAGTTCAACACCGGCGGCGGCATCCTCGCCGGGATGAGTGCCGGAGCCGAGACCGACCTGCTCGACGACTCGTGGTGGGGGCCGACCATCCCACTGCCCTCGGGCCCATGGTTCTGCCTGGCGGAGCGCAACCTGCCCGGCTCGATGATCGTCAACCAGGCCGGCAAGCGCTACATGAACGAGGCGCTGCCCTACGTCGAGGCGGTCCACGAGATCTACAAGGGCGAGGAGTCCGGCGTCGGCCACGTCCCGAGCTGGATGATCATCGACCAGCGCTACCGCAACCGCTACCTGTTCGCAGGCCTGATGCCGCGTCAGCCGTTCCCGGGTCGTTGGTACAAGCACGGCACGATCAGGAAGGCCGCGTCGATCGAGGCACTGGCCCTCGAGATCGACGTGCCGGCCGATGCCCTCACCGCAACCATCGAGCGCTTCAACGGCTTCGCCCGCTCGGGCACAGACGAGGACTTCCGCCGCGGCGAGTCCGGCTACGACAAGTACTACTCCGACCCGACGATCAAGCCCAACCCGTCGCTGCACACCATCGACCAGGGGCCGTTCTACGCGGTCAAGATCGTGCCCGGTGACCTCGGCACCAAGGGCGGTCTGGTCACCGACGAGCGCGCCCGGGTGCTGCGACCGGACGGTTCGGTCATCGACGGCCTCTATGCCGCCGGCAACGTGTCCTCGGCCGTCATGGGCAACACCTACGCCGGCCCCGGCGCCACCATCGGCCCCGCACTCGCGTTCGGCTACCTCGCAGCCGAGGACATCGCTGCCACGCCCGCGACCTCGCGCTCGACGGGCCAGCCGGGCGAGGAACGAGCCCGCGTCGAGACCACCCAGGAGACCGCCTGATGCCCATCGACCCCAGCGTCGCGATCGGGGCCGAGATCGGTGAGCGCCACTTCACCTGGTCGCCGAGCGACGTCCTGCTCTACCACCTCGGCATCGGGGCGGGCTCCCGCACCGGCGACAACCTGAGCGCTGATGCCCTGCGCTACACCCTGGATGACTCCTCGCTGCAGGTGCTCCCGTCCTTCGGGGTCGTCGCCCCGAGCTTCCACGAGACCGACCCGCCGCCCCTCGATCTGCCGGGCTGCGACATCAACCTCGCCCAGGTCGTGCACGGCTCGCAGTCGATCAGCCTCAACGGCCCGCTGCCGACCTCCGGTCAGGCCACGATCCGCGTGCGCATCAGCGACGTCTGGGACAAGGGCAAGGCCGCCGTCATCTGGCAGGAGGGCGTCGCCACGTCGCCGACCGGTGAGGAGCTGTGGACGGTCCGCTCCTCGATCTTCGTCAAGGGCGAAGGCGGCTGGGGCGGCGATCGCGGCACCTCGGAGAAGATCGACCTGCCCGACCGTGCCCCCGACACCGACACGACGTACGACGTGACGCCCCAGCAGGCGCTCCTCTACCGGCTCTGCGGCGACCGCAACCCGCTGCACGCCGACCCCGCCTTCGCACAGGCCGCCGGCTTCCCGGCGCCGATCCTGCACGGGCTCTGCTCCTACGGCATCGTGCTGCGCGAGCTCACCGATGGGCTCCTCGACGGTAATGCGTCCATGGTGACCGGTTTCGGCGGACGGTTCTCCGGCGTGGTCTTCCCGGGCGAGACGATCCGCGTCCAGGGCTGGCGCGAGGACGGTCGCGTCGTCGCTGCGGCGTCCGTCGCCGGTGGCGAGCGCGACGGCTCACCGGTGCTCTCCGACATCACGTTGACGCTGGCCTGACCCCATGACGTCGGGGCTGCTCGCGCACCTCACGCCTCAGGTCGGCCGGACGTCGGCCCTCGACCTCGTCGACGCGCTCGAGGCGCTGGACGGCAGCGTCCGAGCGGCGCTGGGCGACGAGGTCGTGGGCACCTACCTGGTCGGGTCCTGGGGCTCCGGTGACGCCGATGAGCACAGCGACGTCAACTTCCTGGTCGTCACGCGCAGCGGTGCGGGCCCGGCCGGCGAGGCACAGTTGGCCGCGATGCATGCAGCACTCCCGGACCTGGACGCACGCTGGGCCGGTCACCTCGAGGGCAGCTATCCCCCGGTCGCCGACCTGGCCAACCCCACGACCGTGGGGCGGCGCTGGCTCCACGTCGACCACGGCAGTCGGGTGCTGGAGCGCTCGGCCCACGACAACACCGCCCACGCGAGGTGGGTGCTGCGCGAGGCGTCGTACGTCGTCAGCGGTGCAGCCGCCCGCGACCTGCTCCCCCGCGTCTCGGCAGGCATGCTCTTCGCCGAGGCGGTCGGCCAGGCCCGCCAGCTCGCAGCAGCGGTCGAGGACGACCCGGCCGCGCTCCGCAACGCCTGGGCGCAGCCACACGTGGTGCTGACGCTGTGCCGGATCCTCTACACCGCCCGGGAGGGTGGCGTCGTCGGCAAGGAGACCGCCGCCCGGTGGGCGCTCGGGCGAGTGCCCGAGCAGTGGCACGACCTGGTGCTGGCCGCCGTGGCGGACCGCCCCGACCCGTGGGGACGCCTGCATCGCGCCGCCGACCCCGAGCGGGCGCTACGCACCCGCGCCTTCGTGTGGGACGTGCTGGCGCTGGTGAGCGCGAGTCGTTGAGGGGCACCCACTACCTTGTCCGCGTGACGAAGCCGGGAATCACGTTGGGGACACCGCTGAGCGAGACCGCCACCCGGGTGCTGCTGCTGGGCTCGGGAGAGCTCGGCAAGGAAGTGGTCATCGAGCTCCAGCGGTTGGGGGTCGAGACCATCGCGGTCGACCGCTACGCCGACGCACCTGCCATGCAGGTCGCGCACCGCAGCCACGTCATCGACATGCTCGACCCCGCCGAGGTGCGGCGCGTGGTCGAGCTGGAGCGGCCGCACCTCGTCGTACCGGAGATCGAGGCGATCCACACCCCCACGCTCCAGGACCTGGAGAGCGAGGGCGTGACCGTGATCCCGACGGCCCGCGCGGCTCGCCTCACGATGGATCGTGAGGGCATCCGGCGCCTCGCCGCCGAGGACCTGGGCCTGCCGACCTCGCCCTACCGGTTCGCCGGCACTCGCGAGGAGTACGTCGCCGCTGTCGCCGAGATCGGCCTGCCCTGCGTGGTCAAGCCGGTGATGTCCTCCTCCGGCAAGGGCCAGTCCCTGCTGCGCGAGGCGGCCGGCGTCGACGCCGCCTGGGACTACGCCCAGTCGGGCGGCCGAGCCGGCCAGGGTCGGGTGATCGTCGAGGGCTTCGTGCCCTTCGACTACGAGATCACCCTGCTGACCGTGAAGCACGCCTGCGCCGACGGCGGCCCCGACGTCATCTCCTTCTGCGACCCGATCGGCCACGTGCAGGTCGACGGCGACTACCGCGAGTCGTGGCAGCCGCAGCCGATGAGCCCGGCCGTCCTGGCCCGGTCGCAGGAGATCGCCGCCGCAGTGGTGGGCGAGCTGTGCCGGCCCTCCGGTCGCGGCGTCTTCGGCGTCGAGCTCTTCGTGCGGGGCGACGAGGCCATCTTCTCCGAGCTCTCCCCCCGTCCGCACGACACCGGGCTGGTCACACTGGTCTCCCAGGACCTCTCGCAGTTCGCCCTCCACGTGCGCGCGATCCTCGGTCTGCCGATCCCTTCGATCCGCACCCGTGGACCATCGGCCTCGTGCGCCGTACTCCTCGAGGGCGATCAGGTCGCGCCGTCGTTCAGCGGTGTCGACCAGGCGCTGGCCGCCCCCGACACCCAGGTCCGCCTCTTCGGCAAACCCGCCGTCTCCGGCCGTCGCCGGATGGCCGTCACCCTCGCCCTCGGCGACGACGTCGACGCCGCCCGTGCCACCGCGCGCGCTGCTGCGGCGTGCCTCACGACGTAGGGCGTCGGGTCGGGTCGGGTCGGGTCGGGTCGGGTCGGGTCGGGTCGGGCGACTTGTAACTCAGTGTTACTGGCGCTTCCACATCGGTCTACCGACATGGAAGCGGATGTAACACTGAGTTACAACTTCTCTCTCGCCCGCGCCGACCGCCCCCGCAGCCGCCGTACGACGAACCAGGCGGCGGCGAGTGCCAGGAGGACGTAGACCACGGTGCTGACCTCGCCCACGCTGGTCTCGACCACGTGCCAGCGGGCGCCCAGCAGGTAGCCGGCGACGATGAGCGCGGAGTTCCAGACCAGGCTGCCGGCGGCCGTGTAGCCGACGAACTGCACCAGAGGCATCCGGTTGACGCCTGCGGGGATGGAGATCAGGCTGCGCACCCCGGGCACAAGGCGGCCGAAGAAGATCGCGGCCCGGCCGTGGCGGTGGAACCACTCGACCGAGCGCTCGACGTCGCGGGCGTGCAGGAGCGGGATCCGGTCGGCGATCGCGCACAGTCGGCGCTCCCCCAGCACGGCGCCGGCGTAGTAAAGGACCAGGGCACCCACGAGCGAACCGGCGGTGGCCCACACGATGGCAGCAACGAGCCCGTAGTGACCCTGGCTCGCGGTGTAGCCGGCGAGGGGAAGCACCGCCTCAGAGGGAATGGGAGGGAACACCGTCTCGAGAGCGGTCGCGAGACCGACCCCCGGCGCACCGACGGTCTTCATGACCTCGACGATCCAGTCCAGCACCGACCCCATGGCCATCCTTTCCGTGTCGTGGTCTGCGGAGCGTAGGTGGAGCTCAGCTCCGGTGTCCGAACGGCCCCCGGGCACCGGAGGTCTCGGGAGCCACGCAGGTCATGCCACCACCGGGCCTGACGCCCGCGCGAGGACATAGAGCCGCGTGGCGGTCTCGCCGCGCGACCCGACCGGCCCCCGGACGTACCACTCGACGTCGGTGAGGCCCGCGGCCTCGACGAGCGCCACGACCGCCTCCGGCTCGTGGCGCACGAAGTCGAGCGAGACGTCCTGGTCGAACCACGTGTCGAGGTGGCGGACATCGCCTCCAGCCTGCAGTGCGAGCACCAGCAGGCCGCCGGGCCGCAGCGGACGGACCAGCGCCGCGAGGGTGTCGGGCAGCTCGGAGTCGGCGAGGTGGATCAGGGAGTGCCACGCGAGCACGGCACCCCAGCCGTCACTGGTCGTCGGGCGCATCAAGCGGCGCAGGTCGCCGACCTCGTAGCTCCCGTGCGGGTGCAGCTCGCGGGCGACGCGCACCATCTCGGGCGCGAGGTCGATCCCCGAGGCTTCGACGCCGAGCGAGACGAGGTGAGCCGTCACGTGGCCGGGCCCGCAACCGACCTCGATGACCGGGTAGGGACCCGCCAGGTCCCCGATGCGTTCCAGTAGCCACCGATCGAAAGGCAGGTCGGCGAGCTCGCCCGCCAGCGCGTCGGCGTAGGCCTCCGCCACCAGCCCGTACGACGAGCGGACGCGCTCGTCGCGCATCTCACGGCCATCGGCGATCACCCGCTCCCGGTCGACGCCCGGTCCTGCGATGCTCGGCACCTGCTCGGTCTCGACAGGCCCCAGGAGGTGCACCCACCGGTTGTCGTGCTGGCCCGGTCGCCGGTCGAGCTCCCTGACCAACGGGGTCGGTCGCTGGGCGAGCCGACGCAGCGCGGCCTCCGCGGCGAACTTGTCCTCGAAGGCGTGCAGCCGCTCGGAGCGGGTGCGCAGCTCCCCCGGCGTCTGCGCGCCACGCAGCAGCAGCACCGTGACCAGGGCACGCTCGTCGGCTTCGAGCGAGAGCTCCTCGGCCAGGGTCTGGTGGTACTTCAGCGTCCGGCGCCCGGTCGCTGCCCACACGATGCGGACCAGACCCCGGTCCTTGAGCTGGCGGGCGACGCGCTCGACGGTGGCCTCGTCGAGGTCGGTCAGCGGGTCACGGCTACTGGTCTGGTTGCAGGCGGTGCGCAGCGCGTTGAGCGACAACGGGTAGGAGGCGGGGACCGTCGTCTCCTTCTCCAGGAGACTGCCGAGGAGACGTTGTTCGGTCGGGTCGAGCACGAGCGGTTCGGCCATGCCCCGAACCCTAGTGCTGGACGCCAGACGCGAACGTCCCCGTGCAGGGTCACTGGCTCGCAGCGTCCCCGTTGACGCCCCAGCAGCGCAGGGCCGCGTCGGTCAGCGTCGCACCCCGGTCGACCGATGCGAGAGTGCCGTCGCCGGTCACGATCCGGAAGGACCCCTGGGCGCTGGCGCTCTCGCTCCGCACCCAGGTCACGGTCATGTCGTAGGTCTTCGCGAGATCGTTCATCACGCCGGGGTCGCCCCTCAGCGAGTAGACCTGCTCGGCCCGCTCGCACGGCGCCGGCTGGTGGTCGAAGCCCTGAGCGGTGGCACCCAGGACCAGCGCGCCGGCCGCCGACGCGCCCCACCACACGAGGTGGCCGGCACGACGCTGACGCAGGACGAGGGGCACCAGGAGGGCGAAGGCCAGTCCTGCCCCGAGCAGGAGGAACACCCTGCCGATCGTGCCCGCGCCTGCCGCCGACCGGGGCCCCAGCAGCCGGAGTTACCCGACTCTGGGGACGCGGGGCAGGTCACCGTCGGCTCAACACCACCTTGAGCGCCTTGCTCTCCGAGGCGTTGCCGAAGATCTCGTAGGCCTCGATCATCTGCGCGAGGTCGAGGTGGTGGGTCGCGAAGAGCTCGGCCGCCAACTTCTCCTGTGCCACGAGTTTGAGCAGCATCGGGGTCGTCGAGGTGCTCACCAGGCCCATGGTGATGGCGATGTTGGAGAGCCACAGGTCCTGGAGGGGCAGCTGGACCGGGACCGCGTGGACACCGACGTTGGCGACCGTGCCGCCCGGCCGCACGATCTTGGTGCAGGCCTCGAAGGTCTGCGGGACCCCCACCGCCTCGATCGCCACGTCGACGCCGAGCCCGTCGGTCATGGCCAGCACCTGCTCCACCCAGTCCTCGGCCGCACTGTCGACCGTGTCGGTCGCACCGAAGGTCCGCGCCTGGTCCCGCCGGTTGTGGTCGAGGTCGAGGGCGATGACCCGGGCGGCGCCGTACAGCCCCGCCGTCATCATGGCCGACAGCCCGACCGGGCCGGCGCCGACCACCGCGACGACGTCACCGGGCTTGACCCGCCCGTAGCGGACCCCGATCTCGAAGCCGGTCGGCAAGATGTCGGAGAGCATCACGCCCTGCTCGTCGGTGACGCCCTCGGGCAGCTTGTAGACCGAGTTGTCCGCGAAGGGCACCCGCACCAGCTCGGCCTGGGTGCCGTCGATGAGGTGCCCCAGGATCCAGCCGATGCCGCTGGCGCCCTCGTCGGCGAGGCAGTGGGCGTAGAGGCCCTGGTGACAGTAGGAGCAGGCTCCGCAGGCGCTGACGCAGGAGATGATCACCCGGTCACCGACCGCGACCGTCGTGACGGCCGCTCCGGTCTCGACCACGGTGCCGACGCCCTCGTGCCCGAGGATGCGGCCCTCGGTCACCGCAGGCACGTCGCCCTTCAGGATGTGCAGGTCGGTGCCGCAGATCGTGGTCGTGTCGACCTGGACGATGACGTCCGTGGGCTGCTGGATCTTCGGGTCAGGGACCTCGTCCCAGCTCTTCCTGCCCGGGCCGTGGTAGACGAGTGCTCTCATGATGGTCTCCCTCCGCGGAAGGCGGCGGACCGGTGCCCGTCACTGGCTCCTCCACCACCGACTCTCCCCCCGCTGCGGGTGGCGCATAAGAGCCCTAGGTCCTGTCGCGCTCAGGTGATCCAGCCGTCCGCGCGACGCGTGTGCGCTGCCTTCGTGGCCGGCTCCATCCGGTCGTAGAGGTTGGCGATCATCCGGGAGCGCGGGTTGCCGGCGAACACGTCGTGGTGGTCGCGCACGAAGGCCCAGTAGAGCGCGTCCCAGTCCTCGCACCACTCCCCTTTCGGGAGGTCCGACATCTTCCGGAGGTAGTTGCTGCCCGAGACGTAGGGCTTGGTGGTGATCGCGGTGCCGGCGGCGAACTGGCTCATCGCGTAGACGTTGGGCACCATCACCCAGTCGTAGGCGTCGATGAAGAGCTCCATGAACCACTCGTAGGTGGCGTCCGGGTCGGTACGCAGCAGGCACTGGGCGTTGCCGAGCACCATCAGCCGCTCGATGTGGTGCGCATAGCCGGTCTCCAGCACCCGCCGCAGCACGTGGTCGACGGGCGCGAGACCGGTCGTGGCGTCCCACCAGCCCGGGGCCAGCGGTCGGCCGTGCCGGAGGTGGTTGCGGCTGCGCATCCTGCGCCCCCACAGGTGGTAGCTGGCGCGCATGTACTCCCGCCACCCGATCACCTGCCGGACGAATCCCTCCAGCGAGGAGAGCGGTACGTCGTGTCCCTCGGCGTGCTCCAGGGCCCGGCGTAGCACGTGGTCGGGTGAGACGAGACCGATGTTGAGCCCCGGCGTCAGCAGGGAGTGGAAGACGAAACCGTGCTCGGCCGAGATCGCGTCCTCGAACGGGCCGAAGTCGACGAGGCGCTGCGCCAGGAACTCGTCGTACGACGCCTCGGCCTCGGCGTGGCTGGTGGGCCAGGCGAAGGCCTCGGCGTTGCCCGGGGCGTCGGGGAACTCACGTGCGACCCAGGCGATCGCCTCGGCCACGACCGGGTGCCGCTCCGGGGCGGTGACCCGTGGGACGGGGTGGGCCTTCGGGAGCTTCTTGCGGTTGTCCTCGTCGAAGGACCACTTCCCACCCACGGGGCTCCCGTCGGCCTCGACCAGCACCCCCAGACGGCGACGCTGCCAGGTGTAGAAGGTCTGCATCCGCGCCGACGACCCGGAGAAGTGGTCGGTGAGCTGCTGGCGGTCGGTCAGGAAGCCGGGGGTCTCGAGCACGTCGAGGTCAGGGACGGCTCGGTGCAGGTCGAGCCCGAGCCAGTCGTCCACCACGTCGAAGACGTCCACACTGGTCGGGTCGAGTCGGGCGAGGAGGGCGACGAGCAGGTCGTGGCTGGTGTCGGCCGCGCTGGTCTCGATCACGTGGACCTCGCGGCCCTGGTCGCGCAGGTGGTCGGCGAAGCGACGCATCGAGGCCCGGTGCAGGACGAGCTTCTGGGCATGGAAGTGCAGATGCCGGAAGAGCAGGTCGTGCTCGACCAGCACGAAGCGGGTGCCGTCGGGGGCCTCGAGGTGCTCGCGGAATAGCTGGTGCGGCAGGACCAGCCGGACGTGACGCTCCTCCATGCCAGGAGACTAGCCAGGGGACGGTCGCGGACCACCAGCCCGACGGCCACCTATCCTCGGCGCATGACCCTCCTGGACAGCTGGATCCGCGGCGAGCACACGGGCGAGACCCTGCGCGGCACGACGGCGACGTTCCCGACGTATCGCAAGGGCAGCGGGCCCGGTGTCATCGTCATCCACGAGATCCCGGGGCTGACGCCCGAGGTGATCGCCTTCGGGGAGGAGGTCGTGGCGGCCGGGTTCACCGTCGTGATGCCCCACCTGTTCGGCACACCCGAGCGCCCGATGAGCGTCGGGAGCCTGGCGAACGCGATGCGGCAGGTGTGCGTGAGCAAGGAGTTCACCAAGCTCGCGAAGCGCGAGACATCGCCGGTCGCCGGTTGGCTGCGCAGCCTGGCTCGCGAACTGCACGTCGAGCTCGGCGGACCCGGGGTCGGCGCCCTCGGCATGTGCTTCACCGGCGGCTTCGCCCTGGCGATGATGGTCGATGAGGCGGTTGCCGCCCCCGTACTCTGCCAGCCTTCGGCGCCGTTCCCCGTCGGGCGAGCCCGCGGCGCGGACCTCAATCTCTCCCCGGCCGACCTGGACGTGGTCAAGCAGCGGGCGTCGGCCGGTTGCCAGGTGCTGGGGTTGCAGTACTCAGCCGATGCCGCCACCGGCACCCGCTTCAACACCCTCACCCGCGAGATCGGCGGCGCCTTCATCCGTGTCGAGTTCGAGGGCAAGGGCCATTCCACCGTCACCGCGCACCGGCAGCAAGCGGGCGTCGACCGGGTGCTCGAGTTCCTCCGGGAGAAGCTGACCATCTGAGGTCTGGTCAACGGCTGACGGTGCGTTGACCGCGGGCTGGAGTGCTCGCGGCCGTGTGCGGGTCGTGTGTCGCTCGCAGCGCCCCACAGAGCGCTCCGGCAC
>Ga0136639_10000440_pt1 | contig 13623 bp, 10 predicted proteins | sample AntDrymUQ8592106_2_FD_113739 | JGI IMG/M metagenome (GOLD analysis project Ga0136639, IMG submission 113739) | Polar desert sand microbial communities from Dry Valleys, Antarctica - metaG UQ859 (21.06) | ecosystem: Environmental > Terrestrial > Soil > Desert | place: Antarctica: Dry Valley...
TAAACAAGAGTGGGGTAACATCCCGAACCGAACTTTCTATGGTGATAAAATATACATTGATTCCAAGTTCTTTGAAGACCTAGCCATCAATGCCAATTCTTTTATGCTTACACCTGTCAAAGGCGTGAAAGGACAGCACGAGCTCACTAAACAACGAAATAAAGCGGCTGATGACCTGTTCTCTAAAGCTGTCTCCACTATCAGGCAACCAATCGAGTCTCTCTTTAACTGGCTCATTGCCAAAACCGACATTCAAAGAGCTAGTAAAGTGCGCTCTACAAAAGGGCTACTTGTCCATGTCTTTGGTAAAATTGCCGCAGCTTTTATTTACCTCATATTTTAACCCTTGATTCGCATTATTCTTCAACTAAAACGAATAATCAAATAAAAATTTGAGGGAAGACAGAAGACGGGAGACCGAAGAAACCATGACCATGCCTGATTTTGGTTGATTATAAGCAAAAGAGCGCTGAGTAAAGTAAAAAATAAAGAGGTTTTCCATTCCTGGAAAACCTCTTTATTGTTTCTGATGATCTGGAGGAAGGTTAGTTTTAAATAAGATTTCAGCTTTGATACCTAGGGTTTTGACTGGCTTATACGAGGTCAAGAGATACAGTAAAAAGTTAATTTTTTGAAGGGGATTTGAGATTCAGAGAAAGTCATTCGAGAAAATATCAACTCTTTAGTTTTTTATTTAAAAGAGTTTTTCTGTTTGAATCAAACTAATATCTTTAGGGATGATATTTTTATTCTAATTTTTCTAATGGACAAGAAAAGCTTTTCTGAAAGAGATGTTTGCACCAAATTGATTACTCCTGCTATTGAAAAAGCAGGTTGGAATATCAAGAAGCAAGTTCGCGAGGAAGTCTTTTTTACGGATGGTCGAGTGATTGTCCAAGGCAGCTTGCATACCAGAGGTAAAAGGAAAAGGGCCGACTACATCCTCTATTATAAGAATGATATCCCGCTTGCTATAATTGAAGCCAAGGATAATAAAAAGTCTCTCGGTACTGGAATGCAACAAGCACTTGAATATTCCGAAATCTTGCAACTACCATTTGTCTTTACTTCAAACGGTGATTCTTTCGTTTTTCACGATAAAACTAATGACTTAAAAAGAGAGGAAGAAATCAATATGAACTCCTTTCCTTCTCCTGATGAACTTTGGTCAAAATACTTAAAGTATAAAGGCCTAGAGGAACCTGAAAAAAGGAAAATAGTCGAGCAAGATTATCATGTGGATGAAAGCGGAATGAGTCCGCGATACTACCAAGCAAATGCCGTAAACCGAACTATTGAGGCGATAGCCAAAGGACAAAATCGTATTCTTTTGGTCATGGCAACTGGAACGGGTAAAACCTACACCGCTTTTAATATCATTTGGAGACTCTGGAAAACAGGGATTAAGAAACGAATTCTGTTTTTAGCGGATAGAAATGCACTATTGACCCAAACCAAAAACGGGGACTTCTCCCCTTTTGGAAATGATATCATGCATATCATTAAAAATCGGAAGATTGACAAATCTTATCAAATCTACTTCGCGCTTTATCAGGGGTTAACCAGTAACGAAGAAGAGAAAAATGCCTATAGGGAATTTAGCAAAGACTTTTTTGATCTGATCGTCGTGGACGAGTGCCATAGAGGATCAGCTTCTGAAGCTTCTGCTTGGAGAGAGGTATTGGACTATTTCGAGGGAGCTACGCAAATAGGGATGACAGCCACGCCTAAGGAGACCAAGGACGTCTCCAATATGGATTATTATGGTGCGCCTGTTTATACCTATTCGCTGAAGCAAGGAATCATGGATGGCTTTCTAGCTCCTTATAAAGTGGTGAGAATTACCACCAACTTGGATGAAGGCTGGCGGCCATCGGCAGGAATGCTGGATAAATACGGAAACGAAATCAAGGATAGAATCTATAACCTAAAAGATTACGATAGGAAAATGGTTATTGATCAGCGAACTCAATTGGTTGCTGACAAGATCACCCAATTCTTAAAAGCTACAGATCGGTTTGCCAAGACGATTGTCTTTTGCATTGATATCGAGCATGCCAACCGAATGAGACAGGCGCTGATCAACGCCAACGCCGATTTAGTTTCTGCACATCCTTATTACGTCGTCAAGATCACCGGAGATGATGAGGTCGGTAAGCGAGAGCTGGACAATTTCACCGATGTGGAAGAGCGCTTTCCTGTGATCGCCACCACTTCCAAAATGCTCACCACGGGCATTGATACCAAAATGGTGAAGCTGATTGTACTGGAAGCTAACATCGCATCCATGACAGAATTCAAGCAAATCGTGGGAAGAGGCACTCGAATTCGGGAAGCTGAAGGAAAGCTGTTTTTTACGATTATGGATTTCCGAAAAGCTACGAATCTCTTTGCAGATCCGGATTTTGATGGAGAACCGGTTCAAATTTATGAGCCGGGAATCGACGAGTCACCTGTTCCGCCGGAAGAAGGAACTGACCTAGACTTAGGAGAAGACGGAGTTGGTGAAGTGCCACGACCACCACTTCAGCTTCCTCCTCCAGATATCAACATACATTTGCCTGATCCCAACGCCGAACCGAGAAAGTACTATGTCAATGATGTTGCCGTAATTGTGATCAATGAACGAATTCAATATTTTGGAGCGGATGGAAGATTGATTACAGAGTCACTAAAGGATTACACGCGAAAAAATATCGATAGAAATTTCTCTTCCCTAGATGCGTTTATTCTAAAGTGGTCTGAGTCGGAAAAGAAAGAAGCACTATTAGCAGAGCTCGCAGAGCAAGGGATTTTATGGGAGGCTTTGCGGGAAGAAGTCGGGAGAGACATGGATGCTTTTGACCTAATTTGCCATGTTGCTTTTGATCAGCCGCCCCTCACCCGAAAAGAAAGAGCCGAAAATGTGCGTAAGCGGAATTACTTCTCCAAATACACCGAAAAAGCGCAGCAAGTATTGAATACGCTTTTGGATAAATACGAGGCGGATGGCATCACGTCTATTGAATCTGGATCCGTGCTGAAAGTGCAACCCTTAAACCAAATGGGCTCTGTCATGGAGTTGGTTGAAGCTTTTGGAAAGAAAAAAGACTTTAACAGAGCCATTTTGGAATTAGAAAGAGAAATATATTCTTCAGCATCATGAATGAAATCCCGACTGAAAAAGATTTCCTGAACTTACTTAATGACGCTGCTTTTGAACAAATAGAGTTAGAACTACGCGCCGCAAATTTCTTCGATATTCTAAATGCAACTAAAAGTGAGGTAAGGCATTCTAACTTCCTTGCTTGGATTTTAGACCCAAATGCAAACCATGGATTGGAGGAAATGGTATTGTTGCGATTTTTAAGAGATATCTTTTCTAATGATCGAGTTATCGGATTATATGGGCCTGAGGCGGATACACTGAATTTTCGATCTACTGAGATCAGACGTGAGTGGCAAAATATTGATCTCTTAATTGTGGTAGATCAAATAGTGGTTGTCATTGAAAATAAGTGGGACTCTAAGGAACATTCTTCTCAGTTGACGAAATATAGAAAGGCTGTAAATACGCATTTCCCTAATCATAAAAAGGCATTTGTCCTGCTTACAAAGGAAGGTATTGAGTCAAAACTCGAAGAGGAAAGAAGTTATTATATAGAGTATAATTACATACAAATTTCTCAGATCCTAGAACGGATCATGGCAGTTTATAAACCTCAAATTAACCATAGGACATATTTGTACTTGGAGGATTACCTCAAGGTGCTAAAACGAAATATTATGCAAGAAGACCATCTCAATGATCTCGCTGTGAAACTATATCAGACTCATAAAACAGCCTTAAACTTCATTTTTGAGAACAAGCCTGACCTTCAAAAAGAAATTCAGAAGCTATTCATCGAAGTTTTGAAAAAGCAATCATTTGTCCTTGGAAGCACAAGCAAATCGTACGTTCGCTTCCTCACTAAAGACCTTATAAAAGTGAGTGGTAAGCACAATCAATCAAATGGCTGGATTAATCGCGAGATTTTTCTTTTTGAATTTGTTATTACTGCATCAGATAAGGATGTACGACTTGTTTTTAAGCCAGTTATTTCGCCGGGCGACAATCCGATAAGAGATGAATATGCAAGAAGTATAAGTAAGGTAGATGGTGCATCCATACCTTACGGTAAATTATGGGTAGTACATTTTATCCTAAACAAAAAGTTTTTAAGGGAGAAGTTCGAGGAATATAGTGATGAAGAAAGAAAAGCAGAGCTTGAAAAGTTTATCGAGACCTGTATACCAATAATAGACAAAGTAGAAAAAGCACTTTTAGCAAACCCAGAAATCAATAAAACCTAAGGGAGTATTGCCATGAAAGGAATAGAAGAAATTTTCCGAAGCGATTAAGACACTAATTAATAATTTTAGGACAACGCTAATTAATAACAATCGAACAAAACTCAGCTGGAGCGAGCCAGGTATGACCTTTCGGGCGTCCTTTATAAATACTAATTATACTCTACAACAGGAGTTACAACAGGAGTCACAGCTAGAGTCGCAGCTAGAGTCGCAGCTAGAGTCACAGCTAGAGTCACAGCTAGAGTCACAGCACGAGTTGGGGTACGAGTTGCAGTATCAATCTTTATATTCGAAAATTTTGAATTTTACCGAAATAGAAAACATAGCACAAAAGGAATCGCAACTTTGCTAGGCCAAAAAAACACTTCTGGTCAATTAAAAATGACCTTAAATAGACTGCTGGGGCACAAACTTATCGAATGAACAATCCCTGAAAAACCAAAAAGCAAGAATTAACAGTACAGAATAACAGATCGAGGCATTGCTTTTTTGCACTTACTCAGAAACAAAAAGTAATGTTTTTAAATACAAATCATACCCATTGGCTAGAGTCGCAGCACGAGTTGCGAACACCTTTTACCTAGAAAAGCCGGTACGACGGAAAGTGCAACAACAATAGCAAGGGATGAAAAAACCACGAAAAAATTAAAGAAATCTAAATGACTCAAATTACCACCAACATAAAAGGCATCCGCGATATCATGCGGAAGGACACAGGAGTAGACGGAGATGCACAACGGATCTCGCAAATGGTGTGGATGCTCTTTATGAAGATATTTGCCGACAAAGAAGAAGAATGGGAAATCACCATAGACGGCTACGAAAGCCCGATTCCTGAAAATCTCAAATGGCAAACCTGGGCAGCAGACGAAGAAGGCTTGACAGGCGATGCCCTAATGGACTTTATCAATAATGTGTTGTTTCCGGCATTGAAGGAGCTTGATTTCAGTATCAGCCCACAGGCCAAGATTATCCGTGCGGTGTTTGAAGACACCTACAACTACATGAAAAACGGAACGCTTTTCCGTCAAGTCATCAACCAGATCAACCGCATAGATTTCAACAGCTCGACTGACCGACATCTATTTAACGACCTTTACGAAACCATTCTTAAAGAATTGCAATCGGCAGGGTCTTCTGGCGAATACTACACGCCACGTGCCGTGACGCAGTTTATGGTGGATATCATAAATCCACAGCTAAAAGAAACGGTGCTGGATCCAGCTTGTGGAACAGGTGGATTTTTAACCTGTGCGATAGACCATAAAAAAGCCTTGGTGCAAAACGACAAAGACGAGCAAGATCTACAAGCCACGATTCGTGGGATCGAGAAAAAGCCCTTGCCGCACTTATTGTGTACCACCAATCTGATGCTGCACGGCTTCGATGTGCCGGCCGTGCGAAGAGATAATTTATTGAGTAAGCCCTATGCGGATTGGGGTTCTGGTGATAAGGTAGATATCATCCTTACCAACCCTCCTTTTGGTGGCGTGGAAGAAGATGGTACCGAAACCAACTTCCCACAAAAGTTTAGAACCAAGGAAACAGCTGATCTTTTCTTGGCGCTGATTATCCGATTGCTAAAAGATGGCGGTCGTTGTGCGGTGGTTTTGCCAGATGGAACGCTGTTTGGTGAAGGCGTAAAAACCCGCATCAAAGAAGAGCTGATGGAGCGATGCAACCTGCATACCATTGTGCGACTTCCAAATGGCGTGTTTAATCCTTACACCGGCATCAAAACCAATGTACTGTTTTTTGAAAAGGGAAAGCAGACCAAAGACATTTGGTATTTTGAGCACCCCTATCCTGATGGTGCAAAGAGCTACAACAAAGGCAAGCCCATCCACATCAAAGAATTTGACTTAGAAAAAGAATGGTGGAATAATCGGGATGACCAACAATACAACCGTCATGCATGGAAGGTTTCTGTAGAAGAGATTAAAAATCGTGGCTACAACCTGGATATCAAGAATCCACATCAGGAAGCGGATGATCTAGCAAGCCCTGCTGTGATCCTAGAAAAATACCGAAATAGCGAAAAGCAGATTAATCGCATTCAAGCTGAGATTATAAGTGTACTAACCGAAGCCTTGAAATAGATGCAACTACTAGAACATTTCAAGGAACTAACACTTCACCCAAAAAATTCGGACCAGCTAAAAGGCTTGATTTTACAATTGGCTGTGCAAGGGAAGTTGACGAAACAATGGAGAGCAGATAATCATATAAGATTAAATTCTATAGAATTGCTTGAAGTCATTTTAAAGGGAAAAAAAAAGGTATTAAAAGAAAGCAGCGTAAAAAATGAAAAGCCAATTAATAATTTTGATCCTTCTGAAGTAAAATTTGATTTACCTGAAAAATGGGTTTGGGTTCGTTTTGCTTGTGCTGCTTACATATGTAGAGGAGGCTCTCCTCGGCCGATAAAGAGTTATATAACAGAAGATGCTGACGGTATAAATTGGATAAAAATTGGAGATACGAAAGGTATATTAAAGTACATTGAAGAATGTGAAGAGAAGATCATTCCAGAAGGAATGAAGATGTCACGATTAGTTAAACCAGGTGACTTTATTTTATCCAATTCCATGAGTTTTGGAAGGCCGTATATTATGAAGACAACGGGTTGCATTCATGACGGTTGGTTACTGATTAGGGAAGTAGAAGAGGCAATAGATAAGGACTTCTTATACCATATGCTCTCTTCACCATACGTTTATGGCAGTTTTAAAGATTCAGCGGCAGGCGGAGTTGTTCAAAATCTTAACATCGAAAAAGTGAGGCAAACTCTAATTCCCGTTCCCCCTCTCGAAGAACAAAAAGCCATTGTAAGCATCGTCAACCAGTTGTTTAAAGAAGTTGAAGAATTAGAGCAGCAAACCAAAGCGCGCATCCAATTGAAAGAAGACTTTGTCACTTCAGCCCTGCAGCAATTAGCTACCAGCGATACCGCCACCGCATGGGCTTTTTTACAATCCCATTTCCAAACCTTTTTTACCGAAAAATCAGCAGTCAAAAAACTCCGAAAAAGCATTTTGCAATTGGCCGTGCAGGGGAAGTTGACTCGTGCTTTTCGCGAGAGTCATCCCGAACTCGTTTCGGGATCTCACTCTGCAAAAGCCCTTCTCAAAAAAATAAAAGCAGAGAAAGTGCAATTGATCAAGGAGAAGAAAATCAAAGCTGAAAAGCTTCTTCCAGAAATCACAGAAGATGAAATTCCTTATGAATTGCCTGATGGTTGGGAGTGGTGTAGATTTCAAGATGTTATAATGAACATTGAGGCAGGAAAGAGCCCATCTTGCTACCCCGAAAAGGCAGAGAAAGATGAGTGGGGCGTTATTAAAATGAGTGCTATTTCTTGGGGTGAATTCAATCCTGAGGAGAATAAAGCGCTTCCTCATGGTGCTGATATATTTGAAGATAAAGAAATTAAGGGAGGCGATTTTATATTAACAAGAGCAAATACGAGCGACTTAATTGCAAAAAGTGTAATCGTCCCAAAGAATGTCAGGTCAAGATTATTACTCAATGATAAAACCTTAAGATTTAGATTCTTTGATTCAATTGAAATTCAATATTTGAATTTGTACAATAACGGATCTCAAGCAAGAGATCATTATAGGGAAGTTTCAAGTGGAACAAGTGATTCCATGCAAAATATTTCAAGAGACAATATCAAATTATTAAAATTACCCTTTCCTCCTTTTGAAGAACAAAAAGCTATCGTAGCTAAAGTCAATGCGTTGATGAGCTTGTGTGATGGTCTAGAAAAAGAAATAGAACAAAACACTCAGCAGCTAAAGGGGATGATGCAGAGTTGTTTGAGGGAGGTTTTTAAGAATTAAAACAATGACAATGAATTTTCCAAACATACATATGTCTCCCAATTACGAGATAAACCCTGATTTATTTGATAAATATTCAGAGGTCAATCGACTAATAATAATAGGAAATGGTTTTGATCTTGCTCATGGATTAAAGACTACTTTCAGAGATTTTATTGAGGATTATTTTTATAAAATTTTAAAAAATATTAAAAATGATTTTACGCATGATGACCCACTACTAACCATTACTGCAAAAGTTTCCTTTAATCATTTAAATAAAAATTTTAGCGTGTCAGAAGCCTATTTAGAATTAAGGGCCTTATTTACTAATCCTCGATTGACAATAAAAAAAGAATCTGAGTTGTTAAGAAATATTTACAGTGAAATTGAAGTAAAAACTTGGGTAGATATAGAAGTTATTTTCTTCAAAATGCTAAAAGATTCTTCCAGAAAGGAGGAAGAGGTTAAGAGGTTAAATCTAGAAATGGATTATTTAAAAAAGTTGCTAAAGGAATATCTAGTCAAAGAATATGAAGGAGCTAGAATAGAGCTTATTTCTAGAATAGGAAACCAATTTAAAGAGGAGTTAAAAAAGTCGGATACACAACCTAATACTGTTTTAGGCAACAAAAAAATTAAATCTTTTTGTGTACTGAATTTCAACTATACAACTACTCCTAAATTATATTTAAAGGATTTAATTATTGAGAAAAATCATATTCAAATCCACGGTAGCCTTGAAGGAGACAATATTACTTCTCAAGGATTAGTTTTTGGTTTTGGGGATGAATTGGATGAAGAATATCTCAAATTTGAAAACTTAGAAAATGACGATCTTTTTGAACACATAAAATCATTTAAGTATTTACAATTTCAGAATTATAGAAATCTCTTGGATTTTATTGAAAGTAAACCTTTTCAGGTTCATGTTTATGGTCATTCTTTAGGTTTGTCGGATAGGACATTACTAAATACAATATTTGAAAATGAGAATTGTATCTCTATTAAAGTATTCTATCATAAATGGGATGATGGAGATGATTTTGAGAAGAAAACCTATGCTATTTCAAGACATTTTAAAAGTAAAGCATCTTTAAGATCGAAAGTAGTAAATAAAGAATATTGTGAGCCTATGGCTCAAATATCTCGCTAAACACAATCTTTCTTTGATACAATCAATCAAAAAATAATGGGAAGGCAAATTGTTATTTGTTTGGATGGTACGGGTAATAAAGTCTCATCCAAATTAAACACTAATATTGTGCATATTTATTCATGTTTGTTGAAGAATAACAATCAGCTATCATTCTATCATCCTGGAGTAGGTACATTTGTGCCGGATTGGTCAAATTCTTTATCTAAGAAATATTATAAAATAGCTAACTCTGTTTTTGGAAATAGTGTTGATGATCAAGTTATTGATGCTTATAACTTTCTTATGGAAAATTATGAACAAGGAGATAAAATTTTTGTTTTTGGATTTAGTAGAGGAGCTTATTCTGCTAGAAAGTTAGCAGGGTTACTATTTAATTTTGGATTATTGGATAAAGGGAATTTAACTCATTTCAAACAACTCTTAATGAATTACAATAATACTAATTTTGACTTCCCACTTGCAAGAAAGATTAAGTATAATTTTTCAAGGATTATTGAAATACAATTTCTTGGTTTGTTTGATACAGTTATTGCTAAATTTGGATTAATTACTCCTTACTTTTCTTTTCCCAATTCAAAGTATTTGTCTATAGCTAATGAAGTGAGGCATGCCGTATCTATTGATGAAAAAAGAAAGCAATTTTACTATGATTCGATAGATTTAAGACATCCTAATTCAAAAGAAGTATTTTTCTCAGGCGTTCATTCAAATATTGGAGGAGGATATAAAAATGAAGGGTTATCCAAAATAGTTTTAGAATGGATGCTTGGTGAAGCAACTCATGCAGGATTAATATTAAAAAAATCAAAAGTTGATAAAATTATTTATGGTTTAGGATCAAAATATCAGGCTCCTAATTTCAAGGATTCAATAGAAGACTCTTTATGGAAAACATTTTATTTTTTACTTCTTATTATCCCAAGTAGAAATATAGAAATCGTCAAAGTTCCAGATGAAATTTATAATAACCTTCAGATCCGATGGGACTGGAGAATTTCTGGAATTAGGGAGATTCCAGATAATGCTTGCATTCACAGTTCAGTAATTGAAAAAATAAATTTTAAAGAAAAAAAAAATATATACAAACCAAATAATTTGACCCGTTTCATGAGTAAAAATAAATATACAATTATAGAAAATTTGGATATTAGATACAAGGTTTAGCTTGGGTTGATTCAGGTTTAGTTATCGGGTGAATTTATGCTTAAATTTTTCAGAAACATATAATTCCCGGTTAGGTGTAGAATTTTCGTTCAAGGATAATCCGTAAAGTAGTCAGAGGCAATACGCATTATTGTCTTCAAGATTCTTATAAATCCTTCCTTCATGATAACCATTTTTGAACTAGCCATTCTGATTCGAATAAACCGAGGATACTCACCATCGATAAGTGATGTCGAACTCTATGAATGCATACGGAGTAAATGGAAAGTAAATGTAGAAAGAGCTCTGAAAGCTCAATATGGTATAGCTGTTTTTGAAGGTGTGATTGTGGAAGTCTATGAGATTAGTAATTGGATTCCTGCACCTGCTCTACCCGTCGATCCGAATTACAGTGCGAAGTCAAAAATCAACCTTAAAGAAGGTTTAAGCGGTCGTTTTGAATTTGAAGAAAAGCTGGCTTCAAAAGAAATTAGAGATAAATATATTAACCAATCGGTTCACCATTACTTCAAGCAGGGAAATTCCAACCCAATTTAGTACATGAATCTTTAGCATCAAGCTTGGAGTAGCATGTTTGGCTATGCTTAAATTCCCTTATCTTAATTCTTGCCTTTCGGTAAAAGCCTTACCAATGCTTTTTTCAGTAAATCCTGCTTTTTTATTTTGGAACCCGACTATTCAAGAATTTGTGAGGAGATAAGGGAAGATGTTTATTCTAATTTTGAAATACATCCCATATCCTATAAAACTTTTAAAGGTTAAAATATTTAATAAAATTGTGATTTATAAACTTTAAAGTGTTAATCTTGCAAAACATAAATAAGAAAAAAGCTGAGGTGAATGAATTCCTCAGTAGTTTTCAGGATAAGTGAAGGACGTTTGAAATCATTTTTGTCGATCGTCCAAAAAACAAGCAAGTCATGCTTGAGCTGGAAATAAGACCTATAGACAGGGAAAAGTTTATCGATCAATTAGGCGTCGAGGATTTTTCTGAGGGACCGCTGCCAGAGGACTGGCATGGAAGTAAGGAAATGTGGGTATTTGGAAAAACAATTAAATCAAAAGAAGTCTACATTAAGATTTGTCTTGGAGCTCCAAATTCAACTGTCATTTGCATTTCCTTTCATATCGCTGAGTACACGATGAAGTATCCGCTAAGATCCGATTAAGATGAATAGTCCAATCACAGGAAAGCCAATGGCAATCCATACAGAAGTTCAAACCCTTACCTTTCGCAAAGAAGAGTTTACTGTCAGACATCGATTTTTTCTATGTGAGGAAAGCGGGGAACGGTTTACCAGCACACCTCTTGATGAGTTAAATATTTCCTTGGTTTACAATGCCTATCGGGCAAAGCACCACATCTCTACTGCTGAAGAAATTAAAGAAACCCGTGATAAATATGGGTTATCTGCCCTGAAAATGAGTGAAATCCTTGGTTTCGGACCGAATAGTTACGGCTTATATGAAAGAGGAGAAATCCCAAGTTTGTCCAATTCAAAACTGCTAAAGTTAGCTGCCGATTTAGAGAGTTTTTTTCAATTGGTTAAAGATTGGGAAACCGAGGATCAGAAATCAAAAAGTGAATTGGTTCAAAAAATTGAAAGATTAATGACTCAAGAGAATCAAACCTCTGATCTACTTGAAAACTACATTGGGGGGAATAATCGAATGGATGGACTCACAGGTTATCGTAAACCTTCTCTTACAAAATTCAAGGAAATGGTTGTGTTTTATGCTCATCGTGTGCCCTCTTTTAAAACTAAAATGAACAAGCTTCTTTTCTATGCTGACTTCACTTTTTTTAGAGATTTTGGAGTAAGCATCAGCGGCATCAAATATAGAGCGATTCCTTATGGTCCAGTACCAAATATGTATGAGACAATTTTTGAAAATCTTGCTGTATCTGATGTAATCGATATCCTTTTTGAAGAGAAAGAAAATGGAAGTAAAATCGAAAAACTGATTGGCAGGGAAGATCGTCCATTTAAGTCCGGCTTGTTCTCTAGTGAAGAAATCAGCTATTTGGAAAAAGTAGCAATGACTTTTGAGCGAATTTCTGCACGAGATATCGTAGAAATAAGCCACAAGGAAATAGGCTGGATAGAAAACCAGCATGATAGAACATTCATTTCATATGAATTTGCATTGGAACTCAAAGCTATTTGAGGACAATAAGTACCTGATCTGTCAACTCTACTGTCCTGCCCTTACTGGTAGTGGAATGCTAGACTACTCATAGTCACTGCATGGAAGTAGAATAATAGACTAAGCGTAAGCCGTACAGCAGTCGGATCCAATTACACCTTCCTATCAATAGAATTTGTAACTCCAATGAGTTAAGCTTTTCAGAGAGTAAGGACATGCTCAACCAATTGAAAATTGGTAAGGATAATAGGGTGAAGTCTCATCCTGGTTATTAGTGGGATTCGCCCTGTCAACTATGCAATTACATTCGGACCAGATTGCAAAATGGAAACAATGGTAGTTTGTAATCTTCAATAGTTGGGATTTGTAATTCGCTACAATTTGACCTGATATTACCCTCAATCCTCAAATAGAGAATAGACCATTTGTTTGAATTTCCAGTTGGTAGTTTCGTCTGCATCAAGGGTTTGTTTCAAGATGATCCCAATGAGGTTTTCTTTAGGATCGGCAAAATATTGGGTATTGAAAGCCCCGCCCCATTCAAAAGTACCGGCACTTCCGACTCCTCCTTTTGCTATGCTCTTTTCCGAACTGACTGCAAATCCCAATCCATGATACAATCCTTCATTGGGATCCAAATCAACCATTTGGTAAGCCATCATGGTCTCGATGGTTTTTCTGCTCAGAATCCGTTCCCCATTGTATTCTCCGCCATTGAGAAACATTTGCAAAAACTTAGCATAATCCATAGCGGTACTACTGAGTCCACCTCCTCCCGAAAAGAGGCTTTGTGAACCGGCTATGGGATATGTTGTGTCCCAACCAAAGCCCTCCGGTGGTTTGACCCATGTTGTATCGCTTGGAAGATATACATTTACTAACCGGGGAGCTAGGTTTTTAGGCAGGTAAAACCAGGTATCATTCATTCCCAAAGGTGAAAAAATACGCTCCCTTAAATAGGTATCCAATGACATCCCGGAGACTACTTCCACCAAA
>Ga0136639_10000441_pt1 | contig 13620 bp, 12 predicted proteins | sample AntDrymUQ8592106_2_FD_113739 | JGI IMG/M metagenome (GOLD analysis project Ga0136639, IMG submission 113739) | Polar desert sand microbial communities from Dry Valleys, Antarctica - metaG UQ859 (21.06) | ecosystem: Environmental > Terrestrial > Soil > Desert | place: Antarctica: Dry Valley...
AATTTTGCCAACATCATGAAATATTCATCCCAAGTCGGACGCGAGGAAATATCATACATTAGGTTTTAGGCTTTAGGTTATAGCACCAGAATTGTAGAATTGTAGGGTGGGTAGTGCCCACCAGTTAAATATCAGATGATTACGATCTAGCTATTAGTAAATTATTAAAGGCTTCGGCGTGTAAATTTGAAAGGTAAATGGGTTTATTCCTGCCATTTTGTCAGAAAAGCTATTGATAAAGTGTGGTGGTAGATCTGGTTCAAATCCTTTGTCGATCGAGTCTGAATTTCGAGGAAAGAATGTATCGCAATCATAACTTTCATCAAGCCGAGAAAGATAAATAATATCAAGATCAACATTATTTAGTACCTGTTGATATATATTAGCTCCACCACAATAAAAGATTTTAGTGTCTGTAGCTAACTCTACATCTGCACAATTGAGGTCGGCAGTAAAAGTTAGCTCTGATGCTGGATATTTATCTACAAATCGCGATCGATACTCCGTAGCTTGGGATGTCACAACGATATTTTGCCTACCTTTTAGAGGAGCTTTATTTCGATCGAACATTCCATCAAAAGTCTTCCTTCCCATCACGATCGTATTACCGATTGTCAGCTTCATAAATAGTTTCAGATCCGCTGGATAATGCCACGGCATATAGCCATCTTTACCAATCCCACCATCTTTATCGATCGCTGCAATTAGAATTTTTTGAACCATGATAATTTTTAAACTGCTACAGGTAACTTAATAAATGCACCGTGTTGATAATTGACCAACTGAATTCGATCGATATCATCATAAGTCAGATCGAACATCGATCGATCGCCTAATTGACTTAAATCCAATCGTGGTAGTTCATAAGTCTCCCGACTAGCCGCTTGGTAAGGCTCAATATGATCGACATATATATGTGCATCAGTGATAGAGTGATAAAAATCTCCAGGTTCGAGCTTGACTTCTCGACAGATAAGTAATAACAGCAGTGAATAGCAAGTGAGATTAAATGGATTACCAACACAATGATCTGACGACCGCTGTTGGAGATGTAAATTTAGTTTACCACCTTGATAATTTAACGTAAAACTATGGTGACAAGGTGGTAGCTTGCTCATAGTTGCATTCGGTGGATACCAAGCGGTAATGTGGAGGCGACGCGATCGAGGATTACGTTTTAATTCATCAATTGCCCATCTCAATTGATCGAAACATCGCAAAACAATGTTCTTTTCGGCATCAATAATCAGATCGTGTCGATACTTGCTATCTGCTAAATTAACTAACGATTCACCATCGCATAAATAATTACTATTATCGCGGCGAATTGGAGCCGCATAATCGGGAACTGGGTAATATCGCCAAAACCGACCATAAGCAGTTTCTAAATTACCATCAGCATCACTCCAAGCATCCCAAATTTTGGTATGTTGTTGGAGATTGCGAATATGTGGTTCGCCAGATAGATACCAAATCATCTCTGTCACCAAGCTCCGCCACTGAATCTTCTTGTGAGTCAAAATCGGGAAAGCTTCAGCCGTGACAGGTAGCCGATAGCTGAGTCCGAATAATGAGACTGTATCAGTGCCCGTGCGGTTGGTTTCTCTGGTACCCTCGGAGAGGATGCGATCGAGAATTTCTAAGTAAGTCTGGTCTACGATGTTCATACACGATCGGGTAATTTGCCACAGCTCATTATCCTATGATTCGATCGTCTCACGCGATCGCGTCACTAGAATCCCTTCTGAAACCACAGGAACACCGATGACGGCGACTTTCCCTAAAAATAGACTATAAGTATTGACAAGTATAATTTCATACCTTATATTTGACTCATACAGATGAATATCAATGCTTAGATGTTCGTCTCATAGGCACTATCTCCCATTCTCACGCCAATGCATACCCAGCATTCTGGTTTAGCAATTGTCTGAGGCTAAGATTTAGCTCCCCAAGCAACCGCTGATTCAGCATACTCGGTATGCGCTGGCGTGAGGCTTGGAGATAGTGCGTTTGAGACGGTTATGATTAGGCACGCAAATTAGATTTATCACTTATTCAAGTGAAATTTCTATGTTATTTTTGATGTTTATTTGTTAGTCCTCTCTACAAATAGTTTTAACTATAAGTATGACTACTAAGCAGAAACAATCGAGAAAGTCTAATCTTATCAAAGAATTTGGATCTAAATGCTGGTGGTGTGAGTGTACTCTATCATCAGATAAGTTAACTCTCGATCATCTCAAACCAAAAAGTAAAGGTGGTTCTAATTCATTGGAAAATCTTCGATTGGCTTGCTTTTCTTGTAATAATTCTCGTGGCAACAGCCTCTATCCTCCTCGAAAAAAACTGTTATTAGCTTAAATAACTTACTTAGATCCCCGACTTCTTAAAGAATTTGGGGATCTGTAACCCAATTCGATAATTTTCAAAAACTAGGTAATGCATCAACTGTTAATGTTTAATGACGAAAAACTACTTCGTCAGGCACTCACTCACCGATCCTACGCTCACGAACACCCAGATGAAACTAGTGATAACGAGCGGCTAGAATTTTTTGGAGATGCTATTCTCAACTTTTTAAGCGGTGAGTATCTATATCAACGTTATCCCGAAATGGGAGAAGACGAAATGACTCGGCGACGCGCCGCACTTGTCGATGAAAAACAACTTGCCAAATTTGCTATCGAAGTTGGGTTGGATTTCAGGATGCGATTAGGTGATGGTTTAATTCGTGCTGGCGGTTATCATAATCAGAATTTGCTTAGTAGTACATTAGAAGCAGTTGTTGGGGCTTATTATCTAGATAAAGGTTGCAATATTGATGTAATTCGTTCCTCAATCCATGAGTTATTCGATTCTGTGCCTCAAGGAAATAAGATAAATCATTCGACTATAGATCCAAAAAATAAATTTCAAGCATTTATCCAAGTAAATGGATCAACAGTACCACCTAAATATATCACCGAAAAAAAAGGCGGATCGGATCATAGTCCAGAATTTATATCAAAGGTTTACATCGGTGACAAATTATGTGGCGAAGGAAAAGGTCACAGTAAAAAAGATGCCGAGAAACAGGCTGCTGAATCTGCCTTAGCAAAATTAAAAAAGGGGCGATAAATTTAAACTTTTAAACCCTCATCTGCTCGAATTCACCTTTGTGTTCGCTCACAGATTCGTAGGTTGAGTTAAGACGCAAAACCCAATCACCATCAATGTCAATAGTGAGGATTGTCGGGTTTTACTTTACTCTACCCCACCTGCACACAGCTAATTCAAATACCTGTATGCCCAAATCCACCTTTGCGCTCGCCTACAGTCGTCAACTCTGCCACGATCCGCTCTTGCGCCACACATACCTCCAGATACATCACCTGTGCGATTCTCGCACCGTGGCTGAAAAGATGTAAATCTTTACCATGATTGACCAAGCCAATTCCCACCCAGTCGGGATAGTGTTCGTCTACAATTCCCGGCGCGTTAATCACCGTAATCGAATTTTTGCACGCCAAACCACTTCTAGGACATACCAGCATCGTTGCGATCTTATTTGGGTCATCTGTACTCAAACCCACCTTGAAGCCTGCATTGATAATTTTTTGTTCGCCTGGAGCCAGGATAAAGAACCGCAACTGTGATTCATGTTGCTGTAATAGTTCGATCGATAGCTTTTCTGTTACTTGCTTACCGTTAATATAAAGCGAACCTGTAGAATATTTCTGCAAAAAATCAGCTCTAATTTCCTGCAAGGACTCTAAAAAATTTGGAGTAGGGGCAGATGGCAAATAAGCTCTCACATCTAGTGCTGCCGCTCTATCTACTGCTCTTGCTGGTCTAAATTCTGGCTCGGCTAGGACGTATTCAACTGAAATCACATTGTTACTCTCGAATCGATCGAACTCAGTACTTTACATTTTGGCATGTTTGTTAGCGTAGCCGCGCCGCGAGATAATCGCAATACTTAACTAACTTTTGTAAAGTATCTAAATGTTAAGTAAATCATCAAATTTATTAAGTAATTCCAACTCCAGATCGAATTGTAAACTTTCGCTCATTTCACTCGAAACTTAGTTAATAATGCTAGACGTAGCAGAAATTATTATATAAATTCGTTCTCGTTTGACAGTACACAACGTATGGGAGACTAACAGAGAGTGAAACTGGCCGTATATGGCAAAGGTGGGATTGGCAAATCCACCACTAGTTGCAACATCTCAGTCGCTTTAGCAAAACGCGGCAAAAAAGTCCTCCAAATCGGATGCGACCCCAAGCATGATAGTACTTTTACCCTGACTGGGTTTTTGATTCCGACGATTATCGATACACTTCAAGAAAAAGACTATCACTATGAAGATGTCTTGCCTGAAGATGTTATCTACAAAGGATTTGGTGGCGTGGATTGCGTCGAAGCTGGTGGGCCTCCCGCTGGTGCTGGTTGTGGTGGTTATGTAGTAGGAGAGACAGTTAAGCTGCTCAAAGAATTAAATGCTTTTGACGAGTACGACATTATTTTATTCGATGTACTTGGCGATGTGGTGTGTGGTGGTTTTGCTGCACATCTAAACTACGCCGACTACTGTTTGATTGTGACTGACAATGGTTTTGATGCTTTATTCGCTGCAAATCGGATTGCTGCGTCGGTACGGGAAAAAGCCCGGACGCATCCACTCCGGTTGGCGGGTTAATCCGCAATCGGACTTCCAAGCGGGACTTAATCGATAAGTATATCGAGACAGTGCCAATGCCTGTACTGGAGGTGTTACCGCTAATTGAAGATATTCGGATTTCTCGTGTCAAGGGTAAAACCTTATTTGAGATGGCAGAAACCGATCCTTCATTACAATATGTCTGCGACTACTATCTGAACATCGCGGATCAGATTTTGGCGTTACCTGAAGGTGTCGTGCCCAATGATACGCCAGACAGAGATCTGTTTGCGCTGTTGTCTGATTTCTATCTCAATCCAGTTGAGCCGAAAGCGCAGGATGCCAGCGAGAAAGTAGATCTGATGATGGTGTAGAATCCGGAACCCACCCCGTCGCTTCGCGCTACCCCTCCGAGGAGGGGAATTAAATATAAGGCGTTTCCTACAGATCTCGAATACTCACTCTCAACTCAATTCCCCAGTATTATTTGGTTCCTTGCCCGATCCTGTTGTCACCAACCTGACATTAGAACTGAAAAAACAAGGGATCAAAGTCTCCGGTTGGCTCCCCGCCAAACGCTTTACCGAATTACCAGTACTCGAAGAAGGTTACTACGTCTGTGGGGTGAATCCATTCCTCAGTCGTACCGCCACCACACTGATGCGCCGTCGTAAGTGTAAACTAATCGGCGCACCATTCCCAATTGGCCCTGATGGCACCCGCGCCTGGATTGAGAAAATCTGTTCAGTATTTAATATCGAACCCCAAGGATTGGACGAGCGCGAAGCCCAAATCTGGGAAGGCGTGGAAGAATACGTCAAACTGATTCGCGGTAAATCTGTCTTCTTCATGGGTGATAATCTCCTGGAAGTTTCGATGGCGCGGTTCCTGATTCGTTGTGGGATGACAGTCCAAGAAATCGGCATTCCCTACATGGATAAACGCTATCAAGCAGCCGAACTCGCCCTACTCGAAAAAACCTGTCGGGAAATGAATTCACCATTACCAACAATCATGGAGAAACCCGACAACTATAACCAGTTGCAACGGATTTACGCCCAGAAACCTGATTTAGTAATTACCGGAATGGCTCATGCAAATCCGCTCGAAGCACGGGGAATTACGACTAAATGGTCGGTAGAGTTCACGTTCGCCCAAATGCACGGTTTCACTAATTCTCGCGATATTTTGGAATTAGTAACTCGTCCCCTCCGTCGGAATGAAAATCTCAAGGATCTGGGTTGGGAGAAGCTGGTTAGAGATGAAGCGATAGTCTAAGCTAGCTGAAAGTTAAGAATAAAAACCGAGCCTAATGATTAGCTCGGTTTTTTGATTTTGAGTAATGCGATCTAATTATCAATTAAGATATTTGAAGGCTCTACTAAAATTTCAATATTTGGTAATTCCCATCCTACCTGCTATTATTCAGATTTCTCTTTATCTATGAAACAATCAAATTCTGTAGTCCCTACATTTGATTCAATGTTTGTCCCGACAATTCAAGCATTACAAGTATTGGGTGGATCTGGTACAACAGAAGAGATTTATGAACAGGTTATTCAAATTCTAAATTTGTCTGATGAAGTACTAGAGATTTTGCATGGGAGCACATCACAGAGTAAAGTTGCATATCGACTTGCTTGGAGCCGAACCTACCTAAAAAAATATGGACTTTTACAAAATTCCGGGCGTGGAGTCTGGTCTTTGGTGTCAACTTCAATAGATGCTAAAAATTTAGATAGAAAAGAGATCGTTAGAACAGTTCGAGAAAATGATAAGTCTAAACTCATCCAGACAGGTACTTTAGACAAATCGATTGAATCTATTGAAATTTCGGAAGAATTGGCGTGGCATCAGCAACTTCATAATCTGTTATTATCGCTCGATCCTTCTGCATTTGAGCGATTGGCACAGCGGTTACTCAGAGAGTCAGGATTTATTCAAGTACAGGTGACAGGTAAGTCTGGAGATGGCGGTATTGATGGTGTAGGGATTGCCAGAATCAACGGATTTTTAAGTTTTCATGTTCTATTTCAGTGCAAGCGTTATCAAGGTTCGGTTTCTTCTAGCCATATCAGAGATTTTCGTGGAGCTATGCAGGGACGCACAGATAAAGGTCTATTTATTACAACAGGAACTTTTACGAGAGATGCCATTAAAGAAGCGACAAGAGACGGCGCACCACCAATCGATCTAATTGATGGAGAGCAGTTAGTTCAACGCTTAAAAGAATTGGGACTTGGTGTTAAGATTGAAATGGTTGAATCAATAGAAGTAGACATTAATTGGTTTGCAAAAATCTGATATTTTAACAATAAATCGAGTCTAATTTATTCACTATTTCAAATAATTGAAACTACTCGATCGACCATTAAGTATAAAATCTGTATGGGCGGTTTTATGCAAATAAATATCGCTAAGTTCGATTACCTACAGTAGGCTCCACCAACGATCTCAAACGAACCCGCCCATCTTCACTAGGATCGATCCTATGCCCGTTTACGAATTCGTTCTTGCAAACGAGCAGCCACATCCGCACTCAATTCCGGCTCTGGTTCAACTAATTCGCGTGTCGCCAAAACTGACTCGATCTCATCATCCGAAATTTGCCCCAATTTCTTTGTTAATGACTGAAAAGCCTGTTGCTGTTGTTTAACTTCTGCATCAGAAACAGCCACAACCGCATAAGCTAAAGTCGTCTGACGAGTCAATGCATAGACAATATACTGATTTAGCGATACCCCTTCACCATCGGCTAGATGAGCGAGTTGTTGGTGTAATGTTGCTGGCAATCGTAATGTCAATCGACTCATGATTCAAATTATCCTGTTGCTAACACACTCACAAATTCTACTGGTGTCATCACCCATAGTCCCAATGACTCCCTCGCACTCCGAAAATCTTTAATATTAGATGTGACAACGATCGCACCTGCATTCATCGCACAATCGATTGCTAAATCATCACCTGGATCTGGTGAAGTCGGCCACCACGAGAAATAAATAATTGCTACTTAATCGCCTTACGAAATTCGTTTGCAGCATTCAATCGAGAAGTTTCTGCCATCAAGACACAGCGAGTCAGCAAATCGATATCTAGTGAAGTGAGTTCGGGGATTTCACTACGGGTAATGCGATCGTACTTGCCATCTCGGAAGCGATAGAGACTAAATACCCCATCTTGCCAAAACCAGACTTCCGAGATTCCCAATACTTGATATCGCTGAAGTTTATCAAAACCACCACTGGTTAAGACTACTTCAATTGCTAGATCGGGAATAGATTTAGATGTGCCAAAACAATAAGATTCATCGGCTTCGAGTGAAACTTCGCCCTCTCGCTCCTGAGTCATCGAACCCGTCGGTTCAAATTCAATCGCCATTTCCAAGCAAAATAACTCGATGAGCATTCCAATAATGCTTTTGAACAATTCGTGAGTTCTTCCTGGCATCAGAATTTCGATCGTTTTATCAAAGTAAGCTAGCCGAATACCTGGAGCCTCGGCAAAGCCAGCTTGAATTAACTTGAATTGCTGCCAGTCGATGCCAGAGTAGACAAGCTGGCGATCGGCATTTTTTGGGAGTAACAAGGTTCGATTCATCATCGATCTCTGGACATTTTTAAACGCTTCCTGTCGAAATATTAACCGATCTTTGCCTGATGAGTCGATTTAGATAGCTGGGTAAGATACTATCGCTCTTTGCTCAGGGGCGATTATGCTGCATGACTAATCAGAAAATGAGTCATCTCGGCACAAATACCTTCTAATTCGATCCGACTAGATTCGGGTAAGCCAAAACCGACATAACTAAGTACTTCCTCCCAGGCCTGGAGTTCGGGCATTGTCTGGACTTGACGCAATTTTTCGGCATAAAAATTGTGCCAAAATAGGGGGGCGATTTGGTCGTATTTTTTCCAGCGTTTGCGCCAAGCGCGGACATCGCGATGATTGGGTAGTGCGACACCGACGATCGGTGGTAAGTCGGCATAGCTGACAAATGTACTGGTTTTTTTGCCGACAACATGCACCACATATCGCCAGCAATTAACTTTGTAGATCTCGTCTGGCGATCGCTTGAGATGCATGGCGACTGCCGATTTTGTCACAAATCGACTTTGAGGGTTGGTTACAACTGTGGCAGGTTTGGAGGCGAGTAGCATGGGGACACCAAAAGGGGGCGAATAAATTATTGGTGATGCACGAAATTGGGGGTGCTGGTTTGGGCATAAAGTGGGGGAAATTATCCTGTGCCTTACCAGTATGAAGTTAAGTGGATTTACTACTATTATAGTACGTTTTTACCATAAAAGTCAGAGATGGAGTTAAATTGTACGCTGAATTTCGATCGAAATTCAAGACACCAGATATGGCGTGGTAGTTAGATCGTGACGCTATTTGCTGTAATTCTGGATCGAGGGGATGCGGTAGTGTCGATCGAAATTGGGAAAGATAGAGTGATACCACATTCAACCTCGATGGACGATCGATCCTTAAATCGCCGTCCCTTCGACTAATTCAGTTGCAAATTATGGCTACTATTGTTTCTCCATCACCCATTCAGCGACTTACCGCCAATATCGCGAGTCAAATTGTCGGTAAGGATCGCCAGATTCAGCTTGTTTTGACCGCGCTCCTAGCTGGGGGACACGTATTATTAGAAGATGTCCCTGGAGTGGGGAAGACTTTACTCGCCAAATCGTTGGCAAAATCGATCGATGGTAAATTTCAGCGGATTCAGTGTACTCCAGATTTATTGCCTTCAGATGTTACGGGTACTAATATCTGGAATCCGGGTAGTCGTGAATTTGAATTTATTGCTGGGCCAGTTTTTACAAATATTTTACTGGCGGATGAGATCAACCGGGCGACACCACGCACGCAGTCGGCATTATTGGAAGTGATGGAGGAGCGACAAGTCACATTGGACGGTCATTCTCGCTTAGTGTCGGCACCTTTTTTTGTGATTGCTACCCAAAATCCGATCGAGTCGCAGGGTACGTTTGTGTTGCCAGAAGCCCAGATGGATCGGTTTACAATCTCGCTGAGTTTGGGCTATCCCGCTGCTGCTGAGGAACTCCAAATGCTACAAGGATTGGCAGCAGGTGTCTCGGTGGCTAATTTGGAACCCTGTATCTCGGTAGAGCAACTCCAGGCGATCCAGCAGCAGTGTCGTGCCGTTGCTGTCGATCCGGCGATCTCGCAGTATATTGTCGATCTCGTCCGAGCCACCCGGCAAGATAGTGAGATCGCGCTGGGGGTCAGTCCGCGCGGTGCGGTGGCACTCTATCGGGCAACCCAAGCGTGGGCATGGCTACAAGGGCGGGCTTATGCGTTGCCAGATGATGTGAAGGAGTTAGCTGTGGCTGTCTTGGCACATCGGCTGATGATGGCGGGCGGTCGGCGTAGTACGCAGGCGATCTCGAGACTATTACAAGCTGTACCTGTGGAACCGGTAAGCGCGCCCAGTCGCCAAAAAAGTAGCTAATTAGATTAAAACATTCTGTAGTCACATCATCTTTGCCGATCGGTTATCTTGAGGAGGATCGACGGTGAGAGTTGTTGTGGAGGGTCGCGGATGGAATTAGAACGTGCTGAGGCGATCGTCAAAGAACTGCTGGCTCCAAAATACCTGACTCCAGCCCAAGCAATGGTCTTTCGGGCAGCATGGCACGGTCAGTCTTACCGCGATCTGGCGGCAACTGTCGGTTATGACTGCAATTACATCAAGGGTGTTGGTGCTCAATTGTGGCGGATGTTGTCGATCGCGACTCAATCCAAAGTCTCTAAGGGTAATTTCCAACAGGTATTGACATCATTGGCGGACAGTGAGCTAGACGAGAGCGAGTCAATTCAGTCGGGGATGCACTGGATTGACGCGATCGATACTTCGGCATTTTATGGACGCGAACTAGAACGCGACCGACTCCATTCTTGGCTGGCTGAGGATCGCTGTCGGTTGGTGGCAATTTTGGGGATGGGTGGCATGGGCAAGACGACGATCGCTAGCAAACTGGCGCAACAGTTACAAGCAAGCATCATCAGCGATCCAGATCGGCTCGACCTAGATCGATTTAGTTGTATTTTATGGCGGAGCTTACTCAATCCGCTGCCACTGAGAGAGTTGCTACCAGAATTAATTCGGGCTGTGACGCTTTCACTCGGATTGCGATCTCGCCTGAGTAATGAATTGAGGAAGTTGGATCTAGATGCGATGCCGAAGCTAGTCTGCGGTCAGCTCGAACTATTGCTCGAAATTTGTCAGCAACATCGCTGTCTGGTCGTCTTGGATAATGTCGAATCAATCTTCCAAGCTGGGGCGCAGGTCGGACAGTATCGAGCTGGCTATCGTGACTATGGGGATTTATTTAACATCTTCGGTCGGATGAATCATCAAAGCTGTCTGCTAATTACTAGTCGTGAAAAACCGACCGAAATTAGTCAGCTTGAGGGACTCAATGCCAAAGTGAGAACTTTGACCTTACCGGGATTGGATGCTACTGCTGGTCAGCGAATTTTTGCCGATCGCGGGTGTTTGCCGATCGACCCGTCAGAATGGGCGGAGATCGATCGATACTGTGGCGGCAATCCTTTTGCCTTTCAACTGATTGCCGCGACCGTGCAGGAGGTCGCTGATGGGGATTTGAGCGAAATTTTGCCGTACTTGAGATCGGATAAGTTGAGCTTTACCGATATTCATATTTTGCTCGAACAGCAGTGGGAACGCCTGACCGCCGAGGAACATCAGGTCATGTACTGGCTGGCGATCTGTCGCGAACCGATGTCGAGCAGAGATTTGGAGCGATCCTTGCATCCCGCATGGAATCAGCACCGTCCCGGCGACGATCTTCTGAGTACTTTGCAGTCTTTATGTCGGCGGAGTATCATCTTTGCGCCCACCGAGCGACTCGATCCGCCCAGAGAGCAACTGAAGCGACACTGGTCGTTACCGCCGATGGTGATGGAATATGTAACGGGTAAATTTGTGGAGCGGATTTGTCATGAGATCGAGCAACAGCAGCTTTTTTTAGTGAATACACACGCGATCGCCCAGGCAACTGCGAAGGAATATCTCCGGCTGGCACAATTACGCACGATCGTCCAACCCGCGATCGACCGGCTCCGCACGCAGATTGGCAATCCCCACCAAATCGGTCGGTATCTGCGCCAAATCCTCGCGAGTTGGCAAAAATCTAACTCGCTGCAACCGGGATATTTAGCAGGTAATGTCCTCAATTTTTTGACTTATCTCAAGCTGGATGTGACCGACTTGGACTGTTCGGAGTTGGTAGTACAGCAGGCATATTTAGTGGGCATCAATTTGGCTGGAGTAAACTTTACCAACTCACAGATGGTCGATTGTGCCTTTACTCAGACTTTTGGCAATATCCTGGCGATCGCTTATAGTCCAGATGGTCAGACCCTCGCTGCTAGCGATAGTAATGGTGGTATTTGGTTGTGGTCTGTTGCCGCCGGTCGATGCTTACTGACTTGTTCGGGACATACCAATTGGGTACGGGCGATCGAGTTTAGCCCCGATGGTCGTTATTTGGCTAGTTCTAGCGACGATCGCTGCATCAAGTTATGGGATCTGCAAGATGGTAGTTGCCTCAAAACGATCGGCGAGGGGATTCACAGTCTGGGATTGAGTTTTAGTCCCGACGGGCGGCATCTTGCCAGTGGTAGTGTCAACAATCTCATTTATTACTGGGATCTCCAGACTGGAACTTGTATCCGCCAATTTGAGGGTCACCAAGATTGGTCGATGGATGTCGAGTTTCATCCCGCTGGGCACAAATTAATCAGTGGTAGTGCCGATCGCACAATCCGAGTTTGGGATGTGGCGAGTGGCAGATGCGATCTCGTCCTCCACGGCCATAAAAACATGGTCACAACGGTTGATTATCATCCTGATGGCACCACAGTCATTAGTGGTAGTTTGGATGGTACTCTGCGCCTGTGGGATGTCTCTGAGTCGATCGATTCACCACCGGATCGTCAATGTCGGCTAGTTGTGGCTGGACATGGGCATGAAATCTGGTCGGCGGTATTTAGTCCCGACGGGTTGCAGTTTGCCAGTGCGGGGGTGGGGGGTTTGTTACGGATTTGGCGCACCAGGGATGGTCATTGTCTCCATCGCTTGGAGGGGCATAGCGATCGATTGTGGTCGGTGGCATTTCACCCAGATGGTCAGCATCTGGCTAGTGGTGGTGAAGATCCCACGATTCGGTTTTGGCAAGTTGGCGATGGTCAGTGTTTGCAAGTCCTAAATGGTTATACCAATTGGTTTAAATCGATCGCCTGGAGTCCTGATGGTCAAAGTTTAATTACGGCGAGTCGAGATGCTCAAGTGAGGGTGTGGTCAAGCGATCGCCTGACTTGTCTGCATCAATTAGCCGGACATCTTAAATCGATCGGTGCTGTTGCTTACGATCCGCAAGGGTTGACTTTTGCTAGCGGTAGTGACGATCGGACGATTAGAATCTGGGATGTACGGACTCTGAACTGTATTCAGGTGCTGCGGGGACATGCCGAGGGTATTTTCGCGCTGGTCTACAGTCCCGATGGCAAGCACTTAGTCAGTAGTGGTGGCGATCTGAGTATTAGAGTCTGGGATACCCAGCGGTGGCAATGTGTGCATGTTCGCACTGGACATACCGATCGGATTGAGGGTTTGGCTTATCATCCCGATCGCGATTTGGTTGCTAGTGCCAGTGAAGATCGTACTATTAAAGTGTGGAGCTTTGAGAGCGATCCGCCGATCCATACTCTGTCCCAACATACCCATCGTGCGATCGCGGTCGCTTTCGATCCGCATGGGGACATCCTCGCTAGCGGCGGGATGGATCGTCAAATTTTGCTCTGGAATATTGAAACTGGACTTTGCCACACTTTAACCGGTCATGACGGCTGGGTTTTGACTCTAGCTTACAGTCCTGATGGCAACTGGTTATTCAGCGGTGCGTCCGACCACACC
>Ga0136639_10000442_pt1 | contig 13606 bp, 13 predicted proteins | sample AntDrymUQ8592106_2_FD_113739 | JGI IMG/M metagenome (GOLD analysis project Ga0136639, IMG submission 113739) | Polar desert sand microbial communities from Dry Valleys, Antarctica - metaG UQ859 (21.06) | ecosystem: Environmental > Terrestrial > Soil > Desert | place: Antarctica: Dry Valley...
CGCTGGCCCAGCCGGTGACGGCGAGCGCGAGCGCCACTGCCCCGACGGTGACGGCAAGGCGGGTGGACTGGGGCACGAAGGCGATGGTGAGGAGGGGGAGCAACGCACCGAGCGTGAAGGCGACCATCGAGGCGAAGGCTGCGTGCCACGCCGATGTCAGGTCGTCGGGATCGATGCCGAGCTCGATCTCGGCGTGGGCACGGAGGGCGTCGCGCTCGGTCAGCTGGCGGGCGACCAAGAGCGCGGTCGCCGCGTCGAGACCCTTGGCCTCGTAGAGCCCGGCCAGCTCGGCCAGCTCCTCCTCCGGCTCCTCGTGCAGCTCGCGGCGCTCCTTCTCGAGCAGCGCCTTCTCGGAGTCGCGCTGGGTGCTGACCGAGACGTACTCCCCCGCCCCCATGCTCATCGCTCCCGCCACCAGACCGGCGACGCCGGCGACGACGATCGCGGTGCGGTCGGTGGTGGCGCCTGCGACGCCCACGACGAGCCCGGCCGTCGACACGATGCCGTCGTTGGCGCCCAGGACTCCGGCGCGCAGCCAGTTGAGCCGGCTGCGCATCCCCTCGGCGTGCGGCTCGTCGTCGTGGGGCCCTGCCTCGAGGTGGACAGTCTCAGCACTCATGGGTCAATCCTTGTTGGTTACCCGGGCACCCGCAAGCAAGGTGAGGCTGGGCTGGGGCCGCACCTCAGAGGCCGAGGTCGCGCCCGATGAGCTCCTTCATGATCTCGTTGGAGCCGGCCCAGATCTTGGAGACGCGGGCATCCCGCCAGGCGCGCGCGACGCGGTACTCGTTCATGAAGCCGTAGCCGCCGTGCAGCTGGACGCAGTGGTCCAGCACGTCGTTCTGCACCTGCGAGGTCCACCACTTGGCCTTGGCGGCATCGACCGGGGTGAGCTCCTTCTTGGCGTGCGCGATCACGCATTGGTCGACGTAGGCCTGGGTCACCTCGATCTGGGTGACCAGCTCGGCGAGCAGGAACTTGTTGTGCTGGAAGGAGCCGATGCTCGCCCCGAACGCCTTGCGGTCGATCGTGTAGGCGATCGTCTCGGCGAGGATCTGCTTGACGTGGGCGAGGTTGGAGATCGCGCAGCCGAGCCGCTCCTGCGGGAGGTTCTGCATCATGTGGATGAAGCCCATGTCGAGCCCGCCCACCATGTCGTCGTCGGTGACGCGGAGGCCCGCGAAGAAGAGCTCAGCGGTGTCGGACTCGTCCTGGCCGACCTTGTCGAGCTTGCGACCACGGCTGAAGCCCTCGGCGGCGGTCGGCAGCGCGAAGAGCGTGATGCCCTTGGCCTTCTTCTCCGGGGAGGTGCGGACCGCGGTGATCACGAGGTCGGCGGAGTAGCCGTTGGTGATGAATGTCTTGGAACCGTTGATGACCCAGTCATCGCCGTCACGCACGGCGGTCGACTTGAGCGCCGCGAGGTCCGACCCACCGGACGGCTCGGTCATGCCGATCGCCAGCAGCGTCTCGCCGGCGGCGACACCGGGGAGCCAGCGCTGCTTCTGGTCGTCGGTGCAGAGCTCGACGATGTAGGGCGCGGTGATGTCGGCGTGGATGCCCCAGCACGCGCCGAGCGCGGCGTTGACCTTGGCGAGCTCCTCACCCATCACCGCGTTGAAGCGGTAGTCGCCGGCCTCGGACCCGCCGTAGGCCTCCGGGATCTCCAGACCCAGGAAGCCCTGCTTGCCGGCCTCCAGCCAGAACGAGCGCGGCAGTGCCTTGTCGGCGGCGTGCTGCTCGACGTCGGGGATGACCGACCGCTCCAGGAACTCCCGCACGGAGGAGCGGAAGGCTTCGTGGTCCTCGTCGTAGATCTCGCGCTTCATGGCCCCGAGGATACCGATGGGTAACCCGCGCCGGCGGTGAGGCTCAGACCACGTAGGCCGCGGGGAGCCCGAGCGCCAGCACCAGGACGGTCGCCCCCGCGGCCAGGGCCACCACGGGTGCCGCCGTACGACGCAGGGTGGCGGGCCGCAGCGAGCAGCCGAGGGCGAACATCGCTGCCGCGAGGGTGGCTGCCTGGACGACCCCGGCCGCCGCGAGGACGGAGCCGGGCACGGGGAGCGTCGAACGCAGCACCACCAGCGCGATGAAGGCCAGCACGAAGAACGGGACCAGCGGCGGGCGCACCCCCTCCTGCTCCTCGCAGGCAGCGCGGCGCGCGCGCCACGACACCACGCCCAGCACGGGAGCGAGGAGCAGCACCCGACCGAGCTTGACCACCACGGCGACCTGCAGCGCCCCGCCACCGACCAGGCCCCCGGCGACGACGACCTGGCCCACCTCGTGGACCGAGGCACCGGCCCAGGCGCCGGTCGCCTGGGCGTCGAGGCCCAGCCAGGACCCGAGGATCGGGACCAGCAGCATGGCCAGGCTGCCGAAGACGACGACCAGCGAGACGACCACGGCCACGGTCTCGTCGCGGACGCGACGCACCCCCTGGAGCGCTCCGACCGCGGCCGCTCCGCAGATCGAGAACCCGGCTGCGACCAGCAGCGCCGTCTCGGCCGGCACACCCAGCAGCCGGGCGATCGCGAGGCTGCCGAGGATGCCGAGGCCCACCACGCCCGCGATGACGAGCAGCACGGGCCAGCCGAGATCGACCACGTCGGAGAGGACCAGCTGGAGACCCAGCAACGCGACGCCGATCCGTAGCAGCCGGCGGGAGGCGAACCCGAGTCCCGGCCCCCAGGCCGGCGCCGAGGCCACCCCGGTCGTCGCCACCACCAGGCCCAGCCCGATCGCGACCAGCGTCGGGCTGAGCACCGGCACGACTGCATGCGCCCCGAGCGCGACCGCGGCCCCTGCGGTGGCCAGGGCCACGCCAGGACCCGAGCGATCTGCGCGCTCCCTGGTCTTCACGAGAGGGGCGGTGGTCATGACGTCGAGTCTGTCCCGGTCCCAGCGAGAGCAGTAGCCGTCAATTGGGGCCTTGGTCATGCTTGATTGATATGAGCAGAGTCAAGGCATATCGTCCAGGCATGACCACCCGCCCGGACGTGACAGCCCTCGAGCTCCTCGTCCGGGTCGCCGAGACCGGGTCGCTCGGGGCCGCCGCGCGAGCCCTCTCGATGGCCCAGCCCAACGCCAGCAGGTCCCTCACCCGCCTGGAGCGCAGCCTCGACCTCCAGCTCCTCGTCCGCAGCACCAGCGGCTCCCGGCTGACCGACGAGGGCCAGGTCGTCGCTGCGTGGGCCCGCGACGCGCTGACCGCGCTCGACCGGGTGGCCCTGGGCGCCCGGTCGCTCGTCGCCGAGCAGGCCGCCCAGCTCACGGTGTCGGCGAGCCTGACGGTGGCGGAGTACCTCGCCCCGCGCTGGCTGGCGGCCTTCCGGCGAGCCCACCCCGACCAGCACGTGAGGCTCGACGTGGGCAACTCCGGCAGGGTGCTCGAGCAGGTCATCACCGGCCGGGCCTCGCTGGGGTTCGTCGAGGCGCCGTCCGTGCCGCGCACCGTCGCCTCGACGGTCGTGGCTCACGACACCCTCGTCGTGGTCGTCGCACCGACCCACCCCTGGGCCGGCCGCCGCGCTCCCCTGCGTCCTGCGGACCTCGTCGCCGCCGACCTCGCCCTGCGTGAGGGCGGCTCGGGCACCCGGGAGACCCTCGAGCGCGCGCTCGCCAAGGCCGGACTGACGCTCGGCGCCGCCCACCTGGAGCTGGCGAGCACGGCAGCCCTCAAGGCCGCGGCGAGCGAGGGTGAGACCCCCGCCGTGCTCAGCGAGCTGTCCGTCGTCGCGGAGGTGATGACCGGACAGCTCGTCGTCGTCCCGGTCCGCGACCTGGACCTCACCCGAGCGCTGCGGGCCGTGTGGCTGCCCAGCCGGCGTCCGGCCGGCGCGAGCGCCGACCTCCTGGCGATCGCCCGCTCCTAGCGGGTCTCAGCGCAGGTCTTCCACCTGGACGACATCGCCGGGAGCCGGAGGCTCGACCTCCGCACCATCGTCGAAGCCATAGAGCTCCGCACTGCCCCGGCCGATGCCACGCAGCGTCATCTCGACGACCCTGTGCGGGTCCTCGACTGCCACCGCGACCTCGACGACGACCCCGTCGCCCCGCTCTCCCTCGAGCCGTACGACGGCGAGACCGGCGATCTCGTCGGGTCCGGCGTTGAGCCACGAGAGGTCACGCGGACTGCCGACGAAGCTCTCATAGGGCTCGTCGATGTCGCAGGAGCGGTCGAGCCGGGTCGAGGAGGCGAGCTCGATCCAGGTGTCGCCGAGGTTGGTGACCAGTGGACCGTCGAAGAGCAGCGGCCAGTAACCCTCATCAGGGCGGATCCAGACCGAGCCGGACACCCGGAGCACCTGGACACTGGCGCCGCCGGTGGTGACGGTTCCTGCACAGTCACCGGCCCTGGTGACGACCAGGTCGCGCGTCTCCCTCACCCCGCCTGCGTACTGGGTCGTGCGCAGCCGCATGGAGGTCAGGTCGGCCATGTCGGACTCGGCGGCCGAGAGCACCGAGAGCGGCGTCTCCTCCTCGAAGCCGGCACAGCCGGACAGGAGCAGGCCCAGGGTCGGAGCCAGCGCGGCCGCCACCAACGCTGCGCGGCCCAGCCGTACCCCCAGCCGTACCCGCATCCGTCCCCCTCCCGACAGGAGGCATCAGACCACAGCCGGCGACCGCTCGTCGGCCGCTTCCGCCGCACCGGCGCCGCACTGGTGATGATGCGTCACTCTTCTGGAGACGAGCCTCAGCGACTGAGCAGGGCCTCCACCCAGGCGGGCACCAGCTCTCCCGCGGGCCCGTGCCGGGCCTCGGAGAAGAAGTCGGTGCCCTCGCTGGGTTGCAGGTTGAGCTCCAGGGTGCGCGCGCCGTAGGACGCCGCGGCCTGCACGAAGCCGGCCGCGGGATAGACCGCGCCCGAGGTCCCGATCGACACGAACAGGTCGGCGCGGAGCAATGCGCCGTGGATGCGGTCCATCTCGTAGGGGATCTCCCCGAACCACACCACGTCGGGCCGCAGCTCGCTCACACCGCAGCGCGGGCAGGGCGGGTGGTCGACCAGGTCGTCGGTCCAGTGGCTGCGCTGCCGGCAGCCACGGCACAGGGCGGAGTTGAGCTGGCCGTGCATGTGCAGCACCCGCAGCGAGCCGGCCCGCTCGTGGAGGTCGTCGATGTTCTGCGTGACCACGAGCAGCTTGTCGCCGAAGGACTCCTCCAGGCGCGCGAGCGCGAGGTGGGCCGGGTTGGGAGCCACCTGGGCGAGCCCCGCGCGGCGGGCGTCGTAGAAGCGGTGCACCGTGGTCGGCTTGAGGTCGTAGGCCTCCGGGGTCGCGACGTCCTCGACCCGGTGACCCTCCCAGAGACCGTCGGCGTCGCGGAAGGTCGGCACCCCGCTCTCGGCGGAGATGCCGGCGCCCGTGAGCACCACGATCCTCATGAGTCGGCCACCTCAGGGACCGAGGCGCTGCGGTGGAGCGTCACGACGTAGCCGGCCCCGTCGACCCACGGGTCGCGGTCCCAGGAGGACCATCGCTGGACCGCCGCGAGACCGGCGCGCTCGAAGGCTGCGTCGATGTCGGCGAGCGGCGTGACCGGGCAGTCCCCGGGGAGGTGGTCGTCATCCAGGCCGAAGCCGCACACGACCAGCCCGCCGGCCTCGGTGTGCGCGGCCAGGCGCCGGGTGACCGCGTCGAGGGTGCCCGGCTCCAGCAGCGGGAGGACGTTGCCGGCGACCAGGACCACGTCGAACACCCGGCCGAGGTCCATCGTGGCGAGGTCGACGACGCGCCAGTCGAGCTGCGGCGCCTCCTCCTCGGCGACGCGCAGCATCGAGGCGTCGACGTCGACCCCGACCACGTCGTAGCCGAGGCTCGCGAGGTAGAGCGAGATCCGACCCGTCCCGCAGCCGGCGTCGAGCACCCGCGCGGGCGGCGGCCCGGCCAGGCCGGTCACCAGCCCCGCCTCGCCGTGGATGTCGAGTCCTTCCGCGACCATGGCGCGGAACCGTTCGGCGTACGCCGTGGCGTAGGCCTCGCCGTCCGTTTCGGTCGCAATCCGTTCCCAGAGGCTCATCAGGCCACCGCGTAGTCGAAGGCGACGTGCAGGCCACGGATCTTGGTCACCGTGGCGGTGACCTCGCCCGAGCCGGTGTTGGGCGTCACCGTGCAGGTGACCTCCTCGCCGACCCTCCCGAGCAGCTCGCCGGGGCAGACCACCTCGTCGACCTGGAAGCCCTCGTCGGCCAACGCACCGAGCAGCTCCTTGGCCACCCGGGCGGCCCCGACGACCAGGACGCTGTCGATGCGGACCTCCTCGGCGACGACCGCGAGCACGCTGACGCGTACCGTGGCGCGCTGCTTGTCGACCTGGACCCGGCACTCCTGCGAGGCACCCTCCAGCGCTGCCAGCTCGCCCTCGCAGGCCACGCGCACGGTGGTCCGCTCGTCCTTGGCGGGATACATCTCACCGACCTGGGACTCGAGCTCGTCGACGCTGATGCTCTGGGCCGTGGCGGCGGCGTCCGGCTCACCGCAGGCGGACAGGGACGCGAGCAGCGCCGCCGCCGCCGCCGTCGCTGTCGCCGTCGCCGTCGCCAGGGTGCGGCCGCGGGCAGCACGCCAGGAAGGGACCGTCACGGTCCCACGATGACACCTCGCACGCACGCCTCGCGCAGGGCCCCGTCGCCGCTACGCCCGGGAGCTGGCGACGAGCTCAGGCTCGCCCACCGTCCGCCGCCGCCACCAGGTCGCGAGCGCGAGGCCGGTGGCCACGTCCCACAGCCCCCACAGGGCGGCGACGAACACGACCCCGCCGAGGTCGGAGAAGAACCCGAGGGCGAGCACCACGCCGAGGGCGGTGTTGCGCACCCCCAGCTCGAAGGTCATCGCCCGGACGCCCGCGGGCGGCAGGCGGCACGCGCGGCCCGTGGCGTAACCGACGGCGAGGGCGAGGGCGTTGTGGGCGACGATCGGGACGACGACCAGGCCGAGGTAGTTGACGAGCACGTCCATCTGGGCCGCGGCACCGCCGACGACGACGAACAGCAGCAGCACCAGGGCGCCGGGCTCGACGACCTTGCGGGCGCGGGCTGCCATCGCCGGCCACCTCCACGCGGCGAAGATGCCGAGCGCGAAGGGCAGCCCGATCAGCAGGGCCACCTCGCCCAGCACCGCCCAGGGGTCCATCGAGACGTCGCGCAGCAGGTCGGAGGCTCGCGGGTTCAGGGCGGTCCAGAAGGCGAAGGCGAGCGGGGTGAGCACGACCGCGAGGAGGTTGGAGAGGCCGGTGAGCGAGATCGAGAGCGCGGCGTCACCGCGGGCCCGGTGGGTGAGCAGGTTGGACAGGTTGCCGGCCGGACAGCACGCCACGAGCAACATGCCGATCGCCACCGAGCCGCGGACATCGAGGGCGAGGGTGAGGAGCACGGCCAGGCCGGGCGCCACGGCGTACTGCGCGACGAGGCCGACCACCATCACCCAGGGTCGTCGTACGACGTCGCGCAGGTCGTCGATCCTGATGTCGAGAGCGACCCCGAACAGGAAGAGACCGACGACGACCTTCACGGCGAGCTGGAAGCCCTGGGGCAGCTCGAGGCTCAGCTGGTCGAGGTCGACCACGCTCGCCAACTGGCAGTGAAGTGTCATGTGACAGCACACTGACAGAAAAGGCGATATGGCGCTAGAGTCCCGGCGTGCCCGACCCCCAGTCAGAACACCAGAGCGCCCAGATCATCACCTCCCGCGTCGCCACCTCACAGCCGCGCTTCATCGGCTACCCCCAGACACCCGCGGGAGCACCCAACGTCGTGATGGTGGTCCTCGACGACGTCGGGTTCGCCCAGCTCGGCTGCTTCGGCGCCACGATCCGCACGCCGCACATCGACCGGCTGGCGAGCCAGGGGCTGCGCTACAACCGGTTCCACGTCACCTCGGTGTGCTCCTCGACCCGCGCCGCGCTCCACACCGGGCGCAACCACCACGCGGTCGGCATGGGCGTCACCGAGGAGGCCGCGCTCGGCTTCCCCGGCTACACCGGTCGGATCCCACGATCGGCCGCGATGGTGGCACGCGTGCTGCGCGACGCCGGCTACAACACGATGTCGGTCGGCAAGTGGCACCTGACCCCACAGACGGAATACTCCGCCGCGGGGCCGTTCCAGCGCTGGCCCCTCGGGATGGGCTTCGAGCGCTTCTACGGCTTCCTCGGCGCCGAGACGAGCCAGTGGGCCCCGGAACTGGTGCGGGACAACACGCAGGTCGAGGCGCCGCGGACGCCCGAGGAGGGCTACCACCTGACCGAGGACCTCGTCGACGAGGCGATCCGGATGGTCCAGGACCAGCAGCAGGCCGAGGCGCGCAAGCCGTTCTTCCTGCACCTCGCACCCGGGGCGGCTCACGCACCCCACCAGGTGACCGAGGAGTGGGTGACGCCCTACGCCGGGGAGTTCGACGACGGGTGGGAGGCCTGGCGCGAGCGGGTCTACGCCCGCCAGGTGGCCGAGGGCGTGGTCCCCGCGGGCACCGTCCTGACCCCGCGCCCCTCGTGGGTGCCGGAGTGGTCGGGACTTCCGGAGGACCAGCGCCGCCTCTTCGCGCGCTACATGGAGGTCTTCGCCGGCTTCATGACCCACACCGACCACCACCTCGGTCGCCTGTTCACCTACCTGGAGGAGCGGGGCATCGCCGAGGACACCATCATCATGGTGCTCTCCGACAACGGCGCCAGTGCCGAGGGTGGCGTCACGGGCACGATGAACGAGGCAGCCGGCTGGCTCGGTCAGACCGAGCCGGTCGAGGAAGCCATCGCGCGCGCCGACGAGATCGGCAGCCACGACGCCTACAACCACTACCCCTTCGGCTGGGCGTGGGCCGGCAACACCCCCCTGCGCCTGTGGAAGCGGCACGCCTGGCTGGGCGGCGTCCGCACCCCGCTCGTCGTGCGGTGGGGCGCCCGGATCGCCGACCCCGGCGAGGTGCGCGAGCAGTTCTGCCACGCGGTCGACATCTTCAGCACCGTGCTCGACGCAGCCGGGATCCCGGTGCCCCCCAGCATCGACGGGGTCACGCAGCAGCCGGTCGACGGCGCGTCGCTGCTCCCGTCCTTCGACGACGCCGCAGCGGCGGAGCACCGGCCGCTGCAGTACTTCGAGATGATGGGCTCGCGGGCGATCTACCTCGATGGCTGGAAGGCCGTCACCGACCACGTCGCCAACCAGTTCCGGGAGCGCGACGTGATCCCCGGCAGCTTCGACTTCGACACCGACCGCTGGTCGCTGTTCCGGCTGAGCGACGACTTCTCGGAGTCCCAGGACGTCGCGGCCCAGCACCCCGAGGTCGTCAAGCGGCTCGAGGAGCTGTGGTGGGCCGAGGCCGGTCGCAACCAGGTCCTGCCGCTCTTCGAGTTCCCCGAATCGATGGCCCACCTGCACCCCGGCGAGTTCGCGCAGCCGCACCACACGACGTACACACCGGGCGGCGGGCCGGTCCCGACCACCCAGATGCCCTCGCTCGTCGGGGGTTTCGAGCTGACCGCGGAGGTCGACGTCGCCAGCGGTGACGAGGGCATCATTGCCGCGATCGGCGACCGCCACGGCGGTTGGGCCTGCTACCTCCTCGAGGGGCGCCCGGTGGCAACCTTCGCGATGCTGGACGACACCGTCCGACTCGTCAGCGAGGACGTCCTGTCGCCGGGCCGGCACCTGGTCAGCCTGCGCTACACCCCCGGCCTCGACGCCTCGGTCTCGCTCCACGTCGATGACGCCGAGTGTGACCGCGCGCCGTTCGGTCACCTGATGTTCCTGCCCAACCTCTCGACGTCCGGGACCGGGCTGCTGATCGGTCGCGACCGCGGGCTGGCGGTGTGCGACGACTACCGACCGCCGTTCGTCTTCACCGGCGACCTGCACCGGGTCGACCTCCGCAGCGGCCGACCCGCAGCGCGTCCCGACGACGCCACGCTGCTGCGCAGCGCCCTGGCCTCGGACTGAGGGGCCGCAGCGTGACCGACCCGACCCCCGGGCTCCGCGAACGACGCCGGCACTCCACCCGACGCTCCCTGGAGGACGCCGCGCTCCGACTCTTCGCGCGCGACGGCTTCGACGCCACCACCGTCGAGGCGATCGCCGCCGAGGCCGTCGTCTCCCCCCGCACGTTCTTCCGCTACTTCGCCACCAAGGACGAGGTCCTCAACCCCGAGCGTCGTGCCCGGCAGGCGCGGCTGCGCGAAGCCGTCGCCGCGGCACCGGCCGGGCTCGACGACCTCGCCACAGCCGTCGCCGCGCTGGTCGCCGTCGCAGACGACCTGCTCGCCGACCGCGAGATGCTCCTGCTCCAGCGTCAGGCCGTCGTCAGCTCGGCCCTGTTGCGCGGTCGCACCTACGACAACCTCCAGTCATGGCAGCACACCCTGGCCGTCGCTCTCGCCGAGCGCCGGGGTGTCGCCCAGGACGACCTCGCTGCCCTGAGCGTCGCCGCAGCCACGATCGGCATCTGGCAGGCCGTCATCGGCCGCTGGTTGGACGCCGATGACGCCGACCTCGGCACGCTCCTGACCGCGGCCTGCGCCAGCCTCGGCGTGCGGCCCGGTGACCGGCCCGGTGAGCGGTGAGTCCTGGGCGATGATCCGCACCCACCACCTCCCATGGACCACCGCCCAGCGCGTGCGGCCAAGTGAGCGGTGAGTCCTGGGCGATGATCCGCGCTCGCCACCTCCCACCACCCACCGCCCACCACGTCCGGCCCGTGCCTTTCGTTGGTCAGGGAGCATGGACCAGGTGACTCCTCCCAGCTTCACCTACGACAACCGCACCGGCCGCGGTCCCGGCCGTGCCGTGCGCACGATGAGCGCGGTGCTGCCGGGTGTGGCTCGGGTGTGGAGCCAGGTCGAGCCCTGTGCGGAGGCCTGGCAGGCCCACAACCTGGCGACCCTCGACCAACCGGGGCGGCGCTGGATCGTGCTCGGCGACTCGATGGCGCAAGGCGTCGGCGCTTCGGCGTACGACGCCGGTTGGGTCGGTCAGCTGGCCCAGCGGCTGGCGACGAGCGGCCACGTACTCCGGGTGATCAACCTGTCTGCGACCGGAGCCGGGGTGCCCGACGTGCTCGACCAACAGCTCCCGGCCCTGGACCTGATCGGTGTGCGCGACGACGACCTGGTGACGGTGCTGGTCGGGTCGAACGACCTCTTCGGCCGACGCACCAAGCGCGACCGGTTGCCGGGGGCCTTCGGCGAGCTGGTCGACCGGGTGCCCGTCGGCTCGGTGATCGCCACGCTTCCCCAGCCCAGCAAGGTCGCCGCCCGCGCCAACCGCCACATCGAACGGGCCGCAGCGGCAGGTCGGATCGTGATGGTCGACCTGCGCGTCACCGGCCCCTCGTCCTGGCGCGGACGGCTCGCGAGCGACTACTTCCACCCCAACGACGCCGGCTACGCGGCCATCGCCACTGCCTTCGAGCCCACGCTGCGCCAGCTCCTCACTAGCCGGTCAGGCGCCAGCGAGGCCCCGTAGTGACAGCCCGGGGCGAGCTGGCGGATCCGCTCCGCTCGCGCCACGCATGCTTCCGGCCTGATCGCTGCCGGCTGCGACGTCGTCACCGTTCAGCACGCGGCTGGAACGAGGTCTTCATGGCGAGCCACGGCTAAGCACAAGAGAGCCGACATCAGCACCACCGGGGTCGTGACCACGAGAGAACCGTTCCGAAAGGGGAACCCCTTGCGGGCCGTTGAAGGGTCGAGCCGGGGCGACGCGCGGGCGGCCAGCTACTGACACTCCACCTCGCTCACATCAAGATCCGCACGTCCGCGACGTCGTACTCCGCCACAGAAGCGGCAAGCACGGCGGCTCCCTGTTCGTCGCTGGGACCGCTGCCGCGGAACATCTCGAGGGCAGCCTGCGACTCCCACCGTTCGAAGATGTCGATGCGGCCGGAATCGACCAAGTCGGCGGTGATGGCGAAGTCGAGGCAGCCAGGCGATGAACGCGCCTGCTCCACGACGCTTGCGCAGCCCTTGAGGTGATGATCCCGGTCCTCGGGCCGCACGACCAGGTGTCCGGCAACAACGATCATGTACTTCTCCTTATTCAACCGACTGGCGAGGGAAGAGACCACACGCTGGCACGAAACTCATCGGTCGTGCTCGACACCGCAGCTTTCGCAGCTGCGTCCCGCGGGAGGTTCGGCGTACGGTGCGTCCCGGGGCGGCCTACACCAGTCGGCGGGCGTCGTGGTCGATGACGACCATCAGGGTACTGGTGGCCCTTCTTGTGGCTGATCTCATCGATCCCGATCCGCCGCAGGTCCGCAAACCGATCCTGCGTGGCCTCGACATCGGCCCAGACCCGCAACTAATGCGCAAGGTCACGCCTGCTGGCGAGCGGCGTGACGAGCAGCGCGGCGTTCGGCGAGCTCGGCCAGGACTACTTCATGCGGAATCATCTCGACCTTGCCGCCGAGAATGTCATCGACGCGCGACTCGATCTCCGCCGTCCACGCCGCGTCGACGGATTCCCCGTCGGCGACCTCGATCGACTCCAGCAACCGCAAGGCCAAGTCCTTGCGTACCGAAGGAGGCAGGGCCATCCCCGCCTCGTAGAACTCCGATGCGCTCAGCGACATGCCAGCAGTCTAGGCGCGGCCCACCAGAGCGCCGAGCGAAAGCGCCGAGGTCGACGTCAGCCACGCGGCAATCGCAATTCTTGCCACGCATCTGCCACTCACGGAGCTCTATTAGGGCACTGACCTGCGCAAACGCGCCCGATCAGTAGTACCAGGGGTACGGCGACCAGTCGGGGTCGCGCTTCTCGAGGAACTGGTCGCGCCCCTCGGCGGCCTCGTCGGTCATGTAGGCCAGACGGGTGGTCTCGCCGGCGAAGATCTGCTGGCCGATCAGGCCGTCGTCGATGGCGTTGAAGGAGAACTTCAGCATCCGCTGGGCCGTGGGCGACTTGCCGTTGACCAGGCGACCCCACTCCAGCGCGGTCGCCTCGAGCTCAGCGTGGGGGACGGCCTTGTTGACCGCGCCCATCCGCACGCCGTCCTCGGCGGAGTACTCGGCCCCGAGGAAGAAGATCTCGCGGGCGAACTTCTGGCCGACCTGGCGAGCGAGGTACGCCGAGCCGAACCCGCCGTCGAACGAGCCGACGTCGGCATCGGTCTGCTTGAACCGCGCCTCCTCCAGGCTCGCGATCGTCAGGTCGCACACCACGTGGAGGCTGTGGCCGCCGCCGGCCGTCCAGCCGGGCACCACGCAGATGACGACCTTGGGCATGAAGCGGATCAGGCGCTGGACCTCGAGGATGTGCAGCCGTCCGAGCTTGGCCTTGTCATGGAACGACTTCGTCGTTCCATCGGAAGTACTCGCTGCGCTCGCACTTCCGGGTTCTAGGGTGTCACCGTCGGCGTACTGATACCCGTCGCGACCGCGGATCCGCTGGTCACCACCGGTGCAGAACGCCCACTTACCGTTCTTCTCGCTCGGGCCGTTGCCGGTGAGCAGGACGCAGCCGACGTCGCTGGAGATGCGGGCGTGCTCGAGCACCTGGAGCAGCTCGTCGACCGTGTGCGGGCGGAAGGCATTGAGGATGTCGGGGCGGTCGAAGGCGACCCGGACCGTGCCGTGGGCCTTGGCCCGGTGGTAGGTCAGGTCGGTCAGGTGC